>Ga0082335_1002910_pt1 | contig 29935 bp, 26 predicted proteins | sample Subgrocontami58m_FD_72375 | JGI IMG/M metagenome (GOLD analysis project Ga0082335, IMG submission 72375) | Subsurface groundwater microbial communities from S. Glens Falls, New York, USA - GMW37 contaminated, 5.8 m (SPADES assembly) (version 2) ...
TTGGCAAGCTGATGTGGGACGTTGGCGTCCGTTCCGGGAGGGTTGAAGTAGCTGGTCCACGTCAGTTGCGAGACCGCCTGCGTTCTTGGTTTCTACTGAGTCCGATTGCGATCAAGGGTGAGGAGGCACCTCGAAGGGAAACAAAAATGCCGCCTGTTGTGGACGCCGCTGCAGACCGTGCGCATGAACAGTCCAGTGTATTGTCATAAGCACCTATGCGGAACCTGAGACATTCGTACGCCCACCGACATTGCCCTTGATCGACTGATCTCGAAAAGCGAGCAGGCCCTGGATATCGTGCGTCAGGCGCGCGCGCACAGGGGGGCGGTCGCGTGGTTGGGCGTCAACGCCGGTTACGGCGAGGACCTGACCTTCCTGCGGGTGCTTTACGCGATGGAGGAGGGCTTCGTCGCCGATGTGCATCGCGACCGGCGGGTTTGGATGGAGGACCCCTGACTGCAGCGGGCGACAAACCCCACGATGACGGGCGTTGTCGAGGGCGACGAGACCTTCATTTTGGGGCCGTTCAAAGGCAGACACTCGGACATGCCGCAATAACCGCGCGCGAGGCGGCAAGTCCGCCGAACAGATCGCGGTGATTGTCGCGCGTGACCGAGAAGGCAGTACCAGGGATGCAGTGTTGCCTCGTCGCAGTCGTGTTTCTATCGCGGCCAGGTTGGGTCGTGTGGTCACGCCGGCCAATCAATTCTGCTGCAATCGAGGCTACGCGATTGTCGCGTTTGCCCGCAAGGCCGGCATCCCGACACACATCCTGCCGGCGCCCGGCAAGCCCAACCCGTAAGCTCCGGATTTTCATATCAATAACGGCGATGCCCACCACGGATGGTTGAAGTGGCTCCGCCGCTTCCATGGGGTCGCCACGAAAAACCTGCCGAACCATCGCGGATGACGCCGGACCTTCGAGGCGATGGGAGTTCGGCGGCCATGATCCTCGGAGCCATTGGTCAGAGACCGTACCAACAGAGGCGCTATAGGAGCCTCAGGTTTGTCATTATCATATGAGTAATTTCCGAAGCTATCGTCACCGCAAGAACCGCACCACACTCCAGCACCCGTGGCCAACCCCAATCATGCCTATGCTACGGCCGGTCGGCCGACTGAATTGGGGTTACGCGAATGAGGCGGGTGCGGACTAGAGGTCGCTACTGAGCCGTAAAATTAAGCCGCTGCCAAGCGACGTGGATGCCCCTCCTTAAGGACTGACGGTTGACGCGCGCCTGAACCGATTTGGCTATCGCAATGAGACTCCACAGTTTCAACCTCTTCGACCGCTCTGTCATCAATTGGACCAAAATTTGAGTCCACCAAGAAATGCGTACGAGTCTAAGGATTGATCCTATCACCGTTTGGAGCGTCATGGGTCGCCACATTCCGAGTTCCGCGTGTTATCGCGGACTCAAGCGGCGTATTGGCCTTGTCACTTCGCCAATAACTCTTGCGTGCCACTCCCTCATCAACCGGCATATTTGGGCCATTGGTTCTGTCATAGCTCTGTTCATTCTCGCTGGTGCCGGCTTCGTAGTTTGGGATACGCACAGAAGAGCGATGGAAGACGCCACGAACGAAATGCGGGACCTGGGAATCGTTCTTGCCGACCAGGCGACCCGCTACGTCCAGGTGGTCGACCAACTGTTGCTGGAGGTGCAATTGCGCACCCGGGACCAGGGCATCCATACCCCGGACGAATTCCGCCGCCGCATGGATGGCGAAATTACGCAGCGTTTCCTGAGTGAGCGCATGAAGAACCTGCCACAAGCCCACGCTGTCGGCTTATTCGATACCGACGGTGCCTTGCTCAACACGTCCCGTAGCCCTCCCCCACCACGGTACAGCGTCGCCGACCGGGACTACTTCCAGTACCTCCGTGACCATGCGGACAGCGGAGTGTTCGTCAGCGCGCCAGGTGTGGGTCACAGCTCGGGCATCATGTCTATCTTCCTTGCCCGCCGGATCAGCGCCCCGGATGGCGGTTTCCTTGGTGTCGCCGTCGCCCCGCTCGATGTCGAGTACCTGCTGGACTTCTACCAGTCGGTCAGCCGAGAACGGGATATCGCGGTGACTTTGCTTCGCCGTGACGGCCTCCTGCTCGCGCGCTATCCCATGATCGCCGTCCAGGGCCGATGGATGCCGATCGGGTCCGCTTGGCATAAGCAGGTTGCGGCGGGTGGGGGCACGTACCGCTCGCCTGGCTATTTCAGCGGGACCAAATCGATCGTCGCGGCGAACCCGTTGCGCGACTATCCTCTCGTGATCGACGTCTCGATCCACGAAGAGGATGTGCTTGCGAACTGGCGGCACCAGGCAATGTACACGGCGAGTGCCGGGGTTGTCTTGGCGGGAACGGTTGTCACCCTGCTTTGGATGATCGCGCGCCATGTGCGCCGGCAGGAAGAGCACAACATCGCCCTCTCCCGCACCGCCGAGGCTCTGCGGGACAGCAAGGACCGGTTGCAGGACTTCGCGGAGCTCGCCTCCGACTGGTTCTGGGAGCAGGATGCCGAGCTGCGCTTCACCAATGTCGGTCTTGGCGCGCCGATACGTGCCGCAGGCGACCTGTCGTATGTCGGCAAGCTCCGATGGGAGCTCAACGACACCAGTCGCGACCCGGAGCGGTGGAAGAAGCACCAGCAGGATGTGTTGGCCCATCTGCCATTCCGCGACTTCCGCTACGATCGCATTGGTCCCGACAATCGGATTCACCATGTTAGCATCAGCGGTATGCCGGTGCATGACCGGTCCGGCGCATTTGCCGGATACCGCGGTGTCGGCCACGACATCACGGCGCAAATCGAAGCCGAGCAGGCGGTGCGTCAGGCGAAGGATCGCGCCGAGCGCGCAGAGGCCTTGCTACAGGATGCCATCGACAGCATCGATCAGGGCTTCGTGATCTACGACGCTGACGGCCGGCTGGTGACGTGGAACGACGGCTATGAGCGACTGTATCCGGATGATGCACCGTGGTTGGTTCCCGGCATGACCTTCACGGAGCTCCTGCGTCACGGCATGGTGAAAGGCGACTTCCCCGACGCAATCGGTCGCGAGCAGGAGTGGCTGGACACGTGGCTACGACGGCACCAGGAATTAGTCGGTGAGATAGAGCAACCGCTGAGGAACGGCAGATGGGTGCTTGTGACCAAGCGTCGCATGCGCAGCGGGGGCACCTCGGCGATGCGGATCGATATCACGGCGCTCAAGCAGACCCAGGCAGCGTTGCGCGCCAGCGAGGCGCACCTGGAACGGGCGCAGCAGATGGCCGGCATTGGCAGTTGGGATCTCGACATTGCAAGCGGCAAATTCACCTGGTCCAAGGAGCTTCTCCGCATCGGCGGCCTGCCGCCCGACGTACAGCCATCCCTCGAGAACCTTCTAGCCGAAGTTCATGCCGACGATCGCCCGGCGGTATCCGAGTGGTTGGCAAATCTGAAAACTGGGAAAGAACGCGACCTGATCGAGTTCCGGATTACCCGCCCAGACGGTCAGGCGCGCATCCTTCGCCTTGACGGGCGCCAGGCAGTCGAACCCGACGACGCCACTCACCACGTCGTCGGAACCGTGCAAGACGTCACCGAGCGGCGGCTGATGCAGCGCCAGCTTGTGCAGGCGCAGAAGATGGAGGCGATCGGCAATCTCACCGGCGGCATGGCGCATGATTTCAACAACATGCTTGGCGTCGTCGTAGGCAACCTTGATCTTCTGATGCGGTTGGTCAAGGCGGACGTGGCGGCTGCCGAGCTGTGCGGCGAAGCCCTGGATGGCGCGACCCGCTGCACCGATCTCATTCAACGGCTCCTTGCCTTCGCCGGCCGCCAGTCGTTGAACCCCTTACGGACCGATGTGAATGCGCTGGTTAACGAGATGGCCCGCCTGCTTGGCCGCACCCTCGGCGAGGCGGTCACGCTCAAACTGGACTTGGACGCTGCACTGTGGTCGGTGATGGCGGATCAGGTCCAACTCGAGTCCGCCCTCATCAATTTGGCAACCAACGCCCGCGATGCGATGCCGAACGGCGGGCAACTCGACATCGTCACCCGCAATGCGCACCTCGAAACTGACTACGCGCCGCTAGACGCCGATTTCGCTCCCGGCGACTATGCCCTCATCGAGATCAGCGACACTGGGACCGGGGTACCGCCGGAGATCATTGGCCGCATCTTCGAGCCGTTCTTCACCACCAAGGGGCCCGGCAAGGGATCCGGCCTCGGGCTGTCGATGACCTTCGGCTTCGCCAAGCAAACCGGCGGTCACCTGTCGGTTTACAGCGAACCGGGCTTGGGCACCACCTTCCGGCTCTACCTGCCTCGCGCTGACAATGGCGAGACGAGAATAGACATCTGGCCCGAGGCGGAGCCGGTGGTGGGTGGCGACGAGACCGTGCTGGTGGTCGAGGACAATGCGCAACTGCGTCGGGCCGCGGCACGGCAACTGGTGGAACTGGGCTACCGGGTGCGTGAGGCCGAACATGCGGAAGCGGCGCTGGAAATCCTGACCGGCAGCGACCATGTGGATCTTTTGTTCACCGACATCGTGATGCCCGGAAAGATTGACGGGCTCAATCTGGCACGGCAGGCGACACTGCTCCGATCAAGCATAGGCGTATTGCTCACATCGGGTTTCCCTGGTGTGCGCACCCCCGACCAACGCATCCCAGACTCTCGATTTCGTCTGCTTAACAAGCCGTATCGCCATGACGAACTGGCACGGGCGGTGCGCGAAATATTGGACAGGAACGAGACGCCGGCTTCTGCCACCGCCGTGTGCCCGACTGTCATTTTAGACCAAGACCTTCCTGACGGCGATCGGGCCGTCACCAAGCAGGTGTGACAATGCGCGTTCTGGTATTCGACGACGACGACGCGACCGGCCGACTTGTGGCCAGGGTTGCCATCACCTCTGGCCTGGAAGCGATGGCGGTGACCGATGCCGTGGCCTTCGGAGAGCGCCTGCGGACCGATCCGCCGCAGGTGGTCGTGTTGGACTTGCAGCTGCGCGACACGGACGGGGTGGAGCAGATGCGGGTGCTGGCGGATACTCATTACACCGGCGCGCTGGTGCTGATGAGCGGCTTCGACACACGGGTGCTCGCTACCGCCCGCACGGTCGGACAGAGCCTCGGCCTGGCGGTCGAGCGCGTGCTGAAAAAGCCGATACGCGTCGCGGACCTTGAGGCGATGTTCGAACGTCTCCGGTCCGCTAGCCAGGCGATTTCGGTCGAGAGGCTGTTGGAGGGCATTGCCAACGACGAGCTTGGCCTTGATTTCCAACCGGTCGTAACCCGCGACCCGAAAGTGCTGACGAGGCTGGAGGCCCTGGTCCGCTGGGAGCATCCCGTCATGGGACGGATCCCGCCCGGTGAGTTCCTGCCCATAGCGGAAAGTGACATGGCCACCATCGATGCCCTGACCGACTGGGTCGTGGGCGCGGCGGTGGAGGCCTACCAAGTGCTGGTGGAGCTTGGCATCAGCGTGCCGTTGTCAGTGAACCTGTCCACGCTGAACCTGCATGACCTGACATTGCCTGATCGCCTTGAGAACCGCCTGCGGGATGGCGGGATGCCGACACAGCATCTCTGTCTTGAAATCACCGAAAGCGCGGCGTTCGCGGACGCACCGCGCACCATGGAAATTCTGAGCCGGATGCGACTCAAGGGCATGAAGCTCTCGATTGATGATTTCGGGACCGGCTACTCGTCCCTGAAGGTGCTTCGGCAAATGCCGTTTTCGGAGATCAAGATTGATCGTTCGTTCGTTAGCGACTCGACGACGTCAGGGGATTCACGAGCGATTGTGAAGTCCATCATCGACCTCGCCCACAACATGGAAATGGACTGCGTGGCCGAAGGCGTTGAAACTGAAGAAACCGCCGCACTGGTCGAACAATTGGGTGTCTGCAACCTGCAGGGCTATCTTATTGCCCGGCCGATGCCCATAGAGGCGGTTCCGGCATGGCTGGCCATCTGGACGTCATCCAGTCCGGATACGCGACGCGATCCGGTCTTGAGCCCAGTCCGAGATCCAGCGGCATCGCACGGTCTCACGGAAACGCCGCATGCGTTACCAGTCGCGGTGCCTGTGGAAAAGAAAAGCGACGTCGTCCGATTGCCGCCACGGCAGCTTGAGGTGATGCGGTTGCTGGCCGAGGGACACCCGGTAAAAGTGATCGCCCATCGGCTCAATCTTGGTATTAGTACGGTGAAAGTACACCTTGCACTCGCATACTCGGCCTTGGGGGCTCATAACCGCACTGACGCGATCAGGCGTGCCGGGCCGGCACTTCTTGGCGGGGAAATTGAACAAAGCCCGCCCTCCTGAGGACGGTCCTCTTACTGTGCCACCCCATGGGCCGAATGGCCGCCGTTCCGTCCACGCCCTCCCACGCCGTTAATATGAGGGAATGGAATGCCAACTTAGTCAGCGGTCGCTCCGTCCTATTTTGTCACCCGCGGCCAGGATGGTTTTTTCCAAGAGACGGGCAGGCCATGTAGCCTGGCCATCTGGATTGGCCATACAGCCGAATAGGAGTTTATGGGCTTGTTAACTAATTAAGTCGTCAAGGAAGTGGAGCAGCCATCCGGCGGCAACTTCCTTACCATCAACCTGACGGAGTAAACCATGTTCGCATATCTCATGACCTGGATGCAGTTGAAGACCGATCGTCGCGCCGTGACGGCTCTGGAATACGGCCTGATTGCCGCGGGGATCGCCGGTGTTGTTATTACTGCTATGGTAACCCTCGCCCCCGCTCTGACCGGAACGTTCGACGCGGTGACTACCGGGCTTGGCTAACCAAGTATGGCGCCCTCGGAAGAGGGCGCCATAGTCGCCTTTTCTGTCCAGTAAGTCATTTTTCCTCGAGGCGTGTGTTGCAGATTACCGGAACATCGCTCATCTTACTCATTTTGCCGGCTTTGTGCATCGGGCTCATCCTCGCTGCAGCCTTGCACGACGTCGCCACACGGACCATTCCCAACGGTTTGGCGCTTGCACTGGCGGTGGCCGGCATCGCGATCGGGGCAATGAACGAACATCTCGTGGGATCCCTGCTCGCAGCCAGCGGCGTTTTCGTTCTTTCAGCCTTGTGCTGGCGCCGAGGCTGGATGGGCGGCGGCGATGTGAAACTGCTCGGCGCCGCGACCCTCTGCATGCCCCCCGGTTCTGTTCTTACGTTTGTTGCCGCCGTAACCATCGCGGGCGGACTACTCGCGTTACTATATCTGATCGCCCGACCCCTCGTATCCGCCCCGGTTTCGCGGCGCCCCGCTGGGCTACTCGCCCGTGCTCTCCGGACTGAACGCCGGCGCATCAGTCGCGGCGGACCGTTGCCCTATGCCTGTGCGATCGCCGCCGGCGTCCTGTTCGTGATCATGTAAGGGTGAACACACCATGATTCTCCGTCTCGCCTTCTTCGCACTCATGGCACTGGGCCTGTTGGGCTTCGGCACTGTCGCCTGGATCTCTACCCGCCCGCCGCCGGCCGACCTCGCGACGATCGCCGCGGAAACCAAGGTCACTGTTCTGATCGCGGCCCGTCCGGTCCGCGCCGGAACTCTGCTGAAGCCCGAGGATCTGAAGGGCAAGGAAGTCACTCAACGCGAAGCGGGTGACGATGGCAGCCTCGATACACAGGATTCCCGTCAGGCCCTGGCCGGGGCGATGGTCCGCCGCGGCCTCGCGGTTGGCGACGTCGTGCGGATGAAGGACGTCATGCGTCCCGGGGACCATGGCTTTCTCGCCGCCGTGCTCGGCCCAGGCATGCGTGCTGTCAGCGTGGGCGTGGATACAATCACGGGCACGGCCGGCTTGATCTGGCCAGGCGATCGGATCGATCTGATCCTGACCCAGGCGATTGGCGATGCAGCCCTGCCAATCGGACGCCGTATCGCCGCCGAAACTGTATTGAGCGATGTGCGGGTGATCGCCATCGACCAACAATTAGTACAAGGTGTTGCCCCTGATGGTACGGAAGGGAAAGCGCGCACTGTCACAATGGAAGTGACGTCGTCTCAGGCCGAGCGTGTGTCCGTTGCCACCCGTATTGGCCGGCTGTCGCTTGCGGTACGATCCGTTGACCGCGCGCTGACCCCGACCGAGGCCGGTCCGCCAAAAACCACATGGGCCAGCGATGTTTCGCCTGCGCTTGGAACCGACGTAGCTCAAGGCACACGCAGCGCGCTCACTGTATTTCCGGGGGCCGCGGACCGCAAGGAGTTTCGTTTCTGATGTCAGCACCTCGAAAAATCCTTGCAAGTGCCATGCTCATCCTGGGCTTTTTGGTCGGCAATGGCGGAGCAATTGGTCAGACGCCTGTTCCATCCGCCGATCGTACCGCCGTGACGATCGAAGCCGGCTCGGGCCAGGTGATCACACTACGGCGCGCGGCGACCAATGTCTTCGTCGCCGACCCGAAAGTAGCGGAAGTTCGTCCCGCCAGTGCCACCAGCCTGTTCATCTTCGGCGTCGGGATGGGCCGCACCACCGTGGCGGCAATGGACGCAGATGGGAACCTGGTCGCGCAATACGAGGTGATCGTGCGGCCCTCCGTGTTCGGAGCAATGGAAGCGCAGGCCACGGTCGCTCGGCTCATGCCGGGCTCTCGGGTGAAGGCGCAGGCGCAGACCAAGGGTCTGCTGCTGAGCGGACAAGTCAACAGCCCTGCGGATGCCGCGCAGGCGGTGGCCATTGCCCGCGGCTATCTGGGTGAAAACCAACTGGTCGAGAATCAGCTAACCGTGCAGTCCACGATGCAGGTCACGTTGCGGGTGCGAATTGCCGAGATGTCCCGTCAGGTTGTGCGGAATCTCGGAATCAACTGGCAGGCCCTGGGTACCATCGGCAACATTGGAAAACTTCCTGCTCTGACCTTGAATGCCAACGCGGCGCTGCTACCACTCTGCGCTACGGCCCCACCGTTCAGCCTGGCCTGCCAAGGGCTTGGTTTCAACGGTATCATTGATGCGCTGGCACAAGACAATCTGGCCCACATCCTTGCCGAGCCAAATCTGACCGTCATGAGCGGCCAGCCAGCCAGCTTCCTGGTCGGAGGGGAATTCCCGATCCCGGTCGGGCAGCAGCAAGGCCAGGTGACGATCGAATTCAAGAAGTACGGTATCTCACTGGCTTTTCTACCCACCGTTTTCAGCGACGGGCGGATCAATCTGCATGTCAGACCCGAGGTCAGCCAACTGACCAACCAGGGCGCTGTGCAACTTAGCGTCGGCAATTCCACCTTGCAGATCCCGGCGCTGACGGTACGTCGAGCAGAAACCACCGTGGAACTGGGGAGTGGACAAAGCTTCGCGATTGCCGGGCTGTTGTTGGATGATTCCAAACAGGGCGTGAACGGCCTTCCCTTTCTGGCCGATGTTCCAATTCTGGGTGCGCTGTTCCGCTCAAATGCGTACCAACGCAACGAAACCGAATTGGTAATATTGGTCACGCCATTTATTGTACGGCCTGTTAACGATGTGGCTTCGCTGCAATTGCCAACCGACGGGTTCACACCCCCTAACGACCTGGAGCGAATCCTGTTCGCGCGTCAGGTTGGCCGGTCACAAGGTGGCTCTCCTGTCCGGATGCGGATTCCGGGTGACGCTGGATTCATCGCACAATGATACGCTTCGGTCTTGCAATGGTGACACTGGCGATCGGCGGCTGCGTGGAGTCGGATCCATACCGCCGCCCGGATGTCTGGTACCCCACAGGGGTCAATGCAGGAAATATTGCGGCGATGGTAGCCAAACCCCGTGACATGATCGTTGGACGAGGCGTCACCGAGACCGATGCCCACCAGGCGGCGGGTGCCGTCGATCGGATTTGGATGGATGGGGCAAAGGCGTTGCCTAGAGCCAACGATGCGGCCCCGGCCGCCGGCGGCGCTGCACCAGGAGGACAGAATTGATGCCCGAAGCTCCGCTGATAGTGTCGGACGCCGACCCGCGGTGGCCGGGTGGTCCCACCGATGTGCATCCAATAGGTGACACGTCTGCCACCAGTCGGCTGTCGACGCGCCATCGCCGACCGACGCTGATTGCCTTTGTCAAGGACGCAGCGTCCGAGAACGTGCTGCGCGACGGGCTGGCGGATGTGTTGCCGGGCGGGGTGGATGTTCGCAAGGGTGGCATACGCGCTGCGATCTCCTCCATGCTGAAGGCAACCACGCCTAGCGTTCTGGTTGTGGATATAAGCGGCGAAGATGAGCCGCTGACCGCACTCGCCCAATTGGCGGATGTAGTTGAGCCGGATGTTTCCGTGCTGGTGATAGGAGACGTGGACGGCGTCGACTTTTATCGTGAGGTTACACGGAACCTTGGCGCCAATGAATACCTGTTAAAGCCGCTGACGAGCGACAAGGTAGCTCGTCATGTCGGCGGGCTTGTTGTGCGCCGGGCTCCTGCCGCCGAAGGCGTGCAGGGGGGCAGTCTGGTGGTAGTCACCGGAGTCCGCGGGGGCGTGGGCGCCACAACGTTGGCAGTCAATCTGGCAGGCCATTTCGGCGTGTCGATGCATCGTCATACCGTATTGTTGGACCTGGATCTCCACCTCGGCGACGCGTCGTTCCTGCTCAACGTCAAACCGGGGCCGGGGCTTCGGATGTGCCTGGAGACGCCTGAACGGATCGACGCGCTTCTTGCCGAGCGGGCGGCGCAACCTGCCGCGGAGCGCTTGCACGTATTGGCAGGCGAAGAGCAATTAACCACCAAGCTACACTACACCGACCACGGCGCGGCGAACCTTGTTGCAGCGCTCCGCCGACGGTACAAGTTCATCGTCGCGGATGTGCCATCAAGGCAAGAGCCATTCTTCGACGATCTACTGAAGCAGGCGCACCAACGCGTGCTGGTGATGACGCCCACATTGGCCTCGGTGCGGGCGACGTTGCGTCTCCTGTCCGTTTCGACCAAGGCGGAGCAGGCAAAGCGCCCGATAATTGTGCTGAACCGGGTGGGAAGTCCAGGCAGCCTGACGCGCCAGCAGGTGGAGGATGCCCTCGTCATGAAGGTCGATGTTGCCGTGCCGGATCTGCCGCGCCCAGTCGCGGCTGCCGCGGCGATGGGGGAGCTGGCCATGATCAGCTGCAGCGGCTTCCGCGGCGGTATTCTGGCACTGGCACGCCAGGTTGACACCGTTGGACTGCTGGATTCGACCGCCGGCATAGGACCAGTCAAAGGGACGGCCGGCATTCGGCATACCTGGCGTCTGTTCAGACGCAAGCCATGAGTTCTACCATACAACTTTCGCGCTTTGGCCGACGGGACATGGCGCTTGGGCTAACTGTTGCCGCAGTTGCAAGCCCGTCCGGAAGCCCGCTGGCGGCCAATGCGCCCGACCGCGAACCGGCGGTCCCGACAGCGGCGCCCTCGGCGGCAGTCATCGAATTGCGCGCGCTTTGCCTCACAAGGCTAGAGCCAGCTGCGATCGCCGGCATGCCGAGCGACCAGCTGACTGACGACATCGAGCGTCTGATCTCCGAGATCGCCACGGAACGTCACGTGCACTTGAACGCCCGCGAGCAGCGCGGATTGGCCGAGGAGTTGGTACATGATATCACGGGCTTAGGTCCGCTTGAACCGCTGCTCGCTGACGACACAATCAACGACATTATGGTGAATGGGCCACACAAGATCTTTGTCGAACGCAAGGGCAAGGTCTTCTTGTCGAATGCGCGTTTTCGCGATACCGGGCACCTGATCAACGTCTGCCAAAGAATCGCGGCCGGGATAGGCCGGCGCATCGACGAATCCAGCCCCATGGTCGACGCCAGACTCAAGGACGGCTCACGCGTCAACATTGTGTTCCCGCCCTTGGCGCTGGACGGCCCCTATGTGTCCATCCGCAAGTTCGGCAAGAAGGTGATGGACTTCGCGCAGCTGGTGGGATTTGGGGCTCTCACGCCTCAGGTCGCGCGTATTCTTGAACTGGCCTCGCGCGCCCGCCTCAACATAATCATTTCCGGAGGCACCGGTTCCGGCAAGACCACGCTGATGAACGCGTTATCCCGCTTGATAGATGTTGGAGAACGGGTCGTAACGGTAGAGGACGCAGCGGAATTGCAGTTGCAGCAGCCGCATGTCGTGCGGCTGGAAACCCGCCCATCCAGCCTAGAGGGACGGGGAGAGGTCAACCAGCGGGACTTGGTGCGCAATGCGCTTCGTATGCGCCCGGACCGCATTATCATCGGCGAGGTCCGTGGCGGCGAGGCGTTCGACATGCTCCAAGCGATGAACACCGGCCATGACGGCAGCATGTCAACCATTCACGCCAACACCACGCGAGACGCCTTGTCGCGAATCGAAAACATGGTGCAGATGGGCTCGTTGGGGCTGCCATCGCACGCCATTCGCAGCCAGATTGTCAGCTCCGTCGATCTGATTGTTCAGGTCGAGCGCCATCGCGATGGTGGCCGCCGTATCACCCAGGTAACCGAGGTGTGTGGCCTCGAGGGCGATATGATTTTGATGAATGATATCTTCCAATTTGAGATACAGGGTGAGGGACCCGATGGACGGCTTTTAGGCCAATACAGAATCAACAGACTACCGCCAAGCTTTCAGGAACGACTGGTGTATTTTGGACTTGATCGTGCGTGGGCCGCGGCACTGGCTGGAGAACCCACATGACAAGTGGAATGTCCTGGGTGGTGGTAGCCCTGTCCTTTGTAAGCCTGATTGGATTCGGGTTCAGCGGCCTGCTGGTTTCGCAGGCGCAAGCGCGCCGGCAAAAAGGCCTGCAGCGGATACGCGATCTTGTAGAGCCGTACCGAAAGAACTCCGTGGCGAAGATGTCGGTCTTCCGTCCGGCCACCGCAAATAATAGATCACTCCTGGAATCGGCAGCTTCGGTATTCGCCTTCCATCCGGGCAAGCAAGATCAATATCCGGTACGGTGGTGGATTGTGCTAGGAGGGACCTTCGTTGCGGCGCGGTTTTTGGCAGGATTTGTCGTGGACATGGTAGGCTCGGTAGGCCTGCTCAGTATGCCGATTCTGTGGGTGGCGATGTGCCGCTTTTTCTTCGGCTGGGTCGTTGGACGTCGAAGAAAGTTGCTGATCCAACAATTCCCTGACGCGCTGGCCATGATCGTGCGTTCTGTTCGGGTAGGGATTCCGGTCCTTGGCGCGATAACCGCTGTAGCACGTGAGGCGCAAGTTCCGACATCATTCGAATTCACGAAACTCGCCAATGCGCTGGCGGTCGGTGTACCATTGGATGAAGCCGCGGCGGAGATGGGGATACGCAATGATCTAGCAGAGTACCGCTTCTTCGCGATTGCGGTCGGCCTGCAAGCCCAGACGGGTGGTGGTCTGAGTGAGACGTTGGAGAATCTGGCTGACCTAATCCGCAAGCGCCTTGCCCTGCAGGAGCGCGGCCTTGCGCTGTCTTCGGAAGCTCGGACAAGCGCACTGATCCTTGGCGGGTTGCCGATCGTCATGGGGGGAGGGCTATGGGCGCTCAATCCTGGCTATATGTCGGTGTTGTTCACTACCAGTATGGGTCGTACCATTCTCGGTGCCGCGGTGCTCTCGCTTGCTTGTGGAGCGCTGGCCATGCGAACGATCATCAAGAAGAGTCTATCATGACTCAGACTTGGTTAATCGCAGCCACCGGTGCTGGCGGTGTGCTGTTGGTCTTCGTGGCGTTCTTGCTGTTGCAAATGATTAGCCGCCAGGAGCGTCTCGCCGTACGTATACAAATGAGCCGGGGACAGGCGCCACCTGCGGTGAGAACACGACAGGAAATCGTCAAAGGTGCCTGGTCGCGCATGCTGGCGGCGCTCGGCCAACTGATCCTCCGCACCGGACTGGTGTCCGCCCGCACGCGAGCGGAGTTGGAACAGACCCTGATCTCGTCGGGATTGCGCGGACGGAACGGTCTGGAGGTATTCATTGGCTGCAAGATTGGCCTGCTCATTGGCCTGCCTTTGCTCGCGATGCTAGGACTCCGCGGATTTCAATTACCCACCGTGGCAACAGTGGTGATCCCGGCTGCTGCGGCGATGGTCGGGCTGTTATTGCCAGATATGGTGGTGCGTTACCGGCGGAAGCATTACCTTCAACGGGTGGAGCGGGGGCTGCCTGATGCTCTGGATCTATTGGTGATTTGCGCGCAAGCAGGTCTGGGGCTGACCGCGGCCATAGTAAGGGTTGCCGAAGAGATGCGAGCAGGGAGCCAGGACATTGGACAGGAGTTGGCATTGACGGCCAGTGAGCTGCAACTCATGGAAAGTCGCCAAGCTCTGCTGAATATGGGCTCACGTACGGGAATAGACGGACTGGTTCGACTGGGGACGACGCTCGTCCAGTCCATACAGTATGGCACACCGTTGACCGAAGCGATGCGGATTCTGTCAGCAGAAATGCGCCAAGATACGTTGACGCGGTTCGAAGCCAAGGCAGCACGATTGGGTGTGCTGCTCACGCTCCCAATGATTGTCTTCATCCTGCCATGCGTGTTTCTCGTTGTCGGAGGACCCGCCGCGGTCCAGGTCCTTCGTATTGGCAGTCAGTAATCGATGACGCGCATTGCCCTGATTGTCCTGGTGCCTCTACTTGCTGCCTGCGCAAACCAGGATAGGTCGTCGTTCAGCAACGCGCAGCCTGGATTGAACGTCGCTCGTGCGGCACTATCCGGTGGCTCGCCGGACCTAGCGTTAACTATCAGCAATGGCATCCTGGTCAACGAACCCCGCAATGTGCCCGCGCTGTTGAACCAAGGCGACGCGTTGAGTGTTCTAGGACGGTTAGAGGAAGCAGAAACAAGCTACACACAGGCACTGGCGGTCGAACCTGGATCTGTCAGCGCCCAGATAGGGTTGGGGCGCTTACGCCTGCGCTCGGATCCCGCGCAGGCGCAATTGCTGTTCTTGAGCGTGTTGCAACGTGAACCGCGACACAAGGCCGCGCTGAACAACCTAGGGATCGCTCACGATCTGCAAGGTGAGCATGCTAGCGCTCAGGGCGCTTACCGCCGGGCTTTGGCTGTTGACCCGGCCATGAGGGCAGCGGAGGTAAACCTCGCGTTGTCCATGGCAATGAGCGGGCAGGCGTTGGATGCGGTACGATTGTTGAAACCGCTGGCAAGCGATCCTGAAGCGCCACGTCGCATGCGCCACGACCTAGCGGTTGCGTTGGCAATTGCTGGTGATAAGCAAGCCGCGGCACGGATTCTCAGCGCGGATATGACGCCAGAGCAGGTCGAGCGCGCTTTACTAGCCTATGGGACTCTCGGCCAGTGAAACTGCTGACCCAGAGAAGAGGCTCGGTGGCGCTGATGACGGGTATAATGGCGCCCGCGATGGTTATGGTGTTGGCAATGGGAGTTGAAGTGACATCTTGGTCTGTGACGAAGGTGGACCTGCAGCGTGTCGCGGATGTGGCGGCCTGGGCCGGAGCGCAGCAATATGCGGTCTCCAATAACGCCCAGAGTGCAACTCGAACCGCAGCCGATCTGGCCGAGATCAACGGCGCATCCGGCACTTCCACCCGGAACTGGAACCCGGCAACCTCGACAACGACGGACAATTTGATCACGGCGCAGGTCGTAGGCGGGGTAAGGGACGCAGGCAATAAGGCTATCAAAGTGACAGTCAAGCAGAGCATTGCCAAATCGTTTTCACGAATCTTTCCTAGCGCTCAATCGTCAGTGACGATTTCGGCCACGGCCACAGCTGAGATTATTGATTCCGCGGCGGGTCCTCAGCCTTGCCTTGTGGCACTGAAGGGCGAAGGTGATGGGGTAACCACGGGAACAGACATAACTCTCTCGGGGTCAGCTAACATCACCGCCGACGATTGCTCTGTCCGATCAAACGCCGGGATAACTTTAAGCGGTTCGTCTTCTCTCAATGTAGCCGGCACCTATGCAGGGGGGGCGATCAATTCCAGCGGTTCCTCCACAATTACGGGTGGATCACACCCGAACTCGGGTCAAATACCTGATCCTTATACCAATCACGCTCCGTTGCAGAACGCATTTTCCTCGCTAGCCTCGGGGGGGACTACGGTAAATGTTGGCGGCAGCACGACGTCCACTATCAGTCCCGGGATTTTCTCCAGCTTGAGTGCCAGCTCATCGGCGGTACTCAATCTCAATCCAGGGTTATATATTGTTAATGGCAATGTTTCGTTCAGTGGATCCGCACGAATAACAGGAATAGGCGTCACCATCATATCATCTGGAAAGATGACATACAGTGGAAGCTCATTTGTGTCACTTAAGGCTCCTGAAAGTAGTTCGTCCGCGGGGGGGATTCCGGGAATCTTGTTCGCTAGCAAATCCAACCTCTCAAGCTCATTCAGTGGAAGCTCTTCGCTGCCTTTCGCTGGAGTAATTTATTATCCAAACGGAAATCTTACATTTAGCGGAAGTTCCAGTGGTGGCTCAACCGGATGCACTCAAATTATCGCGGGCACTATCACAGTGAGCGGGTCGTCAAATCTTTCGGCCCACTGCGAGTCATACGGGACCAAGGCCTTCGGTAGTTTGCCAGGCTCATCGTCCGTCGTGCTTGTTCGATGAATACGCTGGGCTCGTCGTGCGGCGATCGACGCGGCGTCGCCGCAGTGGAGTTTGCCCTTGTTGCCCCAGTACTGCTGCTTATGCTGGGCGGGATGATAGATTTTGGATTATTGATGTCGGGCAAGAGCCAGTTGGCAAATGGGGTCGCCCAGGGCGTCCAGTACGCATTGCTGAAGGGATCGAGCGTTTCTGCCTCCTCTGTTCAGACAGTGGTGCGGAATGGGTCGTCCCGCTCCGGGGTGACGGCCACCGTAACCGTGAACGTAGCCGGTCCCGCGTGTTACTGCCTCTTGGGTCCGCCGGTGGTCCTATCGACCTCATCCACCGCCTTATCTCCCAGCTACTCCTGCACGGGCACCTGCCCCGCTCCTGCCGCGGCACCTGGTGCGTTTCTGATCATCACGGCAAGCTATGTCTATCAGCCGATAATGCCGCTCTACAGCAAAATCTCGAATACGACGGTGTCCGACACGGTGACAGTGAGACTCCAATGAGCCGTTTAAGGCCGTTCACATTCGGGCGGCGCGGCGCGACCGCGTTGGAATTTGCATTGGTAGCGGGCGTATTCCTCCCCCTGTGCCTGGCGATCTTTGATGCTGGGCTGCTATTGTGGACTAAGGGCGCATTGCAGTCCACGGCTTCGCTCACGGCACGATGTGCTGCGATCGCATCCCCGGACTGCGCGGATGCACAGCAATACGCCGTTACAACAGCTGGGAATTGGATATTTCCGGGCATCATCACCAAGGTAGATGTTAGTCCGGCACCGTCAATCGTGTGCCTTGCCGGTGCCTCCTTCATGAAAGTGACAATCACCTGCCAATTCTGGGCTGGAGCGTTGCTGCCACCGCCGTTCAACGGCAAGACGCTGACATCCGTTGCATATTTTCCTGTTGCATCGCCCGCGTGCGCCTGACATTGGAACAGCATTGGACAAGGTTTCGAGCGGATGTGCGGAAGACCTGGGTCGTGAAGTGGGTTTTACCAGGCATCGTTGGTCGAGCCGGAAAACAATCCGGAGAATGGCTGCCTATCTGGAACAGGGCAGTGTTGGGGCAGCCCGGTCTGCCTTCCGGCAATGTGTCTCAGCCGCCCGAGATGCCGGCAAGACCGGTATGAATTTAGATCCGCACAGGGCATTTCGGAAGCTCTTCGCTCAAGCGGAGCCGGGCCACCGTTGTGGAGTAATACCAACCGCTCAAGCTATTGCCCGATCCCGGGCTGGTCTTTCCACTGGTATCACGGAAGTTTCAATTGTCGGGGAGCTATTGGTTCAGGCTGTAGTTATAAGTCCGTGGTTCTGTCGGCAGCCAGTCACAGCGAATGCCTCAGCAGCGCCTTTCTGCCCGTTCTCCTGGCGGGACCTGTGATGGTGCGTGGTGCCATACTGCCGGGGATGCCCATGACCTCGCGGCACGGGCGAGGATGGAGGCTTGTAGCAGCGGGTTTATTGATCGCGGCAGCCAATGTAGTGCATCCGGTTCTGGCAGCAGAAGATGATAGCGCGGCGGCATGCCAACGCGCCGGGCTAGATACGGAGCGTAAGCTAAATCTACCGCCCGGCCTCTTGCTCGCAATCGGCTTGGTGGAAAGCGGAAGACTCAACCCCACTACCGGCCGCCGGGCACCTTGGCCATGGACGATCAATGTCAATGGGGTGGGCCGAATGTTTGAAAGTCTGACTGAGGCACTAGTGGCAACGCGGCCGTTACAAGCCCGCGGCCCGGTATCACTTGACGTGGGATGCTTCCAGATTAATTTATTCCACCACCCAACCGCGTTTGCCAGCTTGGAGGAGGCGTTCGACCCACAGGCCAATGCTGCCTATGCCGGCCGCTTCCTGGTGGCACTGCGCACCAGGACCGGGACATGGGAGAAAGCCATCGCGGCCTACCACTCTGCGACGCCCGAGCGGGGCGACGCGTACCGCGACCGTGTACTGACAGGCTTGACACATCCCGATATGAGGAACCGCGCCGTCGTGCCGCGTGTTGAGCGCGTTTTGGTCTGGACACCTGACACCACAACGAAACAGATGCGAATCTGGACACCGAGCCCCCTTGGAATGGCACCGACGATTATATCGATCAGGTTGCCATATAACCGATCACAAACAACCGTGCATACTATTACAATATCGAGATAGAAAATATAGGCCGTGGGCGACATACCTCACAATGACGGTTTTGCGCAAGGCCGAGCGCAAGAAGAAAGAGCAAGGCAGCCGCCCCAATGGTGTGCCGTTGGCGGATCGCCTGCTGAAGACACTGATGTACTGGCCTGAAAACCACACCTACTTTCATATCGCTGAGACCAACGGGATCGACGATAGCGCGTTCTGGCGGAGTATGAGCTGGATCGAGGATGCCCTGGTGCGAAGTGGCGCGTTCGGGAGTGCCCGAATTTCTGTGTGTGAGGGTGAGTGGGGTCACCCACCATTGGGTGACGAACTGTAAGCTAGTACCCCGAGTCGATCATAATGTCCGGATCGCAACCAGCCAAATTCCGCTTGTGGTCGCGGTCGACGCTTCGGATCTCCCGACAAACTGAACCACTACCGGCTAAAGCCGGTAGGTTCTTTTAAGCGGCCGACTGAAGTCGGCCTATCAGAGTGCGCTTCGCGCACAAGTTGCATTGTACGTTATACCGCATGAATGCGGTGGTTTGGAACCGGTAGAAGAGACAATCAATGACAGAGAGTACTAGGGGTGATCCTGACGGCAATGCGGAGACGCACTTCTTTGATTGTAGCTCTTGAAGCTCTAATTGCGCTAATAAATGGGATCTGCCATCGTGGAACGACCAGAGGGGCAGGAGGCCGATGGATCATGATGTCTTTGCGGATTGGCTGGGATGAATCTGCCGCCTGACGGCTGAGCAGCGCGGCCAGGTATTTCGGGCGCTCGCGCTGGCGGCAGCCGGCGACGATGAAAATCGGGCGTCTGTGTTGTCTGGTCTCAGTGAGATGTTCGTGGATCGTCCCATCGTCGAGTTGCTGAGTGGACCCGCGCAGGGAACAGCGGCCCTGACGGTGAACGCGGCGCCCGTCGCCCCGCGATCAGTCTCCGTTTCATTGGAGGCTGCGGCCCAGAGCAAGGTGGCTCTCACGGGTTGCCCTCATGCGGCGGCCGGAGGCTCCAGGGTCTGGATAGCGGGGACCATCACCCATTCAGTGCATTGCGTATGACCTCTGCCAATTCCTCCCTGCGATAGGGTTGGGTCAGCAGCTTCGCATCGGGTGGCAGAGACCCTTGCGCGCCTCTTGCCTGGGCTTCTGCAAACCCTGACGTGAAAACCACCTTGAGCGCCGGCCAGCGTTTCCTGGCTTGCTGAGCCAACGCGACGCCATCGGTTCCGCCAGGCATGACGATGTCGGTCAACAGCAGTTCGATGTATTCCCGTTCCATCAATTCGAGCGCGATCGCAGAATTTTCAGCCTCCAGAGCGCGATAGCCCAGTTCACCGAGTTGGCGCACCGCGACGCGACGAAGGGAGGCATTATCCTCAACGACAAGAATAGTCTCATTGCCGCCCGGCACGAGAGGCGGGCCGAAACTCTCCTCGGGTACCGCGACGCCCGCAGTCAGGCGTGGCAGATAGAGGCGAAACGTGGTTCCGGTTCCAGGCTCGCTATAGACGCTGATATGGCCGCCTGATTGTTTGATGAAGCCAAAGACCATACTGAGTCCAAGCCCGGTGCCCTTACCCTGCTCTTTCGTCGTAAAGAAGGGCTCGAATATCCGGCTGACCAGTTCTGGTGTCATGCCGCTACCACTGTCGCTTACCTCGATCAACACATAATCGCCCGAGATCACCTCGGTGTGTTGTGCGGCGTAATCGGCATCAAGGTGACGATTTGCGGTAACAATCCCGAGGCTTCCGCCATTGGGCATGGCGTCGCGGCTGTTGGTTGCAAGATTGACGAGGCTTGCTTCGAGCTGCGCCGAATCCACAATGACCGGCCATAGGTTTGCTGAGACGCCGAGCGAAATCTTAATATCTTCCCCCAAGGTTCGGCGCATTAGCCGGGCAATACCTGATACCAGTTCATTGACATCGACGCGTTTTGGCTCAAGTGGCTGCTGCCGCGCAAAGGCAAGCAGCCGGCGCGTCAAATCGGCCCCGCTCAGTGCGGCGTCGAGCGCATCGCGTGTTAATTCGGCGACGTCGGAATCATCCTTTTTGAGGCGGCGCAGTAGGTCAATATTGCCGATGATAACGCCCAGTAAATTATTGAAATCATGTGCCATGCCTCCGGTCAGATTTCCGACGGTCTCCATCTTCTGGGCCTGATGCAATAGCTCTTCGTTGCGCCGCCGATCGGTCACGTCCCGGATCGTAATAATGACCAGTGTCCCTTCCGCCGTCTCCAGCGGGCTGCGGCTTACGTCCACGGTGAGTTCGCTGCCGTCCCTGCGGCGTGCAAACAGATCGCGTCCAGCGCCCATCTCGGGTGCGGAAGGGTGCTCATGATACGGTGCGCGTTGCGCGACGTGCGTCGCGTGCATCAGCTCCGGGATCAGCATTTCGACCGAATGGCCGAGCACCTCCGCTCGCGGATAACCGAATACGACCTCGGTTCGGGCGTTGACCCTGGTGATCCGGCCTTCACGATCCACGATCACCACGGGGTCGGGGGTGGCGTCCAGCAGCGCCTCGGTCTGCTTCATCTCTGCCTGGAACCTTTGGTCTGCCTGTTCGCGCTCGGCGATTACGCGATTCAATGCATGGTTGGCCGACTCCAATCTCGCGGTGCGTTCCAGAATTTTTTGTTCCAGTTGCTCATTGAACTTGCGGATGAGCTCACCCTCGGCCAGTTCGCGGTCCATTGCTCCGCGCGCCAGAACCCAGGCACCGACAAATACCACCAGCCAGCCACAAAGCAGAATTGCAAGTGCCTGACCCAGGTTTCGATTCACTGCGGAGAACAAATCCTGATTCGACATCCCGACCAAAACATGCAGCCCGGCTCCGGAAAACCCGGAAAGCGCGCTGGTGGCCCAGATCTGAGATACTCCACCGAACTCGATATTCTCCCGTACTTCCTCGCCTTGCGGGTCTTGGACAAAGTGAAACAAAGACGAATTCGCGATCGACGTGCCGCGCAGATTGTCGCCGGCAGGAGACCATGTCAGAACGGTTCCCTCGTCGTCCACGAGCGCGACTATCGCGTTTTGCTTTAGTACTATCTGTAAATAGGACAAATAGGATTGCATGGTCTTTTCCAGATTTAGCGATGCGAGTAACACGAAGTTCAGTTCGCCCGTTTCGCGTCGCGCGGCGTAGGCCAGTTGCAGAACCGCAATTCCAGTCAGCCGGCCGAAAACAGGCTCGACGACGATCGTGTTTTTTGAGCTGAGCGCATCCTGGAAATACCGCCGATCCGTGAGGTTCAATGTCCTGCCTGTGCGCAACGAGTCGCAAAGAAGATCTCCGTCCGGCTTGATCGTGAGTATTCCGGTGTACTGTGGATATTCTTTGAGCACGTTGGCGAGAAACGCGGAGCAGGCCGCCTGGTCCTGCGTATCGAGATCCCGCGCTCGGGACAATCCGTAATGAAGCTGCGCCGTGGCCCGGATCGTATTCGTTAGGTTCTGTGCGAGCTGTAGCGCTGCAGTGGTCAGCTCTTGCCGCGTACCGGCGATTTCGGTATCGCGGCGCTCAATAAACCACACCCCGATCCCTAGCGCGGGAACGAGCGTTGCAAACAGGACCAGGATCAGAAGTTGGGTCCGAATTCTCAAAGGCGCACCTCTCGATTGAAGTATGACGCATCGAAGCCGTTGTCGTCGTCTAAGCGCGTGAACCCATCTTATTCATCGCATAGCAGCAATTCGTAAACGGGCATGGCACAACTATCTGGTTTCACTTAGAGATTGGGTGACGATGCCACTCTCGCCCCTCGGACAGAATTTGCCGTGCCCGCACCCAACGATGATACAGTTCTCCCATTCTCTTTGCCAAATATCTGCAAAAAGAAGGTCGCCGCCGCGTTCGATAGCGGGTCAGTTCGAACGGTGGTGTGTTTCTGCTCGCCGCCGCCGGCAAGCATCTTGGCCTGACCGACGCCCTCGTCGGGCTGGTCCCCGATGGCGGCGCCTCCGCTCAGATTACCCATTCGATGGCCAATACCCCGCGCGGCCGCGTCTTTGCCATCGCATGCGGCTACCCGGATGGTAACGAGCTCGACGATTTGCGTCGTGACCCAGCCTTCAAGATGGCCGGTTTCCGGACGGCGGCGGCGATCTGGCGTCGCGACCGACCCTGTCACGCTTGGAAAATACCCCCGGGTTGGGCGATTGATACGGATATCGGGTGGCATGGTGGATTTTTGGGCGTCAGGGCCACCTGCACCCGCCCGCAGGCATTGTGCTCGACATCGACGACGCGGCAGACACAGTGTATGGGCATCAGCAAATGCCTTGGCTCTTCTCGCGTTTTTTGTTGGCATAGTCCCAGGACAATGGCTCCGAGGATCATGGCTCGCGGCCTGACCCATCACTTCCAAGGTCGGGCGCCATCCCGGATAGTTCGGCATGTTTTTGGTGGCGACCTCATGGCAGCGGCGAAGCCACTCCTTCAACCGTCCATGGTAGGCATTGACGTTGTTGATATGAAATCCGAAGCCCGCGGGTTTGGCTTGCCGGGCGCCGGCAGGATGTGTGTGGGGATGCCGGTCATGCGGGCAAACGCGACAATCGTGGTGCCTCCTTATTCGGCGGACTTGCCGCCTCGCGCGCGGTTATCGTGGCATGCCCAAGCGCCTGCCTTTGCCCCCCGTTGGCTCGACAGGATGGGGCAATGAATAAGATGGGGCAGTCCTTGACCGGACCGACGCGGTTCAGATTCGTATTTTCGGTAGGCGTGTAGATCGCTGCGGCAAGCGTCTCGTGGAAGTCCGAACCGGCGGGGAGCGCGCCGCAGCTGCCCTTTCGGCGAGACGGTGCCACACGGCAGCGAATGCGGTCCCTGTGACGACGAGCGGCGAGTAACCTTCTGCTTCCCAAACGCGAGTTGAAAAATCAGGTCGTAGAGATATCACGACGCCGCCATTGGCGAAGGCTGCTCTGCCGCCGGTCTCCAGGTAGCTTTCAACAGGCAGCCCCTCGGCAAGCAGAATATCGTGACGCGGCAGTTCGACGTGCCAGTAAGTGATCTTGTCGCACGGCACCTGCACAATTGTGGTCCCGTTGACCAGACGCTTGATCGGAATAAGTACATCGTCGGCATATGCCGCATGATCTGGACTGAGCCAGAGGTCGCGCGACGGTGAGTGATCATCAAAGGCGCCCGTGGTCACGCGTACTGGCCAGACACTCTTGGGATCCGGATGGAGACGACAGGAGACGGTGCGATGGCCGAGCCACTTGATCGGTACCGTCTGGCCTGATGCGGTCAGCACAGGCATCCCTGCACGCAGCCGCTCGACGGCGACCATGCCGCCTGGCGTGGCGATGCACGTGCCGGACCTGAAGCATGGGATGGTCGCAACATAGCCGTTGATCCCGGTCGAAGGATCGGTAGTATAAACACCTATGGCCATATCGCCATAAGCGGAGTTTCCCGACGTCGTCGCCGAACCGGTGATGCCGAAATCGATCCAACTGACCGGGATAAAGTTCTCCACCTTGAGAATGAAGGCATGCTCAGGCGAGCCGCTCGGTTCCGAGGCGCCGAGCCAGTCACCGATGAGGGTGTAGGCACCGAGTGTAGCACCGGCCGTAATGCCGTCGAAATGGGTTATCACGGCACCAGGATGATCGTAGGTGTGCCATAATTGCGTCAATCGGTCGTAGATGTAGCCGTGTTCCGGCTGGATGCCGGAGACCGCCGGAGTATCGGCGAAACCGCCCGCGATCAGATCGTCGTAGATGCCATACGCAGTCGTGCTGAGCGCGCCCGGTGCATTATTGGTCGTGAACGACTGGTTCGCGATATCGTAGATGAACGCGTTGCCTGCCAGCGGTGTGCCCTCGTAGTCGGGGTCCGCGACTGCGAGGACGTCCCAATTGCCGACGACAAGGCCGTCGAAGGTACTGTGTGGTATGGTGTTGGTGGCACCGGGATAGTCGAGTGTGGTCCACGCAGACCCAGCGGCTGCGGAGGTACCAAGAAGGAACCCGTTATCGGTTGCTGCGGTGGGCAACTTGTAACTTCCGACGATATCCATGCCGGTCTCGTAGGACCCGAACGAAAGCCCATATGGCGTTGTTTGGGACGACGTCGGAAAGTTGACATGGTTCCAGGTTTCGAGCGACAGATTGTAAAGTAGACCTTTCTGGTCTCCGCTCGCATCGACGAAACTGCCGACGAGATTGTCGCCGCGGATGCCGGTCAGGAACGTGGAGTATGTCATCCCTTGGTCGATGAAATTCAACGTATAAAACGGAAGCGATGCCATGCCTTGGTCCTTACAAACCGGCGGAGCGATGGTTGTAGTCGCCGAGATCGCCAAATGATCGGAAGGCGACGAGGCGTCAAGGGTCGGAAAGTACTTACTAAGAGACACTGAAGAAGCAACTATTCCGGTCCTCTGGACTGGTTTGGGTTCTGTTTGCAAACGTGCCTGGCCTAGCCGACGACCCACCGTCAGGGTTAAGCCCGGACGGCTCTGCGGGGCGTGCAAGTAAATCACGATCGGGGCGGGAGTGCCTACGACGGCATCTCGATGATGGTGGTCGGGACCGGCGGTGGGCTCCGAGCGATTTGGTAGCCCGTGACACCGGCCAGTAATCTCATGACGGCGGGAATAGCGATAGTCAGAATAGCGATGTTGGGGGGCGTCTCCCAGAAGCCTCGCAGCTGCTTCAGCGTGAGGTCTGCACCCATGACTTCGATCCTAAGTCCACGTTCCTCGTCCCCGGATATGGGCATCCCTAGCACATTTCACAAAACGTCCGAATCAACTTTCGGGGTCGATAATAAGGGCGACGGTCCCTTAAACTCTCTCTTGATGGCGACAGTCAATTGACATAACAGCTGATGGTGACGCCTCGCTGTCGAAGCCACCAGGATCATACGGAATCCGCCCTGGCCGGGGCGACGCGCACTACGCGCTCCGCGGGGAATATGGCCCGAACCGTCGTCCCCGTCTCAGGTTGACTGGTGATTTCCAATGACCCACCGTGCAAACCCATCAACCTTTGACTGATTGTCAGGCCGAGACCGGTACCCCCGAACCTCCGGCTGATGGTGGCGTCCGCCTGATGAAATGGCTCGAACAGAAAGCCCAATTTCTCCGCCTCGATGCCGATGCCGTCGTCGCTGACCAGCAGGGCAATCCCATCATCCATTGTCCGCTCCGCACGCACCGCGGCTACGCCACCAGCAGGACTAAACTTAACTGCATTGGCCAACAAATTCAGCAAAACTTGTTTCACGGCGCGTCGGTCGATCAGGAGCGTCACGCCCACCAAATCGGGATCACAAACAATCCCTACCTGCCCGGCCTCCGCGCGCGGCTTCAACATGCGCAGGCAAAGGCGCAGCAACTCGCCCAGGTTTACGCGTTCGTAGGCCAGTTCATAGCGGCCGGCCTCGATCTTGGAGAGATCAAGCAAGTCATTGACGAGGTCCAGCAGATGCACGCCGCTGGCGTTGATGTCCTTGGCATATGACAAATAGCGTTTGTCTAGCGGGCCGGCCGTTTGATCGTGTATCAGTTCGGAAAAGCCAATGATCGCGTTCAGCGGGGTCCGGAGCTCATGGCTCATGTTCGCCAGGAACGCGGATTTGGCCCGGTTTGCGCCTTCTGCCTGTTCCTTGGCCAGGGAAAGCGACTCAATCGCATTGTGGCGCTCGGTCACATCCGTGAACGTGCGCACCGCTTCTCCCTCGGGCAGCACCGTCGTGCGGACCTCCAGCACCCGTCCGTCCGGTCGCCTGCGTTCATAGATGCGTGGCCCGGCCAGCAGCAACGCCTGCTGTACGAACGACCGGAACTCCCCGTCGCTCAGGATGAATTCGTTCTGGCTACGCTGGAATTCCAGCACATCCTCGAACCTGGGACGGCCTGCCATCAAGTCCGGCGGCAACTCCAGGAGTTCGATCGCGCGCCGATTGCAGATGGCCACCGTGCGTTCGTCGTCGATCATGATCAGGCCCTGATCCATATGCTCCAGGGTCGCTTCCAGCATTCGCGACTTCTGAGCGAGGTGGCGTTCACTGGCGCGGAGGGCCACCGCGGTCTGCTGCCAAAGCGCGCTCTGATCTGCCATGCGCCAATGCTGCCTGGCTATCACCCGAAACAGCAAAAGGAAGCCGACCACAGCACAGGCAGTGGCGGCCCCGATAAGAATGGCCTCGTGCCGCCACTCCGCCAATGCCGCCTGTTCCTGGATCGATACATCGCTGATGAACGAAGTGAGTTTGGGATCCTTAGACAGAGCCTGAAAAAAATCCCGTTCGGCTACTTTAACCGGCCACGAGTGCGAGACATCTATCAACTGACCGCGCGGATCGATCAATGCAACGCCACTAATATGAGGCAACCCCGCGATGCGAAGTACCAGATCATTGTGAATTTCAGGCGAAGTTCGGTTGATGGCAAATTTTTGCGAGGAATCAATACCCGCATTGGTCATGTCGCCAATCAAGTCCAGCTGTACCAACTCTTCAGCCTGAAATCCGCGGCCGATCTCTTCCGCCAGTACATGGACAAATTTCTTTAGCTCAAGCTGGCCATTTACGATATCCTGTTGCCTTGAGGTGGGGGTCAGCATTGTGGCGCCCGCCGCCAAAGTCACCCCGACAAGAATGCCGCATGAAACGAGCATCGGCACAGCGACACCCGCGGAACGCTGGCGGACGCGGCCGAACCCATAGCTTCGTCTGCTCCACCCTAAGTCTCCGGTCAGAAGCCTGCCTATACGGGACCAAAGACCCGTTTGTGCTGACGCATGGGAACTGGGTGGCGAAACAAAATAGTCGGACATGATCCTTCTCCAGGAGCCTCGCTCATTCTAACGACCCAATCTAATCAATCATCGATCACCAACCGGTCATCAAAGCGACTGCCTAGTGTGTTTAATAAGTGCGAACACGTGACGCCGATCCTTGAGGCGCCGTGTAGGGCCGACGGCTTCCGAATAGCTATTCGGCCTTTCAGCTAGGCCAAATGGCCCCGCGCGCGCGCCGCACCGTCGATACGCCTGCCGGCCAACAGCACCGGGTGATTGGCCTATCTATGGATCGAGTGCTGTTCTAGACCGAGCGACGCGGCAGCTCCCAGTGCAGGTAAAATGCCGGTCCCAGAACGTGGTAGAATACGGACGAGCAAAATTGCCGCGAGCTCCCCACCGACGGCACCAACCCACGTATGATTTGCGAAGCAAGCGCCCAGATTGGATCACTTCTGTGACCCCCGTCGTCAGGGTGCTGGGACCCTTCATGTTTCGGCCCGGCTCCGAACGCATGCTTAGTTCGGCGCTTTCGGCTATGCCAGGTTTCGGGATGTACAGAACCGACCGGCGGCAGGCCCATAAAAAGGACACGACGTGATAAGACCATATGAATTGAGGAAAGGTCAGCGCAGTCCGATGTCGCGACTGGTCGTGAAGACGAACAGGTACGCCCGGCTGGCGAGCATGCGCTTGCGCAGCTTCCGACCTGGCACCCAATCGAGAACGCAGCCAGGATCCTTTCGAGACGACGATCGAGAACATACAAATTTTGCTCAGCGTGGGGCGGCTGCCGTTCTGGACCGAGCGAGTGAGCGCTTCCATGTGCTGGTAAAATTGCGGCCGATGTAAGGTCGCCAATCAGGTGCGGCCAGCGCTGCCCAAGTTCTGCGGGTTCGCTGAGCCGCCGGATTCCTTTTGTTCCCGGCAGCGGCGACGTCCTCACATCGGGCCTAGCTATTTGGATAAGCCATAAAGCTGACTAGCGTTTGTACAATATTCAAGGCATCAGATTTCGTCGGGAGTTAGCAGCACAGCTATCAAGTCAGATAACTCAGTTGTGGGCACCTCTAAAAATCCCCAAACTCGACGGGGGCGAATAAAATAGCGGGTAATACCAATGGCCAGAATTCCTGCCGGGTGGATTTTTCGAGGTTCCCTCGTGATCGGAAGACACGTAGGCGGTGCCGAGGGCGGTCCGTCCAGACCAGGGCTTTGCAGGGCGCGCAGCAGATACTACCCGTCCAATCGCATCCAGGTTGTATTAGGGGCATCTCTAACGAGCCGACTCGAGAGAAAGGAGTGTATAGATATCACATATCATTATCACTGTTGCGCGGAGATCTTCGGGATTTTTGGAGGTGCCCTTAGGTCGACTTTCCGCATTTTTCCCGGAGCGGTTTTCCGCCTGAACACGCGACTTTTCCGGTTGGTCGGAATTTCTTGATCTCGGTCCAATGCCGGGACATGGATAAATTCCAGGGGCAGCCAAGTGTCCGGCCGGCGCAGCGATGGGCTTCCACTTGTTGCTACCAGGCACATCTGTTGGCGGAGACCCGCCCGTTCCGCCTCGAAAAATGCGGTAAGTCGAGCTTAGTCGTAAGGATGTTATTATATGAAGATGAACGACGACGCAATTCGCAATTGGGTCCATTCCATCGCGAGCTGGCAGGAACACGCCGTACCAATGACTTTTCCCGCACGCGCAATGACAAGGGCAGTCTGTCTTGCCTTATCCATCCTGAGTACGTTCGCACTCGCCGGGCCGGTTGACGCACGCACAGCCGATGAAGCGAAGGCACTTGCGGAGCGTGCGATCGGACATATCAACAACGTCGGACGTGAGCATGCATTCAGCGATTTCAGCCGCCTAGATGGTGGTTTCGTCGATGGCGAACTTTACATTTTTTGTCAGGATGTGAGTGGCGTCGTGGTGGCGCATGGCGGCAACCCGAAGATAATCGGCCGAAACATGGCTCACGTTCGTGGTCCCGACGGCAGACTATCCAACGTCGAGATCAACCGCCTCGGGCTGACCGAGGGCAGCGGATGGCTCGAATTCCGGTGGCCCAATCCAGCGACTAAACGTGTTGAGCTAAAGGCCGCCTATGTCCTGAAAGTCGATGATCGCACGGTGTGCGGCTCGGGCTATTACAAGGGCAGCGTCCCATGACCGCTTACATGCCGGGGCGATGGGTATGCATTTCGTGTTTACGCTGGGCCCTCGCCTATCTGGTCGTCGTCGCATCGATTGCCCCCTTCTCGGCGGAAGCTCGCACGGCGGACGAGGTACAGGCCCTCGTTGAGCGTGCCGCCACTCACATCCGGACTTTCGGTTCGGCGCGTGCTTTCACCGATATCACCCGTCCCGATGGCGGCTTCGTTGACGGCGAGCTGCGCGTTCCGGTGGATCGTGAACACCGATTCCGTTTGATCTTGAACACTCAATCCGTTTGATCGTGAACGCTCAATCCGGTCGATCATGAACACCTGTTCCGGTGATCAT
>Ga0082335_1002912_pt1 | contig 29927 bp, 31 predicted proteins | sample Subgrocontami58m_FD_72375 | JGI IMG/M metagenome (GOLD analysis project Ga0082335, IMG submission 72375) | Subsurface groundwater microbial communities from S. Glens Falls, New York, USA - GMW37 contaminated, 5.8 m (SPADES assembly) (version 2) ...
CTCTCGGGTAGATCTCGAGCGGACCATTGCGGGTAATGGGTTTCCCAAGTTCAGCGAGACACTGATTGGGCAACCCATGGAGCCAATAAGTCTGATGGTGGTGGCTACACACCTCCAGCTCGTGCAGGCGTTCACGGCCGCCGGTTGGTTAATGGCCGATGAACCACAAGTGGGTACCTGGGACGAATTGGCAGTCGCAGCATTTTTCAACCGGTCCTACCCCACAGCACCCGTGACCCCATCTTTTTTGGATGCTGAACCAAATTCGTTGGCGTTCGAAAAGCCAACGCCAGCCAATACTGTGCGTCAGCGTCACCACGTGCGTTTTTGGCCCACCAAATTTTCCGTGCAAGGTATACCAGTATGGGTGGCAACTGCGAGCTTCGATGATGGACTACGTTATTTCATTACTCACAAGATTAAGCCGGAAATTGACGTCGAGCGCGACCTTATTAAAAGTGAACTAGCCGCTACAGGTTTAACTAATGCGATTAAGCAAGTTCAGCTGGTGCCCCCAATGCTGGGGAAAAATCAGAGCCAGGATTTATTCTTCACCGACGGCAAGGCGTACATTATATGGTTGAAGTAATTGGGGCGCTAGCGGTATAACCCTGGTTCTAACATCCCTGCCCCGCTCAGTAGGGCTCCAATAGCCCCTGTCATAATTACAAAAGTCCGCCCCGAGGGGCGGATTTTTAAGTATACGAGTTATTGCTTGGCTGCTGGTGTGGCTTTAACTTCTGGTACGACTGTTACAACCTTCGACAGTTTAAGTTTGCCGTTGTAGCTCTTGCGTCACTTCTTTAGGAACTGCCTATCTTGACCATTTACCCTTTCGCGCGAAAGGGTAAATGGTAGCCTTGGGTTATTGACACCAAACTACTGCACTTGAACCATATCGGCACTTGCGCTATAGTGATTTTACTATGTTGACCCCTAAGGATATCAAAGATTTAATATCAGCCCAAAGTAAGGTATTTGCTACCAAGGATGACGTTGGTCAGCTTAAAGAGCATATTAGCAGGGTAGAGGAAAAAGTTGATTCCCTGATTACCTCGGTTGACGGCCTTGCCAAACTGGTGAAAGATTTTCGTGATGAGCACATCGTGCTACACCGCCGAATTGAAATGTTGGAAACGTGGGCCAAGAAAGTATCGGCACAGGTTGGAATTCCACTCCCGACGTAGTTTATTAGTGCCGTAATCAAAAATCCGTCCCCTATCTTGGGGCGGATTTTTGAAACACTATGAGTTACTTCTCCTGCGGCACTACCGTTACCACCTTCGAAAGCTTGAGCTTGCCGTTGTAGGAGCGGCGCCATTTCTTTAGGAATTTCACGACGCCGGAAGTTGAGGCGAATAGCGTGTCGTCGCCGCCCTTCTTAACGCCAACTCCTGGGAAGAATTTAGTGCCGCGCTGGCGAACTAGCACCATGCCAGCCTTAGCGAATTGGCCAGCGAACAGCTTAACACCAAGACGCTTTGATTCAGAATCGCGACCGAGGGCCGTAGAGCCCGCTGCTTTGGTATGTGCCATATATGAGTAAGTAGAATATAGAAAGTAGTATGTAGCGTGCGGTATTGAGTATAGGAGAACCGACCGAACTGGTCAAGGGTTCGGCTGAACGGTAGGATAAAGGGTATGCAGGCCGTTCACGCAACTCGATATATGCTCGTCAGTGCGGCTGCCATTGCGCTCATTGGTGTGGGCTGTGCGCAGCGCAGAGTGGTGGATGTTTCTCCCTCTAAATCGCAGGTAGTGCCACTACAGGCTACCACGGTGCCATCCGAGTTGGTGGCTCAACCTGAGTCCGTGAAGCCGCTTGTGGTAGAGGCTCCGGTAGTGCCCGAGCCCCCACCACACCGCATTACCGTGCTGCCAGTGCCATTCACAGTGCAGGCGCCGTATGCTAACTGGGAGCTGCCTTACCAGGAAGCCTGTGAAGAGGCGAGCATGCTGATGGTGGCGGATTTTTTAAGCGGGCGCCGCGACTTACGACTACCGCCGGATGAGGCTGATAGGCGTATCCTCGAACTAGTAGCGTGGGAAACTGAACACGGCTACCCAATTGACGTTACCGCGGCCGAGGTGACTAGTATTTTAGATGAACGTTTTGGGTTGGCGGCCGAGGTTGTACCTTACGACGCAGCGCGCTTGCGCGCCGAGCTCGCTGCTGGTCGGCCGGTTATCCTGCCCGCTGCTGGCCGCAGCCTAGGCAATCCGTATTTTCACAGCCCCGGGCCTTTGTACCACATGCTGGTGGTGAAGGGGTACGAAGGCGATGAATTTATTGTAAACGACCCCGGAACCCGCCGCGGCGAGAGCTATCGTTACCACGAGTCGGTATTCCCGCGGGCAGTTCATGATTGGAATGGCGGGGATGTTGATCAAGGACAGCAAGTTATGGTCGTGGTCCGTGACGCTCGTGAAGGACAGTGATCATGAAGTAAGTAGTTGACGTTCGTATACAGTGGCCTTAGGCTGACGGTGCTACCAGTGGATTATATTCCACTGCTCGAGGGCCAGGCTTACTAGAAGCCGTATACGCCTAGGGTAGGCAGTTGTACACAGGATTAGACACCCTGTTGGGTGCCTAGTAGCTGCACCGGCCGAGGACGCCGGATTGGTGAAACAAGCCCTGCTCGAAGCGGGGTGTAACAAAAGGCGTGGCGGCTGTAATTGATGCCGCTCGCCTTATTTTTTCTGAATTTATGTGATATAATGAATACTATGGGTGAAGTGATAGAAAAAATTAAACAGGTACTGGCCGAAGCTGAGCCGTATGTGGCGGGGCATGGCGGGTCGATAACCTTTGTCGATTGGGAGGCCGAGACCGGCCGCGTGCTGGTGAGTCTGCAGGGTACTTGCGAGCACTGTTCGTTATCACAAGTTACCTTGAAGTTCGGGTTGGAGCGCATGCTCAAACAGCACCTCCCCGAGGTGCAAGAGGTCGTACCAGTGTGAAGTAAGTATACAGTATAAAGTATACCGTATACTGAATACCTTATACTTTATACCCGCGTTAATCTAGGGCGTGGCGTTGGCTTCTTCGAGGCTGGGGCCGGTAGCTGGGGCGGGGATAATGGTTTTAAACGGATCGCGTAGGGCATCGAGCGCTGCGGGATCGAATTTCTTTTTGCTTTCCCAGGCGGCAAACACCTGCTGGAACAGGGGCAGGTCAACCTGATTAAATGCCACCTTGGTTCTAAGGTCGAATACCACACGCGCCTGCGCGATGGTTTGGTAGAAGTAACGGTGCAGGAATAACACGGCCACGACCGCTAGCGCAATTAGAATTAAGCTGGTGGCAATTGGTAAAAGCTTGAACCAGTGGCGGGTATTTATGTGCGGCAGGCCGCGGATGGAAAAATTTAGGTTCATGGTTTGTAGAATGCGTTGCCCACAATTAGGGCGGACAAGGCGCCATCCTTGGTCTCGATACGGCCGACGCTGCCCAGGCGGACCGTGTCTATATTAATATACAAGTCGAGGGCTTCGATTGCACCTAGGTAATTGATTATTCGGGTCAGATCTCCCACTAGCTCTAGTTGTAGGGGCATAGTTTGCTTCGATTTATCAACCTCATTGGTTTTAATGGTTTGCTTAATTTTGCTGCTATCGGCCACTTGTTCAAGCGTGGTAATTACACCAAGCTCTTGCCCGCGTTCGACGTACACCCGATCGAGCGTGCCAATGGTGGGTTTAACCTTACTATAAGCCTCAAGTGTTTCCTTCAGGCTTTGGCCCTTGTAGTAAAGCTCCTCTAACTCAAGGCGTTGAGCGTCGATCTCGGTGTTGAGCCGCCGAATTTCTTTTATACTGGGCCAGGTAACGAACGCCACCAGCACCAAAATCGTTAACACCGTTAGACTAGATGTAATAATAATCTTTTGGCGCGGTGTTGATGGTAGGCTGAAACCGGTCATAATATGCTATTGAGTAGGTGCTTTAAGCTTACCTGACAATTGAAAGTTAACGTTTTCTCGCAGTAGCAGGTTAGAAGTTGGGGACGTAATGTAGTCTAGTTGCGGTAATTGCTTAAGGTTTTCCTGTAGCTTAAGAAAATCCTCGCGGCGCCGCGCCACCCCATTAAGGTTGAAGGCTTGGTTTTTAAGCTCGAGGTTAAGGTAAGTAATGTTCACATTTTCCGGTATCGCCTTGGTTACAGCCAGCAACACGTCGGACCATTTGATAAAATTACTCTGGATATCGCTAATTCCCTTAAGGTTGGTGTTTAATTGTGATATTTTCTGGTCGACGGGACGGTTGCGGTCGTTGACTCGGGTGGTGGCCGTGAGTACCTCGGCGTAATTATCCTGCAGCAGCAGCCGCGCGGCCAGGAATAGCCCCGACACGATAACGGTAAAACTCAGTATCAAAAAAATAACCGACCGCAGCGAAAGATAGATGTGCTCGTAGCGCAGGTATTCCTTTTGGGCTGGTGAAAGCAGGTTCAGGCTAATCATTGCCGTTATCGATCAGAATCCTCAAGGCCAGGCCAATGGCGGTGGCATAAGGGAGGAGCTCGGTTGGCTTCAAAGGGGTAGGCGTCGGCTCCAGGTTGCGCCAGGCATTACCGCGGCGCACGGGCAGCTTCAGTCGTTCGCCCATGTATTCGTCAATATACTTAAAGTTTGAACCGCCGCCGCACAGCAGTACTTCCCCGACCTCGTGTCCAAGTGGGAAATGTTCACGATAGAACACCGTCGCCTCGCCAATGCTGCGCACCAACGCATCCATGGTACCGTGTAAAATTTCTTGCATGGCACCATGACACTTTTTGGGGTCAAGTCCACAAACTATCTTGGCTTGCTCGGCTTGTTCAGGTGAAATATTTAGCGTTGAGGCAATTTGTTCGGTAACTTTGCGTCCGGAAATTGGCAGCGAAACGGTAAATTGTATGGTGAGGCTGTCGAATACAATGAGGCTGGTACGGGTGGCGCCAAGATCTATCACCATAGTCGCGGTCGAGCTGTCGGTAGGTACCATGGGTAGTAGGCTGCGCGTAATAGCCACGGCCTCTATTTCCATAGCTACCGGCACCAGGCCAGCCTGGCGCAGGGCAGCATCATAACTATCAACAATCGCCTTGGGTGCTACCCCCAGCAGAATAGGCAAACGAGCATTAGGCTTGGTTGGTTTAGCGACCAGTTGCCAATCCCAGTAGGTCTCGTCAATCGGGATGGGGATATGGTGTTCAGCCTCCCACTTGATCGCCTGTGGTATCTCGGGCGTCGGCATGGGTGGAATATCGATCACCTTAATGAAGGTCTTGGTTTCTGGTAAACAGGCAACCGTATAACTGGTGGTAAAGCGGCCGACCAATGGTTTGGCTAACAGCTGTTTGAGCAGTAAGACAAATGCCCCCGTATCCTTGATCTCACCGTCGTTAAACACTCCAGCTGGCACGTTCACCTCGTTCATGCCGGAAAGTGCGAGTTTGCCGGTCAGCGTACGACGGTACTGAACCGCGCGTAGCGACAGGTCACTGATATCAAGGCCGAGGTAGTCTTGGCGTGGTTGAAACAGCATACCCCCCTAGTATTGCTCTTCCCAGTGATTCACTTCTATAATAGGGCTCTCACTGCCGTTGAGCACCGGGTCGAGCGGAGCCGAGGCTAAGGCTTGGTCGTAAGTGACGGTACAAGTACCATTATCCTGACCTTCAATCTCGGTGTGCCAGCCGATCATGCCACCTGTGATACTCAACGTGACTGTCTTTTTGGTATCAATTTCAACTTCTTTACTGCCGTAGAGCAGCCCACTAATATTCATAGTCGCTCCATTGCCGTCGAGGAAGATTTCAATATCATCTTTACTTAGCAGCCCTGAGCCAGTGGCCGCGTTGGCATTAACGGTGACGGCGTAGTTGCCGATGAGGTCGATGTCGATATCGTCGCTACTGGCCAGGATGCCGTTGATGGTGAGGTTCTTATTTTTCCAGGTAGCTTTGCCCGTGACAAAGGTGATGCCAGTGAGGGTCGTGCCCGAGGTCAGGGCCGAGAAAGCAGCGGCGGTATAGGTTTGGTTGGCTCGATTTTTGAGTGAGGTGGAAGAGGCAGAATCAAAGTCTATTATCGGCATAGATATGGAAGGTGTACCCTCGGTCTGTGTGCTGTTGTTAAGCGTAAGCGTCGAGCCAGAGTTTACGATAATGTTGTTGCTGGCGCTCACGGCCGCATCATTCACCGTCAGTGTTGAGCTCGATGTTACCTTGACTGTCTGGTTGGCGTGGATGGTGCCGCCAGTGATGGTGCAGTTCCGTTCAATGGTGAGATTACCATTCTCCTGCCCACCCGTGCCGCCGGCGTACATCGACTGCGACCACGTGTCCGCTGGGTTTGTAGCGCGTGCAAAGCGAGTTTTGATAACGCGTTTCGCTTGCTGACTCCCAATATTGTAGGTGGCTGTGACTGTAATGTCAGCCAAGGCATCATCAATGCTGGTAGCTGCTATGGTGTAGCCGCCGTTGCTGTCAAACACGCTGCTGCGCGTGGTGGTGTCATTGGCGAGCGTACCAGCGAGGAATTTAGCTTTCCAGGTGGCGTCGTTCTTTAGCTTGTAGATAGCCTCGCTAGCACCGGCTTCAGCCAGATAGTAGGCCCGGGTAGCCGCATTCTCGCTTTTGGCTATTTTGATCTCACCAGTTGATTGCTCAAGCAAGTAGGTGCCGAGGAAGAGTAACGCGCCCATAATGGCGGCCACCGCAACCAAAACAAAACCACGCGGGACAACTTGGTTAATTGGCGTTGCGGGGTGAAACATCGCTGGTTAAGGTTAGTATTTGGCTGTTGTTAGTGAAGGTCGTACTTACTGTAATGGTACCACTTCCTGAAAAGCTAAGCGAGCTCACATATTCGCCGACCAACCGGTCCTCGGTAACACTCAGGCTGGGTGGGTTACCGCCACCGTCAGTATCACTATAAAAAACATGGGTAATGGTATCAGGCGCAAAGTAGTAGTAGCTAACCTCACGGTATAGGTCAGTGCCTTGCAGGTAGTACCGAACGTACACGGTCGGGTTGCCAGCCAGATTGCCGTGGCCATCCTCGAATTTTAGTTCGCTAGCTGGTAAGGCGGTCAATATGGTATTGGCTTGCCTTAACTCCCGGGTTAGCCGGTCAAAAGTGGCGCGTTGGTTCTGCACTATTTCGGCGCGTGAATCAACCTTACGTTGTGTCTGCTGCGACATGATAAAAACCGAGTAGGTTACTATCATCAACATGATAACGATCGTGACCGCAATACCAACTTCAATCAATGAGAAGGCGGGTTTTAGGAAGGTGGCACGGGCATTCATGAGGCAGATGTTATTTTTGAGCCAAGATGCTCGAGAGCGTAAGACTCTGCTCGACTCCTTTATTAGACCAGTAGACTGTCGCAACAATTTTTTTTAGGCCGACGTCGGTTCCAGAGTTTGCCAGGTTACCATCCACAAGAGTTACCACGGTTTGCCGCTGCATACCGTAGGCCGAGTTGTTCGGGTCGTTCGAGAGGGCAGCCTTAACTTCGACCGTACCAGTATTAATTTCGTCATAGGCCGTTATTAGCATTTGTTCTAGCTTGGCGCGAGCATATGATGAAGCTAGGCTTTGGCGCTCGGCGCCTTTGTTGGCTTGAATAGAAAAAGGGAAAAGTCCGATAATTGTGATCAAACCGATCGACAACACCGCCACCGCTACCAGTACCTCGATGATAGAGAAGCCACGCCTGATATTAGTTGACACGAACATAGCCCGAAGGTTTAACCTCGACCGCCGCTGTTTTGCTGGCGGCATTTTGCAGCGTGATGGTGCCTGACTCAACGACAGCGCCATTGGTAGTGAATATTATTTCGTTGCTCGTAAATCCGCCGGTGTTTTGCCAGGTAATGCCCGCGGTAAGCGTGTGATTCTCGATCGTAGTGTCACCGCCTGAGCGGCGAATTAATTCCCAACCTTGTGGTGCATTTGTGATAAGTTTGACCAAATAGGTTGTTTGCTCGCCAACTGTCTTTTGTTGCGCTTGTCGCAAATTTGATTGTAGATTTTGCGCACTAGTATAAAGGTCGACCGACTGCTGTCTGGCTCGAAAGGCTGGAATGCCCAGTATGGCAATTAGTGCCATAATGCTAATAGCCGCCAGCACTTCGAGTATAGTGAAGCCCCGCGCTGGCATGCTAAATATGTTCCGTTAGACTGTAGATGGGCAGTATAATCGAAACTGCCAAACCGCCCACACCTGCGCCTAGAATAAGCATAAGAACTGGCTCGATAATAGTGGATAGATTACCCATAGTGCGGTCGACATCCTCCTCATAGAACGAAGATAATTCTTCAAGGATGGTGTCGAGCGAGCCAGTCTCCTCACCAACCGCCACCATCTGAATTATTAATGGCGAGAACAGTTTAGGGTGCTCACGAATGATAGACGAAATTGCTACACCTTTCTTTACTAGGTCGGCTGCTTCTTCAACCGCCGACCGGTAGCTCGCGTTGGTTAGTGTGGTAGCAGTTATTTGGAAAGCCTGCACGATCGGGATGTCGGTCTTTAGTAATGACGAAAAGGTACGAGCGAATTTAGCTAGATTAATTTTTTTAAGAATTGGTGACAGTACGGGCAGGCGTAGCAAAAACCGGTGCCAGCTAGCACGGCCTGATTTGGTGTGAATTAGTTTTATAAAAAGTGCAGCGCTGATCACAAAACCTATCGCCAACCACAACCCATTCTGCAGGGTGAAGTTACTGACGGCAATGAGGATGCGAGTCGGTAGCGGCAGCGTAGCGTTAACCTCCGTGAACAAATTGGTTATTTTTGGAATTACGAATACTATCATCGCAATTCCAATGCCTATCATGGCGCAGACCACAATAATCGGGTAGGTGAGTGCGCCTCTGATTTTAGCAATCAGGGCGTGGCTCTTGCGCATTTGAGTGGTGAGTTGTGCCAGTACCTCCTCCAACTTGCCACTTTTCTCACCAGCGCGAACCATGTTCACAAATAGCTCGGAAAAAACTTTGGGGTACCCAGCTATTGCATCCGACAAGGCAACGCCGCGGTCAACTTTGATATATACGTCATTTAAAATACGCTGAAAAGCCTTGTTGCTGGTTTGTTGGCCCAATGTTTTGATGGCAACTGAAACCGAAAGCCCAGCCCGTACCATAACTTGGAGGTTTTGGGTGAAGAAGATTTTTTCAGCCGGCGCGATCCGCTGCCAGCTGAAGCGTTTGGCACTGGCGGCGGGGCCGCCGCTGGCGGTTCCGGCCGTGCCCGCGGTGGCAGCGTGCGTTAGTAGCAGCCCCTTACCCCTTAGGTAATCAGCCAGCTCACGCTCGGACGGCATTTCAATCTCGCCCTTTTCGAGCGCCCCCTGATTATTACGTGCCGTATACGAAAATTTCATACGTCTTAATCCTTAGTAACTCGTAAAATTTCCTCAATAGTCGTAATCCCGTTCTTCGCCTTAATGAATCCATCTTCGAGCATGGTAAGCATATTCTGCTGGAGAGCTACTTTACGTATCTCGGTTGACGACGCCCGATTCAAAATAAGATCAGCTATTTCGTGGGTCACTTCTAGTACCTCGTAGATGCCCAGCCGGCCCTTGTACCCTTCTTGACCGCATTGCTTGCAACCCTTGCCACGATAAAAGAGCATGGTTTCCATCCCTTGGCTTTGTGACATAATGGCGCCTTCCTTAGCTAGGGTTTTAAGCAATGAGCCAAGGTCAAGCTGCTTAGCTAGATCCTCTATATTTGCCTTGCTGAGCTGGTATGAGGAAATACAGTTTTGGCATATCTTCCGTACCAGGCGCTGGGCAACAATAACGTTGGTGGTCGAGGCAACTAGGAACGGCGCTACGCCCATATCAAGGAGTCGTGGCAACGAACCCACGGCATCATTAGTGTGCAAAGTAGAAAGCACCAGGTGGCCTGTCATGGCGGCGTGGATAGCAATTTCGGCTGTTTCCGTATCACGAATTTCACCCACCATGATGATATCAGGGTCTTGCCTGAGCAGCGCGCGCAAGCCGCCAGCAAAGGTAAAGCCGATCCTAGGTTGTACCTGGCTTTGGTTGATACGGTGCATGCGGTACTCGATGGGATCCTCAATTGTGCAAATGTTGACGTCTGGAGTGTTGAGTACATTCAGCACCGAGTACAGCGTGGTCGTTTTGCCGCTGCCAGTTGGCCCGGTGACCAGGACCATGCCGTGTGGCTTTTCAATGTTGCGTTTTACCACTTCCAGCGCGCGCTTTTGGAAACCGAGCTGCTCCATGGTCAACACTTGGCCGGATTCCTGCAATAAGCGCATGACGATCTTCTCACCATCGAACACCGGAATAATCGACACGCGGAAGCTGACCTCGTATTCAGCAGTTTTAATCTTAAAGCGACCGTCTTGCGGCAGGCGGTGTTCGTCAAGTTTGAGGTTAGACAAAATCTTAATGCGTGCCACCAAGCCAGCCTGAACATTCTTAGGCAGCGTCATCACATCCTTTAATATGCCGTCAATGCGGTAGCGAGCTACCACCTCAGTCTCGCTCGGTTCGATATGAATATCGCTGGCTCGTTCAAAGACCGCGTACTCGAGCAGAGTATCAACAATGCGGATAATGGGGAGGTCCTCAGCCAGCTGTTGCAGGTTTTCGCCCTCGGCCTTGCCGGCGGTCTCATCCTTATCTTTCGTCAGTTCGGCAAACTCGGCCTTGAGGCTTTTGTGGTATTGCTTCAAGACCTCGCGGAGGGAGTTTGGGCTGGTGAGTGCAATCTGCAGCTCGGTGTTGAATTTTTTTTTGAGGAATTCGAATGTTTGCAGGTCGTCGGGGTCGGTGGTTGCTACCTTGACAGATTTATCGTCGCGGTCGTAGGCAATGACTTGGTGAGACTGCGCAATTGGTTCAGGGATGGCCATCAATACATCCTTACGGATGATGGTATTTTTAAGATCAATAAAAGGTAGCCCCAGATGCTTGGCCACTGTTTCATACAACACCTCTTCGGTAACCACGTGTTTTTTTAAGAGATATTCTTCAAGCGTAAGTTTATCTCGCTTTAACTCCTCCTTGAGTTTTTTAAGCTCCACGGGAGTCATGGTTTTGCTGGCGAGTACTGCTTGCGCTAGGTAGGTTTGGTTTAGCATGGTTCAGCCTAATTACCTATCATGTTGATCATGATTTATGATAGGTGAATTATACCACACTTTAGCACGTCGAGCAACCTTCGGGCAACATAATGCTTGCTCTACCCGAGGTGTAAGACTACAATCACGGTAGTACTATGGCGTGGCTTTCGTTTCCTTGGCGACGTGAGTCGTGGCGGGTGTTCTGGCGTCAGCGGAGCGTGCTTATACCTCTGGCTGTAGCGCTGGTCGCTCTCGCTGCGAGCTGGATAGTCGTGGTCGCAACTCCGGCCGCCACCGGCGAGGCCCGAGTGTTGAGGTATTCGATATATGTTGGTACTAACTGGATAATTCCACCTTGGGCACGTTTTTGGCCGTCGCTTGTCGCCACGATGTTTATTGGTCTAAATGTGGTGTTGAGTTATGTGGTGGCGCGCCGTCGACTTATGCTACAGCGGGTGTGGTTATGGTCGGCGGCATTTATTGGCCTTGGTTTTTTGTGGTTGACGTTGTTGCTAGCCTGGTTTAACAGCTAATCGGTATGGTGACTTGGCCGGTATTTGAAGTGCTACTGCTAACAACGCTTGCCTTTGTGGTGGCGCTGGCTTGGACGCCATTGTTAACGCGGGTACTGTATCGGTACAACGTCGGTAAGCGTATTCGCGACGCGGCGGTGGCACCAATTATGGCAGCGCTGCACCAAGGTAAAAGCGGTACGCCGACTATGGGGGGTATGTTGGTGTGGGTGACCGCTCTAATATTAGCGCTGGTGTTTTCGTGGCTCGAGCAGCTTGACGTGGTGCACTTGAATTTCTTGAGCCGCGCCGAAACCCTGCTTCCTTTAGGCGCCTTGGTGGCCTCGGCACTCGTTGGTCTGATCGACGATTGGTTGAATGTGCGCGGTGTAGGCTCGGCCGGTGGGGGCTTGCGGGTGCGTCATCGCCTGCTCATTTACACCGCCATTGCCGCGGTCGGAGCATGGTGGTTTTACGGCAAGCTCGGCTGGGACCAACTTCACGTACCGTTCGTGGGTAATTTTGACATTGGCTGGTGGTACATACCAATATTCATCTTTATCATTGTGGCTACGTCACACTCCGTAAATATTACTGACGGCCTTGATGGTTTGGCGGGCGGTACGCTGGCCGCTGCTTTTGCCAGTTTCGGCGCCATTGCTTTTGTGCAGGGGCGGTATGACCTGGCGACCTTCTGTGGTGTTATCGTCGGCGGTTTACTAGCCTTTTTATGGTTCAATATTCCACCGGCGCGATTTTTTATGGGTGATACTGGGGCCATGTCTTTGGGCGTTACTTTGGGGGTAGTGGCTATGCTGACGAATAGCGCGCTGCTGCTGCCAGTGATTGGATTTGTTTTTGTGCTTGAATCCTTGTCGGTGATTGTTCAGGTGCTGTCAAAGCGTTTACGGGGTAAGAAAGTTTTCCGTTCGGCGCCGCTGCACCATCATTTGGAGGCCGTGGGTTGGGGTGAGCCAAAGATTGTGATGAGGTTTTGGGTCGTGGCGCTGGTGGCGGCTGTCGGCGGTTTTGTCTTGGCGTTACTTGATCGCGGGGTGTAGCCCCAAAGTATGGATTCTAATATTCTTCGGGGCAAGCACGTGCTGGTGCTGGGCCTAGGTCTGCACGGCGGCGGCTTGGCCGTGGCGCGCTGGCTCGTGCGGCAAGGCGTACTCGTTACTGTATCGGACGCAAAGTCTAGGAGCGAGCTCAAGCCAAGTATTGATAAGCTTGGGGCGCAAAAAATAAATTTTGTGCTTGGGGGTCATCCTAATTCGCTGCTGACTCGCTGTGACCTAATTATGCAAAACCCAGGGGTGCCGCGCGAACTGCCACTGCTGCTAGCAGCGCGAGCACGCGGCATACCAATTGAAAACGAAGCGAGTTTGTTCCTAAAGTTGTGTTCGGCTCAACTAACGCTCGGGGTAACTGGTAGTAAGGGAAAATCTTCAACCACCGCACTGCTTGGTGACATGGTGCAGCGGCACTACCGCGGTACCATCATCGCTGGCAACATCGGCGACACTGTAATGTTTAATGTGCTTGATCGCGTGCGCCCAGTAACACCGGTCGTGCTCGAGCTATCGAGTTGGCATCTAGAGCTCACTGGCGAACACAAGTTGGCGCCACGAATCGCCGTTATTACCAACGTCTTACCTGATCATCTCAATCGTTATCGTTCGTATGCCGACTACGCTCGTGCCAAGCAGCTAATCGTGCGACCACAATCAGCTCGTGACATGGCGGTACTAAATTACGACGATCCTATTGTGCGCCGCATGGCCAAACACACCCGCGCCCAGGTGTATTGGTTTTCATTGTCAAAAGTAGTGCCACGAGGAGTTTACGTGGCGAAAGGACAGGTTTGGTGGCGCGCGCACGGGACGCGGCGAGCACTTTTTAAAAGTTCTGACCTCACGGTCCCTGGCCAGCACATGCTCGCCAACGCCTTGGCCGCCGCCGCTGCTGCCATGGTGGCTAAGGTGCCACCGGCCAATATTCGTACGGCCGTGCGTGCCTGGCGCGGGTTGCATGACCGGCTTGAGCTTATTCGCATCGTGCGCGGCGTGGCTTATTACAACGATACAGCGGCGACTGCGCCGGCGGCCGTGCAAGCGGCGCTCGCCGCCCTGCAGCCGAGGTCGTTAGTGCTTATTGCTGGCGGGGTGGATAAGGGACTGCGCTATGATGCTTTAGCGCGCGACATTCGCCGTCTGGCGAACGCAGTTGTACTATTGCCAGGCAGCGCCACCGCCAAGCTCCAGCGGCACTTGCGGGGGTTTAAGCCGCAGTTTTTGGCTAGCTCAATGCTTGCGGCCGTTAAGCTTGCATCCAAATTAGCGCCGCCCCAGGCCGTGGTGGTATTGTCGCCGGGCGCTGCCAGTTTTAATCTATTTAAGCATGAGTTTGACCGCGGCCAGGCGTTTCGGCGCGTCGTAGCTCGGTTGTAGTACGTATGCCGGCCAAAATTTTGCGCGGGCATCGCCCCGATTACACTTTTCTCGCCAGTGCCATACTGATAGTGCTGGTCGGATTGATCTTTCTAGCTTCAGCTTCGTCGGCCATTGCCATCGATAAGTTCGGTGACAGTTATTATTATCTTAAACACCAGCTTTTATACGGATTGTTGCCCGGGGTGGTGATGTTTTTTGCGTTTGCCCGCCTGCCTTACCAGCGTCTGCGCGCACTAGCGCTGCCGTGTTTGATCGCGACCATTGTGCTGTTGGCGATGGTGTTTGTACCTGAGCTTGGGTTTAGTTACGGTGGCGCGACGCGCTGGATAGATCTTGGTTTTGTGATCGTGCAGCCGAGTGAGTTTGTGAAGTTAATGTTCCTGGTCTACCTGGCAGCCTGGTTGGAAGGGCGTGGCCAAGCCAGGATACGCAGCTTAGCCGGCGGCATACTGCCATTTGTCCTTACGACCAGCCTGGTCGGCGCCCTTATCGTGTTGCAGCCTGATTTGGGTACGGCTTCAGTTGTTGCGGTCAGCGCCTTTGTCATCTACTTGGTAGCGGGCGGTAACTTGTTGCACTTAAGCGCGCTCGCCCTGGTGGGCGCGAGTACGGCCTGGTTAGTTGTGCGATCGTTTGGGCACAGTATTGACCGCGTCACGGTGTTCCTGCACCCCGAAAATGATCCGCAAGGCATTGGTTATCAGGTAACACAAGCACTTTTGGCTGTTGGGTCGGGTGGTTTTTTGGGTCAGGGTTTAGGATACTCGCGGCAAAAATATCAGTACTTGCCCGAGGTAACAGGGGACTCGATTTTTGCAATCATCGCCGAAGAGCTGGGGTTCCTGTTTACGATATTATTTTTGGCCTTGGTTAGTTTTTTCTTGTGGCGCGGATTTCGGATAGCGCGCCAAGCGCCGGACGAATTCGGCCGCTTGCTGGCCTGCGGTATACTGACGTGGCTCGGCTGGCAAACTTGCATCAATATTGCTTCGATGCTCAATTTACTGCCGTTAACTGGTGTGCCGCTACCATTTGTTTCCTACGGCGGTTCGGCCCTGACCACCGCCTTGGCTGGCCTTGGGATACTGACGAATATTTCCCGCCAAGCTAAAGTGGAAGCTGTATGAAGATAGCCTGCGCTGGTGGAGGAACATTGGGCTCGGTTACGCCGCTTTTGGCTATAGCCGAGGAGCTGCAGGCCCATGGGCCGCTGACGGTTGATTGGTTTGGCACCGCCACAGGCCCGGAACGAGCATTGGTCGAGGCGGCCGGTTATAGTTTTCACACCCTGCCCGGCGGCAAGTTAAGGCGCTACTTTTCGTTGGATAACATTACCGATCTTGGTCGTATTGTGCTGGCTTTTTTACGCGCGCTAGGTTGGTTTGCGCGTCATGACATTGACGCGCTGTTAACAGCCGGCTCGTTCGTGGCGGTGCCGGTCGGTTGGGCGGCCTGGTGCTGTGGTGTGCCCGTGTTGGTACACCAACAGGACGTGCGCTCCGGGTTAGCTAATAAATTATTGGCCCCCATCGCGCGCTGTATTACCGTAAGCCTCGAGCGTTCGCTTGCTGATTTCCCGCGTTACAAGACGACCCACACTGGTAATCCGGTACGCCGCGGGTTTGCCGCGGCACCCCCGCCACCGGCCGCGCGGCGTGCGCTTGGACTTGAACACGAGCTTGCGACCATCGTTATTACTGGCGGTGGCACTGGCGCCGCCCGGTTGAATAGTGTCGTGGCCGCGGCCATGCCGCAGCTTACCGAGCTCGGGCAGGTGCTGCACCTCACTGGGCTGGGTAAGGCGGTGTCCGCGTTGTCCAGTGCTAGGTATCACGTGCAACCATTTACGGTCGATACTCTGCCAGCCTTCGCCGCTGCCGACGTGGTGGTGACACGGGCTGGTATGGGCACGCTCACCGAGCTCGCCGCCTTGCGACGCGCGGCGGTAGTAATTCCTATCGCCGGTACGCACCAAGTCGAAAATGCCGAGCTGATATCGGCCCAGGCAGCCGGGCAGGTGATTGATGAGCAAGGCTTGACGCCGACAACGCTCATTGGTACGGTGAGGCAGCTACTGTCTGATAAAGCCGCGCGCGAGGCGGCCGGAGCCGCGCTCCAGCAACTCCTGCCGAACGGCACCGCCGCCGTGACCAAAGTAGTCGAGAGAATGGTCACTCGTCGGCAATAAACTATGTCTACTTTATCGAATGCACATCGTGTCTATTTAATTGGTCTTAAGGGCGTTGGTATGACTGGCCTGGCTCAACTTTTGCGCAGCCAAGGCAAGGAAGTGTGGGGCAGTGACACGGCTGAGCATTTTTTCACCGACGAGGTGCTGCGAAACGCTGGCATTGAATGCTTGGAGGGTTTTGACGCCAAGCACCTTGAACGTGCGCCTGACGTTGTCATCCGCTCCACGGCTTATGGCGAAGGTCATCCCGAGGTTGAGGCCGCGCGCGCTAAAGCCTTACCGCTCATGACGTATGCCGAGGCCTTGGGCGAAATTACCGCCAGTGCGAAGAGTATTGCAGTCGCTGGCAGCCATGGCAAAACTACTACCTCGGCACTGTTGGCGCATGTATTGAAAGCCGCCGGGCTAAACCCTTCGGCGCTGGTCGGGTCGCGCGTGCCGCAATGGCAGGGAAATGCACTAACAGGTTCGGGCGAGTTATTCGTGTTCGAGGCCGACGAATACCAGAACAAATTTCAATATTTTTCCGCCCACGGCGTTATACTTACGAGTGTGGCTTGGGACCATCCAGATTTTTTCCCCACGTCCGAGGACTATCGTGCTGCTTACGTACAATTTTTAAAAAAATTACCGAGTGATGGTTTTGTTACAGCGTGTGCCGATGATCCTGAAGTACAGCAGGTCGTCGTAGAAGCTGGGCTGCGCCCTGAACAAATAGTTACTTATGGACTTACCGCCGGCAGTTGGCGTATGGTGCGCATGTGGCTGGACGAAAGCCGTTGGCACTTTTCCGCCCGCTTGGATGAGGATTATAAGGGCGATTTTTGGTTGCGGCTTATCGGTTCACACAATGTCGCGAATGCCCTGGCGGTCATGGCCGCCTGTACTAGGCTGGGCGTTGAGCTCGAGGTCGTACGCGCGGCCCTAGCTTCGTTCGAAGGTACGGCCCGTCGGTTCGAGGCCAAGGGCAAGCTAACCAACGGCGTGACGGTGGTTGATGACTATGGCCATCACCCACAAGAAGTTCAGGCAACGCTCAAGGCAGCTCGCGCCTTTTATCCTTACAAATATATCCGTTGTGTCTTCCAGCCGCACACCTTTAGTCGTACCGCGGCACTGCTTACAGAGTTTGGCACCAGTTTTAAGGAAGCGGATGAAGTAGTGGTGCTTGATACTTATGCCTCGGCGCGCGAAGCCAAGGGCGAAGTAACTAGTAAGGAGTTAGTGGCTGAAATTGCCGCCCATCACGCCAAGGTTACGTATCAGCCGACATTGGCCGAGGCAGCCCAGTACCTGGGCGATACCGCCAGCCGCAGCGACTTGGTGCTGACCATGGGCGCGGGCGACGTGTGGCAGGTGGGGGATACGCTGGTTAACCGTTTTGGCACTGTCGAGGGTCGCGACGGTCGTTAGTTCAGGCCTAGTCACCACAAAAAAAGAGACCAGTACGATATTCGGTACTGGTACTCGTGACGTGTCCTTATGTTGCTGCTGGTTTGGCGGCGGGGGAGGAGCTGGTCCTGGGTAGCGTGAGGCCGGCGGCAAAATACCGAGTTGGGTTAACGCCATCAGGACGAGGGTCAGTATGAACAGGAGGATGAGAAAGTTCCTGATGGTCAGGAATTGTTCGATGTTTGATAGGTTCATGCTGTCCCCCTAGCGTCCGAAGTGGCGGTCGGTGATAACTATAGCAATGGTTCTGTCAATGGTAAGCTCAACATCGCGCAGCACAATAACGTCGCCCGTAACCAGGTCGGTAATAGTGAGATTTACTCTAACCGTGCGCTGCTTGCTGTGCGATACCTCGAACGTTTTGAGGAATACCTCGTGTCGACCGTGTTCAAAGATGTCCAGGCGTTCGGCTATGCCAGGCCCCGAGATATCCACGGCTATGCTGTGCCGTGATGCGTTCATGGCGTTCGCGACCTCGAACGCAATGTCGATGTCAGTAATGCAGGATGTGCAAGTGAATGGCATGCTGGCAATCAGCATGACGAGTGCGATGTTAATGATTCCAATCATGGTTTCTCCAATCGTTGTGTTTATGAATATGATTTGTCCTTAGTTCATGAGACATGAGTTCGTAAAGTATGCTCACAGCGCAAAAGCCAAGGGCAAATGTTTGGTAAAGTTCTCAACCTAAGCCGCGGGTTGTTTTTGAATGTTGCTTACCAGGATACCAGTTGCTTCAATGCTTCCGTTTTTCGCGTATTCGACTGCGACCGGTGTGCTACTAGAACTGATACCTTGGTAAACACCCTTACATTATTGAGATGTTAACGCTTTACTGTAAGTTATTTACAGATATTTGTCAAGGTCAAGCCAGGTGTCAGGGCTTATTTTTGTGTCAGTTAAGCCTTGTAGTAATTAAGACTCTTGCCTTGGAGCAGGCTTTCGCCTAGGCTAAGCTTTATGGCTGATGTATTTGCAGTCTTGCAACAAAATTTGGGAGATACAGTAAAAGCCGGTGAACTCCTAGTTAATCACACTAATTTTAAAATTGGCGGGCCTGCCAAGTACTTCTTTGCCGCCCGCACGACCGCAGAGTTGGTAAAGGCCATACAAGTGGCAGACGAGCTTAAGTTGCCATTCATGCTGCTCGGGGGTGGTTCGAACGTGCTGGTGTCGGACGCAGGGTACCCTGGGCTTGTCATCGTGGTGCGCAACAACCAGTGGAATATTGATGGCAACATCATTACGGCCGACGCCGGCGTGAGTTTGGGATTTTTGGTCCAAAAAACGGTGGCCGCCGGGCTTACCGGTTTCGAGCCGCTGGTGGCTGTGCCGGGAACGGTCGGGGGGGCGGTGTACGGTAACGCCGGGCTGCCGCAGGCGGCGCGCGGATTCATTGGTGATTGGGTTCAGGAGGTAGTCGTGTGCCGACAAGACAAGGTGGTGCATGTACCCAAAGCCGAGTGCGCCTTTGCTTACCGCGAATCGTCGTTCAAGCACAAGCCCGATGTTATCTTGAGCGCAGGATTTAAACTCGAACTTGGCGATAAGGTGAAAAGCCAAGAGCTTATTAAAAAGTATGTGGGCGCACGCAAGGGCCAGCCTTACCATATGCCATCATCGGGTTGCATTTTTACGAACGTACTAATAAAGGACGCGGGCGAAGTGCGTAAGAAGTGGAAGGGTGAAGCCAAGCTCGATGAGTTTATTGCTCGCGGGCAGCTGCCTGCCAGCTGGCTCATTGATAAAGTGGGCTTGAAAGGCAAAACCATCGGGCAGGTGCAAGTGTCACACGACCATGCCAACTATCTCGTGAACCTCGGTGGCGCTAAGGCCGCAGAGGTTGTGATGATGATTTCATTTATTAAACAACAAGTTAGGGATAAATACGGCGTGCAGCTGCAGGAAGAGGTGCGGTATATAGGTTTTTAGCTATAAAAAATGGCGGATCGCTATGTGCGACCCGCCGGTACAATATGGCGTGGCTTATTTTTTGTTTTCCAAAAAAAGGTGGGATATACCTGTACCCTCGAAGTGGCCCTTTATAGCTTCCGCGAACATTTTTACGACCGAAATAACTTCGATCTTCGGGCTTTGGCGCTTCAGGGGTATGGAATCAGTTACAAACAGCTTCGTGATAGGTGATTGCTCGAGGCGATAAATAGCCTCGACACCATTTTTGTCGTTAGACAAAATTGGGTGAGGCACGAAGCCGTAGATTCTTTCTGAACCCGCCTTACTCCACCGCTCAACGGCGTTAACGAACGTATTGCTTGTGTCGATAACATCATCTACGATCAGCATGGTGCCATTAGGTGTTACCTCGCCAGCGATACCAAGAATTTTCGATTCGTTCGCCTGCTCATGCTTACCCTTGAAGGTAAAGACCAAGTTAGCACCCAGGAAGCTGGCATACTTTTCCGCACGCTTGCTACCACCAACATCAGGTGAACATACATCAGTGATATTGATATCAGTCTGGTTGCGGTACCAGTTCATGAATGAGTACGACGAGAATAGGTGATCGACCGGCACAGGATAGAAAAACCCCTGGGCTTGTTCGGCGTGAAGATCCATGGTTATGATGCGAGTGGCCCCGGCAGTAATGAGTTCTCGCGCATGGCGGGCAGCTATGAGGTCGGTTCGTGGTTCGTCTTTTCTATCCTGGCGCATTTCCCAGTACGGCTCAACCGCAGCGATTCGTGAGGCCGACGCCAGTGCACCTGCGCTAACGAGCTGCTTGAGTTGCTCAAATTTAACTACCGAGCCGCTCGGCGGGGAACCATCGGTCGAACCAATGACGTAGAGGTAACTGTCGCGGATACTCTCTTGGTACTTGAACCACGTGTTGCCGTCGGCAAAGGTTCGCGACACGATGGCCGCTGGTTCGAGCCCAAGCTCACTCGCCACCTGTTGGGCGAAGAATCGCGATTCAGGTATGGCTGCGATTACTAAGTTATTTTTCATACGACACCATTGGAAAGTTGTGAAATTGCTTTATTTTCTAGATGTTTTTTGTGGCCCTACCTTACAGCCACGTGAGGGTCAGCGTCAAGGTTATCCACAACCACTAGGGGTGGCACCCCAGGGGTTGCACCACTGCCATAGATTCCGTATAGTTATAAGCGCTCTCATATTTTTCACACTATGGACCTCATCATCTCGGGCAAGAACTTCAAGCTCACCCCTTCACTTAAGACTTACGTCGAGCAAAAGGTTGGTAAGCTGGCGCGCTACTGGAACAGGATAATCCGCGCACGGGTGGAACTTGATGTTGATCACAACCAAAAGTCCGGCGACATTTACCGCACCGAAGTTAAGCTTGAGGTGCCGGGGCCGGATATTCGCATGGGCGCTAAGGCAGGTGACATGCATGCGGCAATTGACGTGGTAGTGCCAAAGCTTGAGCGGCTGATAGCGCGCGTCAAGGGAAAAATGGCGTCGCAGCTGCGGCGCGGGCGTCAGGAGTAGGCTAGTACGGTAATGAAGAATTTTCGTAAGTTCTGGAAACTCGGGCGCACGGACGTCAACACCGATTTTTTTGATATCAATCGCGATGGCGAACTGGTAGTGCGCGAAGGTAATTATCAATACAACCTGTTCGACCTCGTGCGCAAGTTCGGCAGCTCCTTGGAGGTTGCTTTTCCGTTCGTAGTCGAGCGGCGCTTGAGCGAGCTCATGGATCTTTTTAATCGGTGGATTCGGCATTACCGCTACCGCGGCAAGTTCTTTTACCACTACCCGATGAAGTCTAGCCAGAACAAGGAGTTCGTGCTGCCAATTCTGTCGGAAGGGGGCAATTTGGAAGTTACGAGTGCGAACGAGCTGTGGTTGGTGAAGCGGTTGTGGGAGCAGGAACAATTCTCATCCAAGATTCGCGTCATCTGCAACGGGCCCAAGACCAACCAGTATCTGGCCCTAATTTTCGAGCTGCGTGAAAAAGGATTGCAAATAACACCTATCATCGAAGATAAGTTCGAACTGGCGGCGCTCTCTACCTACCGCGGCGAGGTCGGCATTAGGCTTGATCCCCAAGTTAGGGTGCACGGGCACTGGGACAAAAAGTTCAACCGTTTCGGGCTGACGGCCGAGGAGATCCTTTCATTTGGGCGCATTCGCAACCTGAAACTACTACACTATCACACCTCGAAGCAGCTCGAGTACCAGGAGGATGTGACTGGGCCTTTGAAAAAGGCGATGGAACTATATGTTCGCCTACGCAAGATCAACCCCAGTTTGGATATGATTGATATTGGCGGCGGCATGCCCGTGCCGTTCGAAAAGCAGCCGCTTTTTTCCACCGAGGGTGTGGTGAAGCGCATTATTAGAACGATCCAAAAAGCGTGCGATAAGGCCGAGGTGCCCCACCCCGACCTGCTGGTGGAATGGGGGAGCTATCTGGTCGCTCCGGCCCAAATCACCATTTACCGAGTGCTGTCCGAGAAAGATATTCCCAACGGCACCATGGCGAAAAAGTGGTACGTGATTGACGGCAGCTTCATGAACGATCTTAAAGATACCTGGGCTATTCATCAAAAGTGGCACGTGGTGCCGGTTAATAATTTAAGCGCTAAAAATTTATCGCGCGTCTGGCTGGCGGGCTTATCTTGCGATAGCGACGATAAGTACACGAACGGTGGTAAGTACGTACTGCTGCCGCGGCTGGAGGATTTGGAAAACGGCGACCAGCAGTATCTGGCAGTGCTTGATACGGGTGCGTACCAAGATGCGCTCTCCTCATACCACTGTATGCTCTCTAGCCCGACTAAGATCATCGTGCAGAATGGGGTTATTACGGTCGCCCGCAAGCGTGAGACCGCGGAAGAGGTTGGTAAGCAGTTCGGGTGGTAGTAGTATATGAGCAACTCGTTATTACGTTCCGCTTTTTTGCAAGCCGTAGGCGTGGTATTGTACACGGCCGCCATCGGCTGGTTGCTGTTTAATGTTGAGCGCGCGGTCGGGCGACCAGAAAGTGCTTTGGCGCCCATTTCGTTCCTGACGCTGCTCGTGCTATCGGTAGGCGTGGTTGGGTCGCTCATCTTCGTGCGCCCGGTGCTTACTTACCTTGAAGGCAAGAAGGTCGAGGCAGTGAAGCTGCTCGTGGCCACGCTTGCCTGGCTGGGTGTTTTTACAGCCGTGCTGCTGATTGTTCAATTTGTAACCTAATTGTCTTATGAAGCTCCAGTACACTAAAGAACCATATAATTTCGGCGGACTTACGCCCGTACCGTGGCCCCGCGCCAAGGTCGCGGTGCTGCCCGTGCCGTACGAATCTACTACCACCTATGGCGGTGGCACTTCGCGCGGGCCGGCCGCCATCATTGAAGCTTCCAGGCACATGGAGTTTTGGGACTCGGAACTTAGCCGCGATTTTTCGCGCCTTGGTTTTGCCACTCTCCCCGAACTAGAACCTGACATGTCAGGCCCCGAAGCTACGGTTGCTCGTGTGCGGCAGGCAGTCGAAGCTATGCTTAAAGATAAGAAGTGGCCGTTGGTGTTAGGCGGTGAGCACTCAATTACACCAGGTGTGGTAGCGGCAATCAAAGCCAAGTACCGCCAGGTGTCCGTATTGCAAATCGACGCTCACACTGATCTACGCGAGGAATATCAGGGTACCAAGTGGAGCCATGCCTGCGCCATGAAGCGCGTTCACGACCTGGGCGTGCCCACTGTCGCGGTTGGCATTCGTTCAACCTGTGAGGAAGAGATTGCATTTATCAAAAAAGCTGGTCTCGCCAGCAGGATTTTTCCGGCGCCGGAAGTTCCCATCGATAAGATCGTGAAGCTGTTGGGTGACCAAGTGTACATCACCGTGGACATCGACGGCTTCGATCCATCGCTGGTTCCCGGCACCGGCACGCCCGAGCCCGGTGGCCTTACCTGGTACCAGGTGGTCGCGCTGCTGCGAGCGGTCGGTAAGCACAAGAAAATTGTGGGCGCAGATATTGTTGAGTTGGCGCCAATCGCGAATCAACCGGCCGGTGATTTTTTGGCCGCTAAACTGGCCTACAAGATAATTGGTTACGCACACTTTGGCAGGAGATAGTAGTACACTATTCAAGTAGAACAATGGGTTCTTCTGTGGGAGGACCTGTTTTTCATCACCCGCGGCATGCCTTGTCAATTACGTTCAGAACTTGTATAGTTACCTCCGCTATGTCGTTCCTGACCAAGCTTTTCGGCGATCCGAACGCACGCGTCGTTCAAAAGCTTCAACCAACCATCGATATTATTGCCGGGCTCGAGTCCAAGTTACGCGAGCTAAGTGATGAGCAGCTGGCTAGCCAAACTGCTGATTTTCGTCGTCGCTTGGATAGTGGCCAGCCACTTGACCACGTATTGCCCGAGGCCTTTGCTTGTGTGCGCGAAGCCGCGCGCCGTAATTTGGGGCAGCGCCACTTTGATGTGCAGCTTATTGGCGGCCTGGTGTTGCATCGCGGCCAAATTGCTGAAATGCGCACCGGTGAAGGTAAAACACTAACTGCCACAGCACCGGTGTATCTTAATGCGCTCGAGGGCAAAGGCGTGCACGTGGTAACTGTTAACGATTACTTAGCTCGTCGTGACTGCGTGTGGATGGGCCGGGTTTACGCGGCGCTCGGGATGAGTGTCGGCTGTATTAACCACGAAGTGGCTTATTTGTATGATCCAGCGGCCACTAACGACGATGCCTCGCTCACTAGTTTGCGGCCAGTGCCACGGCGTGAGGCTTACCATGCCGACATTACCTACGGCACCAACAACGAGTTCGGTTTTGATTATCTTAAAGACAATATGGTGTGGCGCGAGGAGCAAATGGTGCAGCGCCCCTTGGCTTACGCCATTGTCGACGAGGTGGACTCGATTCTTATTGACGAAGCCCGCACACCGCTTATCATTTCCGCCCCGGCCGAGGAAGCGGCGCAAAAGTACTACGACGTGGCCAGGTTCGTTGACACTTTGGCCGAGAATACCGACTACAACGTCGACGAGAAGATGAAAGCCGCCACTTTTACCGAAGCTGGCATGGCCAGAGCCGAGCAGTGGCTCGGGGTAAAAAATTTATACGAGGAAGGCGGCTACCAAATGGTGCACCACTTGGATCAGGCATTAAAAGCGCGGGCACTATTCAGGCTTGATCGCGACTATGTGGTGCGCGACGGCGAGGTGGTGATCGTGGACGAATTCACCGGGCGCCTAATGTTCGGCCGGCGCTATTCCGAGGGCCTGCACCAGGCCATCGAAGCTAAGGAGAATGTAAAAATCCAGCGCGAGTCACTGACCTTAGCGACCGTTACTTTCCAAAATTATTTTCGCCTGTACAAAAAACTCGCCGGCATGACTGGTACGGCTCTCACCGAGGCTGAGGAGTTCTTCAAAATTTACAATCTCGATGTTGTATCGATCCCAACCCATCGGCCCATGGTGCGCCAAGACCATTCCGACCGCGTGTACAAGAACGAGACGGGCAAGTTCGGGGCGGTGGTCGCCGAGGTGAAGCGGCTGTACGAAGCCGGCCAGCCAGTGTTGGTTGGCACCATCTCAATTGAAAAGAACGAGATACTGTCGGAACTTTTAAAGCGCGAAGGCGTGCCGCACGAGTTACTTAACGCCAAAAATCACGAACGCGAGGCCGCCATTATCGCGCAGGCGGGGCGTAAGGGTGCCGTCACTATCGCCACCAACATGGCCGGCCGTGGTGTGGACATTATTTTGGGTGGCAGCCCGCCGGAAGAAGCTGCCGCTGCCTTCGTGCGGCAGGCGGGGGGCTTGCATGTGTTAGGTACTGAACGGCACGAGGCCCGGCGCATCGATAACCAGCTTCGTGGTCGCGGCGGGCGCCAGGGTGACCCTGGGTCAACGCAGTTCTTTGTGAGTTTGGAAGATGATTTGATGCGCATCTTCGGCAGCGACCGCGTGAAAGGGTTAATGGAGCGCCTGGGGCTGCCCGACGATGTACCGATCGAGAACAAGATTGTTTCTAAGTCCATTGAGTCCGCACAAAAAAAGGTCGAGGGCAACAACTTCGACATTCGTAAGCACTTGGTGGAATACGACGATGTGCTAAATAAGCAGCGCGAAGCCATCTACAATCGGCGGCGCCAAGTGCTTAAGGCGGTTAAGGATAATCCGGCCAATCTTAAAGTACAGGTGCTAGCCATGGTGGAGCAGGAGATAGCCGAGGTGGTGGCGTTCCACACTGCGCTGGAGGATGAAAGCAAGTGGAACCTTAACGAGATATACGAAGTTATTCACTCGATTTTTCCAGTTAACGAGGGCTTGCGGAAGAAGATCGAAGATATCGAGGCGAAGGCTGGTGATGCCTCGTCCGACGCAATCGCGCGCGATAAAATAATCCGTTATCTAGTGGGCTTGGCGCGCGAAGTGTACACCCAGCTTGAGTCGCAGCTAATTTCACGTGCGCGGGAAGCGCAGCTCGCAACGCCTGAACATATCATGCGCGATGCTGAAAAAACTCTGCTGTTGCGTTCGATCGACACGTTATGGGTGCAACACCTGACATCCATGGACCACCTGCGCGGTGGTATCGGTTTGCAGGGTTATGGGCAGCGCGACCCCTTGGTTGAATACAAGCGCGAGGCCTACCGCATGTTCAAGGAGCTGTTGGCCAGCGTGCAAGATCAAGTAGTGTACAACATATACAAGTCAGCCGTGGTGCAGCAGCTAGCGCATGAACAGGCGGCGCCGAACCTAGAAATGCGCGAGCAAGGCCCAGCTAAGACTATGGCCGAGGGCAGGAGTGTGTTCTCGCCCGCGCTCGTGACCAGCGCCATGGCGCCTGCTAAGGCGCGCGATGCCGAAGGGCACAAAGTGGGCCGCAACGATCCTTGTCCCTGTGGCAGTGGGAAGAAGTTTAAGAAATGTCATGGGCAATAAAGAAGTTGATAGCTCACAACAATTAATCATTGTTTTATAAGTTTAGTCACATTTTTGCATTTACCCTTTCGCGCGAAAGGGTAAATGGCTAAAGTTGAACTTAGGTATCAAAAAACCACACTTAGTGGGGCTTTTAGTGCTACACACTAGCCGGAGTGGGGGTGTGCTCGTCGGCGCTGGGTCCGGCGCAGCTGGAGTAGCGGGCGTAGGAGCTGTGTCTTCAAACATAGGCATGGTCTTTCCCTGCGCTACCTACTATCCTGGCACGGCAGATTAATTGTTAATGGCTGTCATGTATAATCAGCCCACGCAAATATCGCACTGCCTCACTATTCGGTTAACCGCTGTACTTGACACCGCAGTGCAAGTTTGTTAAGTTGGTGGCATCAAAATATTTGATGTAATTGTTCCTTATCCTAACGTAACCGCATGGCGGTCAATCTGTGTTGAGCCCCACGGCTGCAGTGTTGCCTCTCTCACCAAAAGCCAGCTCTTCTGGCCGCCATGTCCTTATAAATATAATCAACACATAATCATGAGCTGCACCTGGTGTAGCTCTTTTGCTTTTTGATGTTATAGTATGAATATGGAAAAGGAAGTTTTGTGGACAGAATTGGGGCGCGCTACGCTGCTTGACGCTTATATGCGTAAGGTTGATGAGGTGCATTACCAAATGCCGACCGGCGAACGTGCGACATTCAATATTGCGGTCGAGGGGCCAGTGGTTGGTGTGCTGGCGTTAACTCCTGATAACCAAGTTATTCTTACTAAGCAATTTCGGCCTGGCCCAGCCGAAACACTGTGGGAGTTGCCCGGTGGTTTTATTGATAAGGGGGAAAATCCTGCCCAAACAGCCAGCCGCGAGTTGTTGGAAGAAACCGGTTACCAAGGTGAGTTGCGCGCCGTTGGTAAAACATTCGCCGACGCCTACTCAACTAAAGTGCGGCATTACTTTGTAGCAACCAATTGCCGCCGGGTAGGGGAGCAACAGCTTGATGGCCGGGAGTTTATCGAAGTTACGCTCGTGCCGCTGGAAAAGTTTCGTGAAATATTGCGCAGTGGTCAAATGAGTGACGTGGCTGGGGGGTATATGGCCCTTGATGCCCTTGGTTTACTTTAAGTTTTGCCTATACCTAATTCCTCCCTGCGGGAGGCAGGCGCGCTTGTATCCCGTAGGGACAAATGGTGGAATAGTTAATACCATTATGTATGGCTGATAATAAGCAAGAGATTGGAGTTTTCGGCGGCGGGTGTTTCTGGTGTACCGAGGCGGTGTTCACCCAAGTAAAAGGGGTACTTTCAGTTATGCCAGGGTATGCTGGCGGCAAGGTGGAAAAGCCGACGTACGAGCAGGTGTCGAGCGGCAACACCGGACACGCCGAAGTGATTAAGGTAGAGTTTGACCCCGCCCAAGTTTCGTACCGTGATTTGCTTGGCATATTTTTCGGTACGCACAACCCTACCACCATGAATCGGCAGGGTGGGGATGTGGGGGAGCAGTATCGTTCAATTGTATTAACCACGAGCGACCAGCAAGCAAGCGCGGCCCATGAATTTATTGCCGAGCTTAATACTGCGGGAGATTTTGGGGCACCGATTGTCACCAAGGTCGAGCCGCTGAAAGAGTTCTACGAAGCCGAGGAGTACCATCGTAACTACTACGCTAACAATCCTGAGGCAGGCTACTGCCAGGCCATCATCAATCCCAAGCTTGCTAAGTTCCGCGCCAAGTACGCGCACCTGTTGCGCCCCGATTAACCTCACCCATCATTTATTGTTTGTTAATTTGACGAAATAAGCAAATAATAGCTATATATGTATGGCGAGTGATAGGATTCCGATTGTTAACGAGCAGGACGAGATACTAAGCTATCGTGACCGCGAGAGCGTAGTTCAGGGCGACATATACCGCGTAGCCTCGCTGTGGGTGACCAACAGCAAGGCTGAGGTGCTGTTGGCGCGGCGGGCCTACACTAAATCGCACGACCCTGGTAAGTGGGGGCCGGCTGTCGCGGGTACGGTTGAGGAGGATGAGACGTACGAGAGTAATATTGTTAAAGAAGCGATGGAGGAGCTTGGTATTACGGGTGTTAAGTTTCAAACTGGCATAAAGTACTTACGTCGGGGAGAAAAATGGAGCTACTTTGTGCAGCAGTACTACGCTGTAATTGATAAACCAGCGACAGATTTTGTTATCAGGGCGGAAGAAGTGGCCGAGGTGCGGTGGTTTTCAAAAGAAGCACTCACCCAGGCACTTGAACAACACCCTGATGAGTTCTTAAAATCCATGCGCAGTAGACTTGAGGAATATATTGCCTCTATCTAACTAAGCCTAGATTGTCCTTGGTCTAATTTGACCATTCGGGTCATTAACGTGCGCCAGTCTCCCCGCCCTGCGGGAGGCAAGCGTAGGGAGAAATGGTGGAATAAGGAATAAATATGGCAAAAAGGTTAAAGATATTTGTGATTGGTACCGGTGCCACAGGTGCAGTGCTCATCAACACACTGGCTCGTGCGCCCGAGGTGGCAGAGCTACGCTGCTTAACGCTCGATGCCAAGGCCGCGCGCCAAGGCTTGCGCCCTAGCTCCAAGGTCAGGCTGGTTGTCGGTGATGTGCGTAATACAACTATGGCCGCGCGCTTAGCGCGCGGCAGTACGCTGGTGGTGAACGCTGCTTCACCTTGGCTCAATGTGCCCGCGCTCAAGCTGGCCCTTACGGTCGGCACCCACTACCAAGACCTCGAGGCGTACCTGGGCTTCGACGACGGCCATAAAGCTAACCCCTACTCAATCGAACACCTTAGGTTCGCGCGAGAGTTTAAGCGCCGTAAACTGGTAGCGTTGTTCGATGCTGGCGCGGCACCAGGACTTTCCAATCTACTCGTGGCCGAAGGCGTGGCCGCGGTCGGCGGGCGCGCCACACGCGTTACCGTTCGTTTAGTTGAGGACGCCGATTCATCGACGCTGGTGAGCTTTTGGTCGCCAGCGGCCGCGGTGGACGAGGTGGCGTCGCGCCCGGTGGTGTGGCACCGTGGCCACCACCGACTTATCCCGCGCTATTCTGACCCCGTACCTTTTACGTTTCCGAAACCCATTGGCCGCCAGACCACGTATTCCCTGATGAACAACGAGGCTTTTACCGTGCCGCAGTACCTCAACGTTCAGCACATGGAAGTTCGTTCGGCTGGCAGTGACGACGAAATATCACGTCTGATGGTGAACTTGGGGCTGCTGGAAACAAAGCCGGTTCGCGTACGAGGTGTTATGGTAAGTCCAGTTGAGTTCATTACCAAGCTCATGCCACCGCCACCGACTCCACGCCAACTCAAGCACCTG
>Ga0082335_1002913_pt1 | contig 29919 bp, 24 predicted proteins | sample Subgrocontami58m_FD_72375 | JGI IMG/M metagenome (GOLD analysis project Ga0082335, IMG submission 72375) | Subsurface groundwater microbial communities from S. Glens Falls, New York, USA - GMW37 contaminated, 5.8 m (SPADES assembly) (version 2) ...
TCCGCTGTCAGTGCAACACTCGATACGGGTGGGTGGTTAGCCCTTTCCCGACCGGGACTTTCACCCGGTAAGATGCGCCAAGCTTATCTTGGCGCGATAGCGGGCAGTCTCATCGGCATCCACTGGTCGCTTGCGCTGAGCGCCATGGCGCTGCTCGCGCTCACCATGAGCCTGCTCGCGTTCACAACGCGCAGCGCCTTGTGAAAGACGCGTGGACCGCTACCTGACGCTAGAACCGGTAGCTTGCCTGGACCCCGAGGATATCGACCGAGTTCTTGTAGGTCCCGCGCACCAGACCGAAGGCCGCGGTGCTGCCGGCGTTCTGGTTGATCGGCGCGTCCTTCATGAATAGGTGCGTATATCCGATATCGAGCGTGTAGTTCTTCGTCGGCCGGTATTGTGCACCGATTGCGAGCCAGGTACGGTCGCTGTCGGGAAGGCGCACAGTGCGGTCGGTATCGTTGACCGGGGTCTGGTCGTAGGCGATACCGACCTTGCTCGTCCAACGATCGTTATAGCGGTAGGATGCGCCGAAACCTGCGCGCAGCGTGTTGCGGAAATTTTCGGGCGTCAAGTTCAGCGTGGCGCCGTTATCGCGCACTATCTTCAGCTCGCTGATCTTCGCCCAGCCGGTCCAGGAGACATCACCGAGCAGTGTCCATTTGCTGTTCAGCTGGTGGTTCAACGCGAGCGAAACGGAATCAGGCATCTTTATGTCGAGACCGACCCCCCCGCTTGCCAGCCCCGCCGCGACTGCCGCTGGGAGCCCCGCCGGAATGCCGGAAAAATTCGCCGTACCCGATACGTGGTACTCGATCGAAGACCGGTACGCAATTCCGAGCCGCGTTTGATTGCTCAGTTTGAACATGCCGCCAAAGTTGTAGCCCCAGGCGCTATCGGTCCCGCTGATGGCAACGTTGCCTTCGGCATTGGCCGCGGGGATCGCATTGGCTGCGGCGATCGCCGTTGCGGCGCCGGCGACCGGCAACACGCCACCGAAGGTGGACGCGACGGTAGGGACCGCGCTGGTGAGTTCTGCGTCGAGATGCTGATAATTCAACCCAAGACCTAGCGAGACCTTGTCGTTCACGCGCCAGGCTAACGTCGGATTGATATTCACGGTCTGCAGGTCGGACTTGATTCCCTGGAAGCGACCCAGCCAATCAGCGCTGTATTCGGTCTTCAGTCCGAAAGGCGCACCCACGCCGATGCCGAGTTTCCAGTCCTTGGCTACGTCCATCGCGAAATAGAAATGCGGAATCAAAGCCAAATCCCCGGCGTCGCCCCCGGTTCCTCCAAGTGGCCGGAGCGCTGCAGGTACAGCGCCGGGAATGCCCGTTCCCGACGGCAGCGAACCGCCGTCGCCGAATTTCGCCGACGGCTGAACGACACTGACGCCGAGCACGACATGCTTTCCCGCAGGAAGCAGGCTCAGACCAGCCGGGTTGAAGTAAATGGTGCTCGCGTCCTCCGCCGCCGCAGCCGCGCCGGCGTAGGCGTTGCCGAGCCCGCTCGCATTCTGCTCGATAAGGCCAAACGCTGAGGCATAAGCCTGCGATGCGCCGGTTGCGAGCGCGCCGGCCACCGCGATGGACAAGCTGGTTCTCTTGATGTTCTGGTAGTTCATGGTTTTTCTCCCCCGTATGTCCGTGACGACGGCGTAGCGGCAAGCGCTCGCCAGATTCTTGCGTTGCGCGAAAACAATAGCACAATGCCTGGCGGGTGTCAGGTGGCTAACATGCAAGCGCGGAAATAATGGTGGAAAAAATGGTGGAAAAAACTTGCCTCGCCCTGGCGCTTGGAATAGATTGCTGGATTCTTTGCCGGTCCCACCTAGTCAGGAGAACTTTCATGAAGATCAAAGCGGCGAATGGCGTTGCGCGCATTCTCAAGGCCGAAGGCGTACCCTGGGTGAGCTGCTTTCCCACCAGCCACGTGAACAATGCGCTGGGCGAAGAGAATATGCGCATCCTCATGATGGGCGAGGAGCGCTTCGCAGTGGCCGTCGCCGACGGCTACTCGCGCGTGACCTGCGGCAAGCAGATCGGCGTGTGCACGGTGATGGCGAATCTGAATGCGGCCGGCGTTCAAATGGCATATGGCGGTATTGCCCAGGCTTGGGAAGACTCCTCGCCGGTGCTGATCATCGCCGAGGGCCTGGGTCGAGGCACGCGTCAGCACACCCACTACGACATTGCCGAAGCGTTCAGACCGGTGACCAAGTGGATCGGCGAAATCGACCGTGCCGATCTGGTACCTGACTACATGCGCCGCGCATTCACGCACCTGCGCTCGGGCCGACCCGGTCCCGTACTGCTGATCGTCCCGCGCGACCTGGGCGAATACGACGAGGCCGAGCATCCCTACGTGCCGGTGAAGAGCTGGCGCTGTGGCCCCGACGGTGAGGACGTCAAAGCGGCGATCAAGGCATTGCGCGCGGCCAAAGACCCGCTTCTATACGTCGGCGAAGGTGTCTACTATGCCGACGCTACCGCCGAGTTGCTGCAGTTCGCGGAGGCCGCCCAGGTGCCCGTCCTGACGACTTTGAAGGCGAAAGGCACGTTTCCGGAGAATCATCCACTTTCTGTGGGCGTGCGCGGCACGCTCGCCGCGCATTACCTGAACAAGTGCGATCTGCTCTTCTCCATCGGCGCGAGCCTCTTCCCCAACCGCTTCAGCCACTCCATTCCCGAACCGCAGAAGAAAACCATCGTGCAGTGCACGGTGGACATGCTCGACATCAACCGCAGCTACGAGACGCACCACGCCGTGATCGGCGACGCGAAGCTCACGCTAAGAGCCCTCATCGATGAGCTCGGCGGCGGCGTGCGCAAGAATTCCAAACTCATCGACGAGATACGCGCCGGCAAGGAGGAGTTCCTCGCGAAATACCGCCCGATGATGGAGTCGAAGGAAACGCCGATCAACCCCTACCGCGTGATCGGCGACCTCATGAAGGTGCTCGATCCCAAGGCCTCGTTCGTCACCGCCGACTCTGGCAGCACGCGCGACCAGACCAGCACCGTCTACGAAGCGCAGATCCCGCGCGGCCACCTCGGCTGGGGCAATGTTTCTACCCTGGGTTTTAGCTTTGCGGGCGCGGTCGCGGCCAAGCTCGCGTATCCGGAGCGCCAGTGCGTGAACATCACGGGCGATGCAGGCGTGTGCTACATGATGGGCAGCTTCGAGGCGATAGCGCGCTACGGCATCGGCGTCACGACGATCCACATCAACAACGGCGGCTATTCCGGCTACGGCCCGGGATTCTGGGGCGCAGGGCATGATCCCTACACCTGGAAGGTGTCCGATCACTCCGCGGCATGCATGTCCGCGATGGCACGGGCCGTCGGGTTCCACGGTGAGGACGTGACCGAGCCGTCGCAAGTGATCCCCGCACTGAAACGCGCGTTCGACGCAAATGCGAAAGGTAAACCGGCCTTTGTCGAATTCATCTGCTCGCACAATCCGGTCCACGGCAGCTGGGTAGGCCGCTGACGCACTGACGCCGCGCCGGAGAGCCCGAGGCGCGGCGCTGCGCCCGCTTTCAGTGTCGACTGAACCGGCGCGTGCCGGCGTTCGCGCGATTTCGCTGTTTCAAGCTGTGCGGCCGCAAGCCGCAGGCTGGGCTGCTAATAGCCCGTCGTCCTGTCCACTAGCGAAAGAAGCGGCTGTCCTTCGATGAAGCGCCGCAGATTCTCGAGGATGGTTTCCAGATTGCGCCCCGCCCGTTCGGGGGAGTGCCCGGCGAGGTGCGGCGTGATGAGGACGTTCGGCATGCCCCAAAGCGGATTGTCGTCGGCCAAAGGCTCCTTCTCAAACACGTCCAGACAGGCGCTGCCCAAAAGGCCCTCGTGCAGCGCGTCGATCAAGTCCGCAGTGTTCACAACCTCGCCCCGTCCAACGTTGACCAGGATGGCCTTGGGCTTCATCTTGCAGAAGGCGCGCCGGTTGAACATGTACTTAGTGTCAGGCGTGAGCGGAATCGCGATGACAACTATATCGGATTGGCCAAGCAAATCGTCCAGGCGCTCGATACCCCACACGGTCGCGCCGTCGACAACTTCTGCTGACGGGTTGCGCCTCACTGCCAGCACCTTCATCTCAAAGGCTATTGCGCGGCGGGCCAGAGCCTTGCCCACACCGCCGAACCCGACCAGGCCCATCGTTTTACCCCAGAGTTCCGAGACGGTCTTCCTGACCGGGACGCCTGCTGCCCATGTCTTCCCCCGCACGCAGGCGGCGATCCCGCGCGTCTGCGCGAGTATCATGGCAAACGCATGCTCGGCCAGCAGCGGGCCGGCGGCGTGCCCTTTGCCGCAGGTCAGGATGATGTCCCGCGCTAGGAACTGGGGTGTCAGCAGGCTGTCGACACCCGCTCGGGAGTTGTGTATCCAGCGCACGCGCTTGGCCACTTTCAGGCAACGCTCGAGATTGAATCCCGCAGCCCCGCCGAAACCTGCCATGATGATATCCGCGTCCATCGCTGCAGCGAGCAGCGCTTCCTCTCCCACAACATGTACGAGTTCGACACCGGGCACGATGGTGCGGACAGTTTCTTCGGGAAGGCGCTGCGTGGTCACTATTTTCATGAGTACTCCATCATCAGTTTTCAGTCGCGCAGTTGCGCGGCAGGGCAGCCATCGTCACTTGTCCAGCCAGACATCTTCCATTCGATTGTGCGTATAGATGCCGTTACTCGACCTGACGTACCCCTTCAGGTAAGGATGGATGCATCCGGGGTACATGTTCTGGAACAAGGTCGGCCGGGCGATGTCCTGCTGCAGCATGAGCTCGAGTTCATGCACCAGCCCCCCTCGATGTAGATGCTGCGCAACTGATCCGCGACCAGCGAGACGCCCATCAAGTGGCCAGGGACGGCCATGCGCACGTAGCAGCTCACTTTCAGCTTCTTGTTGGGTCCGTAGCCGGCTTCCGCCATCAGCTTGCGCGCTTGCGCGCGGTTGCGCTCGACATCTTTGCCGAATCCGGGCACCGCGTCGAGCTGCTTGGGCGTGAGCCCCCAATTGCCGTAAGGCGGCGACATCATGATGACGCCGATGCGGCCATCGCCCTGCCAAGCGCGCACGAATGCCGAACGATCGAGTGCGAGGGAAATCGCGCGGCGCACCTTGATGTTGTCAAACGGCGGCGCCTTGTGGTTGATCAGCAAAACGGACGTGACGTTGCTCGCAACGGTTTCGCACATCGCTTTCGGCACCTGGGTGCGGATGTCTTTGAGGATGTTCGCGTTCACGTCGCCTGAGCCCGTCACATCGAACTGTCCCGCCACGAACGACAGGACCCGGGTGGCCTGACTGGGCACGATGCGGTATTCGACGGCGTCCAGGTACGGCCGCCCCGGCTTCCAGTAGTCGCGGTTCTTCGTGAGTCGTATCACATCGTTCGGCTTCCACTCCGCGAGCTTGAACGGGCCGGTTCCGATCGGCTTCTGCCGCATCACGCGACCGTCGACATGACAGGGGTAGACCGCCGACCAGCCGCTCGCGAGAAAGGACAGAAACGACGGCTGCTGGCGCTCCAGCGTGAAGCGCACCTCGTACGGTCCATTGACCGCGACTTCCTTCAGATTTAGAAGACATCATACCGTAAACAAACGTGCGAACACAATTGTCCACAATATGTTCATTGCGCAACGCGCGCCGTGGTCGAAACTCCTGCGGCGCGGGTCTGCATGCGCTCGGGTTTCAGGTTGCGGCGCTGCCGGAGGCGATCGCGCCAGGCTCAGCCTGCAGATCATCGAAAGAGCCAAAGCTGCTGGCGTGCAGCCGCGCGTATAGGCCGCAATTGGCGAGCAACTCCTGGTGCGTGCCCGTCTCCACGATGCGTCCGCGCTGCAGCACGATGATGCGGTCGGCCTCGCGGATGGTGGCAAGGCGATGGGCGATGACGATGCTGGTGCGCCCGTGCAGCAGGACTTTCAGCGCTTCCTGGATTTGCAGTTCGGTCTGGCTGTCGACATTGGCCGTGGCCTCATCCAGGATCAGAATTTTCGGCTGCGACAGCAGCGCGCGCGCGAAGCTCAGCAATTGACGCTGGCCGATCGAGAGGTTGCGCCCGCGCTGGCCGAGCAAGGTGTCGTAGCCTTGCGGCAGGCATGCGATGAAGTCGTGCGCGCGCACCGCTTGCGCGGCGGCGATGACCTCGTCCCGGCCCGCGCGCGGAACGCCGTAGCGCAGATTGTCGAGAACGCTGCCTGAAAACAGGAACGGCTCCTGCAACACCATGCCCACGCTCCGCCCGAGGGAATCGAGGCTCAGCGCGCGCACGTCGTGGCCGCCTACCCGCACCTCGCCTTCCCACACGTCATAGAAACGGTGCACGAGCGCCGTGACACTGGTCTTGCCGGAACCGGTCGGGCCGACGATGGCGATCTTCTGGTAGGGTTCGATACGCAGGTTCAGATCGCGCAGGATCGGCAGGCCCGGCCGGTAGCCGAAGGTCACGTGGCGGAACTCGACTGAAGGTTCGAACGCCGTGAGGTCCAGCGCGCGCGGCTGGTCGCGGATATCAAGCGGCAGATCCAGCACCTCGAAAATGCGATGCCCGGCGGCCATGGCGCGTTGCATGACGGTGTATTGCGTGGAGAGGGTGCGGATCGGATCGAAAAAGCGCTGCACGTAGAAGATGTAGGCGACCATCACGCCCACGCCCAGGGTGCCATCGATGACCCCGGCGCCTCCCACCATGGCGACGATGGCCATGGCGACACCGGTGAGCACATCGACCGCCGGCACCATGATTTGCGAGGCGCGGGAGGAAGCGATCTGGGCCTTGAGATTGTCGCGCGCGCGTTCCTCGTAGCGGCCGAAATTCACGGCCTCGCGCCGGTTCTCCTGGACTGTACGGATGCCGCTGATGTTCTCTGCCAGCGCGGCATTTACGCTGGACGAGGCCTCGCGCGCCCGGCGAAAAGTCACGCGCGCCCAGGGAATCCACAACGCGCGCAGCAGCGCCAGCACTGGCAGAACGCAGAGCGTCAGCAGGCCGAGCTTCAAGTCCATCCACAGCAGCACCGCCGCAATGCCGAGCAGCAGGAACAGGTCGCCCAGCGCGGTCACCGAGCTTTCCAGGAATTCCTGCAGCGAGTTGACGTCCCCCGCGAGGCGCGCCATCAGCCGGCCCACCTGCGTCTGATCCAGCACCGAAAGGGACACCTCCTGCAAATGGGCGAACATGGCACGGCGCAGGTCGAAGATGACGCGCTGCGCAAGGCGCGCGGCGGACCATTCGCTCAAAAAATGGAAGAGGCCGTTGACGCCGACCACCGCGACGAAGCATGCGATCACCCAGGACAAGGGGAGACTGGCCTTGCCCACCGCGCCGTCCACTGCGTAGCGCACAGTGACGGGAATGCTGACCTGCGCGAGCGTAAACACCGCCACCGCCGCCAGGGTGGCGCTAAGCCGGCGCCGGTGGGGCAGCACGTACTGCCACAGGCGCCTGGCAATGCGGCTATCGAAGCGAACGAAGATTTCCTCGCCCACCTCCTTCCCGCGGCGCATCGCGCCGCTCCTGCCTGTGCGGGCGTTCATGCCTGGGCCTCGCACCTGCTCGTAGCAGGCGGCACTGGGCCGACGCGATTCTGCAGCGCCCACAGGGACGCGTAATTGCCGCCTTGCGCCAGAAGTTCGTCGTGGGTGCCGCGCTCGACGATGCGGCCGGCATCCAGCACGATGATCTCGTCGGCATGCCGCAGCGCCGACAGGCGGTGTGCGATGATTATGGTGCTCATCGACTGCACGGCGCCGCGCAGCGCGGCACGCACCCGTTGCTCGGTCGCGGCGTCAACCGCGGCGGTCGCGTCGTCGAGCACCATGACGCGGGGTTCGGCAACCAGGCCCCGTGCGATCGAAATGCGCTGTCGCTGGCCACCGGAGAAAGCGACGCCGCGCTCGCCGACGCGCGTGCCGTAACCCTCGGGCAGGCCCGCCACGTGCTCGTGGATCTGCGCGACGGTGGAGGCTTCGACCACCCTCTCCTCCTCGGCCCAGGGTTCGGCGTAGGCGACGTTTTCGTGGACTGAGGTATCGAAGAGGAATATCTCCTGCTGCACCAGGCCCACCTGGCGGCGCAGGGATTCGAGCGTTACCGCGCGCACGTCCTGGCCGTCGATGGTGATTCGGCCGGCGCTCACGTCGTAGAAGCGCGGTATCAGCTGGGCGATGGTGGACTTGCCGCTGCCGGGCGGACCAACCACCCCCAAGGTCTTGCCCGGCCCGACAGTGAAGCTGATGCTCGTGAGCGCCTTGGCGCGACCATCGTAGGAGAAGTCCACCGCTTCGAAGCGCAGGATGCCCTCGCTCACGACGAGATCACGCGCGAGCGGCGCATCGCGTATCTGCGGCTCGGCGTCGAGCACCTCGAACAGGCGAGCGCCCGCCGAGGAAGCACGCGCGCCCGAATTGACGATCATGCTCACCTGACGCAGCGGCTGCTGCAGGATGGTCATGAAGGTGAGAAATTCGGTGAGCGACCCCACGCTCATGCGGCCCTCGGCCACCCAGCGGCCGCCCAGCAGCAGCACCAGGCCCATGGCTAGATAGTAGGCGGTATTCATCTGGCTTACCGAGGCCATGCGCATGGTGATGCGCTGGTTGGAAAGGCACAGTGCGGCATCGGCGACGCGGTCGAACTTGGCGAGTTCCAGCGACTGCGCGGCGAAGGCGCGGACCACGCGCACGCCTTGCAGATTTTCTTCCATTCCGAGCGTCAGATCCGACATCATCAGCTGCAAACGCCGCCAGGACAGCCGCAGCAGCACGCCCATGCGCGTCGCGCGCCACAGCACGAACGGCACGAAGCTCAAGGCCGCTGCCGCCAATGCCGCATTCGCATGAAATAACCTCCACGAGCCGACGCCGAGCAATAGCCCCAGTGTGATCAGGCGCAACAAACCCGATTCGAGATAGGCGCGCACGCCCTCCAGGTCGAGCATGCCGCGCGCGATCAGATCGCCCGAATGAACCCCGTCGTGGAAACCGAACGATAGGCGCTGGAGCTTTTCAAAGTACGCCAAGCGCAAGTCGTAGCCGACACGCTGTGCGACCATCTCCCCGAGGTAGCCCTGCAGCCCCGTGAAAATGCCGCGTAGCGCGCACGCGGCGACGAGCAGCCCGCCGGTCAGCATCAGCGCCGCGCGCGCCTCATCCGCATGGCCGGCGCCGAGCGCGAGGAGTCCGTGCGCGCGATCGGTCGCCTCGCCCAGCAGCCGCGGCATCGCGAGATTCGCCACCGCTGCGCCGAGCGCGCTGGCTGCGGCAGCCCCGAAACGCCATGGGTAGCGAAGTGCCAGGCGCGCGAGCCGACCCAGCACCGAGGGCATGGCGCGCAAGTCGAGGCCGCCCAAGCCGGCCACGGTCAATCGCGGCTCGCCCCGCGCCGATTTCGTCGTCATAGCAGTCCCGGCATCATGGCGGCAGCGTACAGCACTGGCGCAGAATCGCGTCCACCCTGCGCCTCGACGCAGATCATCCGGCCATTGAGAGCCGTGCGTACGCTTGCAGAAATCTCACGCGGCGAGCCGCCAGCGTCCTTCCTCGCATTGCGCGCGTCCTTCTGCGGCAAGCTTGTCCAGGTGCGCGGTCAGCGAACGCATAGCCACTGGATGCAGCCGCGCCGGTACGTCGTCATAGACCACGGTCACCAGCTCCTCGAGATTCGCCTTTTCAAGACGCGTAAGCGCCGCGACAACCTTCGCCTCGCGCGCGAGACGATGGGCGATCAGGCGGCGCGCTTCCCTGTGCGGCTTGCCGATCAGATAGCCGTGGCCCGGGGCGATAATCGCGAGGTCTTCGTCTAGCAGCAACTCAAGCGAGGCCAGATAGGCGCGCATGTCGCCGTCAGGCGGGGTAATCACCACCGTCGAGCCCTGCATCACGTGGTCGCCGCTGAACAGCATGCGCGTTTGCTCGAGCAGATAGCACAGGTGATTCGATGCGTGCCCGGGCGTGTGGATCGCTCGCAGCGTGAGATCGCCGATCGCGACGCGCTCGCCATGTTCGAGCACCCGCTCGGGTGCGAACGTCGGATCATGGCGCCCGCCCGGGGACGGACGGCCCAGGACGGTCGCGCCTGTCGCCTGCTTGATCAGGCGCGCCGCGGGCGAATGGTCAAGATGGGTATGCGTGCACAGCACCCAGCGGATGCGTCCTGCGCCGGCCTCGAGGACGGCAGCGACATGCTCGGGCAGGTCGGGCCCCGGGTCGATCACCGCCAGCTCGTTTGCGCCCACGAGATAGGTGTTGGTGCCAGGTCCTGTCATGACGCTCGGATTCGGGGCGATGATGCGCGTGACGTAGCGGTCCAGGCGTTTCGCCACGCCGGGGATCATCTCGTAGGTAGTCTCGCCGGTTTCCTCGGGGTCGCTCCAGTGAATTTCGGCGTACGGCGCGCTGCCGCGTCGGAAGAGCTTCTGGCCGTCGCGCCCGGTGGCCCAGCAGGCCGCCTCGGCCTCGATGTTGGTGCGCGTGCGCGCGTATTCGAAGATCTCGTGAGCCTTGGCGAACGCGACGATTTCTTCCAGCGTTCCGCGCGTGGCCGTGGCCAGTTCGATCTCCTCGCGCTCGAGCGCCGAACGCGGTCCGACCCAGGTGCTCGCCACGGTCTCGCCGTCGTCGTGCGAGCCGTGCTGGCCCTGCGGCGCGAGCGCGACAAAGAAGCGCGCGCTGAAGCGCCGCGGCCGCCCAGGCGGAGTTACCCAGTGGCTGAAGTAGACGATGCGCTCGGCCGGGATCGCGAGCCGCTCGCGCGCAAGCAGTTCTCCGAAAGGCAGCGTTCCCGCATTGATCGCGTCGCGATGCGCGGCAAGCGATGCGGCGCGCTCCGGTTCGAGCGGCGCGCCCGATTCGTCGACGGCGAGCATGATCCCGCCTTCCTCGAAACACTCGCGCACCGCCGCGACCCAGTACGCGAGGCCGCCCGAGGCAAGGCCCAGGCGCTCGCTCGCCTCGCGGTCGGTGAGACCGAGCACGCGCTCGAGCGCATGGTGGTCGGCTTTGTCCAGGCCGCCGCCCGGAAACACAAATGCATTGGCATGAAAAACCGCTGTAGGGTTGCGCTTCAGCATGAACACTTCCGGACCTGCCGCGCTGTCACGCAGCAGAACGATCGTCGCCGCCGGGCGTGGGACCATGTGTTTCACGGCGTTCATGCCACGCCTCCGGCCAGCAGCGGAATACCCCGGCTCGCGCCGCGATCAAAAACGGACCGCCCCATAAGCAATGCTCCAAACTGAATCGCACAAAGGATGGAAATGTGGCGCCAAAGCCACGCTATGTCAATACGCTACAGCGGCAGGGCCACGGCCTTGCCTTCGGCCATGCTGCGGGACACGGCCTCGGTAAACTCCATGTAAAGTACACCCTCGTCGAAAGGCGTGCGCCTGATCTTTTCGTGGCCGCGGATCGCGCTGATGAATTCCGCCTCCACGCGCCAGCCGACGCGCTTGTCGGCAGGGATGACGATCTCCTCCAGCGCCTTGCCGCCGCGCTGCGCGCCGTACAGCTTGCGTGTCGTCGCATCAAAGCGCAGTGTGCCGTCACGCCCGAATAGCCACAGCTCGATCGGGGGGGCGAACCCGGCAGCCGCGCTGAAGCGCATATGCGCGATCGTGCCTCCCCGGAATGTCGCGAGTATATCGACATGATCCGGTACGGTAACCGGTTTGAGGTTGCCGGAGGCATCGCGACGCTCGGGAACGGCAGTCAATCCCATGGCCATCACGCTCGTTGCCTGCCCCAGCCAGCGCTGTATGCCCTCATACCAGATGCCCATGCTGAGGATGTTGAATCCACTCAGCGTCTTGTCCTGACGCCAGTGCAGCGGCGCATCGGGTTTGCTCAGACCCTCACTCACGTTCAACTCGATCGAAAGCAGCGGACCGATATAGCCGCTCTTGAGCAACTCCTGGATGGTGCTGTCGACCTCCAGCGTGCGCGGAGAAGGAACGATCTGTGCGATCAGCTCCGGTCTCTTGCGCGAAGCCGCCAGCATGGTCTTGGCCTCGGCGGCGTTCATGGCCATGCGCGCCTCGCACAGCACGTGCTTGCCCGCCTCCAATGCGGCGACCGTAATCGGGCAGTGCATGTACGGCCAGGTGCCAATGCAAACGGCGCCGATATCGTCCGCGCGTAACAGTTCCTGCCAGCTGTCGTAGACGCGCGGGATGCCGAACTCGGCCGCAACTTTGGCACCCGACTCTCGGCTGCGGTTGGCCACGCCGACTATCTCCACCCCTGAAACCTTTTTCAAACCGGGGATATGACGGGTTCTCGTGTTATTCCCGGCGCCGATAAGGCCGATACGAACGGGTTGATCGCTCATCGAAGTCCTCCCTTGGTAATGTGACTGTGATTTCGACCGCCTGACCCGGCTGGGCCCGACTCTATGGCGCGCTACGTCAACTCAATTGTTTGCGTCAGGCCTTGGGCGCGGTGTCAGCGTGCGCCGGACGCGCCGAGAGCTTGTCGAAATGCCGCGCGAAGTTCGGATACTGCGCCCGCCAGTCGATCTCCGGCAAGCGAAATGCGAGCCACCCGAGGCAGCAGCCAAAAGAAACGTCGGCGAGACTGTAGGTCTGGCCGTAACACCACGGCTTGTCGCCCAGTTCGTGCGCCATCTCGGCCAGGCCGCGATCGACCTTGCCCCGCTGGCGCTCGATCCATGCAGTACTCTGCAGCGACGCTTCGCGCCCGCGTTCGTAGCGAATCAGGATGGCGGCATCAAGCACGCCGTCGGCGAGCGCTTCCCAGCGGCGCACCTCGATGCGATCGTTGTGTTCCTCTGGAATCAGGCGGTTGATCGGTGAAAGCTTGTCGAGGTACTCGACGATGACGCGCGAGTCGAACAGCGTCCTGCCGTCATCGCGCCTGATCACCGGCACCTTGCCGAGCGGATTGTGCCGGGTGACTTGTGTGTCCGGCGCCGTGGTACTCACAACTTCAAACGCGCAAGCGATGCGCTTTTCAGCCAACACGATGCGAACCTTACGCGTGTAGGGACTGGTGGGCGAGCCATAAAGAATCATTTTAGGGTAGGTCCGAGAGCGGTTAAGGTGGAAGAAAATGTGCGCACCCGCGGGCCGCACAATCGGGCGTTGCGTAATTCGGAGCGCGAGCGCATCTGCAGCGCCGCGGCGGCAACGCAAGCATTGCCTATCACGACTTTCTCCCCATGATCCATGCCGGGATCAATGCCAGAATGAATATCATCGTGACGATCAGGAAACTGTCGCGAAATGCCAGGGTCGTAGCCTGCGCATGCACCACGCGGCCGAGAAAATGCAGCGCACCGTCGGACTGCAGATGAGTCGGCGCCCCTGCCTGCGCCAAGAGACCTTCGATCGCGTGCCGCAGTTGCGCGGTCGCGCTATTGGCCGAGGTCTGCATGCTGGTCAGGACGTCGCTGTAAAAGAAGGTGCGGCGGTCGAGGTACACCGACAGCAGATTGACGCCGAATGCGCCGCCGAGCTGACGTGAAAAATTGATCATGCCCGAGCCCTGTCCGAGCAGTTCCGGCGAAAGCGAGCGCAATGCGTTGACGTTCAGCGTCGGCTTGATCAGCGCCAGCCCGATGCGGTTCACCACTATGCAGATGGCCATCCCCCAGAACGAGGTATTCACGTCGATCGCGCCGAGCCAATACGACGAGGCAGCGAAGCACAAAAGTCCCGTGATGATCAGCGGGCGCGCGGGCAGCTTGTCGCTCATGTACCCGCCGAACGGCATGAACACGCCCAGCATCAGACCGCCCGGCAGGAGCATCAGCCCGGCAGCCAGCGGCGTAAATCCCTGGATCGTCTGCACGAACAAAGGTATGAGGTAAGTCGAGCCGAACATCCCCAATCCAAAAATGACCGCTACGCAGGCCGCCGCGGTAAATTGGCCGCTAGCCAACACCCGCAGATTCACAAGCGGCTGCGGCACGCGCAGTTCCCACATGACAAGTCCGATACAGGCGGCAACGGACAGCGCAAGCAATCCCAAAACGAAATCGGACTGCCACCCTTCGCGCTGTCCGTTCGACAGTCCGATGAGCAGACACCACATCGTTACGCACAGCAACAGAAACCCGGTCCAGTCGAAGTGCGCGCGCTTGGTCGTTACGTCGCGCTCCGGCATGAAAATGACGCCAAGCAGAAGGCCGGCAGCGCAGAACGGCAGCGCCGCGTAAAAGACGAAGCGCCAGTTGAAGTGTTCGATCATGACACCGCCCAGGCTCGGTCCGATCGCGGGCCCGAGAATGATGGCGATAGCGGAAAATCCCATCGCTCTCCCGCGCTGCCCCGGCGGATACACGCTGAACGAGGTATACATGTTCAGCGATTGCAGTACTCCGGCGATCACGCCTTGGATCACCCGCGCGACGATCAACACCAATTCGTTCGGGCTGAGCGCGGCCAGCAGCAGGGCAAAAACGAATATGACCAGCGCGCCGACAAAGGTCTTACGCTGGCCGAAGCTGTCCATAAGCCAGGCGTTGAGCAGCATGCCGACGGTCATGCCCGCCAATGCGCCGGCGGATATCAACTGCGCGCGCTCCTGCCCGATGCCGAAGGATCCCATGATATCGGGCAGCGCGACGTTGACCGTGGTGGTGGTCAGCACGGCGGAAATCGTTCCCAGCATCGACGTCATAATGACGAAGATGCGATAGCGCGGCCCGTAACGCGCTAGCAGTACCGCAACAGTCTCAGGGGTTCCGGACATCGATGCTGACCTCGACCATCATGCCCGGGCGCAGCATCCGATCCTTCTCCGTCAGTGCTATGCGCACCGGCAGGCGTTGAGTGATCTTGGTGAAGTTGCCGCTGGGATTGGGGTCCGGCAGCAGTGCGAACTTGCTGGTTGCCGCCCGGCCAATGCGGAATACTTCGCCGTGGAATACGCGGTCGCGATAAGCGTCGACATGAATTTCCGCCTTCATTCCCGGCACGAGCCGTCCGACGTCGGTTTCACGGACATTGGCTTCGACCCAGATCTTATTCGGGTCGTGGAACATCAATATGCGTTGACCGGGTGTGACATGCTCGCCTTGGCGCACAAAGGTCATCACCACCTTTCCGTCCGCCGGAGCCACGATGTTGCGGTCCGCCATGTCCACTTCCTGCCGGCGGATTTCAGCGCGCAATTCATCGCTCTGGCGCGCCAGCACCTGCAATTGCCGTTCCATGACCTGCAATTGCTTGCGGCTGCCGCTCGCCGAGGACAGCGTGCCGCGCACCGCAGCCACTTCGGCGAGCGCTTTGCGATGGTTCTCCTGCGCCTGCTGGTAGGTCGCGCGCGCGCGCTCCAATGCCTGCTGCGAAAGCCATTTCTGCTCGGTGAGATCCTGCGAGCGCTTATAGTCGTCGGCCGCCTGCTTGAGTTGCACCTGTTGCGACGCGACCTCGGCCTCGGCTGCGGCGAGGCGATTGGTTTCGCTCTGATACTTGCCGAGCGTCTCTTCGTCCACCTGTCCGCTTTGCGCGCGCACCACCGCCATCTGGCCCTCGAGCGAGGCGAGCTTGGAGAGCAGCACCTCGCGCTGCAGGCGCGAATCGCGCTCGTCCACGCGCACGATCACCTGCCCCTTCTTCACATCGTCGCCTTCGATCGCGGACAACTCGGTGACCCATCCCGACACCCGGCTCGAAATCGTCACCACCTCGCCGTCCACGCGTGCGTCGTCAAGGTAGAGGTGCGTATGGCGCTGGTACAGCAAGTGGCCGGCCCATGCGAGCAGCACGATCGCAACGACTCCGACCACCCAGGACTTCGCCCGAGCCTGCAACCAGGCACGCGCCGCCTGTCCAGGCGATGCGTTGGGAGTACCGGGTTGTTTAACGTTTGGCATAAAAAATAAACCGACTTTCATTGAAGATACCGAATCCGCGCCGCGGCGCGGGCAACTTCGATCGATGCGCGATTATGCCGCCGTTGCTTCCTCGCCCGCAAGGCGGGAAGCACGAATGCACGCGCGACTTGCGCACGGCTGACGTTCACGACGCGCCGCGCTGATCGCTTACGCTCGCACACGCATCGCAGGCTACGCGCTTCTGAAGCCGAGCACGCAGCGCGCGCACCTGATCGCCTTCATGCGCCCGCCGCACGCCGCCCTGAAGCCGTACGGCGGCCGCAATCGACGGCTTATCGAATCGGCTCTGCGGATCAGCGATCGATGCGTATACGCAGATTACTTCGACACGCTGATATCACGTTGCCGCGCCTGCGCGCCAGATCGCGTCGGCACACCGAACTCGCGCTGACACACCTGCGCAAGCCGGGCCACGCCTTCGCGCAGCGCCTGTTCGGTCGGATGGGCGAAGCAGATGCGAATCCGCGTCTTGCCCTCCTCCGCGTCGGTCATCCACTCGGCTCCCGGGTTGATGGCGACGCCCGACTGCAGCGCCACCTGCGCGAGGCGGGTCGTGTCCACGCCGCTTGGCATCTTCACCCACAGGAATATCCCGCCCACCGGGTCATCGAACTCGACTGTCGCTCCAAATTGCGCCTGGAGCGCTTGCATCAATGTTTCGACCTTGCGCCGCAGCGCCTTCCTCAACGCGAGGACGTGGGCGTCGAAGTCCATGCGGCAGTATTCGCTTACGGTCATCTGATCAATGGCGGGCGATCCGCCATCATTCTTGATACTCAAAATTCGGCTCATCACCGGCCAGCCGGCGACGATCCAACCCAGACGCAACGCCGGCGCAATCGATTTCGAGAACGACCCGATATGAATCACACGATCGCTATTGCCGGCCATTGCGCGTAATGCCTGCGGGCGTTTCCCGTCCCAGATCAGATCGGCGTAGCACTCGTCTTCGAAGATCGGCACTCCATACATGCGCGACAGTTGCAGCACCTCGGCGCGACGCCCCTCGCTCATGACGGTCGCAGTCGGATTCTGCACCGTTGGTATGGTGTAAATATATTTCGCTTTGATACCACGGCCTTTGAGATCCTTGAGCGCCGCTTCGAGTCCCTCGCTGCAGAGACCGTCGTGGTCGACGGGAACCCCAACGATGTTCACACCGATGCGCTTGAGGCGCGTGATGGCGCCGCCGTACGTCGCCTTCTCGATGATCACCGTGTCGCCCGGCGACAGCAGCACTTGATTGACCAGATCGAGTCCCTGCAGCGATCCCGAAGTGATCAGAATCTCGTCGGCAGAGCAGGTGAGACCGGCGTCCTTGCCAAGTTTGTTTGCTATGAATTGGCGCAGAGGAAGATAGCCGAGTGAGCCGCTTTCCAGACCGTAGGTTGAAAGAGTCTTGCCTTCGCGTTCCAGCACGCTGCATGCCGCTGCAATCAGACCGCCGACCGGCACGCTTTCAGGATCGTTGTGGCCGCCGACAAAATTGTATTTCGGGAATCCGCCCCACTTGACAGCGGGCGGTGGGAGGTCGGGGCGCAGCAGCCCTGAATAGTCAAACGTATCAGCAGCCATCGAGTTTCCTTCAAAGTACCGGTCTGAGATCTCGTGCCTGCAATGCTGTGACGACTCAGAACAACCGTCGCTAAAGCTCCGCTGCCGCACGAACGCCAGCGCTGCAAGCGCGCAAACCCGCGCCCGCCGCGCATTTATTGCCTTGTGTGCACCTTCCCCGCCTCCCCCTCGAAAAGCCTCTGTTATCGATTGTTATCATTTTTGTTAACTAATTGGTAATCTAACCCACGCCTCGAGAAAAGGCAATACGGGTTTCGCGTGACGACGAGTGCGGCACAGTATGGCGTTGAATCGCGGCAGCTATTTTCTGCGATATGACGATGCGACGCGTCGCTGCCATTATCATGGCAACGGGCCACGAACAGGCTTGCGTACTCGCTTCTTCGTGCGCTCGGCGCCAATCGCTGCGGCAGGCGCCGATCAAGGGCTGCAGCAAGAATGAGGGAGCGCTTCAGTCGCACTCTCTTGCGGCGGCCCGCAGCAAATCATTTGGGCGCATCTCCCTACTCGCTGCGCAGCGCTTCAAGCGGATCCAATAGCGCAGCACGCCGCGCCGGCAGCACGCCGGCCGCAAGGCCTACGGCGACGGCGACCAATTGTGCCAGTATCGCGTAAAGCCACGGCGTATGCACGGGCAGCGCCGGCAGAACCACGCCCAGGACCAGGGCCAGGCTCCACCCGAGGAGCAACCCGGCCGCGCCGCCGAGCGCCGACAACAGCGCCGCTTCGCCGAGAAACAACAACAGGATGCTGCGGCGCGTCGCCCCCACCGCGCGCAGCAGGCCGATTTCGGAAGTGCGTTCCGCAACCGCGATGGTGAGGATGGTGAGAATACCGACGCCGCCGACGACAAGCGAGATGCCGCCTATGGCCGCCACCGCGAACGTGATCGCTTTGAGTACCGTGCCGAATACCTCCAGCATCTTCTGTTGCGGCGTAACGGTGAAGTCCTCCGCGCCGTGGCGCGCGATCAGGATGCGCCTGATGCCTGCCTCCACCTCGGCCAAAGGCGCGGTCGGCTCGTAAATCACGTGGATTTCCATCAGGCTCTCGCGGTTGAACATCTCGAGTGCGCGCCCGACAGGAATAAAAACGGTGTCGTCCAGATCGAAACCGAGCACTTGGCCTTTCGGTTGCATGACGCCGATGACGCGATAGCGTTCGCTGCCGGCACGAATGCGGCTGCCTAGCGGATTCGCGCCGCCGAACAGCTCACGCGCCACCTTGGCGCCGAGTACCACCAAGGCGCGCGCGCTGCGCGGGTCGTCAGGCGGCAGAAATTCGCCGCTGGCCACGCGCATGCGCAATGCCTGGTCGAATTCGGAGCCCACGCCATACAGCGTAACGCGGCGGCTCTTGCCCTCATACACGACTTCGGCGTTCCCCTGCACCATCGGGTCGGTCAGTTGCACATACGGCGCGCGGCGCAGCGCCAAAGCATCGTCGATGGAGAGCGGCCGTACCGTGTTGACCGCGCCCAGCGATGCGCCGTGGGTTTGGATGCGCCCGGGGCTGACGGTGATGATATTGGTGCCAAACTGGGTGAATTCGGCGATGACGAAACGGTGCAAACCCTCGCCAATCGAAGTGAGCAGAATTACGGCGGCGATGCCCACGGCGATGCCGAGCGCAGTGAGCGCCGTGCGCAGCCGGTGCGCCCTCAAGGAAACGTAGGTGAAGCTGACGAAATCGGCGTAGCGCACGATTATCTGCGCGACAGCGCCTGCACCGGATCGAGCATGGCTGCGCGCCGCGCCGGCGCCACGGTAAACAGCACCGCCGTGATCACGGCGGTCGCCGGCGCCGCGATCAATGCCCACCACGGCGCCTGAAACGGAATCGTCGGGTACATCTCAACACCGACGCGACGGCCCAGCTCACCCACTGCGAGGCCCGCCGCCGCGCCGCCCAGCGCGAGCAGCACGGCCTCGGTGAAAAACGCCATGCGGATCTGCCGTCCGGTGGCGCCGAGCGCCTTGAGCAGGCCGATCTCGCGCCGGCGCTGCGTCACCGCGATCAGCATCACGTTCATGATCAGGATTCCCGCCACGGCCAGGCTGATCGCTGCGAGGCTCCCTACCGCCAGCGTCAGCGCGCGCAAAATGCGGTCGAAGGTGGCGAGCACCGCATCCTGGGTGAGCACGGTGACGTCGCGTTCGCCTTCATGGCGCAGGCGGATGATCTCCTCGGCGTCGGACTTGGCGTCGGCAATCTGCCCCCTGCTCTTCGCCTCGACCAAAACGCGGAACAGCGATTCGGTATTGAACAGCGCCTGCGCCGCGGCGAGCGGCAGGATGACGAGTTCATCGGTATTCATGCCGAGCGATTCCCCCTGCTTCGCCATCACGCCGATCACGCGAAAACGCCGGTCACCAATGCGTACCCATTCCCCCAGCGCTGGCCGTTGCCCGAACAATTCGCTCGCCACCTTGGAGCCTATTACGCAGACGGGTTGGCTGTGACGCGGATCGCCCATGGGGAGGAACTGGCCGCGCGCCACTTCCATGTGGCGGATATCCAGCATCTCTGCCGTGGTTCCAAGCACGGGCACTTCGCGGTTGCGCGCGCCCGAGCGTATGTCGCCGGCGCCCACGATCAACGGCGCAAGGCGCCGGATCGCGGGACTGCGTCGCAACGCGAGCGCATCCTCGAGCGTCAGATCGCGCGAGGTCTTGCCGACGAGAACCCCGGGCATGGCGCCGGCTGTTTCGCTGCGGCCGGGCAATACGATTACGAGGTTGGTGCCTAGCGAGCCGAACTGATTGGCGACGTACAGCCGCGCCCCTTCGCCGAGCGCGGTCACCATCACCACGGCGGCGACGCCGATGCCCATCGCGAGCACGGTCAGGACGGCGCGCGCCGGCGCGCCGCGCACCACCTGCCAGGCAAAATCGAGCAGGTCGGCAGGGCGCATGATCAGCTGTGCTCGTCGGCAACGATGGCGCCATCGAGCACGCGCAGCCGCCGATGCGAGCGCGCGCCGATTTCCGGATCGTGCGTTACGATCACCACCGTCCCGCCGCTGTGATGCACGCGCTCGAGCACGCTCAGCACTTCCTGACCGGTGTGGCGGTCGAGGTTGCCGGTGGGCTCGTCGGCGAGGATCACCGTGGGCCCCATCGACATGGCGCGCGCAATGGCGACACGCTGACACTGGCCGCCGGAGAGCTGGTCCGGCCGATGGTTGGCGCGTTCCTCCAAGCCGTATTCGGCGAGCAGGCGCGCGAGTCTCTTCTTGCGTTCGGCCGGCTCGATGCTTGCCAGGACCAGCGGCAGTTCGATGTTTTGCGCCGCGCTCAAGCGCGGCACCAGATGGAAGAACTGGAACACGAATCCGATCTTCTCGCGCCGCACGCGAGCCGATTCGTCATCGGTAAGCGCAGTCACATTGCGCTCATCGAGTTCGTAGCTGCCCGCGTTGGGGCGGTCAAGCAGGCCGATGATGTTGAGCAGGGTCGATTTGCCCGATCCGGAAGGTCCCATGATGGACAGGTATTCGCCGCGCGCGATCTCGAGGTTCACGCCGCGCAAGGCGTGAACCTCCTCGCCGCCGACGACGAAAGTGCGCGTTATGCCGGTGAGGCGGATCATTGGGCCTTGGCGGTTTCCCTCTTTTCCGCCACGGCGCGCGTGCCGGCCTTGACCCCGTCGCGCTCGAGCGAGGTCACGACCCGGTCGCCGCGCGCGAGGCCGGATTTCACTTCGGTGAACTCCCAGTTGGCCAGGCCCGCTTCGATCTTGCGCTGCTCCAGCACGCCGCCCGCGGGGAGCACCAGCACGCGGTTGCCCGGCATCAGCGCCGGCGTCGGAACGCGCACCACGTTGTCGCGTGCCGTCACCACGACTTCGATGTCCGCGCTATAGCCGACCAGAAGATGATTCGCCGTGGCCGGCTGGTCGAATTCGACCTCCACCTCGGCCGTGCGCGCTTGTTTTTCGACTGCCAGCACGTAAGGCGCGATGCGGCGCACGCGTCCCTTGAAATGCAGGCCGCGATACGCGTCCAGACTGACGCGACCGCTCATGCCGACTTTGAGCTGCGCCGCATCCACTTCGTCGATAGGCGCGGAAACATAGAGGCAGGAATCGTCGATGAGATCCACCGCGGGCAGCGTCGGAATCCCCGGAGGGGACGGCGTCAGGTATTCACCGACTTCGCCGTTGACTTCGGCGACTATGCCAGCGAAGGGCGCGCGCAGCACCGTGCGGTCGGTATCCGCGCGCGACGCCTGGATGCGCGCCTCGCCTTCGGCGACCTGGGTTTGCGCCGAATCGCAGCTCGCCTGCTTGGCAGTAGCCTCCGCGTTGGCGCGCTCCACCGCCTCCTGCGAAAGAAAATTCTTGGTCCTCAGGTCGCGTGCCCGCGTCGCATCGCGCGCCGAGGCCTTGGCCAGTTCGCACACTTCGCGCGCGCGCGCCTTGGCCGTCTGCAACTGCTCGCGTGCCAGGCGTTCACGCGCGGTGAGGTCATCGTTCCACAGCGTCAGCAGCACCTGCCCTTTGCGCACGCGGACGCCTTCGGTCACATTGAGCCGCTCGATGCGTCCGCCTAGGAGTGGCGCGAGCTTGGCGCGCCGGCACGCCATGACCGAACCCGCGCGCGTATTGGCTACCGTATTTTCCACGCGGCCCACATCGACCTCGGCAACAAGCACTGCCACCGGCTTGGGCCGCGTGAAATACCAACCAGCGGAGGCGAGCAGTGCAAGTATGACCAACGCCAGTGCAAAGCGCAGCGTAAGCCGCCCGGCTTGCGCCGTGCGATCGGAGCGACGAAATATCTTCATAAGTCCTGATTATGCCGTGCCGGAAGCAGGCGGTAAAAGAAATATCATCGGCTAGGGAACCTCTGAAAAACCTCGGTCGGTGGTTTCTCGACCGAGGTTTTTCACTGAGATGGGGGGATTTGCAAAGGGGGCCCGGATGGGAACGGAAGGGCCCCATCCCTTCCTTTGGGCCCCTTTTGCAGAGTTTCCCTAGCGGCGAGCGCGCGCCAATGCTCCGCATCGGGCCGCTGGCAAAGCAGCATCAGTTTCCGCCAAGCCGATTCCACATGCGCCTGTGCCTCCACGCTCAGACCTTCTCCCAGTTCGAAGCGCTCGCCGCGCACGCACAACACGAACGCTGGCGGCGGCTCCGCCTCCACGACCTGACAATAGACGCCGAGCAGCTCCTGCGGCGTAAGCGCGTGCGTGCTGGGCGCCGGAAAGGTACGCGTCGCGCCGATGGCGTAGAACTCGGCCGGGACCGGCGTGGCGCAGCCCGCGTCGATAAACAGGGCCAGTCGCTTTCCGTGCAGATCGAGCGCGTGCTCGATCTGCAGCTGATAGTCCTCGATCAGCGCAAACTCAGGCGCATGCCCTGCGGCGGCAAGCCAGATCCCAAGGCGTTCGAGCAGCAGCGGACCGATGGCGTCGTCGCCGCGGCTCGCGTTGCCGATGCCGAAGACGACGATCCGAGGCTGCATCAGAGCGCCGCGGCATCAAGCCTGCCATCGTCATTGCGGCTCAAGCTATGCACCAGCGCGCCCTCGGCGTCGAGGAGTTCGACCGCGAGCGGCATCTGGCCCAGCGCATGCGTGGCGCACGATAGACAGGGATCGAAACAGCGGATCGCCACTTCGATGTGGTTCAGCAGGCCCTCGGTGACTTCCCTCCCCTGCAGGTAGCGTCTGGCGACGTGCCGAATGGCCTCGTTCATCGCCTGGTTGTTGTGGGTCGTGGACACGATCAGGTTGCACATAGTGACGAGGTCGTCCTCGTCCACGCGGTAGTGATGAATCAGCGTCCCGCGCGGCGCCTCGATCACGCCGACGCCCTCCGGCGACCGCTGCCCGCTGACCACCAGTTCGCTGCCCAGGATGTCTTCGCCGTGCAGCAGGTCCTTGATCGTTTCGGCCGCGTGCAGCATTTCGATCATGCGCGTCCAGTGATAGGCAAGCGGCGCGTGCATGGGCATGCCGCCGCAATAGTCGACGAATTCGCGCCGCTCGGCCTCGGCCAGCGGCGTCGGAATGCAGTCACAGTTTTGAATCCGCGCGAGCGGACCCACCTTGTACCAGCCGTTCTCCTTGCCCAGAGCGGTGAAGAACGGAAACTTCATGTAGCTCCAGGGCTTGACCTCTTCCTGGATAAGCTGCGCGTAGTCGCGGTAATCGACGCCGTCGAACAGGATGCCGCCGTTGCCGTCGCGCGCACGCAGACTGCCGTGATAGAAATCCAGGGTGCCGTCCGTGCCGATGAGCGACATGGTGTTCGAGCGGCAGATACCGAAGCTGTTGTAGAGCGCCGGATTCTGCGCGTGCAATGTCTTGATCATATGCACGGCATCGCGGCTCCAGCCGATGATGCGATAGATGTCCTCTAGCAGCAATCGGCGCTCTTCCGCCGTAATGGCCTTGTTTACCCCGCCTGGGATCGCGCCGCTGCCGTGCACGCGTTTGCCGGCAGTGATGCGTATCACTTCCTGGCCGAATTTTCGCAGCAGTACGCCGCGTTTCGCGGTCTCCGGATGCGCCGCCGCGATGCCGACGATATTGCGGCGCGACACGTCGCTGTCGAAACCGAAGAGCAGGTCCGGCGCGCACAGATAATAGAAATGCAGCGCGTGCGATTGCAGTATCTGGCCGTAGTGCATGAGGCGGCGTATCGCTTCGGCGGTCGGCGTGAGGCGCGTCGCACCGACCACCGCGTCGAGCGCTTTCGACGCCGCGAGATGGTGGCTCACAGGGCAGATGCCGCATAAGCGCTGCACCATGACCGGCACCTCCCAATAGGGCCGGCCCTGGATAAAGCGCTCGAAGCCGCGGAATTCGACGATGTGCAGGCGCACCTGGCGCACCTGGTTGCGATCATCGAGCAGGATGGTCACTTTGCCGTGGCCCTCGACGCGCGATACGGTATCGATGGCGATGCGGCGCAAGCGCGTCGGATGTGCGGCAGTTTCCAGTTGGTAGCTCATGTCGGCGGTCTTCAGTCGTAATGCATCAGGCCGTGGCCGAGTGCCGGTTCGCGCCCGCCGAGGATGTCGTTGAGCGCTTTCCAGATGGCATCGGCGGAGGGCGGGCAGCCCGGTATGAAATAGTCGATCTTCACCACTTCGTGCAGCGGCCGCACCTTGGACAGAGGCAGGGGCAGTTCGGGATCATTCGGAATCATCCCATGCGCGAGGCCCGCGCTGGTGTGATACACCTCCTGCAGGATCAACGGCAGGTCCAGGCTGTTGCGCTGCGCCGGCAATCCGCCGCTGATAGCGCAGGCACCCAGCGCGATCAGGCTCTTGCAGTGCCGGCGGAACTCGCGCAGCACATGTACGTTCTCGGCATTGCACAGTCCGCCCTCGATGATGCCGACGTCGCACGCGCCAACGGCTTTGATGTCGGTCAATGGCGAGCGGTCGAACTCGATCAGTTCGAGCAGATCGAACAGGCGTTCGTCGATATCGAGAATAGACATGTGGCAGCCGAAACAGCCTGCAAGCGAGGTCGTGGCGACTCTGACTTTCTTGTTCGCGGATTTCTTTTCTGCGGCGCTATCCATGTCTACTCTTCCTCGATCGCGGCGGAGGCATCTACATAAGCCCGGATCGGCTTCAGGTCGAATACGCGCCTGCCTATCGGGACGGTGAAACCCTTGTCTTTGCGCAGCATCACGCCCACCGGGCATACCTGCACCGCCCGGTCTTTGAGCGTCACGTCGGTATCGGCAAGCCGTCCCGATTTCGCATTGACGATGAGATGCGTCCTGATGCCGCGCCCGGAAAGCGCAAACGCGTTCTTGCCGTCGACGTCGCGGCTCGCGCGCACGCAGAGCGAGCACAGGATGCAGCGGTTGAAGTCGAGCAATACGTCGGGGTGCGAAGCATCCACCGGCCGGTTCGGAAAGAAGTGGTCGAAATGCGCCGACATCATGCCCAGGTCGTAGGCGGTAGCTTGCAGCTTGCACGTGCCGCTTTTTTCGCAAGACGGGCAGAAATGATTGCCCTCGACGAATAGCATTTGCGTCAACGCGCGGCGCTCGTCGTTGAGCGCCTGAGTATCGCTCTCAACCGCCATGCCGGACTGCGCCAGCGTGGTGCAGGACGCGGTCTGGCGTCCGTTCACTTTGACCGTGCACAACTTGCACGATCCGTGCGGCTTGAAATCGGGGTGGTAGCACAGGTGCGGTATGTAGATCCCCGCCGCCAGCGCCGCCTGGATGATGGTCTGCCCTTCGGCGAATGCGACCGCCTTGCCGTCCAGCGTGAAGGTCGAACTCATGTCTCCTCCGCGGAGCCAGCGCTGAGATGCGCTCCTGCGTCGTCGCGCCCGGTCATCTGCCGCGCGGCATCGAGCGCCCAGTCCAGGTCGAACGCCGGCTCAAATTCCTTGTGCTGCAGGCGCCGTTCGTACGCCGGACGAAACTTGGCGATGGTGTCGAGCACGGGATTGCAGGCCGAGTGGCCCAACCCGCAGTGGCTCATAGCCTGCAGTATGCGATTCAGCTTCTCGATTTCGGCGAAATCGTAAGGTGAACCGTGACCGTTATTCAGCTTGTCCATGAGATTGCGCAAAAGCGATGTGCCCACGCGGCACGGCGTGCAGTAGCCGCAGCTCTCGTGGGCGAAGAAATGAACGAAATTGCGCGCCACCTCGAACATGTCGCGGCTGTGGTCGAAGACCATGAAGGCACCGGCGGTCGGGATGTCCTCGAACGCGATGCGGCGAGCGAAATCGGCCGCGGCAAGGCAGACGCCCGAGGGGCCGCTCACCTGCACCGCCTGGACGTCGTAGGCGCCGCAATCCTGCAGCACCTCGCTCACGCTCACGCCGAAGGGGTATTCGTAGATTCCGGGCCGCGCGCAATCGCCGCAGACGCTCAGCATCTTGCTGCCGGCCGACTGCGGCGTGCCGATGCCGGCATACCAGGCGCCGCCGCGGTGCGCGATGAGGCAGGACGCGGCTAAAGTCTCGACGTTATTCACCACGGTCGGCTGATCGAGGTAGCCGTGGGTCACCGGAAACGGCGGGCGATTGCGCGGCGTACCGCGTTTGCCCTCGAGCGATTCGATCAGCGCCGATTCCTCGCCGCATATGTAAGCGCCGGCACCTAGATGGATTTCTATGTCGAAGTCGAATCCGGACCGTCCGAGTATGTCCCTGCCGAGCAGGTTGCCGCGCCGCCTGCGTTCGAGCACGCAATCGAGGTGCTCGAGCAGATAGCGGTATTCGCCGCGCAGATAGAGCATGCCCTTGGCGGCGCCGACGGCGAGCGCGCACAGGGTCATGCCCTCGAACACCAGATCGGCATGCGCGGAGAGCAGCACGCGGTCCTTGAAGGTCCCTGGTTCGCCTTCATCGGCGTTGCAGACGACGTAATGCGCGTCCCCCGGCGCATCGCGGCAGGCCTCCCATTTAAGTCCGGTGGAAAAACCCGCGCCGCCGCGCCCGCGCAGGTTCGATGCCTTGATCTCCCCAAGCAGCCCCTGCGACCCGCGCGCTAACGCCGCGGCGAGCGCATCCCCCGGTGCGAGCTCGGCTCCGAGCAAGGCGTCCTTGCGCCGCACCTGATCCTCGGCGCGGAAGTACTCCCTCGGCCAATCGCCGAGCACGGCTTTGCTGCGGATCAGTTCGCATATTTCGTCCACACGCGCTTTGGTCACGCGCGTGATCGCGAAATTGTTCACGAGCAGCGCCGGCCCCTGGTCGCACATGCCGGTGCAAGACGTGGTATCGATGCTCACCAATCCGTCTTCGGAGACCTTGCCGCGCTCGACCCACAGCTGTTTGCACATGTAGTCGAGCAGTTCCATGTTGCCGAGCATGCGGTCGGTGATGTTGTCGCTGAAGAGCACCCGATAACGGCCGCGCGGCCGGGTATAGAGGAAGGAGTAGAAACCGGCGACACCCTCGATCTTGGTCCGCGGCAGGCCGAGCGCGTTCTGCAGATGGTCGATCGCGGCGGGCGATATCCAGTCGCAGGCTTCCTGGATTTCGCGCAGCATCTGCACGATGTAATGCGGGTCGCCGCGATAGTGCGCGAGCGTCGCTTCGACGGCATTCGCAACCGGATCCGAGTTTGCAGTCATGCCGGCCTCATCTAACAAATCCGCGGCAGTTGCTCGCCCACGAGCCAATCGACCATGCGCGCCCCGCCGAATGCGGTTTGCATCTGCACGAACGCGTACGCATCCTCGAACACCTCGCCGATGAGGGCAGCTTCGCGGCCCAGGGGATGCGCGCGCATCGCGGCGAGCAGGCTTTCCGCATCCGCCGCGGCGCATACGGCGACGAGCTTGCCTTCGTTCGCCACGTAAAGCGGATCCAGTCCCAATAATTCGCACGCCGCGTTCACCTGCGGCCGAATCGGAATCGCGGATTCCGTCAGGCGGATCCCCACCCCCGATTGCTGTGCGAACTCGTTTAGCGTGGTCGCCAGGCCGCCGCGGGTCGGATCGCGCAGGCAATGAATGCCGGGTACCGCCTGCACCATCTGCGCCACCAGGTCGTGCAGCGCCGCGCTATCCGAGCGTATGCTGGTTCCGAACGAGAGGTTCTCGCGAAACGACATGATGGCGACGCCATGATCGCCCACGGTTCCGGACACGATCACGCGGTCGCCCGGCTGCGCCCGGCTGCCCGAGATATCTATCCCCGCCGGCACCACGCCGACAGCCGTGGTGGTGATGAACACGCCGTCGGCCTTGCCGCGCTCGACCACTTTGGTATCGCCGGTGACGACCGGCACGCCGGCTTGCTGCGCCGCGCCGGCCATGGAGTCGACAATGCGTTTCAGATCCGCGAGAGGAAAGCCCTCCTCGAGAACAAATCCCGCCGCGAGGTAGAGCGGACGCGCGCCCGCCATCGCTACGTCGTTGATCGTTCCATGCACCGCGAGACAGCCGATATCTCCGCCTGGAAAGAACAACGGCGACACCACATGGCTGTCAGTGGTCATGACCATGCGGCCAGCCGGCACCGCAAAGCAGGCCTGGTCGTTCCTCTGCCGCAGCCACTCGTTGTCGAAAGCCCGCATGAACAGCTCGTCGATCAGCTGCGCCATGGCACGGCCCCCGGCCCCGTGGCTCATGTCCACGCGGCCGTTCTTGAAATCCAGTGGCCGGATGTAGCCTTGCTTCACCATTCTCATGCCGACGCCTCCGCGATTTCGCGAAAGCGACCGTAGCTGTAGTGTGCGGCGCAAGCGCCTTCGCTCGAGACCATGCACGCTCCCAATGGGCTTTCCGGCGTGCACGCGGTGCCGAATGCCTTGCACTCGCTCGGCCGCTTCTCCCCACGCAAGATGCGGCCGCATTCGCAGGCCGTGGGCTCGCGTGCCTGGCGATAGCCGATGCCATAGCGCAGTTCGGCATCGAAACGTTCGTACTTCGGCTTCAAGCGGTAGGCGCTATTCGCGATCTCGCCCAGCCCGCGCCACTCGAACGTAGGACGCAACTCGAACACCTCATCGAGGTACGCCTTCGCCTTGGCGTTTCCGGCGCGTGTAACCGCGCGCGTGTACTCGTTCTCGACCTCGTGCCGGCCCGCGTTCAATTGCCGCACCAGCATCAGCACCGCCTGCATCAGATCCAGCGGTTCGAACCCTGCGATTACCACCGGCCGCCGATGCTCCCTCGCGACACTCTCGTAGGCTTGGCTGCCGGTGATGCAGGAGACGTGCCCGGGTCCGATTACGCCATCGATTTGCGCTGCGCCGGTGCGGCGCATTTGCGCTGACCCCAAGATTTCGGCCATCGCCGGCGGAGTGAGCACATGGTTGCAAAACACGCTGAAGTTGTTTAGCCGCTGACGATAGGCGCTGCATATCGCCTGCGCGGACGACGGCGCGGTGGTCTCGAAGCCGATGGCAAGAAATACCGTTTCCCGCAGCGGGTTTTCCTGCGCCAGCTTGAACGCGTCGGCGACCGAATACACCAAGCGGACATCGGCACCGCGCGCTTTCGCTTTCATCAAACTGAAGCGGTTCGACGCGGGCACGCGCAGCATGTCGGCATAAGTGCATAGGGTCACGGGATGCCGCGTCGCGAGCTCGATCGCGCTGTCGATGCGCCCGATCGGCAGCACGCACACGGGACAGCCGGGCCCATGGATCATATTGACGTTAGAGGGCAGCAGGTCGGTGATGCCATAGCGCGCGATGGCATGCGTATGGCCGCCGCAGAATTCCATGAGCCGGTATCGCCGCTGCGCGCTTGCCGCCTGCGCGATCTTCTCCGCGACTACGCGCGCCAGTGCGCCGTCGCGATATTCGTCCGCGTATTTCACGCCGCCGCCTCCGTACCTGTGTCGTGAATTTCGGCCAGCCACTGTCGGCGTCCGGCGGCAATCGCGGTCGGTCGCATCCCCACTTTGTGGGGCCCCTGCTCCCTGCTCATCAGGCAACCTCTCGGTATTGGAGGGACATCGAGTCACTTCGATGCAGGGTTGTCCACGGGGCTTGGTTGTGGACAACGCGCTGGCTCTCTATCAGGCCA
>Ga0082335_1002914_pt1 | contig 29918 bp, 32 predicted proteins | sample Subgrocontami58m_FD_72375 | JGI IMG/M metagenome (GOLD analysis project Ga0082335, IMG submission 72375) | Subsurface groundwater microbial communities from S. Glens Falls, New York, USA - GMW37 contaminated, 5.8 m (SPADES assembly) (version 2) ...
AGAAAACACACCGAGTAATAGTTCCATTTTTTCTCCTTTTTATTATTGCTTTGTCCTGAGCGGAGCCGCACGCTCTTGCTTTTCGTGTGGCGTAGTCGAAGGATGCTTTCTCCGACGACACTTGCGCAGTACGCCCGTGCGGTGAGCAATCCTAACAAAATTACGGAGATTGCTTCGGGCCGCGAAAACATGCGGAACAAGAGCGCCCTCGCAACGACGGTATTATCCCGGCAATCCAGGAAAGCCGCTCCATGTGCCGGTCAATTGCATGCGCAGCAGGTCAATGCTAAGAACCATGAGCAGAGCCAAAGTGAAACCTGACAGGAGCGGAAGCCAAAGTTGGCGCGGGTTTTCGAAAGTATTATCCTGCCGCATGATCATGATCCACAAAATGGCGAAGACGAACACAAGCAATGATAACGTGCCAAGTGCACTGAGATATGCAATCGGATAAAGGATGATCGGGCTGTCCGCGAGAACGAGTAAATTGATAATGGCAATCAGTCCGACGAGTATGCCGAAGGATTTCCATTCGAGCGCCGGACGCTCATCCAATTCGCGCCATAGGGTCTGATTGACAATGGGATACAGGACTGCCGCGAGCGCAATGCCCATGCCACTGCCTGTGAAGAGACGCAAGATATTATTTGGAACATAGAGATTGGGGATCTGATCTAATGCACCTTGTGAGGTTTGTTTGAGCAGATAAAGATAGGAATTGCTGCCGTCTATGCCAAAGGCAAGGAAGAATAAAACAAGGACTGCAATGATACCCCGTGACGGAAGTTTACTGCGCTTGCCGCTCATGAAGGCTTGAAAAATAAGCGCAAAACCCGCCGCATAGAATTCGCCTGTGCAACGCGCGCACAACGGAAGTTGACGGTCTCCAATATGAAAGGAACGCGCGTCAATGCGATGACAGACAGCATAACCGATCGCATCCAGTTTGCCGAGCGCGCCTTCAGGTGAAATGTACATCCATGCCGCAAAAGCAAAAACAGCCGAAACAGGTATGAACCATTTTAGAATGGATTGAAATCGTGATGTTTGATCTATATTCATCGAACCCATTATATGGGGAATGAGATGGGATGGCAAGAAGACTTAACTTTGCGGTATGATAAATATATAAGTCAGTTAAGGAGAATTGTCTAATGAAAAAGGTTGGAATTCTAACAGGCGGCGGAGATGCGCCGGGGTTAAATGCGGTCATCCGCGCGGCAGTGAAGACCGCCATCAGTGTATATGGCTGTGGAGTCTTTGGCATTAAGAATGGCTACGATGGCTTTCTTGAAGAAGATGGCGTTGTCCCATTGGGCATGGAGGAGGTGCGCGGAATTTTGCCGCGCGGTGGAACGATTCTCGGGGCTGCCAATCGTGGAAATCCATACGCGCGCAAAGTGATGCGCGATGGCAGGGAAGTAACAATCGATGTTTCCGAAGAGATCGTAAAGGGAATTAAGAAATTAAAGTTGGATGCCCTGCTCGTTCTGGGCGGCGACGGCACCTTGCATATCGCTCACAAACTTTGTCAAAAAGGCGTACCCGTGATCGGCGTCCCCAAGACAATTGACAATGATATCGGCGGCACGGAAGTTACCTTCGGTTTTGATACCGCGCTCAATATTGCAACCGAGGCATTAGACCGCCTGCATACCACAGCCGAGTCGCATCACCGCGCAATGCTGCTTGAGTTGATGGGGCGTGATGCGGGTTTTATCGCTTTACAGGCGGGCATCTCTGGCGGAGCGGATGTGATTCTAATCCCCGAAATTCCATTTAAGTTTGAAAGTATTATGGCAAAAATTCGCGAGCGCGCCGAGAAGGGACGAAAATTCAGCATCCTCGCAGTATCTGAGGGGGCGAAACCACTTGGCGGCACACAAACCTTTTCTCGCAAGGGCGACGAAATCTACGTGCCGCGTTTGGGCGGGATCGGTCAAGTGGTTGCGGAATATATTGAGAAACAAGGCTTCGAATCACGCGTGACCGTTTTGGGGCATCTGCAACGAGGGGGGACGCCCACCTCGTTTGATCGTTCGCTGGCTACGCGTTATGGCGCGGCTGCTGTCCGTCTTGCGGCGCGCGGCGGGTTTGATCGCATGGTCGCATTGCAAAGCGGCAGGATCACCGATATTTCTCTGGCAGAAGCAACTGCGTTTCCCAAATGTGTGAAGTTAGATGATGATGCTGTCATAACTGCGCGTAATGTCGGTATTTCATTTGGGGATGAGTGAGATAAACACTTTCGTCCTCCCGAAACGCGCCGCGACACTTGCGCCTGTGATATCGAACCGACCATATTTATGGAATGGAAACAATGGAAGCTGATGTATAAAAAATTATTGACATTAATCATTTTGATTCTTTTGATGACAGCCTGCGCCCCCGCTTCACTCTCGACTGTTGAGCCCTTAGCTCAAACTTCCCCTTCAGCAACTGCACAGGATGAGCCTGCTTCTGCAACTGAAATATTTTCAACCACTGGGACATTTATTCCCACGCTTCGCACACCGACAGAAACCAGCACACCCTCACCGATTCCTTTTGTAGACAGCCTGAAAGCCTCCGTCACAGCGGACTTGCTCATTTGCCGTTATGGACCTGGGTCAGAATATTTATATCTGATCGCATTTAACAAAAGCACACCTCTTAAACTCATTGGCCGCACGGAAGGAAACAATTGGGTCCTGGTTGAGAACGAACCGCAAAGGTGCTGGATCAACGCAAAATTCGTGGAAATACAAGGCGACCAGCAAACTCTCAAACCGATATATCCGGATGGATTTAAATTACCCGTTTCGCCATATTATAGGCCGTCAGCTGTGTTGAGCGCTGTACGCAGTGGAGATCAGATCACAGTCACATGGGTGCATGTCCCCGTCAGTCGAGGGGACTATGAAGACGACAACATGTTCCCATACATCATCGAGGTCTGGCGTTGTGAAAACGGAGAGATCCTCTTCGACCCGCTGGCCTCCGATTTTCCCTTTATCACTTTTGTGGATCAAGCCGGCTGTGACCTTCCATCCCATGGGCGGGTGTATGTGCAGGAGAAACATGGCTATGCAGGCCCTGCTGACATTCCGTGGCCTGCGCCGTAATAGAAAGACTTCCTTGCCTAGGAGTTGAACCTAGAACCTAGCAGCATTTCACGCCTTCCGATTTACATCCATTTTTGTATCGTAGATGCTGCCTAACAGCTTGCATTAACGATGTGTATCCATCACATGATGGCTCATCTCAACTGGAGCAGTCGTCAACAATTGACAACGAAGATCCGATGGTAAGCCTCCCGTAAAATAGTGCCAAGGAAAAGTAGACCACTCGTGGCAAAATAGAAGCAGGAGAACTAGCCATGAAGAAGTCGAAGTTTTCAGAAAGCCAGATCGTGAATATCCTGAAGGAAGCAGAAGCGGGTGTGTTAGTGGAAGATCTCGGTCGGCAGCACGGGTTCAGCAAAGCGTCCTTCTACAAAATGGAAAGCCAAATATGGTGGGATGAGCATCAGTGAAGTGAGACGGATGAAAGAACTGGAAGAGGAGAACCGCCGCTTGAAGCAGATGTATGCGAACCTGAGCCTGGAACACGAAGTGCTGAAGGATATTATCGAAAAAAAACTCTCGAAGTAAGGGAACGACGTGAATTGGCCGGTTATGCAATCAAGGAATTCAGGCTGAGTGAACGACAAGCTTGTCGTACCGTGCAGGTGAGCCGTTGTGCGTATCGTTACCAGGCAAAGCGAACTGAAGCCGGACCGATGCAGAGGAGTTGCAGCAATTGGCACAGCGGCAGCCTCGTTGGGGCTGTGGCAAGATGAGCGACTATTTGAGAAACCAGGGACACTCTTGGAACCACAAGCGGATCCGCAGAGTGTACCGTGCACTGGCACTACATCTGAAGAGAAAACCGAAGAAACGGTTGCCGGCTCGCACTGGTGGTGCCTGGGCGTGCGAACCAGACCTGGTCGTTGGATTTCATGAGCGACAGTCTGTCCAATGGCAGAACGTTCCGGACCTTGAATGTGATCGATGACTTCAACCGCGAAGCGCTCTGGATCGAAGTCGATACCTCGCTCCCGGCAGAACGCGTGGTGCGGGTTTTGGAAACATTATTGCTGGAGCGGTCCACGCCTCAATCCATTCGTATGGATAACGGTCCGGAGTTGATCTCACAGCGACTGGAAAGTTGGGCTAAAGATTGCCAGATCGAACTGCTTCATATCCAGCCTGGCAAGCCAGCACAAAATGCGTACATTGAGCGCTTCAACCGCACCTACCGGGAAGAAGTTTTGGATGCTTATTTGTTCGATGATCTGGAGGAGGTTCGCACCATCACAGAGAGTTGGCTGGAAGACTACAACACCATCCGTCCGCACAAGGCATTACAGGGTGTTTCACCCCGCCAGTTCGCAATCCAACATGCCTAGATTTGTCTACTTATGAGTGGTACTAACTTTGGGAGGTTGACACAATGTCAGGTTCTGAAGGCAACATCTGATCTATGTATCTAGAGGTCATTGTTCATGCAGAAAAGATTCTAAAAACTTTATCCCGAATAGCTTCGTATAGCGTGCTGACTGGGCGATAACGCAGGAGAAGCAGCCTCCTGTAAACACCGTGCCAAAGTCTTAAGTCTCTCTTCAGAATTGGATTTAAGCGCTTCCTGTCACTATTTATCGATCTAGAAAACTGGTTGCTCTCGACTGGTCCATAGGCGGATATCGCGACAATCTGCTTTCCTCGAAGTTGAGAGCGAAGCAGAAGATAGTCATCACCACACCAGACTTTGAGTTGGCCAGGGATGAGGGAGTAATCTTTTGTACGAAAGAACATGGCCGTACCGAAATGATTGTTTCGCTCGTTCACTATGCGATGAGATAAGACATTGTCATTAGCGCTCCAGTCCATGCCAATCAGACCTACAATCTCATCACGATCATTGTCTAGGATTGACACTGCATACTCGAGGAGTTCATCTGTCGTATTTATATCATCGTTAAGCAGACAGGTGAAACGACTTGATGCGTGCTTCACACCCAGATTCCATGCGGGATTCACATATATATTGACGCCCTTGGATAAGATGTCGATTTTAGGATGCGATAGCTGGACGGATTGGGCAGGATTGTTGTCGATTACAAGAATCCGCGACACAATGTTACTTTCCGCCAAAGACATTATGCACTTTGGGAAAGATTCTACTTTCCAAAGAGTCGGTACAATTACAGTTAAACATTGGTCGATGAGGGGGTATCCTTTACCTATCTGTGTATTCACTTTAGTTTCCGCTAACATATAAGAACAGGATCAGATTTCGAAGCGTTTTTTGGCATTAGCGCCAGATGTCCTACGGGTAAATGAGCCGTGACAGAATTCTTTTTTCGAAGTCGCTCGGAAAGATCGGCAACCCTTTCGACAGGCTCAGGACAGGCTTTGGGAAATGTCTGCCCAGCCAATGTGCGCCGAAACCGCCCAGGCGTTCTTTTTGGTTTTTTATCCCAGAAGCCCGTAGGCGTGGCCGGCATGGTAGCGGACAGGAAGCTTAGAATAGAACCTGCCATGAGAACCAGCTCAGGTAAACGTTGAATAGTTTCTTCTGCATGAACAAATTGACGATGGGATCCAATCATCTGTTTAGCGCTCAAAGGAATTTGCTCGACGGGCCAACGGTCTTTGTAAATCGCTCGGACACTGACAGGTTTCAAAACAACAGGAGTTGCCAACAACCAGGACGTGTCAAAACAAGGGTCGTAAATGGCGTAGACATCAAAGGTTGGGTTGTGGGCATTTGGTGCACAGTCAGGTAAAACCAAATTGCGCCAAATCTCTACTCGGATAGTTAGCCCATTTTCCTCCCAACTCTGCGTCTCATCAGGCGCACTGGCAGGAAGCGTTTTTTCTTTGTGTTTGCGCGGTAGCGCGCGAATCAGTTCTCCATAAATCGGCTTGCGTCCCAAACCACAATAGCCGGGAAGCACATTGCGACGGGCGGTGAAGTTGGTTGCTAAGCGCACGACATACCGTTCTACCCCTGCTGTTTGCAGGTCGCGCACTTTCACGCCTGCGTCTACCACGACAATTTCATCGGCCGCAAGCGTTTTGTGAACATTTTTGAGAATAATGTGCCACAATCGCTTTTCACTTGGGTCTTTGGGTTGTACTCGTTCAAATGCACGTGGCAACGCAATCCGCTGTCCATTGATTTCACCGACTTCTCCAAGGATGCCAAAGATCACCGCTGGCAATGCGCGTTGTGCCGCAGGGTGGTAATGTTTACTCGGACAGTTTTTTAAACTTGGACGCCACATCGTCCCGATGTTCTTTCGGGAAAAGGCAGTTACATCTGCGGTCACAGGTTTGTATCCTTCGTACGCATGTCGTTTCCACTCAGCCAAACTTTCCACATGTCTTCGCCAGAGTTCTATCAGTTGCTGCACGCTTTGTCAGCCACCTGCCTGTTTAACGAGACTCGTTTTTGAAACGCTTGATACGATTTTGAATATCAGACACAACGTCCTTAATTTCTGCAAAGTCATTCTCGTTTACATATTTGGACAACTCGCCTAATAATGTAGGCATGTCAGGCTGATAATAGTGAAGCAAGGTTGCAATATCATTTTCGTAAATACCAACTCTTGCAAAATTACCCTGCCGATATAAAGATGGTAAAGCATAGAGTTTTAACAACAACAAGCCTTCCACTGTTGCCAGCGGGATATTGCGGTCAAGAAACTTTTGCACCTTTGAATATTCGCTGTGTACTTTTTTGAACAGGGGATTTTGGGTAAGCAAAACGTCAATTTGCAATTCATTGTAATTTGCTCGAACAAAATACATGTCTTGACTTGAAACCTTGAGTTCGGGCAGTTTTTCCAGCGAAGAAACAGACATGAGCAAATCTAAATCCTGTGTATTTCGCCCTTCGACATAATGAAGGATGGCAATGCCCCCGGCTAAAACATAATCAATTTTTCTTTGTTCTAAAACTGCGAAAAAATCCTGGACGGACTGGATTAAAGAATCTGAATTCATCATGCCACCAACCCAATTTTTGACATTGAATACAACGGCGTTGCGAATAACATTTCCGATTTGTGTACTACTGTGAATAGTCATTATGTATTCCTATCATAAGTGTAGCATAAAAATGCGCCCACCTTTTGGAAGGGGGTGGCTAACGGTTTGCATTATGCCCCTATGGGGCACAGGTGGGCGGGCGTGGATGGCGCTATCAGCGCCACAGACGATGACTTTTCAGGACACACCACGCTTTGTTAGCCCGCGTTTTAGTAGACATACACCACAGGTGGTGTATGTCTACTTACAGAACACGTATTCCTTGTGGGCGTTGATTGTTGTTAGTAACGCTTAAAACATAGTTTATTTGAGACAGATAGTGTTGCAAATCAAACTCATTTTCTATGATCATATGAGCGTTTTTACGGGCAAAATCGTAGTATTCTTGGTTCCCGTTATCCTCTTCAAGAAACTCCTCATATGTCATCACATTTTCGTCCCTTGCTCTGTCAAGATAACGAGCGTATCTTGTTTTGTCGTTGGTATCAATATATATTAACCTGTAGCTTATTCCGTTCTGTTTCATGTATGATAATTCATCCAATTTTCTTAGTCCGGTGATGATTGTTGGGTTAGCACTAAAGATATCAAGCTCTTCAAAAAGAGTTCTAATTACTATATCATCTCCATGAGTAGCATGTAATCGCCCTGCAAATTCTGAATAGGTTTCATTTTTATCACTATATTCCCTGTAGTATCTCCTGACGACTGTGCTAGCCTCGTAATGAGGTATGCCGAAGGCAGAATATGCATATTCCCCGAAAATGGTCTTTCCAGATGCTCGCTTTCCACAGGCGACAATTAAATTGGAAACTTCATCAAACAGTCTTAACTGGTTACTGGGTTGCTTTTTGTTCGATACATAATATGCGCTTGTTGGTAAATTTAGAACAGCAGAATATTCTGCTAGGCGTTCTGCGAGCTGTTTCAGTGCGCGAGCTCTGAAGTGTACATTAAGAGATTCGTCAATTCCCATTTCAGCGAGTCGTTTTTTGCAACCTTCCGGTATGAACCATCCATCAAATGAATCAGAACTCAACCAAGGATAAATAAGCGATGACTTAAATTCAGGCGGTGAACTTGCAATATGCCCGTGAGTATCGCCATAAAGGTAAATTGGCCTAGGCATTCCGGGAAGGTGGAGAGCAATTCCTGATTTGATTGTTGCAGTGCGAATACCTCCGTGCTCTTGAAGTTGTTTGTCAAGTTGTTGAAAACTGGTTTTCTGAAACCATTCTTTAACTTCCAAGCCAGGAAAATCATGACCTGTTGAGCTTAGGCTATCGATCCTAAGTGAGGAATCTTCAACAAAGAATGGCATCATCCTTTCATTTGGAGTTACTTGTTCAATGGCATTGGCTAGGAGCTCTTCTTTCCCGCGCGTGTAATCCTCACTATATGGAATCATGCTTCTTGGGCTGTCTAAGATAACACCGTATCTGGATAATAAATGGCGTGCCTGCAAAAATTTATTAGTGCTTGATGTATAAAAAAAGCATTTCAGACGTTTTCTCGCTCCGGCTGGCAAGAAATTACGTGATTCACTCTGTTTTAGCATTTTACCTTGAGGAATACTTTATATAATTAGTATTCAGTAATATATGTTTATTCTTGATACCAGGATATTGGAACTTCTCGAGATAGCTGATCGTCGTTCCAAATGGTTTCAAAATGTCTAACTATCCTTTCGAAAATCTCTCCACCTGAACGAACTAGAAAAGTTGGCGTGTTTCTGCTCGACTCCTTTATTAAGTAGGGCCCCCACAAAATCTCGTCGTCTATTCTATAAAGATTTAACATTGGTAGGCATTTGTAAAGTCGGATTTCAAACCTTTCTTTTTCGATGTACTTTGCCGCTTCTGATGCAAATTGCCTCACTTGTCTAGAAATGGTCTGCTGGGGATCATTTTCTTCTCTGTCACGCTGATTTGCGAAAGAAAATTCTTCATTAGGGAATTCAGGGTCGATTAGAAGTATTCTAATGCTACCCTGTTGCTTCCAAACCGGTATGAACGAAAGATTGTCTTGCCTGAATGAATTTAGTCCAAATCCTAGAATATCAACTTGTTTTTTGAAATATCTCATTCGTCCATCATACTCTTCACGAATCTTAACCGATCTCCCGGAAAACACATTCAAAATGCCAAATTTCGCCACTATGCTAATTGCTGTTGCAAACTGCTCTGAGCTCTTGACGTATGTGTAAACAACCCAACCTGTAATACCAGCAGCCACAAGCGATGTGCCTACTCCGAATAGAATTAGTTTTGTCCACTCAGATAGACCAGCAAAATTACTAAAAACAATAATTAAGATACCAAACATAAAAACAATCGCATGGGACAATAGATATATGGGATGAGATGGGTGTTTGATAAATTTCATATTTCTCTTCCTTGTTTGTTAAATATCAAGTGCATACCAGTGTTGTTAGTGGTGCCGGCCCATTCGATTATGAAACCGAGAGCCTCCAGTTTGATTTTGAGCTCCTTGCCTGTTTCTGTGCTAATAACCACTATACCAGGACCTACAGCAGACATGTATACACAATCAAATACTTCTCTCAGGGTTTTCAATGCTGTAAACATTTTATCACCGTATATTTCAATTTCTGCCAGTTTGCTGCCAATGTTCTGTATATGTTCAATGGCTCTACCAATACGGGGCAAATCCTGGCCTTCAACAGCAGGAGTTAATTCATCATAAATTATCCGTTGCTTGTCTAATTTAGCCTCGCTATCCAATATGGGCCCTTTGGTCGTTAGGGCGGCAACCTCGACGTCTCCAAAAGAAATACTTTTAATGCCTGGAAGAGTAACCATTGCGACAGACCAGGATGGCACTTGGATGTGAGTTTCGGGTTGGGTATCCATGCCTATTACAGCATAGCCGCCGTATAATCCAAGAAAGGATGAAAGACCAGTCGTAAATCCTTTAGTCACATTATTATTATTCTCATCAGCTTCACAGTAGTGTTCAGCGATTACTTTCCTTAGGGATGATTCGGAAAACGGAAAACTATACAGTCCGTTCAAAGCAGCCCAGGTCGCTATTTGTATCGATGCCGAAGAAGCGAATCCAATATGCTTGTTGTTTGCCCTAATTACTTCAACTTTGTAACCGGCTCGTATTGAATGCAGTGTATGCCATTTCATGATTACATGATGTATGAGAATGACTCTGGAATCGTGCCAATTGCAGTCTATTGTCGGTATTTCGTTTTCAGATAGATACGGTTCAATATTAATAATAGTATTGGCATTGAAAGCAATACCCACGTTACCCCCTCCAGCAATACCCACACCGAAACGATTCATATCCAATACAGATATGGAAGTGCGAGCCGGAATCGATATCGTGCAGCTTTTCCTGAATCTGCTTAGCCGGTTTAGATTTGCATTCATATATTAATTATCCTTGAAGGGTTGGCGCCAGAATATCTTTTCGGGTGGTTAGGAAATCCATTATCTGACTCCTTGTTATCCAATCGGCGGGCTAACTAGGGTTATGCGGACAGTATAATCCCTTTGGGCGGTTTAGTTCATGCCATATAACGTCCTAAAGCCTTTCGGATGTTATACGGCTAAAGATTAAAAAAGACGGAATTGGTCAAATATCAATAACTGTCCCAGTATAGTAAAAATTTCTTCGAACAACACTATGATTGTGATAAAGCCATTTTATGTAAATCAAAATAATTGTTGTTTTTTCCCTAAGCTCATCGCATTGAAGCAATTTTGGGTTGGGTTACTCACCTTACGCGCCAGGCATGATTCCCTGAGCGGAGCGAAGGGTCTCTGAGATGGTTGTAGAGTCCCTTCGCTTTCGCTCAGGGCGACATGTCCCTAAAACGCGCAAAAGTGCGTAAGGTGGGTTGGTTAAACAAATTTACCCTCAGGCAAAAGGCTGAGGGCAAATTACTTTGGTTGTAGAGACGCGTTGTTAGTTAGCTTTCATCGAGCGGGCAAGCAGGTCCCTAAGTGTATAGGAATATCCGATCAGAATCAACTCCGGGGCAACGGAGCCGGCGGTTTCGATCCTGAAATTGCCCACCCCGAAAATACGGTCAAGCAGGTTCTGGTCCGCGGCGTAGTTGGTGACGCGCGAGAAGGGAATGACCACCTCGCTCTTACTGAAGATCCCCTGTTGGTACATCAGGCTGTCCTCATAAACGTCCAGCCTTTCCGAAAAATGCGCAATGATGCGCGGGTTGACCAGCGACCACCAGCGTATGACAGGTTTGAATGATTGCATGTCCTTTGTCCTTTCCTAGGGTAAGTATAGTACAGAATTTACATTAAATAAAAACCCCTAGACAAAATCCAGGGGTCATTTTGCTCCTTGCCTAGGACTTGAACCTAGAACCTAGCGGTTAACAGCCGCTCGCTCTGCCAATTGAGCTAGCAAGGAAAGCGGCCGACATTATACGGGTCAGGATGGGGAATGTCAAGAACATTCATGCTCGCGCTTGTCACCCTGAGCGACAGCGAAGGATCTCTGAGACAATCGTGGAGACTCTTCGCGGAGTTTATCCTGAGCTTGTCGAAGGGCTCAGAGTGACATGGGAATGTAGATTCAATACTGTATCGAACTTAAATTATCCAGTTTTTCTGTGCTGTGCGTGGCATTGATGCGGCGGATGGTGCCCGTCAGTCCGCGCACCACGAGCGTATCCGTGGTGATGTGATCGCCGTAATAGCGCACACCCTGGAGCAATTCGCCATCGGTAATACCCGTCGTGGCAAAGAAGACGTCCTCCGATGAAACCAGATCATTCATCGTCAACACTTTATCGAAATCATAACCTGCTTCGCGTCCGCGCCGTAATTCATCATCGTCACGCGCATAGAGCTTGCCTTGAATCTCGCCGCCCATGGCGCGCAATGCACAAGCCGTCAGCACGCCTTCCGGTGTGCCGCCAATCCCGAGTAAAACATCCACGCCCGATTCAGGCTGTGCAGCCATCAAGGCCGCGGCTACGTCCCCATCCGGTATCTGGCGGATGCGCGCGCCAGCCTTGCGGATCTCGGCAACCATGTCATCGTGACGCGGGCGGTCAAGGATGATGATGGTTAAATCTTCTATGTGTTTCCCTTTGGCTTTTGCAATCACCTTGAGATTTTCAGTGATTGACTTTTCAATATCAATCTTCCCCTTTGCTTCAGGACCTACAGCAAGTTTATTCATGTATACAAAAGGGCCAGGGTCAAACATCGTTCCGCGCGGCGCAAGTGCCACCATCGCAAGCGAATTTGAGCGGCCAAATGCCAAAGGGCGAGTCCCGTCAATGGGGTCCACAGCCACATCCACGTCCGGCGGCGAACCGTTGCCGACCTTCTCTCCATTGAACAACATCGGTGCCTTATCCTTCTCCCCTTCTCCGATGACGATGACGCCGTTCATATCCACAGTGCTGAGGACTAACCGCATCGCATTGACGGCGGCCTGATCCGCGCCTTCTTTATCTCCCCGTCCCATAAAGCGACCTGCCAACATGGCCGCTGCTTCAGTGACACGCGCCAACTCCAGCGCGAGATTGCGGGTAGGTGTAGCGCCACGGACTTCCATTTTGCCTCCAGAGTTTATAGGATGAACCAGACGAGGAAGTAATAACCGATCACTGCGCCCCATAACCACGAATCAACGCGGTCAAAAAAGCCGCCATGACCGGGAATAATGTCGCTTGAATCTTTGAGACCCGATTGCCGTTTGATCATGCTCTCGCCGAGGTCGCCCAGCGGCGTAAGTATTCCAAGGATGAGCCCGAGCAATGCGCCTTGCAGGATGGTGATATTTCCTGAAAAATTTCCGAATGTGGAATAGGCATAGACCAGGAAAGCGCCGCCGATCATGCCGGTAAAAATACTGGCAGCGTAACCCTCCCAGCTTTTCCTGGGGCTGAGGCGCGGTGCCATTTTATGTTTTCCATAGGCCCTGCCAATGGAGTAGGCGCCTGAATCTGCAAGCCAGACCGAAGGCAAAACGAGCATGAACCACCAGCCGCCTTCGGGAAGATTACGCAACTCAAATAAATATCCGCCAATCCAGCCCAGGTAGGTCAACCCTGCGATGGTAATGGCAAAATCAAGCGCGGCCTGATCGCGGCCGCGCTCATAAGCAATCAGATGATATGCCAGCGCAATCAGAATTGCGGCGGCATACACGGGCATGGCGTATTCCGGAAAGAACATGTGCGTGAGGAGAATGAAAGCCACGCCGCCCATGGTGATATGAATTTGAGGTTCCAGTTTTACCGCGCGGAATAATTGCACATATTCCCAGGCCGCGCCGACCAGAAATGTCCCCATCAATATAAAATAAAAGATGCCGCCAAGCAGGATGGCGGGCATACCAATTGTAGTCAAAGCGAGGGTTGTGATTAACCTTCTACGCATTGGATTCCAGAAGTTCCCCCGAGGATACCTTTCCAAATCGCCTGTCACGCCGGGCAAACGACTCCAACGCATGGCGATATTCTTCCTTGTCAAAATCAGGCCAGAAGGTCGGCGTGATGTACCATTCTGAATAAGCGGCCTGCCAGATCAGGAAATTACTCACTCGCAATTCGCCTGATGTGCGGATGATGAGATCGGGGTCCGGCACATTGGCCGTGAACAGATATTTGCCAACCAATTCATCAGTCACATCTTCGGCGCGGATGCCGTCATTGATGATCTTCTGGATCGCGCATACGATCTCGTCTCGTCCGCCGTAATTGAATGCAACGTTCAAAATAAGACGGTCATTGTTCTTCGTCAATTCGATGGCTTTGAGAACCTTTTTTTGGATGCGCGGGTCCAGTCCCTCCAGCCGTCCAATGTGACGCAGCTGCACGCCCTCTTTATGGAGTTCGTTCAATTCATGATCAATCACATCCTGAAGAATGAGCATTAACCCTTTCACCTCTTCAGGCGGACGTCCCCAGTTTTCAGTGGAAAATGCGTAAATCGTTAAGTATTTCACGCCAAATTCAACCGTCGAACGGATCACCCGGCGCAGGTTTTCCGTCCCTGCCTTGTGTCCGGACAGGCGCGGCAGGCCGCGTTGGAGCGCCCAACGCCCATTGCCGTCCATGATCATGGCGACGTGCTGGGGGATTTTTTCAAGAGGAATCGCAGAGGGTGTTTCAGCCATCTATTAAACACTCTTTTCAATGCCATTTTGCATATTGACAATTAAACCGGGCATTCCGCAAATTTGTTTTGCACCGCTGAGATGCAGAGTTCGCGGAGTTTTTAAGGGCTTTTCTCCGCGTCCTTCGCGACTCTGCGGTAAAAATGGTTTGCTCGATTAATTTGGAAAAGCGCAATATGGCATCTCAAAAGCAAATTAAACTACACTTCCATGATCTCATTTTCTTTGGTGTAGCCGTGCCTGGCGATATCTTCAACAAACTTGTCGGTCAGTTTCTGCAAGTCTTCTTCGCCGCGTTTGAGATCATCTTCCGTGATCAATCTTTCCTTTTCATATTCACGAATATCGTTGTGCAGATCGCGGCGGATATTGCGTACAGCCACACGGGCTTCCTCGAGCTGATGGTGCATTTGTTTGACAAGGTCGCGGCGGCGTTCTTCATCCAGCGGAGGCAGGTTCAGGTGGATGACCTTTCCATCAGAGTTGGGATTCAAGCCAAGGTTTGAGGCCTGTATCGCTTTTTCAATATCCTTAATGGAAGCCGCATCGAAGGGTTTGATCAACAACGAGCGCGGTTCAGGCACACTGATAGACGCCAGTTGCATAAGATGAGTGGGTGTGCCGTAATACTCCACTGGGAGTTTTTCCACCAACGCCGGGCTGGCGCGCCCCGTACGAATGCCAGCGAGATGATCTACCAGAGAATGAATCGCGCCGCTCATGCGGGTTTCGGCATCTTTCAACAGATCTTTAATTTCGTCTGTACTCACGATCTTCCTCCTGAAAATAATTACCACATAAGGATACCTTAAAATAAGAATTTAGGCTATGGGGGCGGTAAAAAAGTGAGAGGAAATGTAAAAATTTGAGAGACTCTCAATTAACAAATCTTTCCTCCTTCCATCATTTTATTTCTCAAGCACTCACTAACGTCCCTACCGTTTCACCGCGTAATGCACTGAGCAGGGCATGATCGTCCCAAAGATTGAGCACAAGAATGGGCAGGTTATTTTCCATGCACAGTGTAATGGCAGTGCTGTCCATTACTCCAAGACGGAGGTTAAGGACCTCGATATAACTTAGATGATCGAATTTTTTCGCGTTGGGATTCTGCTTTGGGTCCGAATCATAGATGCCATCCACCTTGGTGGCTTTGATGACAACCTGCGCGTCTATTTCGGTGGCGCGTAAAGCGGCTGCGGTATCTGTGGAGAAAAACGGGTTGCCTGTCCCTGCACCAAAAATGACCACGCGGCCCTTTTCGAGATGACGCACAGCGCGCCGGCGGATGTAAGGCTCGGCAATGGCACGCATCTCAATGGCAGACATGACGCGCGTGTAAACACCCTGTCTTTCAAGGGCATCCATCAAGGCCATGGCGTTCATCACTGTGGCCAGCATACCCATATAATCCGCAGTCGAACGATCCATGCCTCGCTCCAGTCCCTGCTTGCCGCGCCACAAGTTGCCCGCACCGATGACTACAGCCACATCCACACCCATCTCACGGACTTCTTTGATGCGGCTTGCAATTGATTCGGCTTCATCCACGTCAATGCCAAAACCAGATTTGCCGCCAAGCGCTTCGCCACTTAATTTGAGCAGGATCCGTTTATATTTCAATTCAGCCATTCATGCCTCCAATCATGTATTATCGCTCAATCTGGCAAACAAAAAAACTTTGACCTGCTCGAAAAAAAGCCAACCCGAAGGCTGGCTTTTTAAACTTATTATTGATTTGTGCTTTCGCCCAGTTCCCAACGTTGGAAGCGGCGGACAATCACGCTTTCGCCAATCGCTGCCACATTTTGTAAAATCAGCTTTTCAATGGTCAGTGACTCATCACGAATATAGGCCTGCCGCATCAGGCAAACTTCATCTTTAAACTTCTCAACGCGGCCTTCCACGATCTTCGCCATTACATTCTTGGGCTTGCCTTCTTCAATGGCGCGCGCGCGGGCGATGTCGGCTTCATGCTCAAGTTCTGTGGCGGGAATTTCATTCTCGGTGACATATTTTGGCGCGCTGGCTGCGATCTGCAATGCGATCTCATGCGCCAGGGTGCGGAATTGCTCAGCGCGGGCCACGAAATCGGTTTCACAATTGACTTCAACCATAACGCCTACACGTCCACCGCCGTGGGAGTACATTTCAACCACACCATTTGAAGCGTCGCGGTCAGCCCGTTTGGCGGCAGTCGCCATGCCTTTTTCGCGCAGCCAGTCTACAGCTTTCTGGTAATCTCCATCCGCTTCCTGTAATGCTTTACGGCAGTCCAACATTGGAGCATTGGTTGCGGCTCGTAATTGCTTGATCATCTCAGTTGTTATTTCCATATCACAATCCTTGATCTAACTTTACAGTTCTTGTTACCGCTTGTTGCACAAATTACTAAACCATTTGACAGACATTATGAGTAAATATCTTAATCCTGGTTTAATTATTTTTGCGGCACTTTGTAATTATTCTGCCTTAACTTCAGGGGAGTCATCTTTTGCTTTGCTGGCGCGAGGCTTCTTTTCTTCTGCCGCTTTTTCAGCCGCGGGTGCAGCGTCTGCTTGCTTGCTGGCGCGAGGCTTCTTTTCTCCTGCCGCTTTCTCAGCCGTGGGAGCAGCGTCTTCCACCTTGCTAACGCGAGGCTTCTTTTCTCCTGCCGTTTTTTCAACCGTGGGAGCAGCGTCGTCTTCCACCCTGCTAACGCGAGGTTTCTTTTCTTCTGCCGCTTTTTCAGCCACTGGCGGGGTATCTTCAGCCTGGCGGCCGACATTAAGTTTCGCCAAAGTGGATTCACCAAGCAAGGCCTCATCGCCCATAGTCTCATCCTGCTCTGCTTCAGAAAGGGGTTTACGAGACGGGCGGGATTTCGGTTTACCTTCAGAATTAAGATCCCCAGCCTGCTCGGGTTCTTCTTCCTTGCGCATGGCCTTGCCTTCAAGCACCGCGTCCGCCATTTTGCCTACCAGCAGTTTGATGGCGCGAATGGCATCATCGTTGGAAGGGATCACATAGTCAATATTTTGGGGGTTGCAATTGGTATCCACCAAAGCCACGATCGGCAGTTTGAGCAGGTTCGCTTCACGAACAGCCGCATCTTCACGTCCCACGTCTATGATGAAAAGCAGATCAGGACGGCGCTTCATGATGCGGGCGCCGGACAAACGTGTCTGCAAGCGGATGATCTCGCGTTCGATCAACAAACCTTCCTTTTTGGTAAGGCGGTTGATCTCGTCTGTAGCGCGTAATTTCTCAAGGCGCTCCAGTTCCTGAATGCGCTTGTACATCGTAGCCCAGTTTGTGAGCATGCCCCCCATCCAGCGCTCGGTGACATACGGCATGCCGCAGCGGGTGGCTTCTTCAGCCACTGTTTCCTGCGCCTGGCGTTTTGTACCAACGAACAAAACATTGCCGCCATTAGCCACGGTATCGCGAATAACGTTGTAGCCCTGATTCAACAACTTGACAGTCTGTTGCAGGTCAAGAATATGAATACCATTACGCTCGGTGAAGATGTACGGTTTCATACGGGCATCCCACTTGTTCGTGCGATGCCCGAAGTGGACGCCGCTCTCAAGCAGGGCTTTCATGGAAATGACAGCCATTATTACTCCTTAACTTTTGCCGTTCTCCAACGCGTGGCGCCACAGCGCCAGCGCGGAACAGAATGAGTTTAGCGGGAATACGAACCCGCTCAGGGACGCTTATTGCCCGTCCCAGGCAAGATGTTGCTTGATTCTGATCCTGAGTAAATCGAAGGACGAAGAATCAAAGCGGCGGGATTATAACACAGGATTCTTAACCATCATTATTTGCGTAGCCAGTGTTCTCTCACGCTGGCTGAGCGAAAGTCCTGACATAGAGTGTGTATGCAAATTAAATTTGTGTCACCCTGAGCCGAAGCCCTGAACGAAGTGAAGGGGCGGGCGCAGGGTCTCGTTTTTCCCTAAATCGGGTGAATTCGGGCAAAGGTAGAGATTCTTCGTCGCTCCGCTCCTCAGTAATGACATAGCTGTGTTGATTTTGCATACAGGTCCCTAAATCCTATATCTATATTTTCTCAACCACCAAAAAATGCGAAAGTCCAAATCCCTTCAACGGTGTCGATTCCAAAAATTGCAAAACTGCGCGCAGGAATTTCCCCGCTGCGCCAAAACGGGCGATGATATTATCGTACGCGCCAAAGATGATCGTGCGTTCGATGAATTTCACTGGCAGGCGATCAAATAATTTTTCCATATCTCGCCTTGAATAAACGCGCACATGCGGCGCCAGTTTATCGCGCAGGTACCGCGGCAGATAATTCACGAACAATATATTCCCAAAATAATATTTTCCCTTCCAAAAGATTCCGTGCGTTTCAAAAGGATAGCCGCGGTTGGGGCAAAAGATCACGGCGCGCCCACCCACCTTCAGCACGCGCACCATTTCTTCAATCGCGGCGCGGTCCTCCTGGACGTGTTCGATCACTTCGTGGCTGAGGATCAGGTCAAAGGTCAAAGCAGGAAGCGGGATGGATTCACCGGCGGCATTAATGATCTTCTCCGAATTGACTCTGGCATTGAGAGCGCGCTCAAAATCATATTCCAAACCGATCACATCTCCGCCGAGGCCTGCCAGCTTCTCAACATACATTCCCACCCCACAGCCGTTTTCAAGCACCCGCCCGCGGACCCGTTCGCCCGCAAAGCGTGAAATCATCTCAAGGCGGCGTGCCTGCCCATCCCTCCAGACATAGGAGGGTTCGCCTCGTAACGCGGCTTTTTGCATGTCTCTTTCAATCATGGCGGAGATTATACCTTGCGCCTTCACTGCCTCTATGCTAAAATTTCGCAGGTAAGGACAACCCAATAGAGAAAACGCCGAGAAGTGGGTAGCCCCCACTTCTTCGCTTGTATATAGAAGGTATGGAGCTGGCAGCATGGCAAAAAACGATTTTGCATTAGCATTCAATGAAGTGCTTGAAGAAAAACAATTAACCAAGGATATTGTCATTGCTGCAATTGAGTCGGCAATGGTATCCGCCTATCGCCGCACGGTGGGCGCATCCTCGGCACAGCAGGTGGAAGCGAAATTAGATCCTGAAACCGGGCTTGTGACCGTGTATGCCGAGAAGGAAGTGGTTGAAGACGGTATTGTTGATGCGCGCACCGAAGTGCTTTTGGAAGAGGCGCGCAAGGTCAACCCTGAGATTCAGCCCGGCGACATGCTGGTTGTTGAAACCACGCCCGCAGACTTTGGCCGTGTGGCGGCTCAAACTGCGCGCCAGGTGATCCAGCAGCGCATCCGCGAGGCGGAACGTTCGAATCAAATGCAATACTTCGAACGTCAAACCGGCGAGATCGTTTCAGGCCTTGTTCAAGCCATCAATGCGCAGGGCGTCACCATCGGACTGGATATGAAGGCTGAAGGTGTGATGCCGAATAACCAGAAAATACCCGGTGAGCGCCTGAAATTACATGACCGCATCCGCGCAGTGGTGATGGAAGTGAAGGACGGCACACGCGGTCCACAGATCATTCTGTCACGCGCACACCGCAACTTCCTGCGCCGTTTGCTTGAAAATGAAGTACCGGAGATATATCATGGCATTGTTGAGATCCGCGCGATCTCACGTGAACCGGGCGCACGCGCAAAAGTGGCGGTCTCTGCCACACAGGCTGGGATTGACCCCGTCGGCGCATGTGTAGGCATAAAAGGAGTGCGCATCCAGGCCATCGTGAAGGAATTGCACGACGAAAAAATAGACATCATTCAATGGGACCCGGATCCCATCGTTTATATTTCCAAAGCCATCAGCCCGGCGCGTGTGAACGGCGTCTATCTGGTTGATAACGAAAACACGCGGACTGCCACAGTTGTGGTGGGCGAAGACCAATTAAGCCTCGCCATCGGACGTGATGGACAAAATGCCCGCCTCGCCGCGAAATTAACAGGCTGGCGCATTGACATCAAGTCATTGTCGGAGGCTACCAGCGATACCCTAAATAAGTTACGGGCGAATAAAGAGCTCATGGCATTACTGCCTGCGGCTGTGGAACAAATTCCGCAAATCGAGGAAATTCTTGCTAAAAAAGCGGAGAGCCGCGCGATTACGCCGGAAGAGTATACGTTACTCGGTCAATTTGTAGAACGCGTGGAGCGCCGCACCATCGAGATTAAAGAAGAAGCGGCCCGCGAGGAAGAGGAACGCTCAACCGCTGCGCGCGCAGAGATCCCTGCGGCGGCCTTCAACCTGCCGCTTGATCAGGCTGGTATCAAGGAGCATGTCTTCAACATTCTCACCGAAGCCGGCTTTGAGACGGTTGGCAATTTAATGTTTGCCATGAAGATGGATCCCAATCAGGTGCTCGGACTTGCAGGAATTGGTTCAAAATCCATGCAAAATATTGAAGAAGCGCTTGGCGCCTTGTCCTTCCCGGAGCCTGAGCCGGAACCCATCAAAGCTGAAGAACCTGTCGTAGCGGAAGGGCTGGCGGAACCTGTCACAGGTGAGGAAATGTCTGCTGAGCAGAAGCAGGCTGACGGGAACGCGGAGCGAGAGGCGAACGCAAAGCGAGTCGTCGAAGAAGAGAACGAACATGCCAAGGACGGCGTCTCCCTGGATGAGTTGTTCAAGATGAAGCCGGAAATCTTCCAGACGACGGGGGTTGCTGAAGATGAATCGGGCGACAAGAAGAAAGACAAGAAAGGCAAGAAGAAGGCGGTTGAATTACAGTTCGACGAAGACCTCGGCACAGTCGTAGGCCGCAAGATTCATAAACGTGGAGAAGACGGCGGCGAGGATTGGTAAACATATAATCCCTCCTTCTGAATGGAGGAGGGGAATGATTGAAAGTGAAGAAGAAACCGATCCACCGCGTAAAGCATGTGCCCCAACGTACTTGTGTGGGATGCCGCGAGATTTTGCCAAAAAGGCAAATGTTGCGGATCGTACGCACGGCTGAGGGAGTACGAGTGGACCCAACCGGTAAATTGGCTGGCAGGGGCGCGTATTTACACGACCGCCGTGAATGCTGGGCGTACGGCTTGAGGGGTGCATTGGCTCATGCGCTCAAAGCAGAATTAACTGCCGAAGACCGCAAGGAATTGGAAAATTTCGTGAAGACCCTGCTGCATGATCATGATGATCATGCAGAGCCAGACAAGTAAAGCCATGTGAACGAATAGCCACTCGCTGACAGGCCGCTCTTGTTGGGGATTTGAGAAGTAGCGCAGGATTCGCCCTCATTCCAGCCCTTCCCCAAAATGAGGAAGGTAGTGAGGGAAAACCCGCAAATTAGAAGGAGGTGGCTTATGAGTAGCAACGGTAATAAACTGGAATTGCCCGCCAGCATCGTCATACGCGATCTGGCGCAAAAGATCGAAAAAAGCCCGATTGATCTGATCAAGAAATTGATGACGAACGGCGTGATGGCGACCATTAACCAGACTGTGGATTTTGACACAGCGGCGATTGTGGTCGCTGAATATGGATTTGAGGCCGTTCTCGAAGCAGCAGACGAAGCAGCCACAAAAGAGGAAGCAGGTGAAGTACCGCTGTGGCGTCAAATGATCGCCGGTGAAGACGAAGCGCAGTTGAAGCCGCGTCCTCCTGTCGTGACGATTTTGGGTCATGTTGATCACGGCAAGACCAGCCTGTTGGACGCGATCCGTTCCACAGAAGTGGCGGTCGGTGAAGCTGGCGGCATTACCCAGCACATCGGCGCCTATCAAGTGGAGAAGAAGGGCCGTCTGATCACCTTCCTTGACACACCCGGTCACGCCGCATTCACACAAATGCGTGCACGCGGCGCGCAGGGCGCAGATATTGTCGTACTGGTTGTTGCGGCAGATGATGGCATCATGCCGCAAACAAGAGAAGCGATTGCACATGCCAAAGCTGCGCGTGTGCCGATCATGGTGGCATTGAATAAAATTGACAAACCAAACGCCAATCCAGACCGTGTTAAACAACAACTTGCTGAACTGGAACTTGTCCCCGATGATTGGGGCGGCAGCACGATGGTGGTACTGGTCTCTGCCAAACAAAAACAAGGCATAGACGATCTGCTCGAAGGCATTTTGCTCGTGGCAGATAGCAACGGTATCAAAGCCAATCCAAATGGAAAGGTGATCGGTACGGTCATCGAAGCAGAATTGGATAAATCCAAAGGCGTGCTGGCGACTCTGCTCGTTCAAAACGGAACGCTCGAAGCGGGTGACGTCGTCGTGGCCGGGACTGCCTACGGCAAGCTGCGCGCCATTACCGATTACAAAAGCAAGTCCATAAAGAAGGCGGGACCCTCCACCCCTGTGGCGGTGATGGGATTAAGTGATGTCCCTTCTGCTGGTGATATTTTCCAGGTTGTAAAAACAGATAAAGAAGCCCGTATCATTGTCGCTGGGCGGCTGGAAGCCATCAAAACCCAAGCTCAAGCGCGCAAGAAAGTTTCATTGGAAGACCTGTTCGCAAATGTTCAAGCAGGCGAGGCAAAGGAACTTAATCTCATCATCAAAGCGGATGTGCAGGGTTCGCTTGATCCCATCGTCAATGAATTGAACAAACTTGGCGGAGGCGAGATTGGCTTGCACATTCTCCATGCAGAAACAGGGAATATCGGCAACAACGATGTGATGCTTGCTTCGGCTTCAAAAGCGATTATCATTGGCTTCAATGTCCAGGCAGATGTGGACGGGCGCCGCCTGGCTGAAAAAGAAGGCGTGGACATTCGCCTGTACGAGATCATCTACCGCATGACCGAAGATATCGAGAAAGCCCTCAAGGGCATGCTCGAACCGAAACTTGTGGAAAAAACCCTCGGACGCGCTCAAGTATTGCAGGTTTTCACCGCTTCCAAATTCGGCAGGGTTGCGGGATGCAAAGTTACAGACGGTGAGCTTAAACGCGGCGCGAAGGTGCGCCTTTACCGCGGTACGGATACTATTTACGAAGGCGATCTCTCCTCATTGCGTCATGAAAAAGAAGACGTTAAAGAGATTCGCCAGGGATTTGAATGTGGTGTGGGCTTTAAGAGCTTCAATGACATTCAACCCGGCGACATGCTGATGTGTTACATTGTTGAATAACGGGTCTCGATACACCCTTCGCGAAAAACGCCCAGGCTATGTTTCGACAAAGCTCAACAATCACTCGACCATCAATCGAAAATCGCAAATTAAAAAAATCGAAAATCATAAACATGCCATCAGGAATTCGATTACAACGCATTGCAGATCGTGTAAAGCAGGAACTGGCGCAGATGCTGATCCGCGAGTTGAGTGACCCGCGCCTGAAACAAATTTTTGTGACAGATGTAAAAATAGACCGGGAACTCGCCTTTGCGGACATCTACATCTCAGCAGTGGAGGGCGCTTCGCGCTCAGCCGATATTCTCGCAGGGCTTGAATCTGCTTCCGGTTTCATCAGGCGGATTCTGGCCTCAAGAGTCGAGGTACGCGCATTTCCAAGGTTACGTTTCCATTGGGATCCCACCCCGGAACACGCGGACCACATCGAAAAGATAATGGCGGAGATTAGAGAAAAGAAATAAATTATGTCATTGCGAGGGCGATGTTTTTCCGCCCGAAGCAATCTCCGCATGGTTGGAGATTGCTTTGTCGCAAAAAGCAGGAACGCTCCTCGCAATGACATACTGATTTTGGAGGATAAGAAATAGTGGATATACAACTCACAGGGGAGATAAAAGACAGGTTAGCCATTGCGAAGAAGATTGTCATTGCATCGCATGTTCGACCAGACGGGGATGCAATCGGATCATTGCTTGGGCTGGGATTAGCCCTGCGTGATGCAGGAAAATCTGTGCAGATGATCCTCCTGGACGGTGTGCCCTCCTCCTTTAAATACCTTGAGGGCAGCGACCTGATCCAGAAAGAACCAGGCGGAGATCACGACACCTTCATCACAGTGGATTGCGCTGATTTCAAACGCACGGGGAAAGCATTTGAAAATTTCAGCCAACCCGATATTAATATAGACCATCATGTCACCAATGAAAACTTTGGAAAACTAAACCTGATCGAGGCGAATGAAGTTGCCACAGCCGCGATCCTCACCAAACACCTGCCGGAATGGGGATTGAAAATCACCCAACCGATTGCCGCTGCATTGTTAACCGGCATCATCACCGATACGCTTGGTTTCCGCACACCCAACACCACACCCCAAGCACTCAGACAGGCGGCCGCATTGATGGAAACAGGCGTGGATATGCCTGAGATCTACATGCGCGCTTTGGTGAGAAAAACATATCCCGCCGCGAAATATTGGGGCGCGGGACTCTCCAGCCTGCAAAGCAAGCATGGGATTGTTTGGGGAACTCTCACACTCGCAGACCGAAAGTCCGCCGGATATGGCGGCAATGATGACGCCGACCTGATCAACATGATTTCCGCCATAGACGGTAACAAAGTCGGAATGGTCTTCGTGGAACAAAAAGACAACCATGTAAAAATCTCCTGGCGCGCGCTGAAGCCGGGAGTGGATGTTTCACCCGTGGCACAATTCTTCAAAGGCGGAGGTCATGCCGCCGCAGCAGGAGCAGATCTCCAGGGAAGTTTGAGCGAAGTCGAAAAAGAAGCGCTGAAAAAAACGCGGGAACTGTTAAATCTCTAGGGATTAAAGTTACATAATAGAGCCATGCTGCCTGTTGCAAATTCAGATAAAATATGTCACAATCAAATGGTAAAGGATTCAGGAGGATAATTTAACATGAACAGCCAAGATATAAAGAACGCCATTTCTGGCGCGCTCGTTGTAGATAAACCTGTCGGGATGACATCTCATGATGTAGTTCAGGCAATCAGAAACGGCACGGGACTGCGCCGCGCAGGTCATACAGGCACGCTTGATCCGCGCGCGTCCGGGGTACTTGTTATCCTGGTTGGTCCCGCTGTTCGATTAAGTGAATATGTCTCTGCATCTGATAAACGTTACCAGGCCATCATCCGTTTGGGAGGCTCAACCGATACGTTCGATGCGGAAGGCCAAGTGACTTTATCAAAAGACCCGCTCACTGTCACTGAAGCACAATTTGAAGAAGCGCTCAAAACGTACATCGGCGAAATAGAGCAAACTCCCCCGCCTTATTCTGCCGTCAAAGTGCAGGGACGAAAAGCCTACGAAATGGCGCGCCAGGGTGAAGAAGTGGAGCTTGCTCCGCGCAAAATCACTGTGCATCACCTCGAAGTGCTGGAATGGACTCCCCCTGAAGTTGTGATTGATGTACATTGCTCCTCCGGTACATACGTCCGCTCGCTTGCGAATGACCTCGGCATAAAACTCGGTTGTGGCGCGTATCTGGTTGGCTTGCGCCGCACCAAAAGCGGAAGATTCTCCTTGCGCGATTCAGTGCCGCTGCGAAAATTGCAGGAAGCCTTCACCGCAGGCAACTGGTATCAATATCTGATCCCCGCCGCAGAAGCGCTTGGAGATTGGCCAGCCGTGGAGCTTAACCCCGATGAAGTGGAAGGCATCCGCCATGGTCATCGCGTAAAAGTTGTTGGTGAACCCACAGAGACAAAAGTTCGCGGCGTCAGCACGCAAGGCGAATTGGTGGCCCTCATGGAACTTACTATAAATGAAGACGGCTCCCGTGAATGGCAGCCAAAGAAAGTCTTCTTCACTTCAGATTGAAAAACCTGTCACACCTGCACTCCCGAAAGAACACACCGCACTGGCGTACGGCGCACACTTGCCCTGGCGGGCAGTGCTAGGGAGTGTCGGGATGATGTGGCGTGCGGCGCAAGTGTTGCGAGGGCCGGTGGTCGAGTAGGGCGAGTGTTTTTCTCGCCCGTATCAAGACCCAGCCCTCGCAATGACAATAAGCCGCCATTAAGGTGGCTTTTTTATACCATGCAACATTATCATTCCCTTGAAGCAATATCCCTGCCAGACTCATGGCTTTCCATCGGTGTCTTTGACGGTGTTCATCGCGGGCATCACGAGATCATCCAAAAACTGGTCAGCGGCGCACACGCACAGCATACACCAGCCATCGCCTTGACTTTTGATCCACACCCCGCCAGCATTCTGGCTGGCCATGAGATACGATGTCTGACCACACCAGACGAACGTGCATATCTTCTCGCAGCGCTTGGCGTGGACGTGGTCATCACCCAACGCTTCACACACGACCTGTCAACCGCCACTGCTCTTGAATATATGTCCCGGCTGAAAGAGACTCTTGGCTTCACCCGCCTGTTGATCGGCTATGACTTTGCCCTGGGCAAAGGCCGCGAGGGCAATGCAGCCCGACTGGCAGAAATAGGCGTGAAATTAGATTACATCGTTGAAGTCATCAATGCCCTCAGCGATGAAAGCGGTGTGATCTCGTCCACTGAAATCCGCAAACTTATTTCAACAGGTAATGTGGTCGAAGCCGCGAAATTACTCGGCTACACTTATGGCCTGAGCGGAACTGTCATCCATGGCGATGGGCGCGGACACAGGATCAACATTCCCACCGCAAATATTGATTACCCAAAACAAAAGGTACTGCCTGCCAATGGCATCTATGCCTGCTGGGCGACCCTCGGAATTGAAAAATTTATGGCGGCAACCAACGTGGGCTTTAACCCGACATTCACACCAGAAAAACAAATCCAAAGCATTGAACCCCATCTGCTTGATTTTGACCGCGATATTTATGGCGAGCAGGTCAAACTGGAATTTGTAGCGCGTCTGCGAGATGAATTAAGATTTACTTCGGTCGAAGCCCTGCTCGAACAAATCCATGCTGATGTAGAGAAGACACGCGAAATCCTGACATGAGAAAGTGGGCGGGCATCATCCTGATCGAAGAAAACAAACTTGCGCTGATCGAGCGTCATCGCCAGGGACGGCACTACTTTGCCTTTCCAGGGGGCGGCATTGACAAAGGAGAAAGCGCGAAACAAGCCGCAATCCGGGAGGCTCAGGAAGAGTTGGGGATTGCTGTTGAGATCAATCAAAAAGTGGCGGAGATCATCTTTAATCAAGGTTCTCAAGCTTATTTTTTAGTCAAAAAGACCAGCGGCGAATTCGGCACGGGTACAGTCGAGGAATACGGTGAATATGATCCTGCGCACGGAACCTATCTTCCGCTCTGGATGCCGCTTGAAGATGTATTGAAGAAAAACGTCGTGCCGCGCGAGCTCGCGGAAGTGGTTATTCGATCTCATCAACAGGGTTGGCCAACTGAACCCGTTGTGATTTTCGAAGACAATAAATAAAATCCGTCCTTAAGGAGCCTGTCCTGCCAAATGTCAAAGTGGATTTCCTCATCTGGGTCTTTGTAGTAAGTAATTGTTCCCATTCTCGCCCCGCCCGCGTTCTTGATCTGGCTCATTTGGAAACTGTTCACACGCAAACCAAAAAAGCCTGCAGGGTCATGATTATAAAAAAGACCGCCAAGCTAACAACTTGGCGGTCTTGCTTTACATTGCAAGCAAATCCGCCTGTCATTAACATAACCTTAACAAAATCATTTTTTCTTTAATGGTATATTCATCACCAATGACCGAATCAATACTAATAGTTGAAGATGAAATTTCTTTACAAGAGACTCTCGCGTACAGCCTGAAAAAAGAAGGCTATGCTGTTGAGGTGATTGGAGACGGGCGCTCAGCGCTGGAATCCGCTCGCAAGATGAGGCCTGACTTGATCATACTGGATATCATGCTCCCAGAAATGGACGGCTTTGAAGTGGCACGGATTCTCCGCAAGGAAATGTCTGCTGCCATTTTGATGCTCACTGCACGTGATGATGAAATTGATCGTGTGGTGGGTCTCGAAGTTGGCGCGGATGATTACCTCACCAAGCCATTCTCCATGCGTGAATTAATGGCGCGCGTGAAGTCCCAACTCAGGCGCGCGCGTTTATTGCGCGAGGAGATGGGCAAAGCCAAAGACGCAAACTCCCCGCACGAAAAAATAACCTTTGATAATCTCACGATCAATCTCACTCGCCGCGAAGTGCTTCTTAATGATCAGCCATTACAAATCAAGCCGAAAGAATATGAACTCTTGCTCTTCCTGGCTGAACACCGCCGACAAATGCTTTCACGTGAATTTATCCTTGAGCGTGTCTGGGGCTGGGATTTCATCGGCGATAGCCGCACAGTGGATGTGCACGTCCGATGGCTTCGCCAAAAGATAGAAAAAGATGCCGCCAATCCTGTCCGCATTGTAACGGTGAGAGGCGGGGGGTATCGGTTTGAAGGATGAAAAACGGTTGAAGGTTACAGGTTGAAAGTCAAAAGTTGATGTCGAAATGAATTCATTTTTTGGGGTGTTGGTTATTGTTTTATTTTTTGTCGCTGCGTGGTTTGCGTGGCGGTATTATGATTTAAAACGGCGCATAAATGATTATGCCCAACTCATCCACAGACAAGCTGCCTTCCCCACTGATCTAAAAAAAATTGAAAATCTTTCCAACGCCATCGCGTCGCTAAAAACAACTTTCAACCTGCAACTTTCAACTTTAAATTCCGAAAACGCGCGCCTTTCCACCGTGCTTGAACAATTAACCGACGGGGTCATCATTGCAGATGCGAATGGACTGATCCAGTTTGCGAACCCTGCCGCGCAAAAACTTTTTGAAATACCCAATGCACTTGGGCACAGCGTTACTGAAGTGGTTCGCAATCATCAACTTGTGGATGCATGGCGGCTTTGCCAGCAAACAAGTGAAATGCAAAGCGAGTCTGTTGAATTGCCTGCGCGCCATCAATTTTTGCAACTTATCGCCATCCCTGATGCTCATGCAAGCGGAAGCCTTTTACTCGTGCAGGATCTGACCCGCGTGCGTAAACTCGAAAATGTAAGGCGCGACTTCATCTCAAACGTGTCACACGAATTGCGGACGCCGCTTGCATCGCTCAAAGCTTTAACGGAGACATTACAAGACGGCGCTCTCGCAGACCCGGATGCGGGTCCGCGTTTCCTGGGCAGGATCAGCACTGAGGTAGATGCGCTGACGCAGATGGCACAGGAATTGCTTGACCTCTCACGTATTGAGTCAGGCCAAGTGGAACTGATCCTCGCGCCGCTTGCGCCAAAGAGTTTGATAACCTCCGCTGCTGACAGAATGAAGATGCAAGCCGAACGCGCAGGGCTAAAATTATCAATTAAGTGTGAGGATGATCTGCAAAATGTCCGCGCGGATAAATCGCGTTTGGAGCAGGTATTGGTGAATCTAATTCACAATGCGGTGAAGTTCACAAAGCCCGGAGGGGAAATTACCCTCGAAGCTGGCACCTTTGGAAAATCAGTTTCGAGCGGAGTTAGATTCGCTGTGCGGGATACAGGAGTTGGAATCCCAGCGGAGAATCTATCCCGCATCTTTGAAAGATTCTACAGGGTAGATAAATCCCGCACAGGTTCTGGCACAGGACTTGGATTGTCCATTTCAAAACACATCGTGGAAGCGCATGGTGGAAAAATTTTGGCGGAGAGCGAAGAGGGGCGCGGCAGTGCCTTTTATTTTGAAATTCCAGTAGTAATTACTTAAGTCGTTACTACTTTGCACAGCAGAGTTATACACTCGCCTTCAGGACACGACTCTTTTTCAATGGACTAATTTGATACGCTCCACAAATAGCGGGGATTAAGAGCGTTTCAAATTTGTTGAGGACAAACGCCTCCCGCTCACCTGCGCTCCCGAAAAAGCGTCGGGACGATGTGGCGTGCGGCGCACACTTGCCCTGGCGGGCAGTGCCAGGGAGGGTCGC
>Ga0082335_1002915_pt1 | contig 29900 bp, 28 predicted proteins | sample Subgrocontami58m_FD_72375 | JGI IMG/M metagenome (GOLD analysis project Ga0082335, IMG submission 72375) | Subsurface groundwater microbial communities from S. Glens Falls, New York, USA - GMW37 contaminated, 5.8 m (SPADES assembly) (version 2) ...
TGATCAAGATGAAGAACATGTACGGCAAGAAGGTGCGCGGCATCGAACGCAGCACTTTCGTACTCGATAACCAACGTGTAATTCGGCGCGAGTGGCGCGGCGTCAAAGTTCCGGGTCATGCACAGGAGATACTCGATTTTGTTAAGACCCTCTGACAACAGCGCGGCATTCGATGAGGATGCCGGCCGTCACCCCATGAACAAACGCAAGATCCGTCCCGACTCGGGAAAAGCTCTGACCAAGCTCTTCGTGCTCGACACAAACGTGCTGATGCACGATCCGACCAGCCTGTTTCGCTTCGAGGAGCACGACGTCTTCCTGCCGATCATGACACTGGAAGAGCTCGACAATAACAAGAAAGGCTTGTCCGAAGTGGCGCGCAACGCGCGCCAGGCAAGCCGCTACCTCGACGAAATCGTCAGCGGTGTCGCCGGCATGATCGATGCGGGCATTGCGCTCAAGCGCCACGCGGCGGATCCCGCCACGGGTAAGCTGTTTCTGCAGACCCAGGCTATAGACAGCGCGCTGCCCGAATCGCTTGCGCTCGGCAAGGCGGACAATCACATCATCGGTGTCGTCATGGCGCTGCAGCGGCAGCAGCCGCAGCGCCAGGTTATCCTGGTGTCCAAAGACATCAACATGCGCATCAAGGCGCGTGCGCTCGGCCTCGCCGCCGAAGACTACTTCAACGACAAGGTGCTGGAGGACATAGAACTCCTCTACCGGGGTGTGCGCGAACTGTCGGCGGATTTCTGGGACCTGCACGCGAAGGACATGGAGTCATGGAAGAAGGAGGGGCGCACCTTCTACCGCGTCAAGGGGCCTTTGTGCCAGCACCTGCTGGTGAATGAATTCGTGTATCAGGAAGGCGAGCGGCCATTGCAGGCCATCGTGCGCGAGCAAAGCGGTCGCACGGCAGTGCTCGAGACCATCAAGGACTATTCGCACCACAAGAACAACGTCTGGGGCATAACCGCACGCAACCGCGAACAGAATTTCGCGCTCAATCTGCTGTTGAACCCGGACATCGATTTCATCACGCTGCTCGGCCAGGCCGGCACCGGCAAGACGCTGCTGACGCTGGCGGCGGGGCTGATGCAGACCCTGGAGAGCAAGCTTTTTTCCGAGATCATCATCACCCGCGTGACCGTGCCGGTGGGCGAAGACATCGGCTTTCTTCCAGGCACCGAGGAAGAAAAGATGACGCCCTGGATGGGTGCGCTCGAGGACAACTTGGACGTGCTCAACAAGTCCGATGACGACGGCGGCGAATGGGGACGCGCCGCGACGCGCGACCTGATCCGCTCGCGCATCAAGGTCAAGTCGCTTAATTTCATGCGCGGCCGCACTTTCCTCAACAAATACCTGATTATCGACGAGGCGCAGAACCTGACGCCCAAGCAAATTAAGACGCTGATCACGCGCGCCGGTCCCGGCACCAAGGTGGTGTGCCTCGGTAATATCGCGCAGATCGACACACCCTACCTGACCGAGGGCTCATCCGGCCTCACCTACGTCGTCGATCGTTTCAAGGGCTGGGCGCACGGAGGCCACGTCACGCTGCAGCGCGGCGAGCGCTCACGGCTGGCGGACTTCGCTGCCGAAACGTTATAGGGATATCGATGCGCAAAGCGCGTGTAGTTCGATTCGATCTGTGGCTGGACCCGGCGTTCGATGAGCGCCTTGCGCGCGAGAAAGGCGTCACGCTCGAGGTTTGCGCCGTTGCCGGAGCGGCCGAACGCGCATGGTCTGCGCTCGCCGCAGCGCATGTCTACCAGATATCTGCGGCAAGGGACGAATTGCCGCACACCTGGCAGGCGGGCGAGGCCTTGCTTAAGCGCTGCCCGCAGCTGCTTTGCGTCTCCTCCGGCGGCGCCGGTTACGACACCGTCGATGTTGCGGCGTGCACCAAGTTCGGCGTCGCGGTGGTGAACCAGGCGGGCGCCAACGCAGTCTCCGTAGCCGAACACGCGCTCGCTTGCATGCTTGCGCTGTCGCGGCGGATTGTCGAATGCGACCGCAGGCTCAGGCGCGAACGCGGCTTCACGCGCGAGGACCTGATGGGGCGCGAGATCAGCGGCAAAGTGCTCGGCATAGTCGGAATCGGGCATGTCGGCACGCGCGTCGCGGCGCTCGCGCGCGCATTCGGCATGCAGGTGCTCGCGGTCGATCCGTACCTGACCGAGGAGGAGATCGCGCGCCGCGGCGCCAAGGCAACGAACTTCGCCGACCTGCTCGAGCGCGCCGACATCGTCTCGCTGCACTGCCCGCTCGATGACAGCACGCGAGGAATGATGGGCGCGCGCGCATTTCAGTCGATGAAGCCGCGTTCCATCTTTGTAAGCACCGCGCGCGGCGGCATTCATGACGAAGCGGCGCTGGCGCAGGCGATCGGGTCCGGGCACATCGCAGGTGCGGGACTGGACGTCTGGACCAAGGAGCCGCCGCCGCTCGATCATCCGCTGCTTGGACTGGACACCGTGCTCTGCACCTACCACACCGCCGGCGTGACGCACGAAGCCAGGCGCAACATCGCCGCCATGTCGGCAGAGCAAATCGTCGGCCTGTTGCAGGGTGCGCGGCCGCCGCGGTTGATCAATCCGGAAGTGTGGCCGGCCTACGCCGTGCGCTTCGAGAAAATACTGGGAATCCGGATGCCGCGCTCGCCGCAGAACGCGGAATAAGGCGCGCAGCGACCGCGGCCCCTCGTATTGTTACGCTCTCTAATAGCGCCCGGGATCGGCGTAGTTCTCGAAGCGCGTGTACTCGCCGATGAAAGTCAGGTTCAGCGTGCCGATGGGCCCGTTGCGCTGCTTGCCGATGATGATCTCGGCCTTGCCCTTGTCGGCGCTCTCCGGGTTGTAGACTTCGTCGCGATAGATGAACAGGATCACGTCGGCATCCTGCTCGATGGCACCGGACTCGCGCAGGTCGGACATGACAGGGCGCTTGTTGGGCCGCTGCTCCAACCCGCGGTTGAGCTGCGACAGCGCCACCACGGGAACGTGCAGTTCCTTCGCCAGCGCCTTGAGCGAGCGCGAGATCTCGGAGATTTCGGTGGCGCGGTTCTCGCCATAGGACGTGGAGGACATCAGCTGCAGGTAGTCGACTACAACCAGGCCCAGGCCGTCGTATTGACGATGCATACGGCGCGCGCGCGCGCGCAGTTCCAGGCAGTTCAACGCCGGCGTTTCGTCGATATGGATCGGGGCGTCGTGGAGCTTGCCCACGGCGTCGGTCAGATGGCTCCAGTCTTCGTCTGAGAGGCGCCCCGTGCGCAGCTTCATCTGGTCCAGGCGCCCGATGGAGCCGAGCATGCGCATCGCGAGCTGGGAGCCCGCCATTTCCATGCTGAACACCGCCACCGGAAGGCGGTCATTGACTGCAACATGCTCCGCCATATTCAGGGCGAATGCAGTCTTGCCCATGCTCGGGCGGCCGGCGACGATGATCAGGTCGCCTTGCTGCAGCCCCGAAGTCTTCTGGTCGAGATCATTGAAGCCGGTAGCGATGCCGGTGATATCGGAAGGATTATCGCGATGATAGAGCGTGTCGATGCGCTCCATCACCTGCGCCAGGATGGGCTGAATTTCGACCAATCCCTGCTGCCCGCGCGCTCCGGCCTCGGCGATCTCGAACACGCGCGATTCAGCCTCGTCCAGCAATTGCCCAACATCCTTGCCCATCGGATTCAAAGCGGTGTCGGCGATGCCGGTCCCCACTTCGATCAGTCTCCTCTGGATGGCGCGCTCGCGCACGATCTCGGCATAGCGCCGGATGTTGTGCGCGGACGGCGTGTTCTGCGCCAACGCACCCAGATACGCCAGTCCCCCGGTCTTGTCCTTGTCCTCGCTTTGCTCGATCGACTCGAACACCGTGATCATGTCGGCGGGCCGGTTTCTTTCCATCAGCTTGCCGATGTGACGGAAAATGCGGCGATGGTCGTCGCGGTAGAAATTGCTCTCGGCAACGATGTCGGCGATGCGCTCCCAGGCCTGGTTGTCGAGCAGCAATCCGCCCAGCACCGACTGCTCCGCCTCGATCGAATGCGGCGGAACGCGCAGCTGCACCAGTTGCGGGTCGTCTGCGACTTGAGGGTTGGGCTGGGCCATGAGATTCAATTTAGGTGAAGGCAAATTCTACCGCAGTCCGCTGGCACAGTATGGACGGATCGGGCTGCCGTCGAAGATATACATATACGACGTTTCCGGCAGCGGCGCACGCCACGAAAGGACTTGCGCGCTGCGCGCGCCAACCGTGTTTTTTGTACGGATAAAAGACATCCGTCCAAAAAACACGGTTATTGATAAAAGCGAGTGCGGTTTGGGGTGGCTTTTACACAAGATCGTCAATTGCGTACGGATGGCTTCTTCATCTGTACGCAATTGACGATCCGCGCGGACGGCTTTTCGTCCGCGCAAATTCACAACTTCGCAGCACAGGATGGGCGCGAATTGCGTCGCCACAAATAGGAAAGGCCGGAACCCCCGGCCTTTTCTCTAAACGACTTTGTTGCTACTCGACTGTCTCGCCCAGCACCGAAACGGTGATGTGCACCACCACGTCCGAATGCAGCGCGATGGCGATCGAGTTGTCCCCGACCTGTTTCAGCGGCCCTTGCGGCAAGCGGATGGCCGAGCGCTCGACGGCAAAGCCCTGGGTTTGCAGCGCCTCGACGATGTCGTAGGTGGTGACCGAACCGAACAGGCGACCGTCAACGCCGGCCTTGCGCGTGACTTGGACGGTCAGGCCGTCGAGCTTGGACCCGGCCTCCTGCGCCTTGGTCAGGGCGTCGGTCTGCGCCTTCTCCAGCTCACCGCGACGCCCTTCGAACGCGGCAAGGTTTTCCGGCGTGGCGCGCTTCGCTTTCCCGACGGGGATAAGGTAATTGCGGGCATAGCCCTCCTTCACCTTGACCACGTCGCCCAAGCCCCCCAGGTTGATTACTTTTTCCATCAGTATTACTTGCATGGCCGGGCTCCTCAATGCAGATCGGTATAGGGCAGCAGCGCGAGATAGCGCGCGCGCTTGATCGCCGTGGACAACTGGCGCTGATAGCCCGCCTTGGTGCCGGTAATGCGCGCAGGAATGATCCGGCCGTTCTCGTTGATGAAGTCCTTGAGGATCTCGATGTCCTTGTAATCGATCCACTCGATCTTCTCAGCCGTAAAGCGGCAGAACTTGCGGCGCTTGAACAGCTGGCGCCCGCCTTTCTTGTCGTCCTTCTTGTCGTTGCGACCCTTGCCTTTACCCTTGGCCCCTCTTCTTGGTGGTGGCATGTCAAACTCCTTCTACGAATTCAATGTTGGTTGCGTGTAATATCAGTTGCTTGCTGTCGCGGCTCTTGGCGGCCAGGAATCCGGTAACTGTCACCTGCATTCCAGGTTGGGCCGCGGCCATCAGGCGCGCTTCGCGCTCGAAGGCCATGGCGGCTACCTCGCATTCGACCGCGCGTACATGTCCGGCTTCGGTCTGCTCGGAGGCATGGCTCAGCCGGAAATTGACCACCGGAATGCCGGCAGGCGTGTAGCGCAGCGCGCCCAGTTCAATCAGATTGCCGGACAGCACTAACTGGTTATCCAATATGCTCAGGCAGCGGCTGCCGGGGCGGCGGCAGGCGCTGCGGCCGGGGCTGCGGTGGTGGCGGCCGGCTTGGGCGCCTCGCTCGCCTTGGGCGCATCGCCATTCAGCACTGAGCGCGACTTCTCTTCCTTCATCATCGGCGAGGGCGCGGTGACCGCCGCCTTCATCTGAATGGTGAGATGGCGCAGAACGGCGTCGTTGAATTTGAATGAATGCTCGAGCTCATCCAGGGTTTCCTGGTCGCACTCGATGTTCATGAGCACGTAATGCGCTTTGTGCATCTTGGCGATGGGGAAGGTCATTTGGCGCCGGCCCCAGTCTTCAAGGCGATGGATCGCGCCCTTGCGTCCCGTGATGGTACTGCGGTAGCGCTCGATCATCGCGGGCACTTGCTCGCTTTGATCAGGATGGACAATGAATACGATTTCGTAGTGTCGCATGCGCATCTCCTTATGGGTTAAGCCTCCCGTCATGCGTAACGGTGAGGCAAGGTGGGCCGGCGAGGAGGAATTAGCAAACCGGCAATCGTCAAAAAGCGTGTGATTATAAAGGGAAAGCGCCCTTGAAGGCAAGCATTTCTCGCGTCCCTGGCTAGTTCAGGGCTGGGCCAAACGCCTGCGGCGGGACTCGAACAAGACCACGCCGCTCGCCACCGAAACATTGAGGCTCTCCACCTGTCCGAGCATGGGAATTTTCACGAGCTGATCGCAGGTTTCGCGCGTGAGCCGCCGTAGACCCTCGCCTTCCGCGCCCAGCACCCAGGCCAGCGCCGCCGGCAACGACGTTGCGTAGAGCTCCGCGCTTGCGGAAGAATCCGCGCCCACCACCCAAATGTTGCGCTCCTTCAACTCGCGCAGCGTCCGTGCCAGGTTGGTCACGGCGATATAGGGCACGCTGTCGGCCGCCCCGCTCGCGACCTTGACCACCGCCGCCGACAGGCCCACGGCGCGGTCCTTGGGCGCGATGACTGCATGGCAGCCCGCCGCATCGGCTACGCGCAGACAGGCTCCAAGATTATGCGGATCCTGCACGCCGTCGAGCACCAGGAGCAACGGTGGCTCCCGCACTTGATCGAGCAAGTCATCGAGCGCAACCTGCGCTCGCACCGCATCCACTCGCGCCACCACGCCCTGGTGCCGGCCGGGCGGAGCCATTCCGTCGAGACGCCGTGCATCCACGTGCAGCACGCGCAACGTCTGCGCTTCGGCGAGCTTTACCAGATCACGCATGCGCGGGTCGGCGCGAGCGCTGTCGCAATAGAGTTCGTGTACGCTTTTCGCGTCCGTGCGCAGGCGCGCGGTGATGGCGTGAAATCCATGGATGAAACTCGTGTTCGCCAAGATTCAGCCCTTCTTCGTTCTTGAAGCGCCGGACTTTGCTTCACTATCCTCGGCCAGGCGGAAATCGATCTTGCTCGAATCCAGGTCCACGCGCACGAGCTTCACGCGTACCCTGTCGGCGAGACGAAAGCGCCGCGCCGTGCGCTCGCCCAGCAGCTGGTGCCTGGCAGCGTCGAAATGATAATAGTCTTCACCCAATTCGGATATATGCACCAGGCCCTCGACATAGACATCGTCCAGCGCAACGAAAATGCCGAAACCGGTGACCGCGCTGATGGACCCTGGAAATTCCTCGCCGATGCGGTCCTGCATGTAATAGCACTTGAGCCATGACTCGACGTCGCGCGTGGCGTCGTCTGCGCGGCGCTCGGTCATGGAGCAATGCGCGCCAATTTCCGCCCAATTGCCAGGGCTATAGCTCTTGCCGGCAAGCGCGGCATTGATGGCGCGATGCACGACCAGATCAGGATAGCGCCGGATGGGCGAAGTGAAATGCGTATAGGACTCATATGCGAGGCCGAAATGACCCACATTCTCGGGGCTGTATTGTGCCTGCTTGAGCGAGCGCAGCAGCACCGTCTGCAGCAGCTGGATGTCAGGACGGCCTTTGATCCTCGCGAGCAGCGACGCATAATCCTTTGCCTGCGGCGTATCGCCGCCGGGCAGATCCAGTCCGAACTGTTTGAGGAAGATCCGCAGTGCCTCGAGCTTCTCCGGCGTCGGCCCTTCGTGCACGCGGTATAGCGCCGGGTGCTTGCGGCTCTTCAAGAAATCGGACGCGCAGACGTTCGCCGCGAGCATGCATTCCTCGATCAAGCGGTGCGCATCGTTACGCAGCGTCGGCACGATTTTCTCGATCTTGCCCTGATCATCGAATAGCATCTGCGTCTCGATGGTCTCGAAATCGATGGCGCCGCGCGTCTCGCGCGCCTTGGCGAGAACGTGATAAAGGGCATACAGGTCTTCTAGATGCCGCAGCAGATGCGCCGGCACCGGCTCACCCACTTGCGCCTGCAGCCCGAGCGCGGCCGCCACCCGATTGTAGGTCAGGCGCGAGCGCGAGCGCATCACCGCGGCGTAAAAGCGGTAGGCGCCGATCTCGCCTTGCGCGTCCACGCCGAGTTCGCACACCATGCACAAGCGATCCACGTTCGCATTGAGCGAGCAAAGGCCGTTGGAGAGCTTCTCCGGCAGCATCGGAATGACACGGCGCGGGAAATACACCGAGTTGCCGCGCTCGCGCGCGACCGCATCCAGCGCGTCGCCCGAACGCACGTAATGGCTTACGTCGGCGATCGCCACCCACAAGCGGTAACCTTTGCCCTCGCGCTTACAGTACACCGCGTCGTCGAAATCCCGCGCCGTCTCGCCGTCTATGGTCACCAGCGGCAGTTCGCGCAGGTCTTCGCGCCCCTTGCAGTCATTCGGGCGCACCTCGTCGGGCAGCTTTTCCGCCAGGCGCAGCGCCGCGCTCGAGAACTCGTACGGCAGTTCGTGCTTGCGGAGCGCGATCTCGATTTCCATGCCCGGATCGGCGTAGTTGCCCAGTACTTCGACGATGCGACCGGTGGGCGGCGCATTCTTGTCCGGTTGAGCAACGATCTCCACCGTCACCACCTGTCCTGGCTTTGCGCCCATGTCCTCGCCAGGGGAAATCAGTATGTCCTGGCTGATGCGCCGGTTCTCGGCTGCCACAAATGCAATGCCATGCGGCTTGTGCAGCCGTCCGACCAGGCGCGTATTGGCGCGGGAACTAATCTCGACTATGGCGCCTTCCACACGACCGCGTCGGTCGACGCCGCTTGCGCGTACCATGACGCGGTCGCCGTGCAGCACCTTGCGCATCTCTTTCTCGGAAAGAAACATGTCGGCACCGCCTTCGTCCGGCACAAGAAAGCCGTAGCCGTCCGGATGCCCCTCGATGCGACCGGGAATGAGATCGAGCTTGTCCGCCACGAGAATTGCATCCTTGCGGTTGCGCATGATCTGGCCATCGCGCTCCATCGCGCGCAGCCTGCGGCGAAAGCTGTCGAGCTCGTCTGGTTCGATATGTAACAACTGGCATAAGTGCTCCTCCTGCACCGGTATGCCTGCGCCTGCCAGCGTGTCAAGTATCAATTCACGGCTGGGCAGCGGGTTTTCATAGCGCTCCGCCTCGCGCGCATGGTGCGGATCGCGCGCGGCGCGCGCAGACGAATGCCGGCCAACACGCGCGACAGGCTTACGTTTTCGGGGTATCTGCGTTGACAAAATCCTTGTTTCCTATAGAATTGCGCACCTTGTGCCCAGGTGGCGGAATTGGTAGACGCACATGGTTCAGGTCCATGCGGTGGAGACACTGTGGGGGTTCGAGTCCCTTCCTGGGCACCAACCACCAGGTAGTTCTCAGTAAAGTCCAGTCCCTCAAGATCGCAGCTAAGTCTATCATTTTCCGGACGTAACCGGAGGGTGATCGACTTACGCGGCCGTTATTTCGGCACCGCTCGACGGTGCAAAATAGTAGGGCTGACGCGTCATGGATGGCTCTGTGGCACGAGTAAGCGCGCTAGCGTTGCCACGTCGGCAAGCGCTTCGAGGCCGAACACCGCGTCGCGCACCGCGCCGGCCGCGTCACCCAACCGGGGCGCGGCGAGCGTGAGGAATTTTTCCTCGATGTCCTTCGGCGTGAGCGGCCATTCTGGCTCGCCGCGCGCGTCACCGTATCGACCTTGACGCGCACACGGTGCACGCGCGCGGGTTCGATGCGCTCGGCCGCGAAGACCTCGAGCGCGGCGTCGAGCGGCGCGTGATTGCCGCGGCAACCCGCATGGCGCTTAAGGTAGGTTTCGCCGATGCGATACCTACTGCCGAGCCCCGCCAGAATCGACGACGCATCCACCGCGGCGGCGAAAGCCGGGAGAAAACCCTTCTCGAAAATTTCCGGCGCGCCCGGCAATCCCTGTTGGGCGAGCTTAGCCGCGATGATGCCGCCCTCGCAACTGCGCGCGACCTGGATCGGTTGGCTCTCCGAGCACTTCAGCGCCTCCTTCATGCCGACGCCGAGGTTGGCGCCGATCGAGATTGCATGAGACGTAGCCTCAGCCGAAAGGCGTCGCAGGCTGGCCACCGCCGCCGCGGACGATACCGCCCCGAGCACCGCAGTGCTCTGGAAGCCGCGCACTACCGTCGCGGGATAGATGGCGCGCCCGAGGCGAAGGAACACTTCGTAACCGGCCGCAACGGCCGCGATCAGGTCGGCGCCCGAACGCTGAAGCACCTCCGCCTCGGCCAGGGCCGCCGGTATCACCACCGACGAAGGATGGCCGCCCGTGTAGCGCGAGCCGTCCTCGAGATAGGTGGAGTGCGTGGCGAAGCTGTTCAGGAGCGCGGCTTCACGCGCAGTTGCGGTGACCGCCTCACCCCACACGTGTGCGCTTGCCCGTCCGGATTCCAGAAGCGCCAGCACCGCGCGATGGTTGCCGAGCTGCACGCCCGCCAGGCCCGCGCCGAGCGTGTCCAGAATGCGCAGCTTGACCGCGGCGGCGACGTCGGCAGGCAGTGAGGCATGCCGCACGCCCGCCGTGAATTGGCCCAATGCCGCAGCGAGCATGTTCAGTCGATCCGCAGGTGGAGGCCGGCACCGGCCTGCTCCCGCTTCGCCAAGTCCTCGTGCAGCATGCGCGTGAACTTTCCCGAATTGTCGGCCACCACCTCGGCGCCTTGGGCGGCGAGCGTCACGTCAGTTCACGGTCGCGCCCGCATCGCGCGCAATCTTGCCCCAGCGCACGATTTCTTCGTTGAGGAATTTGCGGAATGCATCGGGCGAGGCCTTCGTATAGACCTCCACGCCGACGTTGGCGAGCTTTTCCTTCACCTGCTGCTCAGCGACGGTCTTCATGAGCGCGTCGTTGAGTTTCGCCACGATAGTCGCGGGCGTTCCCTTGGGCGCCATGACGGCAAACCAGTTCACCGCCAGCACGCTCGCGTAGCCCTGCTCGCCCGATGTCGGAACGTCGGGAAGCACACTGGTGCGCTGCACATTGGTCACCGCAAGCGCGCGCAGCTTGCCCTCCTTCACCTGCGCTGCAACCGCCGGAAGGTCCATGATGATGCCGTTGACGTGGCCGCCGATCGTATCTGTGACCGCGGGGCCGGCGCCTTTGTAAGGCACATGCAGGAAGTCGCCCTTGGAGACGTTCTTCAGCAGTTCGATGGCCAGATGTGGCAGGCCGCCACTGCCCGAGGACGAAAGCGAGATCCGTTTGGTCTTCGAAAGAGCGACCAGCTCACCCAGCGTCTTCGCCGGCACCGAAGGATTTATCGCGATCAGCTCGGGAGTCAGGGCCACATTGTTGATCGGCGCGAAGTCCTTGGCGGTGTCGTATGGGATTTTCGGGAATGTGGCGAGACTGATCACCAGTGGACTCAGGCTCCCGAGCAGCAGCGTGTAGCCGTCGGGCGCGGCCTTGGCGACGTAATGTGTGGCGATCGTGGCATTGGCGCCGGACCGGTTCTCGACCACAACCTGCTGGCCGAGGAGTTCGCCGAGCTTTGGCGCGATGATGCGCGCAACCACGTCGTTCGATCCTCCGGGCGGGTAACCGATCACTAGCGTGATCGGCTTTTGCGGGTAATTCTGCGCGCCCGCGAGCAGCGGGAACAACACACAGCAGATTGCAGCCAATAGCTTCTTCATCGTTTCTCCCTTTGGTTTTCAAAGCAATGGACCCGGCGGCGAGGCTCAGCAATCCTCATAACCCCCGCAGCGTGCCAGAACTGCCGCAATCACCCTCAGGCGCAATCTCCCGATTAAGCGACCGCGCGTTCCATTATATCGGCTACGCTGTCCGGTTTGTCAGCGTTCATCGCGTCATGCGCCAGCGCCGCCGCGGCCCTGCATTCAGGCTGCGCGCCGCCGCTTGACCGGTTCTCGAGCGGCGTCTGTTACAGGCAATAGTAGAGCAGGTTCGATGAAGCTACACTGGTTCTTCAACCGGGCGCTCAATCACGCTTCCCGTGATGTAGTGCTCGAGCTGTTCGATGATAAATTTTTGCTCGCAGATCACGTCTTTCACGAGATCACCAATGGAGACAAGACCGATCAGCTTGCCTTTTTCCATGACGGGCAGATGACGCAGTCGGTTTTGCGTCATCAGCGCCATGCATTCTTCGCTGGTCTGGCTCGGGTGCACATACATGACCGGAGATGTCATGATTTCTCGCACCCGGATGTTCTTTGCAGATCGTGCGCGAAGATCAATTTTTCGCGCATAGTCCCGCTCGGACACGATGCCGACGATGGCGTCGCCTTCCATTACTAGAAGCGCGCCTACGCCCTTCTCGGCCATCAATTTGACAGCGTCGCACGCGAACGCCGCGGGAGTCGTGGTGTAAACATCTTTGTCAGGTTTCGAATTCAAAATCTGCGCGGCTGTCGTCATGATTGCCCTTTCGGTCCTGAAATGAAACGCGCGAATCGCGTGAGAAAAGTCTATGCGTATACAATTCGGTGCGCAAGAACATTCCCTCGAAAATCGGCAAAGCGCCTACTGCCGCGAGGGTCATTGGCGCAGTAGCTGCAAGAAACTACGCATAGGTACACGGCGCTAACAAAGTCGATGCTGCAGGTCACCGCCCGGACAGCACTCGCGCTGTTCGGCGCCGGCAGTCCTATCTGATCGCCGCCGTGCACACCGCTGCTCGATAGTGCGGCCCGCGCGCGCTACAGCGGACCCGCAACACCCGCGCACTAATGCGCTTCGCTGATCTAGCAGACGTGGGGAGCAGGCTGTATGCGGTCACCGGCGCCGCACTGAGCACGCAATCTGCGCGAACTGGCCGCGTCGATTCCGCACCTACTGGCCAATATTTCAATTAGTTACAAATAGCTTGTACAACGGAACGATACTTGTAGCGTTATGTCATATAGCCCGAGTAGGGACGATTGCAAATTCTCCCTGGGGGGTGCGCCATGGCAAAGTACACGGGATACAACCACGAAAAACATCAGGAAGACTTCCGCAACTCGCTGATTGAATTCAGCCGGGAACACCGTGCGGCACTTTGGTCGGGCACGTTCGCCGAGTTCCTCGAAAAAATCCTTCCCAACGATCCCAAGGCGATCGCCAGAAGCAGCCACGAGTACGCATGGGACATGATTCGCTGGGAAGGATGCGCCGACGAGGAAGGCCTCTTTCACTGCAAGCTGTTCGACGACGAACTCTTCGGCATCGACGACGCACTGGAGCGCATAGTCGATTATTTCAAGGCTGCCAGTGCCGGAGCGGAAGTCGGTCGGCGCCTGTTGCTGCTGCTCGGCCCGCCCTCCGGGGGCAAGTCCACGCTGGTGATACTGCTCAAGCGTGGCTTGGAAGAGTACAGCCACACCGACGCAGGCGCCATCTATGGCATTCAAGGCTGCCCCGCGCACGAGTCGCCGCTTCACCTCATCCCGCATACGCTACGGCCTGCGTTTCGCGAGACCTATGGCGTTGAAATTCACGGTGAACTCTGCCCGTTCTGCGCCAGCCTCCTCACCGGAGAGCGCGCGGGCGACTTCATGCAGATGCCCGTGCACCGGATTTTCATCTCAGAAGCGGGCCGGGTCGGCGTTGGCACCTACGCGCCGCACGACCCAACCACGGCGGACATAGCCGACCTGGTCGGATCGGTGGACTTGTCCAAGGTCGCGGAATACGGCGACGAGGGCGATCCGCGCGCGTGGTCGTGGTCCGGTGCGGTATATGCCGCCAGCCGCGGACTGCTGGAGATGATCGAAATCCTCAAGGTCAAGCGCGAGTTCCTCTATCTGCTTTTGACCTTGACCCAGGAAAAGAACGTCAAGGTGTCGCGCTTCCCGCTCATTTATCTTGACGAGACCATCATCGCACATACCAACCTGGCCGAATTCCGCAAGTTCCTGCAGGAGGCGGAAAACGAGGCGCTGCTCGACCGCATGGTAATCATCCAGATTCCCTACACGCTTTCCTACCTGGAGGAAGCGCGCATCTATCGCAAGCTCACCTCGAGCACCCTGGCCTTCAAGGAAGTGCACCTCGATCCGCACGTGCTGCGCGTGGCCGCGGTATTCGCCATTCTCACGCGTCTGGGCGAAGGCGAAGACAAAGAGAGCGATCTCACGAAGAGAATACGCCTTTACGCAGGCGAAGACGTGGAGGGCATGTCGCGCACCGAAGCCGACAAGATCAGGGAAAAGAAGACCGACGAAGGGCTGACCGGCGTGTCGCCTCGCTTCGTGATCAACGCATTGTCCAACGCCATCATCCAGTCCAACGCGAAAAGCCTGACCAGCATGGAAGTGCTGCTCGCGATCAAGGATGCGATCGAATCCGATGCGCGCATCGACGGCAAGAAGAAGCGCAGGTGGGTCGACTTCCTCGTGATCGCGCGCAAGGACTTCTACAACCGCTGGGTCAAGGAAGACGTGCACAAGGCATTGTTCGTCTCGTTCGAGCAGGAGGCGCAGGAACTGCTGGACAAATACCTGGACGAGGTCGAGGCGCTGCTGGACAACCGGCAGATCCGCGATCCGATCACAAACGAAGAGCGCAAACCCGACGAGCGCTTCCTGCGATTGGTCGAGGAGGAAATCCATGTTTCGGAGTCGGGCAAACATTCATTCCGCCAGGAGGTCGTGCGAAAAGCGATGGGAGCCTACAAGCGCGGCGAGAAATTCACACTCGACAGTCACGCGCAACTGCACGACGCCGTCGAGAAGTACCTATTCGAGCAGCGGCGCGACGTGCTGCGGCTAGTGGGCTCTGCCACGCGGCCGGACGAAGAGACCCGCCAAAAGATTTCGTTGGTGGAACAGCGTCTTGTGGACGAATACGGGTATGACAGCCACAGTGCACGCGAAGCGCTCAATTACGTAACCACGCTGCTTGCGCAGGAATAGGCCATCCATGACACTGCCATTTGACAGCAGGCGAGGACCGGTGCAACCGTCCCGCGTCGCGGCGGAAATGCCGTGGTACGACCTGTTTTCGCGAGGTGCGCGCGACTGGCTGCGGCACAACCAGAAAGTGCGCGAGACCGTCAAGGCCGGCCTGCCGGACCTCTTGAGCGGTCCGGATGTGCTCACGCGCCCGCACGATCGCACCTTGTTGGTGCCGGTGCGCATGCTGGAACATGCGCGCTTCCGGCTGAACGAGCCCAACGCGCGCTCAGGCGCCGGCCAGGGCCGCGGAGAGCCGGGCGACATTCTGCAGCCGGCACAGCAGTCGAGCGGCGAAGCTAGCGCTGGCGGAGGCGACGACCGCGGCGAATTCCAGTTCGTGCTCGAATTGAAAGTTGACGACGTCCTCGACTGGCTGTGGGAGGAACTCAAGCTGCCCGATCTCAAGCCTCGGCACGGCGCAACCGTAGACGAGCCTGAATATACGCGCGAAGGCTGGGACAAGCGCGGGCCGCGCTCGCGCCTCGACCGGCGCCGCACGGTCAAGGAAGCCGTCAAACGCCGCGCCGTGCAGGAGGACGCCGTTCCGTTCTCCAACGAGGACCTGCGCTTCCATCAACTAGTCAAGCGTCGGACGCCTTCGATCAAAGCCGTCGTGATGTTCGCGCTCGACGTATCGGGCAGTATGGACGAGGCACAGCGCAAGCTCGCCAAGATGTTCTTCTTCTTCGCGCTGCACGGCATCCGCCGTCAATACGCGAAAGTGGATATCGTATTCGTGGCTCACACCGTAGACGCATGGGAGTTCGCCGAAGAGCAGTTCTTCCAGGTGAGCGGCGGCGGGGGTACACACACATCGAGCGCTTTCAAGTTGTGCACCGATATCCTGAAGACGCGCTATGACCCGGCCCAATACAACCCCTATCTGTTCTACGCATCGGACGGCGAAAATTCATCGGACGACCGTGACGCCGCATCCGATTCGCTAGTCGAACTCGCGAGTGTGCTCAACTACGCCGGGTACATCGAAATCGTCGTCAATGGCGCGCGCTTCGCCGCGACCGAGATCAGCGCACTGTTTGCCGACATCAAGCAGCGCGGCTTTCCGGTCGCGGCCATGCCGGTCGCCGCGCCGGACGACGTGTGGCGCGCGATTCGGCACTTCTTCAACGACGAGGCGAAAGCAGCCGCATGAGCGACGCGCTTGCCAACGACGTAGCGCGCATGGAAGCGCTGGCGCGCGAACTCGGTCTTGACTTCTATCCAGTGGACTTCGAACTCGCGCCGTCGAGCTTCATGCTCGAGATCTCCGTGTACGGACTGCCGGTGCGCATGCCGCATTGGTCCTTCGGCGTGCGCTACATCCACCAGCTGATACGTCAGTTCATGGGCCACTCGAAAACGTTCGAAGTGATGTTTCCGGGCGATCCCTGCTACGCGTTTCTGGTCGAATCCAACTCGCCTGCAGCGAACCGGCTGGTGATTGCGCATGTGCTGGGACACGCCGATTTCACCAAGAACAACCAGCTGTTCGCGCGATTTCACGAAATGACCGGCGGCAACATCGTCGGCCATGCGGCGGCACATGCGCACCGCATTGACGCCGCGATGCACCAGTTTGGCGTTGCGCCGGTGGAAGCGGTACTCGATGCGGCGCTGGCGCTCGAGCCGCATATCGACACCGAGCGCGAACTTCACCGCCAGCCCTATCCCGCGTACGTTCAGAAAAATGCGGGCGCACGGGAGAGCGCGTTCCAAAAGCGATTCCATGATCTGCCCGGTGCCGGGCCGTCGGCGTCGGTCGATGAGCAGCCGAAGCGCTCGCCTATCCCGCCGCATCCCGAGTACGACCTGCTTTGGTTCATTGCGCAATACGGGCCGGAGCTCGAGGACTGGGAGCGCGACGTGTTTCTCGCAGTGCGCGCGGAATCGCTTTACTTCTACCCTGTTTTCGCCTGCCAAATCATGAACGAGGGTTGGGCGTCGTACTGGCACGCGCGCCTGCTGCGCGAAGCGCAGTTTCTGTCGCAGGAACTCTACCTGTCAGCGATCAAGATCCATTCCGATGTGGTCAGCCCCTACGCTGCCGACCAGCAGTCTGCGCTCGGCATAAACCCCTACCACCTCGGATTCTGCCTGTGGGAGAACATCATCGAGGCGCACGGCATCGCGCGCGCGCGCGAGATCATGCGCCAAGAGGACGATTTCGGGTTCGTGCGCAACTACCTGGACCAGGATCTCGCCGAGAAACTCGATCTGTTCGTCTATGAGGCGCGCCGCGATGGGGAAATCAAGGTAGCCAGCCGCGATCTAGACGAGGTACGCGAGGCGATCCTCGCGCCAAAGTTCAACTACGGCTCGCCGCGTATAGCCGTCTCGGAGCTGGGGCCAGACGGCAGTCTGACGCTCGTGCACGACCACCAGGGTGACGGCCGCGGGTTGGATCTCGCACGTGCGAATAAGGTGCTCGAATACGTCCGCCGCGTATGGCGCCGGCCGGTACGGCTACATACCCTGGATGCTTACGGCCACGACCTGGAACTGACTGCAGCCGCCTAGCGCGCGAGCCGCCGGACCGGACCTGCTCCCGAGCAAGCGAGGCGCCATGGGTGATGCCAGCACCACAGCGATCGGTGGCAGCCACAGCGAGTCCCGCCCCGAGTGCGGTCTGGCCCGCGCGCCTGCACTGCCCGACGCAACATTGCAGCCGTCGCTGCGCCATGCGATTGCAGTCGCGTACCTGCGCCCCGAAGAAGCGTGTCTGCCAGAGCTGATCGAGCAAGCGTGCTCGAGTCCAGCGTCGAGGCTCGCTGCGCACGAGCTCGCAACGCGGCTGGTTGTTGCGCTGCGCGCGAAGAGCGCCACGTCATGCCGGCAGTCACTCGTGCCAAGTCTGCTCCAAGCGTATCCGCTCTCAGGCCCGGAGAGCATTGCGCTGATGTGCCTTGCCGAGGCGCTGCTGCGCATCCCCGACACGGCCACGCAGGACGCCTTGATCCGCGACAAGCTCGCCCGCGGTGATTGGCGCGTACACGCGCGTCATTCCAAAGCTCTGCTCGCCGACGCGGCCGCATGGGGCCTGCACATTGCCGGCAAACTGACCGGCTGGAACGCCCAAGCGGAAGCGAAACATACGGTCTCACGGCTCATGTCGCGTGGCTTCGCCCCGCTCGCCCGAAGCGGGGCGGCTATGGCGATGCGTTTGATCAGCGACCAATTCGTCGCCGGAGAGAGCATTGCCCAGGCGCTTATGCACGCCCGCCGCTACGAGGCAATGGGCTTTCGTTATTCGTACGATATGCTCGGCGAAGCGGCAATGACCGCGGCCGACGCGGAACGCTATTTCGCCGCTTACGCGAGCGCCATCCATGCCATTGGCCGGGCCGCTGCCGCCGGTGGCCCGATTGAAGGACCGGGCATATCGGTAAAGCTCTCAGCCCTGCACCCGCGCTACGGCCGCGCCCAACGTGAGCGCGTTATGCGCGAATTGTTTCCGCGGCTAAGATCTCTCGCCTTGCTGGCGCGCCGCTATGACATCGGCATCGACATCGATGCGGAGGAGGCGAATCGGCTCGATCTCTCGCTCGACATCGTTGCGGCGTTGTGCGGCGATGGCGAATTGGCCGGATGGAGCGGGATCGGCCTCGCGGTCCAGGCCTATCAAAAGCGCGCACCGCAGGTGATCGACTGGCTGATCGATCTTGCGCGGCGCGGCCGCCGCCGCATCATGGTGCGGCTGGTGAAAGGCGCCTACTGGGACAGCGAGATCAAGCGCGCCCAGGTGGAGGGCCTCGCCGGCTATCCGTGCTTCACGCGCAAGGTGTACACCGATGTATGCTACCTCGCCTGCGCGAGGAAACTGCTCGCGGCGCCCGATGCCATCTATCCGCAGTTCGCTACCCACAATGCCCACACGCTCGCTGCGATCTATTGCATGGCGGACACGCCGCGGGACCGCGGTCAATACGAATTTCAGTGCCTGCACGGGATGGGAGAGCCCTTGTACGAACAAGTCGTCGGCCCCAGCGCAGCCGGCGGGCTCGGCATACCCTGCCGCATCTATGCCCCGGTCGGACGGCATCGGACACTGCTTCCGTACCTGGTACGCCGGTTGCTGGAAAGCGGCGCAAACACCTCGTTCGTTCATCGCCTCGCCGACAGGAACCAGCCGGTAAATGACCTGGTTGCCGATCCTGTCGTGATCGCGCGCGCGATCACGCCCCCCGGCGCGCCCCATCCGGGTATTCCGCTCCCCGTCGCCCTTTATGGAGACGCGCGTCCGAATTCCATGGGTATCGACCTCTCGGACGAGCTGGAACTGGGCGCGCTGTCAAACGCACTGCGGGAAGACGCTGCGTACCGATGGCTCGCGCAACCGATGCTGGGAGCTCAGCGCCCGAGCAAAGGCCGACGCATCGACATACGCAATCCGGCGGACCGGGAGGACCGCGTCGGACAAGTCATCGAGGCGACGCACCAGGATGTACTTGCGGCGCTTGATTGCGCAGTCGAAGTCCAGCCTGTCTGGACAGCGACCCCTGCGACCGAGCGCGCCGCAATCCTGCGGCGCGCGGCGGATCTGATCGATACCAATAAGTACCGACTCATCGCGCTCGCCGTGCGCGAAGCGGGCAAGACGCTGCCCAATGCGATCGCCGAAGTGCGCGAGGCTATCGATTATTTGCGCTACTACGCATCTCAGATCCAATTGAACCTCGCGCGCGGCAGCCAGCGGCCGCGCGGACCCGTTGCCTGCATCAGTCCCTGGAATTTTCCGCTGGCAATCTTTGCCGGCCAGGTGAGCGCGGCGCTTGCCGCCGGCAACACCGTCGTTGCCAAACCGGCGGAGCAGACGCCGCTCATGGCAGCGCAGGCCGTGCGCCTGTTTCACCAGGCGGGCGTGCCCGCGAGCGCGCTCCAGCTTCTGCCCGGGCGCGGAGAAACGATAGGGGCTGCGCTCATCGGCGATGAACGCGTTCAAGCCGTAATGTTCACCGGTTCGACCGAGGTCGCCAAATCCATCCAATGCCGCCTGGCCGAGCGCCTGGACGCATGCGGGGAGCCGGTAGCGTTCATCGCCGAAACCGGCGGACAAAACGCGATGATTGTCGACTCCTCAGCGCTCGCGGAGCAGGCGGTAGCCGACGTACTTCAGTCCGCGTTCGACAGCGCGGGCCAGCGCTGCTCTTCATTGCGCCTGCTCTGTCTGCAGGAGGAAATCGCGGACCGCATACAGCCTATGCTGAAGGACGCGATGCGTGAATTGGCCGTGGGCCGACCGGACAAATTGTCCACCGACATCGGCCCGCTCATCGACGCGCAGGCGCGCGCTGCCGTCCTCCAGCATGTCGAACGCATGCGATCGGGAAACCGGGCCATGTTCCAAGTGCCGCTGCCGCCGACCGTGGAAGAGGGCACGTTTTTCGCGCCCACACTGATCCAGATCGACTCGGTCGACGAACTCGAACGCGAGGTATTCGGTCCGGTGCTGCATGTCTTGCGCTATCGCCGCGACCGCCTGGATGCGCTGCTCGAAGCCATTGCGGCGACGGGTTACGGCCTGACACTGGGGATCCAGACGCGCATTGAAGAAACGATCGAACACGTCCTCGCCCGCGTGCAGGTCGGAAACATCTACGTCAACAGAAACACCATCGGCGCGGTCGTGGGCGTTCAGCCTTTTGGCGGTGAAGGCCTCTCGGGCACCGGCCCGAAGGCCGGCGGACCGCTCTATCTGACGCGGCTCCTGCGCGGGCATGCTATGAGCTCCATTCCACAGGGCCTGCGCGATGAGCGGGTCCTACAGCCCGCCGCGGCGTATCGCGACTGGCTCGTCTCGCGCGGATTTACTACCGTCGCCGATCTCGCCCGGCGCTATCTGGAAATCACGCCCTGCGCTATTTCGACGGACCTGCCCGGACCTGCCGGCGAGCAAAATACCTATTGCGTGAACGCGCGTGGCCTGATCCTCTGCCACGCCGATACAGAGCAAAGGTTGCTCGAACAACTCGCGGCCGTGTTTGCGAGCGGGAACCGCGCCCTGCTTGCCGATGGCGAGCCTGCGCGCAACCTGCACGCAACGCTGCCACAAATCATTCGATCCCGTATCGTGCTTGCGCGGGATTGGACCGAAGCGCGCTTCCAGCATGCGTTGTTTGCCGGCGAGCGAGCGCAACTGCAGGAATTGTGCCGACGGATCGCCGCGCGGCCAGGCCCCATCATCGGCCTCCAGGCCAGAGGCTCGGACCCCCTGCCCTATGCGCTTGAGCCGCTACTCGTGGAGCGCTCGCTTTGCGTAAATACGGCGGCGGCGGGCGGCAATGCCAGCCTGATGACTATCGCTTGAATGCACCGTGGCAGAGAGCCGAACGCTAACCTGATCTGGATTGCCACATGCCTGTGGACACGTAGCGTTCGCCGGTGTCGCTCAGCACCGTCACGATAATGCGGTAGTTTTCCCGGGCTGCCAATTGCAGTGCGGCGTGGACGAAGGCGCCCGAGGACGGTCCGACGAAGAGGCCGCTGCGCGTGAGGCGCTTGCACATCGCCACTGCGTCCTCCAGGGTCACCTGAATGCACTCGTCAATCAGCGATTGATCCAGCAGTGCAGGCACGATGTCCCCGGGATGGCCGAGCGGCTTCAGCCCTTCGATTCCGGGAAAGGTTTCGGGAATGGCGGCCACAATGCGCACGTCTGACCGCGCCTCACGCAGCCGGCGTCCCACTCCGGTGAGCGTACCCCCGGTACCGACGCCGGCGACAAAAGCGTCTGGCGTGCCGCCGGTTTGGCGAGCGAGCTGGGACAGAATCTCGGCCGCGGTGCCCTCGTAATGTGAGCGCCAATTATCTTCATTACTGTATTGGTCGCAGTGCCAGTAGCGCTCGGGATATTCCGCGGCGAGACGATGCGCCTCGCGCAGTGCAAAATCGTAACCTTCGATAGGGTCGGTAATGACCAGATCCGCCCCGTGCGCGCGTATCCGCTCGATGCGCTCCTGGCTCGCGTTTCCCGGCACCACTATGGTCACCGGGACCCCCAGCGCCGCGCCCAGCATGGCATACGAAATGCCGGCATTTCCGGACGAAGAATCGAGCAGGCGCCGCCCGTTTTCAAACCGGCCGGCCGCAATTGCGCGCGTCAGCATGCGCGCCACCGGGCGATCCTTGATCGACCCGCCCGGGTTCACGCTTTCGAGCTTGGCGAAGATGCGCGTACGCGGCGCGCGCTCAGTGCCGATCGGCAATTCGATGAGCGGCGTATTGCCGATCGCCGCGAGCAGACCCAGCCCCGCGTCGGCGGATATCGCGTCCGCTTTCACGCGACCTGCGCCGCCTGAGCGCAGAACTGCTCGTAGTCGACGTAGCCCGGAAACGCGGCGCCGTCGCCGCAATAGCGGCAGTGCGGATCACGCGGAAGTTCCAGCTCGGTGAAACGCGCACGCAGTGCGTCATAGAGAATCAGCCTGCCCACGAGCGGGTCGCCGATCCCAAGCAGAATTTTCAGGGTTTCCACCGACTGCAGCAAGCCGACCACGCCCGGCAGCACGCCCAGCACGCCTGCCTCGGCGCACGAGGGCGCCAGTTCCGCCGGCGGCGGTTCGGGATAGAGGCAGCGATAGCAGGGCCCGCGCCGTTTCGGATAGCGCGGCCAGAATACCGACGTTTGCCCTTCGAAGCGATACACCGAACCGTGCACGTTCGGAATGCCGAATCTTACGCAGGCGTCGTTCACCAGATAGCGCGTGGGGAAGTTGTCCGAGCCGTCGACGACCACATCAAAGCCCTCTATGACATCCTCGACGTTGTCGCTCGACAAACGGACCTCGAGTGCCGTGACTTTCACTGCGGGGTTGAGCGCTTCGAGCGTCTGCTTGGCCGAGGCCACTTTCGATGTGCCCACGCGCGCATCTGTGTGCAATATCTGGCGCTGCAGGTTACTGCGGTCGACAACGTCGTGATCGATGATCGCGATTGTCCCGACGCCGGCCGCGGCGAGATACATTGCGGCGGGCGATCCGAGCCCGCCTGCCCCAATCAAAAGGACTTTACTTGCGAGCAAGCGCAATTGCCCTGTTTCGCCTACCTCCGGCATCAGCAGATGGCGCGAATAGCGCTCGCGCGCGGCCGGATCGAGGCGGGGTGGAATCTCCATGGGCAGGCCTTCGTTCTTCCAACGCGCGAAGCCGCCGACCATATTGAAAAGCTTTGCATATCCCAACCGCATCAGGTCCTCAGCCGCGAATAGCGATCGAACGCCGCTATTGCACATCACGACCACCTCTTGTTCGAAATCGGGAACCGCGTCTTCAATCTTCAGTTCCAGAAATCCGCGGCCGAGGCGGTACGCCCCCGGCGGGCTGCCCTGCGCGATCTCATCGGCCTCGCGCACATCGATGAGCGCCGCGCCCCGGACCTGCAGGGCGAGCGCCTCGCGCGGCGTCACTTCGCGGACCGCGGCCCTGAGTTCGGCAAGACGCCGCTCCTTTGCTTTCATGCTGAACCTCCTGCCACCGCCGGGACGATGGAAATGACATCGCCTTCGTTCACTGGCGTTTCCATGCCGCGCAGCGCGCGCACGTTGCGGCTGCCGAGATAGATGTTGACGAATTGACGCGGCTCGCCCTCGGGCGTGAGAACCCGCGTAAGCAGCCCGTCGCACGCCGTGCCCAGGGCACGCAGCGCTTCGGCCACGGTGGCACCTTGGGCGCGCACCTCGTCTGCCCCTCGCGTGTACGCGCGTAGCGGCGTGGGAATGCGCACCGTCACCGTGGTCATGATCGTATCGTCTCCTCTTCGAAATCGTCGCCGTTCAGGCGCCAACTGCGCACTTCCTTGACGCCATCGCGGCTGACAGAGAGGATGACGTAAGACCATTCCGGCCACGCGCCGGCGCGATCCGTCGCGGAAGGCTGCGCAGGGTGATCCGGGTGGGTATGCCAGATGCCGACGACATCCAGCCCCGCCGCGCGCGCCTCGCGATCCGCAGCGAGAAAATCCTGCGGGTCGAGCTCGAAGCGGTCCTGGGCGCGCTCGACGTTGAGATTGCGCGCCTCGCGCACCTGCGCCACGAGACGCTCGCGCCCACTGTTCAGGCCCAATAGCAGGCCGCAGGTCTCGTTCGGATATGCGCCTCGGGCATACGCGTCTAGGCTGCTGCCCAAACTCTCGGCGAGGAAAAGCGTTCCCATCGTCATTTGCCAAAATGAACTTGATATTAGACCCGCTGGCGCGCAGTTCGGTTCGCCGCAACGGCGAACACGCGCTTCGGACCCGGCGATCGCCGCCCCGCCGCAAGCCGCATTTTGATCTCGAGGAATTTGTGGCTATTCGCCGGCGCGGGTTATCGCGCAATGCAGACTGGTCGCCCGGCGCCGGCGTCCCGATATGCTCGATTGCATCTTCGACAGCAAGCGTTGACGCTCAGTGCGCCGCGAGGTGATCCCAAGTTGGCCTCCAACCACCGCGGTGGCCCAATTCGAGTCTGTGGGCGGAGCGGAGGACGCTCGTTCTGCGCCTGCGCATCGCGACGCGGCCTGCGCGTAAGCCACCGTCCGCCACGAGTTCATTCGAGCTTTATTTCGCCGGTGAACTTTTCGTTAAGACCCAGACCCGCGACTTCGAGGGTAACTTTTACCGGAAACGCCTCGGTGCCCGCTATGCGCCCCGCGGCGCGCGAACTCGCCACTGCCTGCTCGATCACCCGCTGTGAATTTACGCCGACCATCTTGAGGAACTTGCGGATGCTGAGGTTGAAGGTCTCTTCGTTCATGGCAATCTCCGTTGTTCAGTCGAAAATGGATCTGGCTCGCCGCTCACCAGCGGCAGGTTCGCGTATGGAGTCCCGATGAAGATTGCCGCGCGCGCGCCACATCTCGAAAGCTCGGCGATTCGCCCGCCCCATGCTCAGCCGGAATCGGGCATGGGGCTCGATCCCGGCGGTGGCGTAGCGCGTCGCGGCGCCCCGCATGGCTAAGAGGAATGACTTACTTCCGCAGCGAGACGGTACGCAGGTAGGGCTTGAGCGTCTTGAATCCCTGCGGGTATTTCTTTCTTGCGTCATCGTCGGACACCGATGCCGGAATGATCACCTCGTCGCCCGGTTTCCAGTTCACCGGCGTCGCCACCGTGTATTCGGCGTTGAGCTGCAATGCATCGAGCAGGCGCAACACTTCATCGAAATTGCGGCCGGCGCTCATCGGATAGGTGAGAGTTGCCTTCACTTTCTTGTCGGGACCGACGATGAACACCGAACGCACAGTGGCATTGTCGTTCGCCGTGCGAACCCCGCCGCTCGCGTTTGGGTGAATCATGTCGTAGAGCTTCGCCACTGTCAGGTCGGGATCGCCGATGAGCGGAAAATTGACCGCGTATCCTTGCGTTTGTTTGATGTCGCTGAGCCAGGCTTTATGGTCACTCACCGGATCGACGCTTAGCCCGATGGCCTTGGTGTTGCGCTTGTCGAATTCGGGTTTCAATTTGGCCACGTAGCCGAGTTCAGTGGTGCATACCGGCGTGAAATCCTTGGGATGCGAAAACAGGATCGCCCACTTGTTGCCGATCCATTCGTGAAATCTGATTTTGCCTTCGGTTGTTTCGGCAGTGAAATCTGGCGCGTCGTCACCTATGCGAATTGTCATGGCAGTCTCCATTGCGGGTACAGGCTCAAATAATTGCGCCGCACATTGCGGCAAAAAGTTCGACCCAGAGCAGCGCATTTCGTTCCGCCCGTTCGGAAGACGACAGGTCCGTTCGACGCAACGATTCAACCACGACGAAATCATGGCTTTCTTGCGCTCCCTCCCATCGAACTGCGCTCGATCGCGTCGACACAGTCAACGCGCACATGAGTCCGCGGATGTGGCCCAGGCCACGCGACCGGCAGACGCGCGGGCAGAGAGCGTCCCACTCGGGCGTCGCTCAATAGATTCCCAACGCTTGGCCAATGGCGGGCAGCAACCGGGTCACGGCATCCCGTCCTTCGTCGATAGCCGGCGCCGCACGATGGTACTCGTAGGATCCCATCTGTCCCAGATGGGGAGTGATCAATACGTCGGGCGGCTCACCCGCCAGGCGACTGCGCGCGATGCGCGCCTGCATGATATCGATCGCGCCGAGCACCGTTTCCAGCATCGCGGGTTGCGGCGGTGCATCACCGTCTTTCAACGCAGTGCGGTTGTCGCGGCGCCGGGGCAGCAGCATATTCATCAACCGTTGCCGGTAGTCCTGCGGCGGAGCTGCCTCTTGCTGCTCGTGCATGAAGCGCCCGGTGACAGACGAACTGAGGCTTACCGCAATGACGACATCTGCACCCATTGCGCGACACAGGGAAACCGGTATGGGATTGACGACGCTGCCATCGATCAGGTAGCGGCCCTCGCACATGACCGGCGCGAACAGCCCCGGCACGGTGCACGAAGCGCGAACCGCGTCCGATACCTTGCCTTCGCGTAACCAGACCTCCCGTCCGGTAGCGAGGTCTGTGGCCACCGTCGCGAATGGTATCGCCAGCTCATTGAACTGACACTCGACGAACTGACCATGAAAGAATTCGACCAGACGCGCGCCTTTGATCAGGCCACCCTGCAGGCCGACATCGAGCAGCTTTACGATACGCTTCCAGTCGAGCGAAAGCGCCCAGGTTTCGAGTTTTTCTATATTGCCGGCGGCAAATGCCGCCCCGACCATCGCCCCCATCGAACAACCGGCGACGTAATCGGGCGTAATGCCCTCTTGTTCGAGTGCGCGCAGCACGCCGATATGCGCCCAACCGCGCGCGGAACCGCCGCCGAGCGCGATGCCGAGCTTAAGCCTCTTGGACATCGCTGTTCAGCATCGCCGAGCTTGAGATCATTGCCCCCCCTGGAACCGCCATTCGAATGCGCGCCGCCAACCTATCATGACAGCAAAGCCGAAATGGGTTTATTAGATCGGCAGATCCGCCAGGATCGGGAGCCGCACAGCCGTGGCACAGCAGTATGTGCTTTGTTTGCGGTGGCACCACGGATTATAGGATCACCGATGGGCTTTGCAAGCTTCGGCCAAAATTTTGCTTCGGCCAAAATTGTCATACGAGTACCAATGCCGACATGGTCAGTAATGATTTGGATCCCGAGCCTTGAATCCGCGCCGCGCAACGGATGCCGACAGCTTGGCGCGTTCGGCCGCTTGGAACGATCGCTGGGGCCAGCGATCTAACTTCACGTGGTAACTCACGTATCTGAAGGAGGCGACGATGTCGAAATTTCGCTGGCAACATTGGGATGAACTCGCACTCGGTGCGTGGTTGACTGCATCTCCCTGGATACTCGGTTTTGAGGACGAGCAGATCGCAACGCTAAACTCCGTGATTCTAGGCGCTGCGAACGAGTACTGACACCGGTCTAATTGGTAATGATTTGGATGCACAAGGTCAATCCTCGCCGCGCAATGGATACCGACCGCCTGGGACGCTCCGCCGTTTGGAACGATCGCTGCGGGCGGTGATCTAATATCAGGTGGTGATTCACCTATGTGAAGGAGGTTGCAATGTCGAAATATCGATGGCAGGACGGGGTTGAGCTCGTACTCGGGGTGTGGTTGGCTGCATCGCCCTGGATTCTGGGCTTTGCCGACATGCCGTTCGCAATGTGGAACGCGGTGATTCTGGGCGTCGCGATTGTGGTCTATGCGCTGGTCGAAATGGGCGTACCGAGAGCCTGGGAAGAATGGATCAGCATGGCTATGGGCGCCTGGCTGGTGATGTCGCCGTTCGTGCTGAATTTCTCCGCCAATAGCATGGCGAGTTGGAATGCTATCGTGGTCGGGGTACTGATTGCGGTGTTCGCCGCCTGGGCAATGGCCATTGGCGCGGAGATCGATAAGTGGTGGCACGATCATATGATGGGGCACTGACACGGCGTGCACCCGGCTTGGTCAAACGCCGATTAACGGCACTTGGAAGAGGAGACCCCATGTTCAGGAACATTTTTATCCCGGTCAATGACGCGGAAACGACCGCGGCGGCGGTGCGCGAGGGCGTGGCATTGGCTAAATCCATCGGCGCCAAGGTCACGGGATTCCACGCCACGCCACGATTTCACCACGCGATTCTTCAGGAGGGGGTCAAGTCCCTTGACTTCCGGGAGCACGAGGAATTCGACAGGCAGGAGAGCGCACGGGCCGAGAAGTGCCTTGGCTTGGTGCGCCATCTCGCCGAAGATGAAGGCGTGTCGTGCGAATGCTTTTGCGAGTCTAACGACTATCCGCATGAGGCTATCATCAAGGCGGCCCAGGATAAAGGGTGCGACCTTATTCTGATGTCAGCGCATGGCGGGCTGGGCGTTGCCGGCTTGATCACCGGCAGCGAGACGGCGAAAGTCCTCGCCCGTTCGACCATCCCGGTGCTGGTGTACCACTGAAGCGGTTGCGACGCCCCCCCGGCGGTGCCTGCCGCCCTGCGCACCCTGACCTAGCACGAAAGCGGCCGGCGCTCGTGGAGGCCGCCGCGGGGATCCTCTTCAGGTAGCGTCGCGAGCAACGCCGCGGTATCGAGCGCTTCTTCAGACGACGGGTCCGCATCGTGGCTTTAGTGCGGACCTCACGGGCGCAGACGTAAGCAGATTGCGAAACCAAGCCACGGCGGCCAAATAGTGTATTTGGCCTACGTCGAAACTTTCACTTCACGCCCAGGTCGAATTGTTACTCACCAAGAGCGGGTCAGATTTCTCTGTCAAGATTGGCGAGCGCGTTTATTCCCTATCGACATTCGCCAGGAGAAACTCAAATGAGATCGCACGTATCCAATGCCTCAATCGGGCCACGACAAGTATTTAGCCTTCATAAAATGACATGGGAGGACATCAACGCGCCGGGCGCTTATGTCGACGTAGACTCTGGCGACCTGTACCGCATTCCAAAAGAGGCCGTGCTCGAAGGTGCCTCGCCCATGATTCGCAAGGAAAGTGCGAGTTCATCGACGTTCATTCAAGTCAGCAAGGATCCTTACGTCACAACATACGAAGCGCGCATGGTCTGCGCCGAACATGACGTCGAGCCCAACTTCTGATCAAAATTCCGGGCAATCGTTTAAGACCTGCATATAGCGGGTGTTTTTCGCGCGAGCTGCGCGCAAGCGCAGATCGCGCAACTTTGAGGGGCGCGGCACCCACGCGTGGCCTATGTCGCTGCAATCGAACGGCCGATCTGCCCTATCCAACGCCGTCAGCCGCGACTGACTCCTGGGGCGGTTCGCAGGGCTGTCGATAGCGGGCGCGCGAATAGCATATTTGCTGAAGCAGTCATCCAATTCGACGACTGAGGGTTTGTCCAGCGCATGGCTCGCTAAACATGCCGCGTAAACTGCCGCTGGTCCGCGCCGCGCATCAGTTCCAGGAACTGGCTTCGACTCAGGTGTATGAGTTCCCTGTGATCGCCAGCTTCGAAATAAATCTCTCCCTGCTCGGCCAGATCCTCAGCGACGACTGTTTCGATACCGTAGGCCTGTCCCACTGGCGGGATGGCGCCAAGTTCGCAGTCCTTGAACAGGTGGGCAAGGTCGAATTCCCTGACCAACCGAAGATTCCGATTGAGTTGTTTGCGCAGTACGCCCAGCCTGACATGGTGCGTCGACGGCACCACCACCATCAAGTAACCGTCGTCGTCTTCGAGCACGACCGTCTTCGCCAGTTGGTCACCCGGCACGTGCGCTGCCGCCGCGATCTTCAAGCTGCTCAGCGCGCGCGGATGATCGACAACATCGTACTCGGTGCCTTTTTCAGAAAGATAGTCTCGTAGCGTGATCGCAATGCCCATGGCAGCCTCCTATCGCACCGTGTGCCCTAACAAAGAACCACTGCTTCTAGTGTAGTCCATGAGACCGCAGCTCGCTGGGTGCGCAAGCCGCAGTTTCAAGCCGACGCATGCCGCTTCAGTTGGCGCGTTCACCGGCATCGAGAATCTGGTCCGTTCGATTGAACCGAACGGTGATTGCAGTTTAAAGCGCAATGAAACCGCATAGTCTGCGTTCATGCGCGGTTCCGTGTATTGATCTCAAATGAGTGAGTGGGTGACGGTAGCGCGGGTCGACGCGCTCGCGCCGGGCG
>Ga0082335_1002916_pt1 | contig 29890 bp, 24 predicted proteins | sample Subgrocontami58m_FD_72375 | JGI IMG/M metagenome (GOLD analysis project Ga0082335, IMG submission 72375) | Subsurface groundwater microbial communities from S. Glens Falls, New York, USA - GMW37 contaminated, 5.8 m (SPADES assembly) (version 2) ...
GGGCGCTGACGCGGGTGGGGGGGGGGGGGGGTGGGGGGGGGGGGGGGCTTTTCCCCGACCCCCCCCCCCGTTTTCCCCGTAACCCCCGGGGTCGCCCGGCCCGCCCAACCCCGCCTCTTCATCGGAGGGGCGGTGGGCGCCTGCCGCCTTCGAGAGGGGTGCTTCGTCGTCGGACTCCTCAGCACGACATGACGTAGGGGGTTTCGGGCCCCAACGGGCGGTGGGTGATGGCCGTCGCGGGATGCAAAGCGGCGGTGGCATGTGCCACCGCCTTTGCTGCGGTCTCGGGTAACCCGCTAGATCTCGAAGGGCAGGTTGTAAAGTTCGACCACGTTGCGGACGGTCATGTCGTAGCGCTCTTCGGGGGTGCAGTCGGCCAGGATGGTGTTCAGCACCTTCTGCGAGTCCGGGAACACCGAGTCGCCGTGGGGGTAGTCGTTGCCCCAGAGCAGGGTGCGGGTGCCGATGGTGTCGCGGGTCTTGATGCCGATGTCGTCGTCCTCGAAGGTCACCAGGAAGTTGCGGTCCCAGTAGTAGCTGGGCTTGTGGGGGATGGGGTTGGTGAGGGCGCCGCCGCTGCGCTTGTACACCCAGTCCAGCCGCTTCAGCATGATGGCGGTCCAGCCGGTCTCGAACTCGGTGGGTACGAACTTGATGTCGGGGAACCGCTCGCACACGCCGCCTTGGATGAGGTCGGTGATGGTGAACATGACGCCGGCGAACGCCAGCGCGTAGCCTGCCGCCTTGTGGGGCAGGCCGTGGTTGGGCGTGGCGCCGGTGAAGATGTGCATGGTCAGCGGCATCTTCATCTCCTGGGCGGCGGCCCAGAACTTGTCATAATACTTATCGGTGTAGGGGCGGTCGGCTGGGGCGGTGGCGGGGATGCACAGGCCGACGTGGCCAAGCTTCTTGGCCCGCGCCATCTCGGCGATGGCCTCGTCCAGGTCGTAGAGCTGTACGCACGCCAAGCCGAACAGGCGGCTGGGGGCCTGCTTGCAGTAGTCGGCGGTCCAGTCGTTGTAGGTGGCGAAGCAGGCCTTCACGATGTCGAGGTTCTTGATCTGGTACACGTTGAACAGCACGCTGGGGTAAAGCACCTCGGCGTCGATGCCGTCGATGTCCTGGTCCTTGATGCGCTCGGCCACGTCGTAGACGCCGGGACGGGCTAGATCGTAGCCCTTGCGCAGCAGTTGGCGGGTCTCGGGAGCGCTGAAGTCGACATTGGCCATGAAGAAGCCGGAGATGCCGATGCCCAGTTCGCCGTTGCCGAGGTCGAGCTGCGGGCCGCGTGCCTCGTCGACCACCCGTACCCTGGGCGCCTGATCGCCGAAGCGCTTCTGGAGCGGCGTGAAGAGTTCAGGGGGTTCAACCACGTGGGAATCGGCGGAGATGCAGAGCTGGTGTGCTGCCATAACGGTGCTCCTTTGCGAAGGCCTTGGTCGGGCGCTGTCCAATTAGTGGGATCGTACTGCACTATGCCGTTGTGTCAACCTGATTGCTGAACAGCGGCAGTAATTATGACCGATGGGCATATGGCGCCCGAGATGTGCTGCTGCGGGCAGTTTCGACGCGACGATTGCCACGGCCCATCGGATGGGCCTCGCAATGACGATGTACCAAAGGCCGTATCGGCGAGCGGCCCATGATTCATGGCGGTGTGACCCCACCGATCCGTACGCCCCCTATTAGGCAAGACCCTCACAACCAGCCTCGAACCCAAGCGACGAGTAGGCTCCTTGACACCCCGCGGAGCGCGCAGTACGGTCGCTACATTGGCGTGCGCTTTCCATAAAATAACTATGACGGCTACCCAGCCGCCGCTGCTCGGGCCAAACAGGAGGAACCTATGCTGACGCAGGAAGAGAACGACATCCTGACACGGGTGGGCCCAGGCACGCCGGCGGGCGCCTTGCTGCGCCGCTATTGGTACCCCATTGCGGTGCCCGCCGAACTCACCGAAGACAACCCCACCAAGTACGTGCGGCTGTTGGGTGAGGAACTGGTGCTGTTCCGCGACCTGGAGGGCCGCATTGGCCTCATCGACCATCGCTGCCCGCACCGCGGCGCTTCCATGGTGTACGGCCGGGTGGAGGAGCGCGGCATCAGTTGCGCCTACCACGGCTGGCTGTTCGATACCTGCGGCAATATCCTGGAGACGCCGCCGGAGCGCAACGATGCCATCATCACCAGCGTCACCACCACGAGCTATCCGGTGCAGAAGTTCGCCGGCCTGTACTGGGCCTACCTGGGGCCGCTGCCCGCCCCGGTCATCCCCAAGTACGACGTGTGGGCCCGTCAGGACGGCAAGCGCACGGTCATCATCCACCCCCAACTCGACTGCAATTGGTTCCAGGCCATGGAGAACTCGGTGGACCCGGCGCATCTGCAGGTGCTGCACCAGGAGTTCATCGGCCGGGGCCGCAAGCCGGTCAACACCACCCGCGGCTTCACCGACGATGTGGCCGACTTCGACTTCTACCTGACGCCCATCGGCGTTATGAAGCACCGCACGTACAAGAACGGCGAGCAGGACGAGCATCCTGTCATCTTCCCGAACATCCTGCGGCAGGGCGTGGCCACCCAGATCCGAGTGCCCATCGACGATACCCACACCGCCCACATCTTCATCCAATTCGAGCCCTCGCTCGACGGGTCCATCGTAGACAACGAGGACCCGCCGGTGGAGTACCTGGCCCCTTACAAGGAGCCGGCAAAGGCGCTGTACCCCGAGGCGCATTTCAACATGCGCTCGGTACTGGCCCAGGACCACATGGCCTGGGAGACGCAGGGTCCCATCGCCGACCGCACCGTTGAGCACCTCAGCTACTCCGACCGCGGCGTGGCGCTGTTGCGCAAGGTGCTGAAGGAGGAGATCCTGCGGGTGCAGGAGGGCCACGACCCGATGGGCGTGCTCCGTGACCCTGACCACGCCATCATCGATACCAACCTTGAACACTCGTTCAACGGCGTGGACGGCGCCAGCGCCCGCGCGCTCATTCTAGAGCGGGCCGCGCAGGCAGCGGCCAAGCCGTAACCGGTACCGAAGACACCGAGAAGAGGCGGGACGCGTTCCCGCCTCTTCTTCGTCGGGGGCACATGGTCTGACCTAGGAAGGCCTACACAAGCGATGAAATCTGGATACACCCGGACGGCGCTCTTCGTCACGGTGGTGGGGTTGGCGCTGAGCGTCGGGTGCAGCACGCCCCAGGCGGCGGCACCGGACGGCGGGACCGCCGTGCAGGCCACCACCCCGAAGGTGGGCGGCGTGCTGCGGGTGCGCGCCTCCCGCGATCCCAGCGACTGGGACATTACCTCCACCGGCAGGGACGTGGGCAACAACGAGTTGCGGGCGTTGGCGCAGCAGAGCTTGCTGGCGTTCAAGACCGGCCCCGATGTGGGCTACAACCAGCCGGTTATCGCACCGCAGTTGGCCGAGCGCTGGGAGGTGAGCCCCGACGCCAAGACCTACACCTTCCACCTGCGCAAGGGCGTGAAGTTCGCCGACGCGGCTCCGGTGAACGGCCGTGCGTTCACTTCGGCCGACGTGCGTTGGAGCCTGGAGTACATCGCTCGGTTGGGGCCCGCCTTCTCGAAACTGCCCGCCAGCAACGTCAGCTACATGCTGGAGGGCCTGGAGAAGGTCGAGACGCCTGACCCCGCCACCGCCGTAGTCAGCTTCAAGGAGCCCTTCGCCCCGTTCCTCAACTATGTCGCTCACCCCTTTGTGTCGATGCTGGCCCACGAGGTGTACGACAAGGATGGCAACCTCAAGGACCGCCTGACCGGCACCGGCCCGTTCCAGGTGGACGAGGCCGCATCGCAAAAGGGCGCCCGCTGGGTGATGCGCAAGAACCCCGCGTACTGGGACGGCGGCAAGCCCTACCTGGACCAGATCGACGTTCTGGTGCTGCCGGAGGACGTGACGGCCATTGCGGCGTTCCGCACCAAGCAGGTGGACCTGGTGACCGCGCTGCTGCCGCATCAGGGCAGCGACCTGAAGCAGGGGTCGCCCGACGCCGTTTGGTTTGCCTACAGCCAGAACCCCATGCACATCTACTTGAACAACACCCAGAAACCGTTCGATAACCCCAAGGTGCGGCAGGCCTTCTTCCTGACCGTGGACCGCGATGAGTACATCAAGGTGTTGTCGGAGGGCTCCGGCGGTTGGGCGACGGCGGGCACCCTGCCGGGGACCTTCACCCAGGAGGAGCTGAAGGCCATGCTGCCGCACGACCCTGCAAAAGCGAAGGCGCTGTTGGCCGAGGCGGGCTACCCTAACGGCCTCGCCGTCGATACACCCTTCCCGACCGACCGCGGCGATATCTACCCGACGCGGTTGCAGTTAATGCAGGCGCAAGCGGCCAAAGGCGGGTTCACGCTGACCGGCAAGGGGTTGCCCTTCACCCAGTACTCGGACCTGCGGCGCAAGGCCCAGCACACCGTGCAGTTTGCCAACCGCGACCTGACGGCCGACGTCGACTCCTACCTCTCGGGCACCTTCGACCCGTCGTCGGGCAACAACTACGACCGGGTCAACGAACCGAAGCTGAACCAGCTCATTCAGGCCCAACGGCGCGAGCCCGATCCCGCCAAGCGCACCGCCATTGTGCGTGAAGCCGCCAGGTACTTGGCCACCGAGTGCTTCTGCGGCCTGGCCGTCTACTACGGCAATGTTGCCGACTACTGGCAACCGGCCGTGAAGGGGTATCGGCCCAACTGGTTCCGCAACGGCTGGGCGATCGATGAAGCCTGGCTCGACCGCTGACCAGCGCACCACCGTACTTCTGGAGGAGCCTATGTTGAACCCGCATCCTGGGGCCGCCTATGGCTGGCGGGCCCGCATCGGCCTGCTGCAGCCCACCATGGTGTCGGACACCAACCCCTACGAGTTCTACCTGATGGCGCCCGAGGGCGTGCAGATGGTGCTGACCTCGCTGGGTATCCGCGGCGTCGGCTCGCGTCGCCAGGAGTACGCCGACGCGATGGAGCACATCGAGGAGCCGATCCGGCGGGTGCTGTCCCGCGGCGTGGACGCCATTGTGCAGGCCGGCGTGCCGCCCATCGTCACCCGCGGCTGGGGGTATGAGGCCGAGTTGCTGGCGCGCGTTCGCACTATCACCGACGTGCCGTTCGACACCGATGTCAGTGCGTGCATTGCCGGCTTCCAGGCGTTGGGCGTGGCGCGGGTGGCGGTGCTGGCCAGCGAGAGCATGCTGGACGGCATGGCGGACTACTTCACGGCCGCTGGGATCGAGGTGGTGGCGAGCAGCACGGCGCGGCCCGGAGGCGGCGAGGACCCGAGCGCCGACTCGCTGAGCGTGGCGTTTCAGGGTTCAGTGGCGCTCAAACGGGCGGCGTCGCGTGCCCAGGGCATCTATATCCCCGGCGCCAACCGGCCCACCGTCGGCATGCTGGCCACGCTGGAGGCGCAGCTCGGCATCCCTGTGGTCAGCAGCGCGCAGGCCATCATGTGGCGCGGGCTGCAGCTCGCGGGCGTGGATCCCAAGCCGGTGACCGGCTATGGGCGTCTGTTTCAGGCCGGTTGAGCGGTAGCTGCTGCCGCCCAGTGCCCGCGCATGGGCACCGTGCGCTTTGGTGGTGACTGGTGAGTGGTGGGGCGGGCGGTTGGCTGAGCCCTGCCGCGATTGTCAATGGATGTTTGATACGGCAAGACTGAGCACGTATCGCTCTTTTCAGTGTCTAGCACGCATGTCCTAATTGATGTATGCTGACGAGCGTCATGACAGCCACACCGCCGGTAGCCACCACCACGCCCGATACCCGCCGCGCCATTGCTGAGGCGGTGCGCAAGTACTGGGGTTACGACCAGTTGCGGGCCCTCCAGATCGAGGCCATCGAGGCCGAGTTGGCGCACCAGGACTCATTGGTGGTGCTGCCCACCGGCGGCGGCAAGTCGCTGTGCTACCAGGTGCCCCCCGTGGTGGCCGGCCGCACCGACATCGTGGTGTCGCCGCTGATCGCGCTGATGAAGGACCAGGTGGACGGGCTGAAGGCCAACGGCTACCCGGCGGCGGCGCTCCACAGCGGTGTCAGCGACGCCGAGCGCCGCACGGTGGAGGCGGGGCTGGCCCGTGGCGACTACCGGCTGGTGTTTGTTGCGCCGGAGCGGTTGCTCACCCCCACCTTCCTGGGGCTGGCGGCGCGGGCGCATGTCAGCAGCTTCGCCATCGACGAGGCGCACTGCATCAGCCACTGGGGCCACGACTTCCGCCCCGAATACCGCCGTATCGCCGAGTTGCGGAAGCTGTTCCCCGATGCCGCGCTGCACGCCTACACCGCCACCGCCACCGAGCGGGTGCGCGGCGACATCATCGCCCAGCTTGGCCTGCAGCAGCCGCGCGTGCTGGTCGGCGAGTTCGACCGCCCCAACTTGGTGTACCGCGTGGTGCGCCGCACCAATGCCGAGGAGCAGGCGCTGGAGGTGATTCAGCGTCACCGCGGCGAGGCAGTGATCGTGTATTGCATCAGCCGGGCCGACACCGAGCGCACCGCGGCGGCGCTGCGGGCCAAGGGCGTGCAGGCGGCCGCCTATCACGCCGGTATGGACCCGGCGGCCCGTGCCCGCACCCAAGAGGACTTCGCGGCGGAGCGCCTCGATGTGGTGGTGGCCACGGTGGCCTTCGGCATGGGCATCGACCGCAGTAACGTGCGGTGCGTCATTCACGCCGCACTGCCGAAGAGCGTGGAGCAGTACCAGCAGGAGACCGGCCGGGCGGGCCGCGACGGCCTCGAGGCCGAGTGCGTGTTGCTGTTCTCGCCCGGCGACGCCCAACGCTGGGAGCAGCTCATGCGGAAGTCGGCGGCGGAGTCGGCGCAGCCGCGCGAGGTGACCGATGCCCAGACGGAGTTGCTGCGCGACATGCAGCGGTTCGGCGAGGGGCAGGAATGCCGCCACCGGTTGCTGGCCCGTTATTTCGACCAGCCGTACGAGCACGACAACTGCGGCGCCTGCGATACCTGTCTGGAGCCGCCCGAGGCTGTGGAGAACGGCACCGGTGTGGCGCAGCAGATCCTGTCGTGCGTGCGCAGCCTGCGGGTGGGGTTTGGCGTGGTGCATGTGGTGGACGTGCTGACTGGCGCCCGCACCGCCCGCCTGCAGCAGTTCGGCCACGACCAACTGCCGGAGTATGGCGCCCTCAAGGCGCTGCCGAAAGAGGTGGTGCGCAGCCTGGTACTGCAACTGGTGGAGCAGGGCCTGCTGGAGCGCACCGAAGGCGACCGTCCTGTGGTGCGGCTGCGCAAGGCGGCGCTCGACGTGCTGTCGGGCAGTCGCCCGGTGGCGCTGGTGCTGCCCGATGTGGGCCCGGTCAAGGCGGCGGGGCCTGCCGGCGACGGCTGGGCGGGTGTGGACCGTGGCCTGTTCGAGGACTTGCGGGTGCTGCGCCGCACCATTGCTGAGGAGCGCAACGTGCCACCGTTCGTGGTGATGAGCGATGCCACGCTGCGAGACCTGGCACGGATGCGGCCGGTCTCGCTGCCGGGGTTCGGGCAGGTGCGTGGCATCGGCGAGCGCAAGCAGGCCGACCTCGGTCCGCGTTTCACCGCAGCCATCGCTGCCTATGCGCGGCAGCACGGCCTGAGCACCGATGTACCGGTAACGACGGCCGCGGGCCCGGCTCCCCGCCCGGTGGCGGCGCGCACATCGACCCGTCCTAATGCCGATCGCGAACTGGCATTCCAGTTGTTCGAGAACGGCGGGTCTGTAGCGGAGGCGGCGCGACAAACGGGGAAGGCCATGAGCACGGTCGAAGGCTACTTGGAGGCGTTCATTGTCGAACGTGCGCCTGCGTCGCTGGAGCCGTGGGTGGACGAAGTGACCTACGCCCGGGTGAAGGCCACGGCCGAGGCCATCGGCGGCGGGTACCTGCGGCCAGTGTTCGAGGCGCTGGGCGGCATGGTGGGCTACGACCAGATTCGGGCGGTGCTGGCCCACAGCGGCCTGCGCGGGCGGGCGCCTTCGGACGGTGGTTAGACCGCGATGGCGCCTGGCGACACCCCCTGGATGAGAACCCACTGCACAAGGAAATGGCCCGCCTGGCCGCCGTGGGAACTTCCAGAGGGCTACTTGCGAGCCACGGCGCAATGGTTGGCGGCTGAAAGCCGAAGCTTGCCCTGGGACAAGAAACTGTCTGACTGAGCGAATACAAGCTGCCTGACCTTGGCCTGACCAGGTAAATCCAGCGATAGGATGCGATGCCGGATCGGTGCGGCTATGTCGAACACAAACTCCCACCAATGTTCCGGAGAATCGAAGTCGAAGCTGAAGCTTACCGTCTCGATCGAAAAGTCCGCGAAGCCTGTGCTCCGGAGCAGGTCGTCAAGATGGGCGCGGTCGGAAAGTCGGAAGGGCCCCAGGGCATCTGGGTCGGGCGGCGCCGCAGGCGGAGCGACCTGGTTGAGCACGCGGAGGAAGGTTTCAAGCCAGGGGTTTTCGTCCGGCGGACTCCAGACGGCGAGGGTGAGCCGCCCGCCGGGTTTCAGGACTCTCTCGCTCTCCCTTAAGGCTCTGGCGAGGTCCGGGCAGAACATGTAGCCCCAACGGCAGGTCACCGCGTCAAAGCTTCCGTCCGGAAAATCTATCTGCTCGATGTCCAACGTCCGGGTTTCGACGTTGTTGATACCGTCAACGGCACAGCGCCGTTGCATGACCTCGACCATCTCCGGAGCGATATCCGTGGCGACTACCCGGCCACCGGGGCGGACGAAGCGGGCGGCGGTAAACGCTGGTTGTCCGCTCCCGGATGCGAGGTCGAGAACTTCCTTTCCGGGTGATAGCCCAGCCGAGCGACACAGCCATTCGTTGACGGGCTGAGTGTGTACCTCGTGAAAGGCATCCCACTTCTCCCAGCCGCCGGCTACTGCGTCCCAGTTAGCCCTCTGTGCCGCCTTGAGTTCAGCGTCTGCAGGTGTGCCGGCCATGCTCTCCTCCAGCTATCGCTTAGAAACTGGCCATGTGCGCTTAGAAACCTGGGCCAGCGTGGGCTGGGAACCCCCCCGTAGTACGTAACACACCATTCGGACGCCGCGGTCATATCACCCGAGCATCACCGCCTACACATCCGAGGTCTTCTACGAAGGCCGGCTGCATTCCCACCCGGGCCGCGGGCCATGCTTGTGGCGCTGGGCCGGTTGGCCGTTAGTGCAGCGGAGAGTAGGACGCCGGAATGAGGTGGCGCACCAGTTGCGCCAGCGGGCGGGCATCGGCGTGCGGCGGCCACACGTGGGTCTTCATGTACTCGCCGCGCAGTTCGTCGCGGTGAGTCCAGTTCTTATAGGGGAAGAGCTGGTACAGCCGGTTCAGGTTGCCCAGGTCGCTGGTCCACATGCCGCCTACCGGGTAAAGCGCCGCGCGGCCGGGCAGGGCCTCGGCGAACTTCTCGGCCACGCCGCGCAGGTCGCCCGCCTGGTAGGTGTACATGCGCAGTTCGTATATGCCGCCGAACTCCTGCCGCCCCGTCCATTCGGTCATGCCCTTGACGGGCGTCAGGATGTCGGTCTCCTGGCTGACCATCATGTCGTTGAGCACAGGGGGCCACAAGCCGCTGGGGTCCTTGGACGCAGCGGCGCGGGTGTCGAACCGGTGCTGCAGGTTGTCGTAGGCCCAGATGTGGATCACCTGGTTGAGCGGGCCGATCTCGGTGTGAAAGAAGCCGTACAGCGGCGAGTACTTCTCGCGCACCGCGTAAGACTTCGCCCAGCGCTCTTCGTATTCCGGCAGGGCGCCGGGCTTCAGGTTATAGGTGCGGATCTCGTAGATCATGGTGTCTCCTCGTTGCGGGTGGTGCGGCGGTGGCTATGGGGCCGCCGCGGTGCCGATAGTACGCCCGCCATGGGGGCAAGCGCAACGTGAACCTTCATCGAGGGTGCGCAAGTCCGCTGCAACCGCTATCCCTCTCGGAGCCGGGAGGCAGTGACCACATTGGGCAGCTAGGCATTCAGTCGCATGCGGGTCGTCGAATTGGCGGTGTACTCAACATCCGGTTGAAGGGATTCTTCACCGTCGGACGGTTCAGAATGACATACCAGGGGTGGTTTTTTCTGGCGCGACGGGTCAACTTGGTACCTGGCCTTGCCGAATGCCGCCTCTGAAGACTGAGTGTCACCCCGGTATCCGTGCCTGCGGCTCTTGATCGGGCGGGCGGCGCCCCGCATACTCGGCACGAACAAACTCCCAGGCAGGTGGTTTTCATGGCTCGAGTGACCGGTGCAGATCTGATCGTACAGGCGTTGCAGCGCGAGGGCGTCGACCACGTGTTCGGCATCGCCGGCGACCATATTCTGGCCATCCTCGACGTGATGGCCGACCAGCCGGTGCGGTTCGTGGGCTGCCGGCATGAGGCGGCGGCGGTGCACACGGCCGACGTGTTCGCCCGCAGCCGCGGCGGTCTCGGCGTGGCCATGTACACCACGGCCGGCTTCCTCAACGCGCTGTCCGGGTTGGCGTACGCCCAGTACAGCGAGGCGCCGGTGCTGTCCATCAGCGGGTGTGCGCCCAGCAGCGAGCTGGGCCGCGGCGCCATGCAGGAGATCGACCAGGTGGGCGCCGCCAAGCCCTTCACCAAGGGTGCGTGGTTGGTGCCCGATGCCCGCCGCATACCGGAGTACTTCGCCCGGGCCATACGGCTGGCCTTCAGCGGCCGGCGAGGACCGGTGCACCTCACCATCCCCATCGACGTGCAGGAGCAGGTGGTGGACGAGGCTGAGGTGGTGGCCTTTCCGCGGTCGCAGTACGTGCCCAGCGAGACCGCGGGCGCCACACCGGCGGACATCGGGCGGGTGCTCGACCTTATGCAGGCGTCGCAGCGCCCCTTCGTGATCGCCCAGGGGCCGGCCGGTTACACCGCCGAGGGTGGCGATGCACTCCGGCGCCTCATCGAGACGGCGCACCTGCCGCTGTTCACGGAGGACTGGGCCCGCGGTGCCGTGCCGGACGCTCACCCGCAGGTGTTCGGCTACTTCGAGCGCGGCCTCAACTATGCGGCGCGGCTGCTGGCGGAGGCCGATCTGGTGGTGCTGCTCGGCCGCAAGCAGGACTACACCATCAGCTACTTACAACCGCCCGCGGTGGCCGCCGATGCCCGTGTGGTGCAGGTGACGCCCGACGCCGATGCCATTGCCGTGAACCGTGGTGTGGACGTGGGCCTGGCCGGCGACGTGCCCACCATCATGGCGCAACTGGCCGAAGCCGCCGCCGCGCGCCAGTGGCGGCCGCGGCAACCGTGGCTGGACCGGTTGCGGGCAGCGCTCAAGGAGGGTGAGGCGTGGTACGCCGAGCGGGGCGCCGTGAGCGAGCCATTGCAGGCGCTGCACGTGCACCGTACCCTGGCGGGCCTGCTCACGCCCGACGACGTGGTGCTGTTCGATGGCGGCGATTTCGGCGACCTGGGGCGGGCCAGCTACCCCGCCGAGCTGCCGGGCCGATTCTTTTATATCTGCGGCATGGGCCTGCTGGGCGCTGCGCTGCCGGGCGCGCTGGGGGCGAAGCTGGCGCACCCGGAGCGGCGGGTCATCGCCTTCAGTGGCGATGGGGGCTTCGGCTTCAACGGGTTCGAACTGGAGACGGCGCTGCGGGAGCGCATTCCGGTGATGGTGGTGGTGGGCAACGACGGCACGTGGGGCATCGACTACCACCTGCAGGTGGGGTTGTACGGTCGCCCGATGGCGGTGGACCTGACGCCCGGCCTGCGCTATGACCAGCTTGCGGTGGCGATGGGCGCGCACGGCGAGCATGTGGCCACCTCCGCGGCGTTGCGGCCCGCGTTCGAGCGGGCGCTGGCGGCCACCGAGCGGGGCCAGGCTGCCGTGGTCGACGTGGCGCTCCAGCGGTTCATGAGCCCGCGTGCCCAAGTGGCCATCAACCGGGCGAAGGCCCGCATGGGCGAGCGCCCCTAACAGCCATGTCAGAACGGTATAGCGCTGCGGTAGAGGGCCGGCGGGGGAGTCCAGAGGGGACGGCTGTCCCCTCTGGCAGGGGGTTTGAGGGGTGTCCCCCCAATTTCACTCACCCCGAAGGGGTCCCTTGAACCCCTAGAGGGGGTTTGGGGGTGAGCCCTGCGCAGGGTTGAGCAACAAGAGAGTTCCGAGCTAGTCATTTTAGCGACGGCCGGCCGGTTCTGACCGCCGCTCTCGCTCGGCCTGCGTCGCGGGCAGGTCCAGCCGGAACCGGCGTGCGCTGGGAATGAGCGCGATGCCCGCCACCAGCGCCAGCGTCGCCAGCCCGCCGGTCAGCGCCGACATCTCGGCGCCCCACACCTGCGCCACCACCCCCGACGCGAACTCACCGAGGCGCGGCCCGCCGGTGGTGAACACGGCGCTAGGACGCGGCGATGACCTCCGCCAGCCGGTCGACGCCGTTCAGCGGGTTGCGCTCGCCCAGTGTGGCCAGCGGGCAGATGAGGCGAGTCACACCCAGCGCCTCGTAGCGAGCGATGACGCCCGCTGCGCCCTCGTGCACGAACGGCCACAGCACGGTGATCTCGATGGTGGAGGGATCGCGGCTGGCCAACGCAGCCAGTGCCCGCAGGCGGTCGAGCCGCGCCGCCAGTTGACCGAGGTCGTTGGAAGGCGCGAACCAGCCATCGCCGTAGGCCGCCACGCGGGCAAGCGCCGCGTCGGCGTCGCCGCCGATGATGAGCGGCAGGTGTGGCTGTTGCAACGGCAGTGGGTAGCTCTTGAAGCCCGACCAGTCCAGGAAGTTGCTGTGGTGCTCGACCACCTCACCCGACCACACCTGCTTCAGGGCCGCCAGGTAGTCGTCGAAGCGGGCGCCGCGGCGGTCGAACGGTACGCCGAGGGCCGCGTATTCCTCCCTTAGCCAGCCCGCGCCCAGGCCCAGCAGCAGCCTCCCGCCCGACAGCACGTCCAGGCTGGCGGCCTGCTTGGCGAAGTAGAGCGGGTTCGCCTGCGGCAGGATGCTGACGCCGGTGCCAAGCCGCAGCGTGGTGGTGTGCGCGGCGACGTAGGTGAGCGCCACGAACGGGTCGAGGAACGGCGTTTCGGGTGGCGTACCCGGCATCTTGCCCTCGCTGGCGTAGGGGTAGCGCGAGGCGTAGTCCACCGGCATCACCACGTGCTCGAAGGTCCACACTGACTCGACGCCCGCTGCCTCGGCCTTGCGGGCCAGTTCCACCATCCGTTCGGGCGAGCGGGTGATGTTGATGGGGACGATGCCGAACTTCATGGGGGTGTCCTTGAGTGGAGTACCAGGGCTATCGTATTCTTGCAGAGACCTGAGATCCCGTTCGTGGTGAAGTGGTAGGTCCCACCGCCCGGAATGTCATGCTGAGCCTCCGAGGCGAAGCATCCCTTCGCCCGCTCGGGTGGGTATCCTGTCGGGGTTCGAGAGGGATGCCCTTCGCCAGGCTCAGGACGGCGCTTCGTCGTCGGTCCCCTCAGCATGACACGGTTCTAGGTGGGGGAGTGGAGTGCCGCCACACGCTACCCAGTGGTATAGTTCAACAAGAATCTTGACGTTGGAAGCATCGTGCTGCGTACCCATTGGAGGCCCGATGGACCAGGAGATCGTCGTCTATACCGGTATTCGCTGCATGCCGTGCGAGTCGGTGAAAGCGTATCTGAAAGAGCACGATGTGCCCTTTGTGGAGAAGAATGTCCATAAGGATAAGGTGGCCCGAGCCGAACTGTTGGGGATGGGCTACCTCAGTATCCCGGTCACTATCATTGGCGACAAGCACCTGCAGGGCTTCGAGCCCGAGCAGTTGAAAGAGGCGTTGGGCATCGGTTAGTCCAGCATCGAGAAATGAACACCAGGCTGCCATCCGGCAGCCTGTTTTCTTACTCTCCCGGAAGGTGGCTCAGTGGGCGGTGGGGTTGCGCTCCAGCAGCACCGACATGCCGTCGGACAGTTGGGTCATACGGCCCAGGAATACGCTGCCCTTGGCAACGAACATGGCCCGCTGGATCTTCGAGTCGAGGATGGCCTGGCGGGCGTGCGCCAGGTAGGGGATGCCTGCCGCGATGTGCCCCTGGGTTGGCGAGAAGCCCGGCATGCCGTGGGACCGCTCGAACTGGCCCACCTCCGACTTCTCGATCTCGCCGCGGATCGCCGCTAGCGCGCCCACAATGCGGTAGTTGTTGCGGGGCACGTTGCCGCTGCCTGCCGTCTCGGTGACGTCGGGATCGTGCAGTTCCATGGCGTAGCGGTCGACATCGGTCAGCTTGAAGCCGGCGCGGGTCAGCGGCGCCACCACCATGTTCTCAGCCATTGCCTGCGGGCCTGCCGCCGCGCCGATGGGCTGCCGGCCCACCACGTCCATGCGCAGCACCGGGTTCACGCCGTCGTCGCCGGTGAGCAGCACGGCGATGGCGGCCAGCACGTCCTCCATGACCGGCAGGCCCGCCCGCAGGTGGCCCTGGTACTTCATGCCCAGCTTGGCCAGCGAGCCGCCGCCGACGGTCACCACGTTGTCGTACAGTCCCGCCTGCAGCGTTGCGCCCGCCAGGGTCATGGCGTGGATGGGGGCACAGCAATAGGCCTTCAGGTCGCCGCCGGTGGCCTGGTCGCAACCGGCCCAGGCGGCCATCGCCTTGGCCATGCTGCCGCCGCCCCGCTGGTAGCGATCGCCCGAGGCCTCTTCGCCGAACCCGAACACGTAGTTGACCTCGGTAGGGGCCACGCCGGTCAGCTTGAAGAGCTGGCGCATGGCCATGATGCCGGAGACCTTGGTGGCCATGTTCTCCAGCAGAATGGGGCCGGTGAGACTGATGTCCTCCTCGTGGCCGCGCAGCAGGCAGCCCACCAGCCGGCCGTCGGGTAGCCGGAAGGCCACAGAGTCCGGCGTGGCGGCGAGGTCTGCCTCGATCTTGGCGAGGGGGACGCCTGCGCCCAGCCGCGCAAGGTCGGCCGAGCCCATCAGGGGGTGGGCGGAGAGCTGTTCGGCGGACTGCTGGGCGAAGTCCGCTTCGAGGCGCACCAGGTCGAACTCGTCCCAGATCTTCAACAGTCCCAGGAACTCGGTCTCGGTCATGATCTCGCCGAAGGGGCCGTTGCGCTGGCCGCCCGCCACCAGGTGGTTGGGCCAGGGGCGCGGCACATCCCACAGCGCCTCGGGAGTGAGATTGCCGATGAACACCTGGTGCGGGGCATAGCCCAGGGCCTGGTCATAGGTGCGCAGGTTGGCCCGGATGCTGTCCCACACCGCCGGGTCCTTGCCGATCTCGCGCACCGGCTTCGAGCCGTGGGCTACCAGGCCCGGCACGTGAAACAGCATGCAGGCAACACCGGCGACGGAGGGCATGGACTGGGGCATGGGGTGCTTTCTGTTCGGGCAGATGTAAGGCAGATGGCGGTCTACCCGAGGCTGCGCATCTCAAATGCGGGCACAGGTTCGCGTTGCACGCAGGAGTCAGGATCCAGTTGGTCTCACCCCCAAACCCCCTCAAGGGGGTTCAAGGTATCCCTTCGGGATGAATTTGAAAGAATCGGGGGGACACCCCCCGAACCCCCTGGCAGAGGGGCGGCTGCCCCTCTGCACTCCCCGCCGGAAGTTATGCCTAGAGTCAGAATAGATGCGGTGGACCGCTAGTTCTACTGCGCCGCCTTGATGTTCTGGAAGTGCGACCAGGTGCCGGTGAGCGAGCCGGGGAACGACCAGCCGGCCACGATGGCGGGATTGACCTCCACCTCGGCGGGCAGCCAGAACAGGTTGACGTACAGGTAGTTGTCGAACAGCACGTTGCCGAGGTTGCGCCAGAGGTCGTCGCGCTTAGTGGGGTCCATGGCGGCGGTCAGCTTCAGCAGCGCGTCGTTGAGGCCGGCCGCCCCGGCGCCGCCGTTCTTGTTGTACAGATTGGAGGTGTGCAGCGTGACGCCCACCCACGGGTTAGAACCGGTGCCGCGCACCACCCAGTCGTTCTGATACTTGAGTTCTCGGGCCAGCCGGGTGAACTCCGCGGCCTCAATGGTCACCAGGTCCACCGTCACGCCGGCGGCCCGCCAGTACCCGGCAATGGCCTCAGCGATGTCGTTGCCGGCGGCGATGCCCGCTACGGGCTGTAGGTCGATGGTGGTGCGCAGCGGCTTGCCGGGGCCGTAACCGGCCTCTTCCAGCAGCTTCTTGGCGGCGGGCAGGTCGTAGCCGTAGTTGGCCGGGAACTTGGCCTGCCACTCGGGGTTCCACCCGTCGCGGCTGGGGTGGAAGTGATTGTTGTACATCAACTCGCCCTTGCCGCCGAAGAACGCCTTGTTCATCTCGTCGCGGTTGATGGCCTTGTTGAGCGCCTGACGCACTTTCGGGTCGAGCAACGGGCTGTCGGGGTAGACCCAGCCGGCCGCGGCGTTGGCGTCGTCCTTCTGGTAACAGCAGTAGGGCGTCACGTAGGCACGGGTGCCGGGGAAGACGCCCCGCAGCGTCTTCATGGCGCGGGTGTTGGCCTGCTGCATCAGGTCCTCGGGCAGGGCCGCCATGTGGGCCTCGCCGGTCAGCAACGCCGCCAGCCGCGTGGACGGCTCCTTCATGAACCGGAACTCGAATTCCGGGAAGTCGGGCCGGATGCCGGTCCAGTGCGGGCTGGCGGTGCGCTCGAACCGCATGTAGGCGGCCTGCTCGCGGGCCACAAACTGGTAGGGGCCGGTGCCGTCCTGCGCCTGCGACAGCTTGGTGGGACGGCCATCCTTGTCGAACTGCGCCTTGCTGCGCACCTCCATACCCGCCTGGGTGTCGGAGAGGGCAGTCAGGAACTGGCCGTCGGCCTTCGTGAGGCGGTAGATCACCTCGTAGTCGTTGACCACCTGCACATCGGCCACGGCCCCGCGCCAATAGGTGGTGTTGCCGTGCAGCGCGCCCGGCGAGGCGATGTCTTTCCACATGTCCACCAGGTCCTTGGCGGTGAACTCGCCCCAGCCGTGGTGGAACTGCACGCCCTGCTTCAGCTTGACGCGGTAACTCAGGTTGTCGGCTTCCAGCGACCAGTCGGTCGCCAGCCAGGGCGCCAGCTTCCCCGTCTTGAGGTCCATCGAGATGGGGTAGTCGTACATGGGCCGGAACACGGTGATGTTGGTGCCGCTGACCATGCGCAGTTCGTTGGTCTCGCCGGGGGTGGGCTCCAGCGCCATCACCAAGCGGTTGACCTTGGGTTGCACCGGGCCGGCGCTGGCTTCGGGGGCGGCGGCGGGCGCGGCCGGGGCTGCGGTGGATCCGGCGCAGCCGGTCAGCGCGCCGCAGGCGGTGAGGACGAGAACGGCCGTGACGCGGCGGGCAGCGTTGGGCATAGGCTTACTCCGGTCCCGATTCCGACCGCCGTTCAGCCGGCTTGGTGAGCATGACGAGGGCTTCCTTGAGGATGCGGCGACGGATGGCATGCTCGCTCTCCGGCGTGCCTTCGGCATCGCCCAGCGGGTGCACAATGCCGTTGCCGGTGACGATGCGATTGGAGCCCACCATCTTGGCCACCGGAGTCATGGTGCACACCTGCACCGTGGGGATGCCCGCCTTTTCGAGTTCGGTGGTGATCGCTGCACCGCAGCGAGTGGAGGTGCCTCAGGTGCTGGTGAGGATGACGCCGTCGATCCCCTTCTCCTTCAGGTAGACCGCCATTTCACGTCCTAAGCGGCGGCTGTTATCCACCGGATTGGAGAGCCCGCCGGTGCTGAGGAACGCGTTGTGGAGCTTGAAGGCGCCCTCGCTTTCCAGCTCGCGGGCCACATCCAGGCCCACCAGGCGGTGCGGGTCGGCCAGCACGTAGCGGGCGTCGTAGCCGCCGTGGGAGATCTCGTAGTCCTTGGCGTCCAGGTGGTCCTTGCCCTCCACCGAGTAGGCGCCCCAGCGGGTGGAGGCGCGGCCTTCGATGTTGTCAGGGTTGCCCAGCGGCACCAGACCGCCGTCGGTGATGAGGGCGATGGTGGCGTGGGGCATGTCGGCCACCGGCTCTGGAGCCGGGATGGGCCGGAACACGGGCAGTTGCACCTCGGAGGCGAAGGGCTGGCCCTTGAGCTTGGCCAGCAGCATGTCGGTGGCGCGGGCGGCCGAACTCTTGGCCTCGATCTGGGGCACCAGACGCCCCTGGGGGAAGTAGCCCTCGATGGCCGGCTTGCCCAGCGTTTCGCCCGCCACCTGCCGGCGGCCCAGGCTGAGCATCTGGCCCAGATTGTCACGCATCTGGCGGGCGTTGTCGGCCGTGCGCAGGATCAGCACGTCCTTATGGTAGATGTCGCGGCCGGGGTTCTCCTCGTACATGCCGCTGACGGTGGGGATGCCCAGCGTCTGCTGCGCCGCCTTGCAGAGGGCGCCACAGGCCATGCCATAGCGGCCGGCGTTGAAGGCGGGGCCGGCCAGCAGCAGGTCGGGCTCCAGGCCCTGCAGCATGGTCATGAGCGCTTCGGTGGCGGAGGCTTCGTTCTCGGCGAAGTAGTTGTCGCCGCACACCAGGGTGCCGGCCAGCACTTCGCCGTCGCGCAGCAGGCCGACGAGCGCACGGCCGGGGCCGACAGGGTCGGCCATGAGTTGCGGGCCCACGCCCGCGTGCTCCTCGCCACCGAGCTGGCCGAAGAACTGGTTGAGGAAGAGGACGATGCGAGTGGGGTTTGGCATGGTGGTCCGCCTTCTGCTAATACAGGGCCATGGTCCAGCGGCCGCCGCCGAACTGGTCGAGCACGCCGTGGGGTTGCGAGGCGGTGACCGTGAGTGCGCCCTTCAGGCGGTCCAGCACCGCGGCGTCACTGGACGGGGAGATCACTCGCTCCACCGGCGGCAAACGGAAGTTGTACCCGTTGGAGCCGACGTTCACGATGGCGGTGAGGTCGGCGTGGTTGAACAGCGCCGAGCCGTCCTCCGAGCCCTCGTCGCCGCCCGACGACGTTTCCCAGGCGATGAGCGTGGTCTTCACCCCGAGTTGCTCACACTGGTGCGCCATCTCGGCCATGTCGACGTGGGGAGCGCCGCCGCCGGTCTTGGTGAAGATGGCGCCATCGCACCGCAGCACGTGCTTCACCAGTTGGGTGGTGACGGCAACGCCGCGCTCCCGCTCGGCGGCGGTCTGGTGCGCCACCACGATCACCACACCCGCGAAGTCCAGTTCAACGCCGTGACGGCTGTAGAGTTCCCGGATCACCGGGTGGTTCTGCAGCATGTAGGTGCCGCGGGCGCCGTAGCCCTGCACCACCGCACCGCCCAGCACCTCGTTCGGGTGCACCAGCACCGGGATGAGGTGCCGCATGTTGTCGCCGTAGAAGATGGGCTCGCCGGGCACCGACGGCCGCTGGTGCGAGTGCACCTGGAACACATAGGCCACCCGCGGCAGGCCGGGCGCCGGGTTGAGTTCGAAGTGCTCCTGCGCGTCCGGAGCGCCGATGGCTGCCTGGTCGGCCAGCCACACCGCGGCCCGCAGCACGGCGTAGCGCAGCGTGTTATTGGCCTCGTCGCCGGCGATGCCGGGGGCGAAGGTGGGGATGACCACCAGGTGGTGCAGCGTGGCGTACACGCTCAGGTCCTGCACCCGCCAGCCCTCTGGCAGCGTGCCGCCCATGTCCAGCACCGAACTGGCCGCCCGTTCCGCGGGGCTGAGCATGGTGATGGCGGCGCCGCGCAGCACTCGCACCGCGCCCTCGCCAACGGGGCGGATGGGGCCGATGACGCCGGGGAAGTCGCTGCCATCGTCGGCGCGCGCCCGCGGTTCCACGGTGTCGAAGATGGCGACGATACGGCAGCGCTCGCCGGGGTGCGCCAGGTCGAACCGCACGTCGGCCAGGCGGGGGTCGGCGTCCAGCAGGTGGGTGCGCAGCGCGCCGGTGTCCACCGTCAGTGTGCCGCCCCGCAGGCGGGTGGCGTCGCCGAACTCCAGGTTGTGCACGTCGTAGTAGTTGAGGGTGAGCATCAGAGGGTGCCCGCCCGGAACGCGGTCATGGCGGTGCAGATTTCCTCGCCATCGATAGCAAACTCCATAGCGCCGATCTCGCGTTCGTAGATGTCGGCAGGGACCTGGTCTTTGATCTCCGGCTCCAGGATGTGGAACACGGGGAGGTTGAGCGACACGCCGGCCAGCGGCCCTACGTAGGTGGGGTCGCCAACGGTGACCGTCTCGGCGTAGATGGCCGCGGTGTCCGAGTCGGGTGCGCCCAGCAGCACCACCATGTTCTCGGTGCCGTGCTGGTCGACCGCCCGCTTGATCCGTTCTTGACCATCCAGGTCAAGTGCGCCTGCGGCCGTTCAGACAAAGCATTGGGTGTCCATGAACACCACCTGCGCGCCCGCCGCTTCGGCGATGGCTGCGATGGCGGGCCCAGGGATGCCGTCCCGTTCTCCAAGTGCGATAACTTTCTTGCCGGTAAGGTCCACGGGGTTCAGTCCTCCGCCCTTGGTTGAGGGCTCCAGCAATGCTTTCAGGAGAGTAGCACCTCATAATAAGTGCGTCCAGAATGGGGGGCGGCGCGTGGGTTGCGCCGGCACCCAGGCTATTATGGGGCCGTCGCAAAGGATTAGCACGGTAGGGGGTGCGATGGCAGAGCAACTCAACGCGGTGGCGCTGGAATTCGACTTGCCGTTCATGCTGCTGGTGGAGGACGGCTTCGGCCCGTTCCGCCGTGACGGGCACGAGGACTTTCAGTTCACCGCGCACGACATGCCGATGACGCTGCGGTTTGCCCGCAAGGTGCGCACCGAGAAGAGCGCCCTGCTGGACCTGCACCACCCCCAGGACTCGGCCAACTACACCCGGGTGCAGGTGTGGTTCGACGGTCCCACCCTGCAGCTCCGCACCGGCAGCCCCGACTACCGCCCGCAGGCCAACCACCTGATCGACCTCGCGCTCACCGTCCTGAACCGTTACGTGCGGCTGTACCGTGAACTGACCGGCAGCTTCCGCCTGCGGACCCCGATCCGCGCCGACATCCCGGAGTTCTCGTTCGTCGGGTTCCTGGAGGACGGGCGGAAGGTGAGCTACCTGTATGCGCCGCCGGGGGAGCAGTCGGTCGAGCCTGAGCGGCGCGCCGCCATCGACCGCGCCCTGCGCGACCGGTTCATCAGCGACTACGACCCTGACCCGGTGCAGGCGCTTGCCTTCACCGTGCGCGACCTCTACGAGCGCGGCGAGTACTGGCAGGCGACGCTCGCCGTCGCCACGCTGTGCGACGTGAAGCTGGCGCGCCTGCTGCGTGCCCGGTTCGAGCATGCCGGCCTGGCGACGGCCGACATCGATGCCCGCTTGACGGACGCGACGGGCGCGCCCCGTCCGGCCGACGACCTGCTGCACGTCTATCTCCCCCAGGTGACGGAGGGTGGGGATGATGTCGCGAGTGGCATGCATGCCGCCTACCAGCGCTGGCACGCGTCCGCTCGGGTGGTGCAGCGGACGCTGCTGCTGGGCCGCCGCGACGCCGTGGGTGCGGACGAGGCGGGCGAGGCGATCGTCAGCGTGTCGGCGCTGCTGAACGGGTTGGAGGCGTGGTTGGAGGGTCAGGGCGGGCCTCAGTTGGGGGCAGGGGGCGGCGGCTAGACCGGCCCGCACTCCCCAAACCCGTTCGTCCCGAGCTTGTCGAAGGATGGCCTAGACCTACCGGCGATAGGATCGTCCTCTCTCACCACCCAGGCCCGTGGTTCGACAGGCTCACCACGAGCGGGTTTTAGATGTGGCGCGCTCAATGCGCATCCGTCTCCAGCAGGTAGCGGTGGGCGGCGATGGCGGCGGTGGCGCCGTCGCCGGCGGCGGTGATGGCCTGGCCGGGGGCGCCGGCCCGCACGTCGCCGGCGGCAAACAGGCCGGGGACCGCCGTGCGCATCCAGATGTCGGTGGCGATGCGGCCGTCTGGGTCGATGGGGAGCAGCCCGGCCAGGAACGCCGTGTTGGGTTCCAGGCCGATGTAGGGGAACAGTGCGGCGGTCTCCACCACCTCGGTGGCGCCGGTGGCGGTGTCACGCAGGCGGAGGCCGGTCACCGCCTCGTCGCCCAGTACCTCGGCCACGGTGGTGTTGGGGCGGAGATGGATGGCGGGGGTTGCGGCCAGGCGCTGGCGGTACGCGTGCTGGGCCGCGGGCTGGTCGCCGGTGTGCACCAGCAGTACATGGTCGGTGAACTCGGCCAGGGTGAGCGCCTCCTGGAGTGCAGAGTCGCCGGCGCCGGCCACCGTGACCGGCTTGCCGCGCAGCAGTGGGCCGTCGCAACTGGCGCACTGGCTGATGCCGCGGCCCTGCAGCCGGTCTTCGCCCGGCACCCCCAGCAGCCGGGGGTGCGAGCCGCTGGCGATGATGACCGCCCGCGCCTCCACCTCGCCGTCGGTGGTGTCGACGCGCCAGCCGCCGGGGAATGGGGCGATGCGCTCGGCGTCGGCCATGAGGAACTCGGCGCCGGCGTTGGCCGCCTGCTCCTGCATGGCGGGGCCCAACTCGTACCCTGCGACGCCGTTGGGGAAGCCGGGGAAGTCCTCCACCTTATCGATGGTGCACAGGTGGCCGCCGGGGAGGATTTGCACCATCGCCAGTGTGGAGCGGCCGTGGCGGGCGGCGAACAGGGCGGCGGTGAGGCCTGCCACCCCACCGCCGATCACCGCGACGTCAAACACGCCCTACCGCCACTTGTCCACCGACACCTGCTTCTGCAGGCTGGCGCCCACCATCCGCCAGTAGGCGTTGGTCTCGCCGCCGACGATCACCACGTTGATCTCATCGCGGTTGAAGATGGGGATCATCTGGTTGGGGTCGGACACGATCTTCGAGGCCCAAGGCTCCTCGCCGAAGGTGGCGCGGGGGTACTTGTAGTTCTGGACCAGTTGGTAGTCCCAGTACTCGCCGGCGGGCATAGTGCCGTTCTCGTACATCCAGTCGATGACGGCCCGCTTGGTGGTGAGGCCGGCGATCTCGATGAACTGCTGGGCGGTGGTGGGGTCCAGCACCAGGCACGGCGGCGAGTTGGGGTCGATGCCGCGCAGCATGTAGCGCACGTGCTCGCGCCAGTGCTCGCGGCGCAGGCCCAGCATGTAGCCGGTGGTCTGGCAGCCGCGGAAGATCGAGACCACGCTCTCGTCCGGACGGAAGCCGTACTGCACGTGCAGCGGCTCCCAGGGGCTGCGCTCCTCGTTTTCGGCGCAGGCCGGGCCGGTGTAGGAGAGGCCGTTGCCCTGCGAGCCCATGTAGGTGATGCCGGGCACCGATCCGCCCTGCATGTTCTGCGACAGCAGGCCGAACGCCCGGCCGATGGTGGCGTTGGCGTGGTTGTAGGGCCCCATCGCCCCGATGCCGGCATTCATGTCGATCTCGTGGCGGATGGGGCCGTTGACGACCACCATGGTGGACATGGAGCTGGAACTGCTGCCGCGGGCGCTCACGCCCGACGCCGCCAGCGCCAGCACCACCGGGAAGGACTGGGGACGGCACCCCGCCATCACGGCGTTCACGGCTATCTTCTCGACGGTGGAGCCCCAGGACTCGCGCACGTGGGTGGGGGCGTGATGGCCGACCACCTCGTCGGGCTTGTGGCTGGTGTGGCGCAGCATCTCGGCCACCCGCTCCTCGGTGGGCAGCACAATGGGCAGGAAGTCGGTCCAGCGGTTCTGTTCGAACAGCCGGTGCAGCTCCTCCTCCGGGGCAGGTTCGCACAGGCGCGGCGTGGAGCGGTCGAGCGAGAAGCCCTTGAGGTCCGCCTCGCTGAGCGCGCCGGTCAGGCCCTCGATGACCTCCTGCATCACCGAGCGGCCGGTGATGGGGTCAGCGCCGTCGATGTAGGCGCGCATCTGGGCGGGGGTCTTGCCCTGCACCGGGTGGGGCACGTACACCTGCCGCAGTTCGGGCATGCCCGCCACCCGCACCACCGACTTGGTCACCGCGTGGAAGGCGTGGGTGTGGAAGGCCACCGCGGGAACGCCATATGTACCGTCTACCGACATGCTGTGCACGGCGACCGCCGGCGCACAGGTGCTTCAGTGGCCCACCCCCAGGATGGCGGCGTCGCCGTTGGCTTTGATCAGCTCCCAGGTGGCAGGGTCGTCCTTGCTGTAGATGTTGTTGAGGCGGGTGATGACGGTCTTGACGCCCGGCATGTGGTCGCCGAACCATCCCTGCACCTGCTCCATGAAGATGTCGGCGTCGTCGAAGCGGCAATCGACCAGGTAGATGGTCTTGCCGTCCAGGCTTTCGAGGCGGGGCGCCAGCGGCTTGCCGGTGGTCTTAGGCGGGTACCCGACCGGGTTGTGCACAACGATGTTCTGACCTGCCGGCATACTGAACCTCCGCAACGCCGAAAGCGATAGTGCGGCCACTATACCAAAGCCTGCGCGGCTTGACGATTGAGGGCTCATGGACCTGCTGCGCGGTGCTGGCCCGCGGCTTGGAGCGCACGTGCCACAAACCCGCTCCGTGTGGGGTTGACGTGCGCGCGGCCGTCCCGCAGTATGCCAGCAGGGGCGTGGCGTGCAGAGTGTGATGCCGGGGTCGGCGGGCGGCACGCCACCTGGTCACGAACGCCGAGCGGCGAAAAAGGGTGGGCCATGGCTGAGAGCGAATCGCATGCATTGCCTGCGCAGGAGCAACTGCGCAAGGCCGGCTTTCTGGCGAACTGGCGGGAGGCCGAGTGGTCGGCGCTGCTGACGTTTGCCGAGTATAAGGAATTGGTGCCGGCGGAGTTCCTGTTCCGCCAGGGCGACGTCGAGCGCTCGATGTACATTCTGGCCAAGGGCACGCTGGAGTTCATCGACCCGCCAAAACCGGGCATCCCGCCGCGCCGGCTGGGCGTGCTGCAGCCCGGCGGCGTCATCGGCGAGGGGGCGTTTCTGGACGGCGGGGCCCGGGCGCTGACGGTGCGGGCGGTCAGCGCATCGGCGCTCATCCGCATCGACCCGGAGTCGTTCAGCGCCTTCTCGGCGCGGCACCCGGTGCTGGCTACGGAGTTTCTGATGGAAGTGGCGCGCCTGGTGTCGCTGAAGCTGCGGGACACCACGGCCATGGTCACCCAGCATGCGCCGGAGCGGGCCGTCGAGATCCAGGCCAGCGCCGAGGAGAGCGGGGGCGAGCGTCGAGTTGACATAAATAGCGTGGCCCGCGCCGGGAACCTCGGTGACAAGCAGGGCATGGAGTTCTTCGACCGGCTGAACCAGCAGATCAAAGAAGGCATGCGGCGCCGTTCGCAGACCTAGCCCACCGCCGGACGATACGGGGGCCGTTGACCCCTCCACCGAATGAACGCACTGACGACGTTCTGGACCTGAAGCAACTGCGTTGCAGGTGGGTAGTTGGAGGGCGGTGAAGCGCTATGTGGCGCTCAACGTCGGTATCGCGGCCATCCCCGGGGGTCTGCCTTACTGACGAGGATGAGGCCCGGCTGGAGAAGGCGGAGATTCCGGAGGAGCATGCCGCCGCCACCACCTACGGCGTGCTGTTGCGGCGCCACCAGTGCCGGTCGCCCGTGCTGCTGGCGTTCCTCAGCACGCTCGACCCGAAGTTCGGTTAGCGGTGTTGCGGAGCACTAACGAGCGTTTGGGTGTTTGGAGGGTGGTCGTCGATGGATTCGGGGGCTGCAGGATGGATCCTGTCACGTCGTATCCCACCCGCCCACCCTCAGTCTGGCCAAAATGGGGGGACACCCCCCAAACCCCCTGGCAAGGCGGGCTGCGCCCTCCCTGCACTCTCCTGCTGCTGTGTACTCCGCAAGGCGCGAGGACTGAGAGTCAGGGGGGCGCACCGCGCTGTGTGCGCCTTTGATTGCGGCGGTGTTCAGTGGCTGTGGCCGTGCCCGTGGTCGGCGGCGGCCAGGGCGACCGGCACGGTCAGCGCCTCGGGTTCGTCGTCCTCGGGCTCCAGGCCCACCAGTTGTGAGGCCACGAGGTGGGCGTAGACGCCGCGGCGGGCCAGCAGCTCGTCGTGCGTGCCCTGCTCGGCCACGTGGCCGCCGTCCAGCACCACGATGCGGTCGGCGTCGCGCACGGTGGAGAGGCGGTGGGCGATGACGATGGTGGTGCGGCCGCTCTGGAGCCGTTCCAGCGCCTGCCGCACCTGCAGCTCGTTGGCAGCGTCCAGGTGGGCGGTCGCTTCGTCCAGGATGAGCAGCGGCGAGTCCTTGAGCAGCGCGCGTGCGATGGCGATGCGCTGGCGCTGGCCGCCGGAGAGCTGCACGCCCCGCTCGCCGACCCGCGTGTCGTAGCCGTCGGGTAGGGCGGTGATGAAGTCGTGGGCGTTGGCCAGGCGGGCGGCGTGCCTCAGTTCTGCGTCGCTTGCCTCGGGGTTCGCCAGGCACAGGTTATCGCGGATGGTGCCATTGAACAGGTAGGTGTCCTGGGCCACGATGGCGATCTGCTTCCGCAGGTCCTCCAGCCCGTACTCGCGGGCGTCGTGCCCGAACAGGCGCACCTGGCCGTGCTGGGGGTCCCAGAACCGCAGCACGAGGTGCGAGCAGGTGGACTTGCCGGCGCCCGAGCGGCCGACCAGCGCCACCACCTGGCCCGGCATGACGGTGAAGGACACGTGCTCCAGGGCATCCGGCTCGCCGGGGCCGTAGTTGAACGTCACGTCGTCGAAGGCGACGGCTGGGGTGGTGGGCGCCACGGTGATCGCAGCCACGCCTGGACCGTCGGTCACCGGCACCGGCTCGTCGTGCACTTCGAACACCCGGCGGGCGGAGGCGAAGGTCTCGCTGAGCTGCTTCGCCAGCTTGGCCATCTCGGCCACTGGCCCGAACGCCGAGAACGAGAGCAGGGTGACCATGGGCAGCAGGTAGCGGGGGAAACCGCCGCCGCCCACCTGCATGGCGCCCGCGGTGAGCACCGCCAGCCCACCGAAGCCGGTCATGGCCTCGATGAACGCCGACTGGAACGCCTGCTGCTGCAGGAAGCGGAGCTGCACCAGGCTGAAGTCGCGGCCGTTGCGGGTGATCTCTTGCGCCCGGTCGTCGCCGCGACCGAAGGCCACCACCTCGCGCATGCCCTGGATGCTATCGACCATGTGGGCGTGCATGGTGCCCAGGTGGCGCCGCAACTCGCCGCCCAGCCGACCGTTGGTAGCCGCTGCGGCGAAGGGGCTGGCGCCCACCGCCACCAGGAAGGGGGTGAGGGCCAGCGCGAGCGGCCACGACAGTAGCGCCAGCGACACCAACACCGCACCCGGCACCAGCACCGCCACGAAGGTGGGCGTGATGGTGTGGGCGAAGAACAGTTCGATGGTCTCCACGTCGCCACCGGCGATGCTCACCAGGTCGCCCGTGCGGCGGCGCACCAGGTAGGCGGGGGCCAGCGGTTCCAGCTTGTTGTACATGTCGATGCGCATCTCGGCCAGCAGCCGGTAGGCCAGGTCGTGCGCCTGCCACGACTCGGCCCAGGTAAGGAACGCAGAGAGCGGCACCAGCACCGCCAGCATGGTCAGCACCGGCGCAGGATCGTGGTGGGTGGCCACCTGCGCCACCACCAGCGCGCTCACGACGCCCACGGCAATCACCGAGGCGTGATGGGCCAGGCCCAGCAGGAAGGTGCCGGTGAGTTGCACCCACCACGGCCGCACCAGAGCCACCAGCCGCACCAGCAGCGACATGATGGACGGCTCGGGCTTGGCCGGCGTGGCGACGGCGTGGTGCTGGTGCACCTGGGGGGTGGGGTGGCTGTGGGCGTGCCCGTTGCCGTTGGCGTGCGGCGTTTCGGCGGCCCCGTCGGCGTGCGCGTGCCCGTTGCCGCCTGCCGCCGCGTGGTCGGCGGTGGCGGCGGCCGCGTGCACATGGCCGTTGCCGTTCGTGTGGTCGTGAGCGTCTTCGTCATGCTCATGGCCATCGTGCGGGTGGGCATGGCCGTTGGCGTGACTGTGGCCGTTGGTGGCCGTAGCCGCAACGGTGTCGGCGGCGATACGCTGGAGCGCCATCAGGTTGGCGTAGACGCCGCCGGCGGCCACCAGCTCCTGGTGGGTGCCGGTCTCGGCCACCTGCCCGGAGTCCAGCACCACGATGCGGTCGGCATCGACCACGCTGGAGAGCCGGTGGGCGATGATGAGGGTGGTGCGGCCCTTCATCAGCACGTTCAGCGCCTGCTGAATGACCGCCTCGTTCTCGGAGTCGACGCTGGACAGCGCCTCGTCGAGCACGAGCACGGGGGCGTCCTTAAGCAGGGCGCGGGCAATGGCGATGCGCTGCCGCTGTCCGCCCGATAGCCGCACGCCGCGTTCGCCGACCATGGTCTGGTAGCCCTGGGGCAACTCGGTGATGAAGTCATGGGCGTTGGCCGACCGGGCGGCGGACTCCAGCTCGGCGTCGGTGGCGGAGGGCTTGGCCAGCCGCAGGTTCTCGGCGACGGTGCCGTGGAACAGGTAGGTGTCCTGCGCCACCACCGCGATCTGCTCGCGCAGCGTGGCCAGCGGAATGTCCCGTAGGTCGCGGCCGCCCAGCACCACCCGGCCTTCCTGCGGGTCGAAGAAGCGCAGCAGGGTCCACACCACGGTGGACTTGCCGGCGCCGCTGGGACCCACGAGGCCAAGCCGCTCGCCGGGGGCCAGGGTGAACGAGACGTCGCGCAAGGCGGTGCGCTGCCCGCCCAGGTAGCCGAAGCTCACGTGATCGAACCGGATCTCGGGGGCCAGCCGCTCCGTGGGCGTGGCGTGCGAAGGGACCGAGGTGACCTCGATGGGGGTGTCGAGCAGGGCGAAGATGCCCTGAGACGACGACAGGGCGATCATGCCCTGGTGGTACAACGTGGTGAGGTCGCGCAGCGGGCGGAACACCTCGACGCCGAGCATCAGCACGATGACCAGGGTGCGCAGCTCCAGCGTGCCGTCGCTGACCCGCAGCGCGCCCACGCCCAGGGCCACCGCGGCGCCGGCCGAGATGCCCAGCATGCTCATGGCGCCGGTGCCGATGTTGGCGGCCAGCACGAACATGGTGGTGCGGAACAGGTGGCGCGCCCGCTGGGCCAGCAGCAGGCCGCGGGCCTTGCTCTGCCCGAAGGACTTCAGCGTGCCGAGACCCTGCACGCTGTCCAGGAAGTCGGAGCCGAGGGCGGCGTAGGCGTCGCGCCGGTACTGGCTGCTGTTCCGGTTCCAGGTGTGGAACAGGGCGGGGGCGACGAGGGTAAACAGGGCGAAGCCTAGGAAGATGAAGGCGATTTGGACGTCGAGGAACACCATGAAGGCGAAGATGAGCACCGGCGTGGCCGAGGCCACCAGCACCTGCGGCAGGTACTGGCCGAAGAAGGTCTCCAGGCGCTCCACACCCTCCACCAGCGAGAGCAGGACGCCGCCGGTGCGCTGCTGGTCGAAGTAGCCGGGGCCGAGTTGCAGGGCGTGGCGGTACAGCCGCTCGCGCAGCGTGATCTTGACCGCACTGGCCGTCTCGTGGGCCAGCGTCTCGCGGAAGTAGGCCAGCACGCCCCGCAGCGCGATGAGGGCCGCCACCGCCGCCAGCGGCACGGCGACATCGGCGACGGCGCCGCTCTGGAACAGCAGGGCCATGGCGCTGCCGGTGATGGCCAGGCGGGCGACGCCGGCGGCCATCGACAACAGGCCCACCAGCGCCGTGGCCAGAATGCGCAGCCGCACCCCGGCCGTTAGAGCGAACAACCGCATGTCGAAATACATCGCTACGCCTCCTGCAGGCTCCGGTCCATCGGGCCGCGTTCTGCGCCGATACTAATGGGGTCCTCAGCGAAATGCAAACCGTCGCAGGCAAGACCTAACGAGTGATATTAGGCAACTATTACGATTGGACGCTGTTGGCCCGAAGACCCTGAAGTGCACGTGCGCTGCTTCCACCTCACCCACGCAGGGCAATCGCATCTTGTTTGCGAGTGTAGTGCACCCTGAAAGCCGACCTGTCCTAGCGGTTTCACCCCCAAACCCCCTCAAGGGGGTTCAAGGTACTCCTTCGGAGTGATTGAGAGATTGGGGGGACACCCCCCAAACCCCCTGGCAAAGAGGGTTGCACCCTCTCTGCACTCACCCGCCAGAGGGTCCCGGCTTCCTTT
>Ga0082335_1002917_pt1 | contig 29889 bp, 26 predicted proteins | sample Subgrocontami58m_FD_72375 | JGI IMG/M metagenome (GOLD analysis project Ga0082335, IMG submission 72375) | Subsurface groundwater microbial communities from S. Glens Falls, New York, USA - GMW37 contaminated, 5.8 m (SPADES assembly) (version 2) ...
AAGGAAACGGCGGTCGATCCGGCCCGTTTAAGCAATTATCGTCTTTATGCCACCGAAGAGAACATGGAAATTGCCAATCGTCTTTTGCCGATGATCAGGGAAACAGTGAGGAAGTAGGGAACGAGGAACGACCCCGTGTCTGCCCAGGGGCTGATCCGGCCCCGCTAGCAGGGGCGTAAGGGCAGTGTTTGTCCGGCCGAACAAGGAGACGGGAAATTATGAATAGAAAATTGATATTCTTGGTAATTGCCTTGGTTTTTGTTTTTGCCCATGTCCTTGAGGTCCCGGCGGCGCCGATAAAGCAGCCGAAAAAGACGGCACCGAAGGAACAGCCAAAGATGGGGGGGACGTTGACCGTCGGCCTGGCGAAAGAGACCGGCAATCCGAATCCCTTCATTCAGACCCAGTCCACCACCCAGTACGTTCGAGAGACCTCCTACGAATCCCTGCTCATTCTTGACGCCGATGAAAAGATCATCCCGAACCTGGCGGAAAAATACGAAGTATCCGCCGGGGGAACGCAATTTACCCTTCGTCTCCGCAAAGGGGTAAAGTTCCACAACGGCAGAGAGATGAAGGCCGATGACGTCATCTGGTCGGCCAATTATGTCAAAGACCCGAAGAACGGCGCCTACGGCCAGAATATCATCAAAGACGTTAAAGCCGTCGATAAGATAGACGATTATACCGTTAAATTCACCCTCTCCAAACCTTCGACGACCTTCCTCTATCACCTGAGTTATATCCGCATGCTGCCGATTGTGCCGGCCAATTCGCTGCGGCCGGGTCAGATCAAATTGGAGCCCAATACTTTCGTACCGGGAACAGGGGCTTTCGTCCTAGAGCAGTATCAAACGGGATTCGGTACAGTGATCAGGAAGTTTCCCGAATACTGGGGGCCGCCCGCTTATGTGGACAAGATTTTTTTCCGGCCGATTCCCGACGGCGCGAACCGCTTCAACGCCCTGCGGACGGGGGATGTGATGATGGCGGACCGGCTGTCGCCGCTCGATGCCGCCCGGGTGATGAAAGGGGAGATCAAGGGACTCAAGATTCTGGAAGAACCGATGGGGGGCTACCAGCACCTGATCGTCAATTATGACAATCCCTTTTTGCGTAAGCTCGAGATGCGGCAAGCGTTGCTGTACGCCACCGACCAGCAACGGCTGATCGACGAGGCGTACTTTGGGGCCGCCACGAAGGCGGAAATCATGATGGATCCCAAGGGTATCTGGGCCAAAGCGGCCAATCTGCCGCCGCACAAACGCGACCTGGCGAAAGCGAAAGCATTGCTCAAGGCTGCCGGTTACAACGGTCAGGAACTGGTGCTGATCGGGCGAAAGTCGGCCGCCCAATATCTGGAATCATACCAGCGGATGTTTAGCGAGGCGGGCATCAACGTGAAGATCGAAATTCTGGAGGACGGCGTCATGAGGGATCGGGCCACGCAGGGGAAGTACGATCTCTTCACCACCGGTGCAGACGCAACACCCGATCCCGTGACGACGATGATGACCTATTACTACACTAATCCGGTGGAAAAGGGCACTTATTCCAGCCCCAAAGTGGACCGCCTCCTTGACAATCTGAATGCGGAATTTGACCAGAAGAAAAGGTTGAAGATCTTCCAGGAACTGGCCTGGACGATTCATAATGATGTGGCGGACATACCGTTGTTTTTTGAGACCCGCTATTTCGGCATGTCGGAGAAGACTCAGGGGTATCCTCCTCCGGGTTATGACACCAGTGCCAATGGGAATTTTTTCAAACACGCCTGGATTAAGTAAGAAGATAACAAGATACATAAGAAAGGAGAATACATTGAAATTACAAGACAAGGTAGCCATCATTACAGGTGCAGGAAGAAACATCGGTGCGGATATCGCCCGGCTGTTTGCCGCGGAGGGGGCCAAAGTGGTCGTCGCGGACATGGATCTCGGGCGGGGGGAAGCGATTGCCTCAGAAATCCGGTCGAAGGGCGGCGAGGCCCTGGCCGCTGTGGCGGATATCTCCTCGGTGGAGAATGTACAGGCCATGGTCAAAAAGGTGGTCGATACCTGGGGCCGGATCGATATCCTTGTTAATAATGCCGCTATTTCCGATAATAAAACCATCTTTGAAATCACCAAGGAAGAGTGGGATAAAACGTTGGCCGTTTCTTTAACCGGTCCTTTTGTCGTCTCGAAATATGTTGCCGAGCAAATGGTTAGACAAGGGAAGGGGGGGAGGATAGTTAATATCGCCTCCACCTCTGGTCACATGGGCCGCGAATCGGCCATTGCTTACACCAGTGCCAAGGCCGGAGTTCTCAACCTTACGCGTTCCATGGCCATCCAGCTGGCGCCGCATAACATCCGGGTCAACTCGGTCTCGCCGAACCGGATCGGTTCCCCGGTAGGCAAGGAAGAATTCGACCCGACCCGCAAGGTGGAGAATCTGAAGGGGCGACCGGGGCTGCCGATGGAAGTGGCTACCGTTGTATTGTTCCTCGTTTCCGATGATGCAGAATTCGTCATCGGCCAGGATCTCAAGGTCGATGCCGGGTTTTCGATCAGGATGTAAATTTGTGAATTCACTGCTCCGTGCCCCGTTCGCTTTTCTTAAATACCTCCTGTATTTCGCATGAAAGAAATCCAGCGAAAGAAAAGGAGAAGGCAATAAGGTTTGGCAGTGGATCAGGGGCTCGTGTTGTGTGCAATTGAGCGTTGACATTTGCGGTCTAATTTTATAGTACCTTGCGCAGCCGGTGCGAAACTGTCCGGTCGTCTTTTCCCTGCGGATAATTTTAATGCCCCTGCCTGGTTAAGCGAAATAAGGCTGCGGTACCCTTGAAGAAAGGAGATCGTCCCTCAAAATTATGGCGAATACTCAGACTACTGACTCCGGCGGACCGGAATACTATGTGGGTATCGACATCGGCGGTACTTTTACGGATGGCATACTCATAGACGGGCAGGGTCGAGTGCATCATTTCAAGACCCCCAGCGTGCCCTCCAACCCCTCGGAAGCCTTCATGCAATGCCTTACCAAGGCTGCCCGCTTCCTGGACATTTCCCTGGAAAATTTGCTGCCTCGTATCAGCAAACTATCCTACGGCAACACTATTGCCACTAATGCCCTTCTGGAACATAAGGTGGCCAAAACCGGCTTGATTACGACCCGGGGTTTCCGTGATGTCCTGGCCATTGCCCGCATCGGCAGGGAATATCTAGGCATTGACCTGCAATGCCAGCGCCCTGACCCCTTGGTGCCCCGCAGCCGGATCGAGGAAATTACGGAGAGGGTGGACAGCCGGGGGGAAGTGGTAACCCCCCTCAAAGAAGCGGAGATCGGGGAAATGTTGGATAGATTTGCGGCGGCGGACATCTCCGCCATTGCCGTCTGTCTCCTCTGGTCGTTCAAGAATCCGGAACACGAACGGAAAATCGGCCGCGCCATAGTGGAGAGATTTCCGGGTATGTATTTCTCGCTGTCCCATGAAGTAGCCCCCATTATCGGCGAGTACGAGAGAACGGCGACGACGGTCATCAACGCTAGCCTCGGTCCCTTGCTGAAAAGCCACCTAGGGACGCTTTCCGAGGAGTTGGAAAAAGGGGGCCTGAATGTTCCCCTGCTCCTCATGCAGGCCACCGGCGGGGTAGTGCCCACGGCAGATGCGGCTCTCATGCCCATTACCATGGTCAATTCAGGGCCGGCGGGCGGCGTCATCGCGGGCAAATATCTGAGCGAACTACTGGGCGTGCCCAATTGCATTTGTGTTGATATGGGGGGGACCAGCCTGGATGTCAGCCTCATCACTGAGGGCCAGTATTCCGCCAGCCTGAATGCGCGCATCAGCGACAACAATGTGGTGGTGCCCATGCTGGATATCTTTTGCATCGGCGCTGGCGGCGGCAGCATCGCCTGGCTGGACGGCGGCCGCCGGTTGAAGGTCGGTCCCCAGAGCGCCGGTTCCAATCCCGGCCCTTCCTGTTATGGCCGGGGGGGGACTGAACCTACGGTCACTGATGCCGATGTGGTTCTGGGACGCATCGATCCGCAATTTTTCCTGGGGGGCGAAATACTCCTGGATAAAGATAAGGCGGCCTCCGCCATTGCCGAAAAGATCGCCCGGCCTCTGGGGCTGGACCTTCTGGTGGCGGCCGAAGGCATCTGCCGCATCGTGGATGCCAACATGGCGGACGCCGTGCGGACCATGACGCTGCGCAAGGGTTATGATCCCCGGGATTATGCCCTGATCGCCTTTGGCGGCGCCGGACCGGTCCATGCCGCCGCCATTGCGCAGGAGCTGGGGATCAAAACCATCGTCATCCCCTCCATGGCCGCTGTCCAGTCAGCTTTCGGCATTGTCCAGTCGGATATCACCCACAGCCTTACCCTTGGTGACACCGTAGAAATCGGCGATTTGGACAAGATCGTCCGCCACTTTACCGAACTGGAAGAAAGAGGTCTGGACCTGCTCAGGAAAGACGGGATCCGGGAGGAGCAGATGGAGATGCGGCGCTGGGTGGATATGCACTATCGCGGTCAAGCGCACGAGGTCACGGTGCCTCTGCAGGCCAGACCGTCCAGCCGGGAGGACATCAAGGGGATTATCGAGGCCTTCGAAAGAAAGTACGAGTCGATATACGGCAAGGGCACCGCCTTCAGTCAGGCCGGTTATGAAATTGCCGTTTTCCGCGTGGATGCGGTGGGTAAAACCAAGAAACCGGACACGCCGGCTTGTGTTCCCTCCGGTCCTGATTCGTCCCCGGCCCTTAAGGGATACCGGCAGCTCTTTTTCCAGGGCGCCCTGACTACCGTACCCGTCTATTCCGGGGAAAAACTTAAAACGGGCAATGTCGTCCCCGGTCCCTGCATCGTGGAATACGTGGATACCACCGCCGTAATAAACGCCAATATGGGAGCGACGATGGATCCCTATCGTAACCTTATCCTGCACAGCGAAGATAAATCATGAGAGGCATAAATGGTCGACCCGATAATTTTGGAAATTGTCAATAACAGGTTGCAGCAAATCGGTTTGCAGGCGGGCTATACACTGTTGAATACTGCCGCTTCACCGATTGTGGTCCATTCCAAGGACCTCGGCTTCAACATCTCCGATCACCTGGGGCAGTGCGTGGTCTACTCCATGTGGATGCCCCGGCATGGCACGAACCTGAGTTATATGCTCAGGGCCTGTAAAAAGGTCTTTCAGGGCCGTATCCATCCCGGCGACATGTTCATCACCAACAGCCCCCACGCCGGCGCCCTGCATAACCAGGATATCGCCATCATTTCCCCGATCTTTTACGAGGACGAGCTCGTGGCCTGGACGGGCTGCGCCACCCACCATCTGGATGTGGGGGCGATGAACCCCGGACGGGCCTTCATGGCCACGGACTTCTTCCAGGAAGGCATCATCATCCCGCCGTTAAAGATCATGGAAGGATATGAATTGAAAGAGGAAGTCCTGGACCTTTTTCTGGAAAACGTGCGGATTCCGCACCTCCAGGGGCTGGATCTGAAGGGACAGATCGCTTCCAATAACGTGGCCCGGGAAAAGATCCTGGAGCTGATGCAACGCTATGGTGCGGCCACGATGAAGGACTGTTACAAGGAAATCATTGATTTCTCGGAAGAAAAGGCCCTGGAGCGCATCCGCGTGCTGCCGCCGGGCGAATATGTCGCCACGGATTACATCAGCTGCGACGGCATTTACCGGGTCAAATGCACCCTAAGGGTGAAAGAAGACAGCCTGACCTTCGACTTCGCGGGCACCGACGCCGAGGCCAATATTTTCATCAACTCGGCCCTGCCGTGCACGGTGGCCAATGTCCACAATATCGTCGTCTGCCTGTTGACGCCCGATATCCCCACCAACGAGGGCTGCCTCCGGCCAATCAATGTGGTGGCCCCGGAGCGAAGCATTTTGAACTGCAAACCTCCCGCCCCCTGTTCCGGTTCTTCGGTCATCTCGGGCTGGACGGCCATGTCCCTGGCGGTGCGCACCCTGAGCCTGGCCCTGGCTGGGTCGAAGCAATCCTGGCGGGCCAACGCCTCCTGGCCCACCGGCCATACCGGGCTGATGATGGGCGGCAAGGACAAGAAGGGCAAGATCTTTTACAGTTCCTCGTTGACCGGGCAGGTCATGGGTGGCGGCGCCCGGGCCAATAAGGATGGCTTGAATTTCGCCAGTGCCCCCGGTTCTACCACCACTTCCCGTCTCAATGCCGAGGAGGTGGAGGCCCGCTATCCTTTCCTCACCTTGTGCACGAAGACCACGCCCGATTCAGGCGGCGCCGGTAAATATCGCGGCGGCGTCAGCGCCGAAGCGGCCTTTAAGCTCCACGGCACGGAGGCGGCGGAAGGCATATTCTTCTGGACCGGGCGCGGGGTGGCGGCCAACGGCATATTCGGCGGCCAGCCCGGCTCTACGGGTGTGCTGGCGATAAAAAAGGATACCAATATTATGGGACTGCTGCCGCGGGGTTTGCCGTCCTGGGAAGAGATTTCCGGGAAGGAAGAGATTCTGGCGGGGAGGCCCGCCCCTTTCCCCTGGCATGAAACTGATGTCGTGCTGATGACCAATGCCGGGGGCGGCGGCTATGGAGACCCCCTGGACAGAGACCCGGAGTTGGTGCTTAAGGACGTCATGGAGGGCTACGTTTCCCGGGAAAGAGCTGCCACCGACTACGGCGTAGCAATCGACCCCGGACGGGGAACGATTGATGAGCAAGCCACGGAAGAGCTGAGAGCCGAAAGAAGAAAGGCGGGGGAGGGCACTCCTCGGCAAACTGACGATTCAAAGGCTGCCGTGTTGGTAGATGAAGCCTGAAGGAAATTAAATCATTTCCGGAGGGTCTTCATTACCTGGTCGAAAGTGAGGACCTCGCCGCCGAAGCCTTTGGCGAAGTTTATTGCGTGTTGCTTGCTGGCGAAAGCCAAGATGTTGAAGCAGCACTCTCCGTAGGAAGTGTCCTTCACATAAAAGGCCTTGCGGGCCTCGATCAGCGACCGTGACATGAAATCCGCCGTCTGGGCTTTAGCCAATTTCGCAGGGTCCAGATCTGTAAAAGCACAGCCCAGGCAGCCATAAGCTATCTGCTTGCCATCATCCAGGGTCACTAAAAAGAGTGCCCCTTTCGGTTCCGTGCTGCAGAGGGGGCATTTTTCTGCGGCCGCCGCGGTCATCGCAATAACCAGTAACCCCACGGTCACGGCCAAGAACCAAAATTTACTCCATTTTGTCTTCATTATCAATCTACCTACCTTTGATCAGCAACCTGTTTACTGAGTGAAATTTATGAACACCGGTCCCCGATGTCAAGGCCGATGGAACTGGCAGGCAAACACAAGATTCAATTCTTCTTGACATACTATGTTCTTTTTCATAAAGTTCCGCGGGGGGAGGGAAAGCACCGGCCAACAAAATACCAGCCACTAAAAAATCAAACAAATTAATGCGATAGGAGATTAAAGATGAGAAAAACGATGTCTTTTACGTTATGTATCTGTGTCTTGACGGCATTGATCGTCCTGGTTAAACCCCTTGCCGCGCCCGCAGCTCAAAAAGCCAAAGCGGGGTGGGAGGCGGAATGGAACAAGACGGTGGAAGCGGCTAAAAAAGAAGGGAAGGTGCTGATTTATTCCACGCCGGGCGGCGACGTGATCCGCGCCATCGCCGGTGCCTTTGAGAAAAAATACGGGATAAAAGTTGACTGGGTCAACGGGCGCGGCGAGCAGTTGACGCAGCGGATGCAGCAGGAGAAAGTCGCCGGTATCAAGGCGGTCGATGTAGTTATGTCGGGCGATGCGACCACCCTGACCGTAATGAAGCCCGCGGGGCTTTTGGGCAAGCTTGGCGCGCAACTCATACTGCCCGAGGTCACCGATCCTCATGCCTGGCTGAACGACAAAATGCCTTTTTATGATAAGGATCAGACGGGCTTAGCGATGCTGGCTACCTCGCAGCGCTATGTGATAATCAACACCACCCTGGTCAAGGAAAATGAGATAACCTCCTATAAGGATCTGCTCAATCCTAAGTGGAAGGGCAAGATCACGATGAACGACCCCACGATTACAGGTACGGGTAATGCTTTCATCACCATGTTGGCGGTTAACCTTTGGGGCGTCGAAGAGGCTAAAGAATATATGCGCCAACTGGTCAAGCAGGAGCCGGCGATTACCAGCGACCGCAGGCTGCAGGCGGAATGGGTGGCCAGGGGCAAATACGCCATCAGCCTGGCCACAAATTTTGAGAATGCCATTGAGTTTATCAATCTGGGGTCCCCGCTGGCATTTGCCAAGGTGAAGGAAGGCGGAAAAGTGGGTTCAGGGGCAGGCGGCTTAGCAGTGCCGGCAACGCCGGCCCATCCCAATGCCGCGAAAGTCTTCATCAACTGGATATTGAGCAAAGAAGGGCACGCCGCATTCGTAAAAGTTTACGGCAGCCCGGGAAGCAGGAAAGATGCGCCGCGGGAAGGCATCCCCCCGCAAATGTTCCCTGAACCCGGTGAAAAGTTCTACGATGAGACGGAAGAGTCCATCTTGTTCCGGAAGGATATGGGTGTGTTTGCCAAAGAGATCTTTGCCCCCGTGCTTAAGAAATAAGGCCAACAGAGTCAATAGGAGTCAATAGGGGACGGTTCCAATTTATTCTCCTTGAATAAATTGGAACCGTCCCCATTTTTTCCTTTTTTCCGGAAAGCAATTTCTAACTTGCTAAAAGTTTTCCGCCAGTACTTCGTAATAGGCTTGCGGATGTTGGCAGGCGGGGCATTTCTTGGGTGCTTCGGGCCCCTCGTGAACGTAACCGCAGTTGGCGCAGTGCCACTTCACGGGCGCTGGTTTCTTGAAAGCTTCGCCGCGGTCGATATTCCCGGCCAGTTTTCTGTATCTCGCTTCGTGGAACTTCTCCACCTTGGCAATATGTTCAAAGGACCTGGCGATCTCGGGAAAACCCTCATCCCTGGCGATTTTGGAGAAATCGGCGTAGATCGCGGTCCATTCCATATTTTCACCCGCGGCGGCCGCTTCGAGATTGGTCTTGGTATCATTGATCATTCCCGCCGGATAGGCCGCCGTGATCTCAACATCCCCGCCTTCGAGATGCTTGAAAAATACCTTGGCGTGTTCCGCTTCGTTCCCGGCCGTCTCGATGAAAATGCTGGCAATCTGTTCGTATCCCTCTTTTCTGGCGGCGCTGGCAAAAAAGGTGTAACGGTTCCTGGCCTGCGACTCTCCGGCAAAAGCTGCCAGCAGATTCTTTTCCGTCCTGGTGCCCCTTATCGACTTAGCCACTGGTCAATCCTCCCTTCAGTGATTTTTTCTTATTTATATCACAAGGGACCAAAGTACTCCATGGAAAACAATTTCAGAACTCCCGCAACAGCCGGCCGTAGCCGGGGAGCTGGGCCTTGATGCCCATTAATCTAAGTGCTCCCCAGATTCCTGACTGAGTGCCCCCGATTACCGGCAGTCCGGTATCTCTTTCCACGGCTTCGATGTTGTCGCTAACCGGCCAGGCGGAGCAGGGGATGTAGATGCACTGCGCATCCGGCGCTTCGGCTTTTCCTTTGAGGGAAAGTTCGAAACTGAGGGAGCGGGGAAGACGGGGATAATCGGCGAAAGCGGCATTGGCAGTCTGCAGGCTGCCTATCTCAAATCCGGACGCTTCCAGAAACTTGACGACCATGCCGTTGACCTTCTCGCCATAGGGCGTTACCAGGATGATCCTTTTCGCTCCAAACCGCCGCATGGCCTCGGAAGCGCTGGTTTGACCCGTGGTGGCGGGAATGGCAGTTATCTTGCCGATCCTTTCGATGATTGTCTTGTCAAAGCCGGGTCCACCGAAGACGACCGGAGGCAGGCCACCCATGGTGATGACGTCAACGTTTCTGGCTGCCAGTTCCCGGGCCGATTCTTCAATCCGTGCGAGGGCTGCGGAGACCTGGCTTGACACTAAATCCCTGATCCCCAAAGCTACCGAAGTGAGGGTGACGTTGGCGGGGAGCATGCCTTGCTTGCTTTTATCGTCTACACCTCGCCCGCCAATGGAGGGCGTCATTTGGCCGATAACGTATTTGCGTTCCTGCATTTTATGCTCCTATTTTAAGAGGGGTCCGAAGATTTCCTTCGCCATTTTGATATATTCATTTTTCTTGAATTGGTACTCCTCGGGACTGGAATCTACGTATTTCAGGCCCGGTTGACGTACGTCGTAGACGGGCAGGAAATCCGTTGGGACATCCACCCTGGAACTCTGGGTGAGCATGGCCTGAGACAGCAGCGTCCCTCCTTCCCTGGAGAGCACCCAGTTGAGAACCACCTTGGCGGCATTGGGGTGGGGCGCCTTGATCGGAATACTGACTGCGCCGTTGGACTGGGTCGTATAGGCGCCTTCCTTCAGTTGTATGCCGGTTATGGGGGCTCCAACTTTTATAAATTCCGCCGCCGTATTTTCATCGCAGCCCAGCAATATCGGATATTTCCCCCTGGCCACCCATTCCGTCATCAACCGCTGGTCGCGAAATACCAGGGGGTCCTGTTTCAGCAACCGGCCAAAATATTCCCGGCCGATTTCTTCTGCCAGCGGTGTAAACCAGGCGTTGCCGGCGCCCGAAACCGTTGGGTCGTTGATCAGTATCTTTCCTTTCCACTTAGGGTCGAGTAGATCATAATAGGATTGGATGTCCTTCTGTTTCACCATCTGGCTGTTAACCACGACACCTGATTTTGGAACCGCAAAGAAGGCCAGGTGATAGCGTTTCTCCACATCCACCCAGGGTATTTTACCTTGATACCAAAGTTTGGGATCTTTAACTTCCGGCAAGATCAGCGCCGTATCGATCCTCTCCACCCCGCCCGCCGGCTTCAGGTAGAGGATGATGTTCATGGTGCTGGACAGGATTACGTCGAAGGTATATACACCGGCGCTTTGTTCCGACTTTATTCGTTGAATGACCTCGGAGCCCCTGCCGATCATGAACTCGGGATTGATCCCGAATTTCTCATTCAGAACCTTACGGAGCACGGCCGCCCCCGGTCCCACATTACCGGTAATGACCACTTTACCTTCCTTGCGGGCCGCCGCTTTTACCCGCTCCCACTCCTCTTCCCAGGCCTCACGGCCCGTGCCCGTTGCCGGAGGTTGTTTTAGCGCTTTTGCGGCACCGGCCGGCGCCGCAAAAGTGTTGGGAACCGTAACCATCAGCAACGTCAGGCAAATAAGAAGGCTGATTCTCTGCAATATCATATATCATTCCCCTCTACTTTTTCAGGACTGGTCCAAAGAGCTCTTTGGCAATCTTCTCATACTTCCCTTTTTTGATCTGATACTCTTCGGGGCTCGAATCCGCGTATTTTATGCCCGGCTGTCGTATGATATAGGCAGGCAGGAAATCTGTAGGCACGTCCAAACGGGAGCTCTGGTTGAGTGTTGCTTGCGAAAGCAAGGTCCCGCCTTCCTTGGATAGGACCCAATTGAGGACCACCTTGGCGGCATTGGGGTGCGGCGCTTTGACGGCGATGCTGACGGCGCCGTTGGATTGGGTGGTATAGGCGCCTTCCTTTAGCTGCATGCCTCTCATGGGGGCCCCGGCCTTCATGAACTCCGCGGCTGCTTTTTCATCGCAGCCGATCAACATCGGATATTTGCCTCTGGCCACCCATTCGGTCATCAGCCGCTCATCCCGCATCACCACGGGTTCCTGTTGCAAGAGCCTGGTGAAATATTCCAGACCGATGTCTTCGGCCAGCGCCGTGAACCAGGCGTTTCCGGAGCCCGAAACCGTTGGGTCGTTGACCAGGATTTTCCCCTTCCATTTGGGAGCCAGTAAATCATAATAGGAACTTATGTCGCCTTGCTTGACCAGCGTGGTATTTACCAGCGCTCCCGGTATGGGGGCGGCAAAGAAAGCCAGGTGATAGCGTTTTTCTACGTCAACCCAGGGTATTTTTCCCTGATACCAAAGCTTGGGATCTTTAACCTCCGGCAGGATCAAGGCTGTGTCTATCCTGTCGACCCGGCCCTCTGGTTTCAGGTAGAGGATAATGTTCATAGTGCTGGACAAGATCACATCGTAAGAGTAAACGCCGGCATTTTGCTCCGCTTTGATTTTTTGCGCCACCTCGGCGCCTCTGCCCGCCATGAACTCGGGATTGATCCCGAATTTCTCATTCAGGACCTTTCTGAGTACGGCCGCTCCCGGTCCAACGTTACCCGTAATGACCACCTTTCCTTCCTTTCTGGCGGCGGCCTTCACCCTTTCCCATTCTTCCTCCCAGGCATCGCTGGCCGTTCCGGCACTTTGTGGCGCCGTTGACCGGTCGGTTGTCTTGGTAGAACCGGCCGGTGCGGCTCCCGCTTGATGAGCCAGGGCAAAAACCAATATTCCACAAATAAGAAATGCCATTGCCGATGATTTCATCTTTCCTCCCGGTTGATCATGTTCTGGCTTAATAGGACTGAGTATGAATTCTTGAAAAGTTAATCCGTTGTTTTCTGCCGTAATATAGAAACATAGTGGACGGTGTGTCAAGATAAATCTCAAGTTATTGTTTTGCCATGGCTAAACAAAAAGAATGCTTGACATGTATCTCTGTTGTAGGCAGTAATAAACATCCAAAGGTACATCAAGAGGATAATGTTGCGAAGGAGAGAGCATGATCGCCTGGCGCGCGCGAATCGGAGCCATTCAGCCTTCCCTGGGGGATACGTTTCTTTACGAATTCTACAAAATAGTCCCGGAAGGTGTGGGGTTGGTAACCACTTCCACCAATATCCGGGAATTAACGGAAGCGGAGTTTGAAAGGGCCTTGGGAGAATATGAGCAAGCGGGGAAGAGACTGGCGGCGGCTGAGGTCGACTTCATCCTGGCGGGAGGTACGCCGGTTATTGCCCTGAAGGGCAAAGGGACAGATCGGGAGATTGCCAGGCGCATAGAGCTGGCCGCGGGTATTCCCACCCTCCATAATTTTACTGCCGTAATCGAGGCCTTGTTCAAGCTAAATATTCGGAAAGTCGCGGTGGCTACCCCCTATCGCGATGCCGTGAACGTCAAACACCAACATTTCTTGGAAGCAGCAGGTATCGAAGTCACAAACATCAAGGGGCTGCAAATAGAGCGCAATGTAGAGATTGCCAACACCGCGCCTTATGTTTCCTATCGTCTGGCCAAGGAGGCCTTCCGGGAGGCTGCGGGTGCGCAAGGGATTTACATCTCCTGCGGCCGGTGGCAAACCGTGTCTTTTATCGAGACTCTGGAGCAAGACCTGAAGGTGCCGGTTGTGACCAACACTCAGGCCGCAATCTGGGCTGCTCTTTCCCGGACCGGGGTAGGGCAGGCCAACCCCGGCTTTGGTCAGTTGATGAACACGCTCTAACAACCGGTCATTGCTTCAAAGTCCTTTGAATATCTCTTTAGCGGCGACCGTATATTCTTTCTGGCGGGCCCAAAAAGGCGCGTCTGCGGAGAGAAGATACTTCTTGTCCGGTTTCCGCACCGCTCCTTTGGGTATATGACTGCTGTCCACATCGACCCTGGCGCTCTGAAGACCGGTAACCTTGCTGAAAAGGCCCTGTCCTTCTTTACTGAGCAGCCAATTCAGATAAACTTTTTCTGCTTCCGGATGCGCCGCCTTATTCACCAGGGCAACCGTCGCTTCCTGGGAAGACAGCCACGTTTCCTTGACCACGGCCCAATCGATAGGAGCCTCCTTGAGGATGAACTGGTTTACCAGGGCCGGCTTGACGCCGATGACGATGGCATGCTTTTCCTTGGCGACCCATTCCACCGCCTGACGTTCGTCCCGCGTGATGATCGGTTCCTGTTTGGCCAGCTTATTGAAGAAATCCCTGCCGCCGAATAAGTTCATCACCGTGCCGAACCATTCCATGGCCGCTCCCGTGGTCGTTGGATCACCCAAAACTATCTTGCCTTTGTACTTCGGATCCAAAAGGTCCTGCAGTGATTGCAGCTCCTGCACCCTGACCAGGTTGGTATTGGCGGCGACAAAGGAGTAAGGTGTAAGGGCGAAAAAGGCCACGTATTCGCCGCGGACATCTCCAAAAGTAAGCTTCCCTCCTGTCCAGGCCTTTCCATCAATCACTTCCGGCAGGACCAGCACAGGCGGGATAGGGTCAAAGACGGTTCCCGGCAATTTGGACAAAGAGTCATCGCTGGGCCCCATCATGTAGATGTCGGCAAAGTACATCCCGGATCGGCGTTCCCTGGCCAATTTCTCCCGGAGTTCCGCGCCGCGTCCGGTAACAAACTCGATGTCCAGGCCAAACTTATCCTTAAAGCCTTTGGCAAGGGCAACCCTGAATTCCGACGGGTAGCTGCTGTAAACTGTTACACTTCCTTCCTTTTTTGCATCACTTAATACCTTGTTCCATGTTTTTTCCCAGCCGTCTCTAAGAGTCGGGGGGTTCTTTTCTGAACAAAAGGCTTGTACGGCCATGGTCAAGATCATTAGTAAAACCAGCCCCATCCATAAAACTATTTTTTTCATGATTCTCCTCCCTTCTTCATGAAACTCTTGACATCACTGCTAATGGAGAACATTTAGGACGCCAAAAACTCATCCACCACCTGCAGTTGGGCTGAAACATTCAGCAGCGGCGCGTGGCCGCAGTGCTCAATTTCCACCAGACGGCAGCGCGGCCCGCGCCGTGTCATGGCCTCTGCCGTCTCTTGGGACAACACGTCGGACTCAGCTCCCCGCAGCACCAGTGTCGAGCATCTCAGGTGGTCATAGGCAGCCCAGATATCCAGATCGGCGGCCGGGGGCGTCAATTGGTTCATGATGCGCGGATCATAATGCACGGTTACCTTGCCGGCATCGGTGCGCCGCCATGAAGTTTCCGCCAGCTGACGCCAGGTGGCGTCCGTTTGAGGGCCGAAGGTGGCGTAGACTTTCCTCAGCCAATGCTCCAGAGCGGTAAGCGTGTCAAAGGAAGGAGGATTGCCTACATAGGCCGCTATCCGCTGGAGAGCAGCTGCCGCAATCTGAGGGCCTATGTCATTGAGTACCAGGTGAGTTATCCGCCCCTGTAAGGACCCCGCCGCCAGCATGATGCCCAAGAGCCCGCCCATCGAAGTTCCAACCCAGCGCATTTGGCCGATCCCCAACTGGCGGCACAAGTCCAAAGCCGCATCGCCGTAGGCGGCAAGGCAGTACTCACGGTCAGGCTCCAGGGCCCACTGGCTGCACCCCCGTCCCAAAGTGTCCGGGCAGATCACGCGATAGCGGAGGGAAAGGTGGCGGGCGAGGTCATCGAAGTCCCGTCCGGTGCGCGCCACACCGTGCCAACAGAGCACGGCTTCCGCATTCTCCTGGCCCCATTCCGTGAAATGCAGCTCGCGCCCCAGACAAGTCAAGTACCGTGAAGCTATGGTCATGGTTTTACATCCCGGGTGCAGCAAGGATTGGAAAGTCTGCGTCTCAAAAATCGAGCCCCAGTCCGAACAGCCCATGGACGGCCGAGTTCCAGACGTCGGCCGAGCCGTCCCTGATGGGGACACGGGCCCAGGAGATGGTGTATTTCCCTTCCAGGCTGGCAAACAGTCCCTTGTAGAGAGTAAACCGCTTTTCAATCGCGGCTTGTGCCGTCGGACCGGAAAGGAAATATCCGTCTATGATTCCTCCATCTTCAGCGAATTTCTTGCCCCGGACCGAACCTTCCGGATGGGCAACGACGACTCCTGCACCTAATCTCCAAATAAACTTTGGGTTCTTCCAGGCACGGTTCAAGGTTAACAAGTTGAAGCCGTGGGTGATGCTGAAGTGCTCAACCTCGGGAGGCCTGTTCTCCAGGGTCAATTTGTGGTGGACAAGTTCCAGTTCCCAGGTGCGATTATCCTTCCACCACCCCAGCCGGGCTGAATAATACAGGGGTGTCTCAAAGGACTTTGAATCGTATTCAGCGCTTAGCCGAATGTTGTCCGCGCCGTCCTGCCGGATGACTATAGGCAGCTTGAAGTTATAGGCCGTACCGCCGAAGAATTGAACGGTCATATCCGCCCGTGCCGGAAGGGTCAGGCCAACAAACAACAATGACGTAATGGCTGTCAGTCGCCAGCGCTTCATCATCATTTCTTCCGCTCCGCCAAATTGCTCTGCTGCTGGTCGAACGTCCGGTTGTCTTTTAGTAAGCCACCGAGGCCAAGTGAGAGGAGTATAAGGAAAGATGTATCGTAAGTCAATAATCAAATGACACACCGCAATAAGGCAAATGTGTTGGATCTGTAAGCCGCTTTTCTTGACAAATCCCCTAAATCGCGGTACATGAATGCCTAGTCTGAATCCAGGAAATTTCGTCACTACCTGGTTAAATTTCTGGGGCTTTTCGAGATTTGGCAAGCGGCCGCATCGTCTCATCTCAAAGAGCCGGGCAGCGGGTAGCTTCTCTTCTTTATAGTATGCCTCTCAGAGCGGGAAGCCCCGGTCGTTTTCGCCCCATATAATCAGTGTCTTTTTATTGATCCGGTGAATATTATCCATAATCAGGAAAAATAGAAAATTTGAACCGACAACTATTTGTCCGTACCGGGAAAAATTGCCCGCGGCGGGATAAGGGCAGAGAAGATAAATTAGAGGATTCGGCCACCAAATATGTTATGAAATGCCCCTGGGCCTGTTAACTAAGCGGAGGGATTCTGAATAATGGCAGTGAGCGAGGAATTGCGCAAGAAATTGCTGATTTTTCAAAAGAACGAGATCACGGAGTACCATATTTATGAAAAACTTGCGGGAACGGTCAAGTCTCTGGAAAACAGCCGCGTATTGCAGACCATTGCCGACGACGAATTGCGGCATTACGGGAAGTGGCGGGAATATACATGTCAAGACGTGGAGCCTGACAAGCTGAGAATCTGGAAATATTACCTGGTCAGTCGCCTTTTCGGGTTCACTTTTGGCGTTAAACTCTTAGAGGCGGGCGAGGAAGATGCTCAGGAAAATTATGAGCATCTGCGAGCGGTGATTCCCGAGACCGAAGCTATCGTTCGCAACGAAAATGAGCACGAGGCGTCGCTATTGAAACTGCTGGATGAAGAAAGGCTCCGCTATACCGGCTCTATGGTCCTGGGTTTGAATGATGCGTTGGTGGAATTGACGGGTGTACTGGCCGGACTAACTTTGGCCTTACAGAACACGAAGCTGATTGCCCTGACCGGTTCGATTACCGGCATTGCGGCTGCCTTATCCATGGGAGCGTCGGAATACCTTTCCACAAAGACTGAAGATACTGCCAAAAACCCCTTGCGGGCCTCCTTTTATACCATCAGCGCTTATATAATCACCGTACTGATTCTGATCTTTCCCTACCTGGTTCTGGAAAATTACTACGTTTGTCTGGCTTGGACCCTGGTAAGCGCCGCCTTGATCATAGCATTTTTCACTTATTATATTTCGGTAGCCAAGGACGTGCCCTTCAAGAGGCGCTTTTTCGAAATGGCGGGCTTGAGTTTTGGCGTTGCCGCTTTGAGCTTCCTGATCGGCCTGATCATGCGCAATTTCATCGGCCCGGATGCATAAAGCAATGGACAACATGACAACATAGCTTGCGTATCGCGATAGGCAGGGAGATGCCGAGATGATAATCTTTTACGGCGTTTTAAGATGCTTGGTCGCGGACCTGGAAAAGGTGAAGACGTCGCATCCGAGGACAAAGGAGAGGGTGACCGTTATTTGTTGACAGCCTTAAACTCATTATAAGAAGGAGGGTGTATGGAAATGGAAATAGATGCTTTATTAAAACTTATGAAAAAGCGTAAAAGTATTCGCCGCTTTAAGCCTGACCCGATTCCCGAAGGCCATGTTGAAAAAATACTGGAGGCCGCCCGCTGGGCCATGTCCGGCAGCAACAGCCAACCCTGGGAATTTATCGTCATTAAGGACAAGGCAACCCGCCAGAGGATCGCCGAACTCCATGAAGCCAACGGCCGGGACAATTATATTATTGAATCCACGCGGGTGAAAGAAATGCGGCACCTGAATTACCTTGAGCCCTCCCATGAGTTGCCCGGGTTTAAAGATGCTCCGGTCCTCATCGTTGTGGGCGCTGATCCCCGTGTCCTTCAGGCGCAAACTATACCGATGCATTTCTATGGGGGAGGCGAGGGCGGTCCGCTGGGTCCTTATTACAAGAATATAGCCAATGCCACTCAATTCATTCATTTGGCTGCCGCCGCCCTGGGGCTCGGGAGTCAATGGGTCAGTCTCAATAACAATTGGGAACCGGCGCTGAAAAGATTGCTGGATGTGCCCGATATAATCAGTTTGCATACGATAGTGCCCATCGGCTATCCGGCATATAAACCGTCGGCGCCTTATCGCCGTAAGCTGAAGGAGATGGTGCATTACGACAAGTATGACCATTCGAAATACAGGACAGTGGAAGACGTCCGGGACTTTATCCTGGAACTTAGGCGGCGGACATCCAAAGCCTATAAAGTATAAAGCCGGTAAAAACCTTCAGTTTCCCCCGGTAATGTTTTGCCGGAAACTTTTCGCAGGGAGTATTTATTGGTTCCCCATCCTGGAGTTTAAAATGTCGCAAATTGAGTGTGACGTTCTGGTAATCGGGGGCGGCCTGGCTGGCTGCTGGGCGGCGATCAGGGCCAGAGAAAAGGCCGCGCGGGTCATCATGGTGGAAAAGGGAAAGGTAGCGCGCAGCGGGAAAAGTTCCTTTTCCGGCGCCGGCATTCTCTGCCCTTACCCTGCGGACGATCTGGATGCCTGGCGGAGGGAAATAGTGGTCAGGGGCGAGTATATGGCCGACCAGGACGTGGTTGACGCACTGTTAGCGGAACAGCCCGCCCGGATCAGGGAAATGGGCGAATGGGGACTGGGTTACGAGCGGGACGAGAAGGGGGATTTGCTCCGGACGGGTGGTCTGGGGAGCATGACCACGAGGGTGGTTACGGTCTCCAGCCAGGAGATGATGGAGGTCCTGCGCAGAAGGATGGTGGAGTTAGGGGTCCGGATCCTGGACCGTACATATGTAACAGGATTGCTGACTTCAGACGGCGTCTATCCTACCACGGGGGCGGTGACCGGTTGCTACGGATTTAATACGCGTACCGGTGAACCGCAGACAATAAATGCGGCCGCTACCGTTCTGGCGGCGGGCGGACTGGGTTATTTCTATTTCACCGGCGACGGCATCGCCATGGGATACCGGGCGGGGGCCGAGGTTTGGGGCATGGAATTTACCAGGACCATGGACCAGATGACGTTTCAGGAGAGATTCTCCGATATCCATCTGATAACTTTCCAGCGGCTGGGCATGCGATTATACAACCGACTGGGCGAGAGGTTTATGGAGCGGTACTATCCGGAGCAGCGGGAAAACGCCACGCGGCAGCAGATGGCCTTGGCGGTGATCCTGGAGAACCTGGAAGGCAGAGGGCCGGTGCAGGCCGGTTTGAACCACCTGGATCGGGAAAGTTTGAACAAATTGCGCACTTTGCCCAGCACCGCGCCCCGGGTCAGGGCCATGGAAAGGGAAGGCATTGATTTCGGCAAGGACCGGATTGCCTTCAATGTGCATTCAGGATTTATCAACGCCGAGAGTGGCGGTCTCAAGCACAATCCTCACGGTCAAACTACCCTGCCGGGACTTTATGTCGCCGGTGAAACCGGCGGCTTCCCGGCCAATGGAGCCGGAACCATACCTCTGAAGCTGGCCAGCTGCTGCGTCGAGGGTTACCGAGCGGGCGAGAGCGCCGCGCGATATGCCATCTGGGCGGGGAGCAGGCCGGTGAAGAGGGACCAGGTGCGGTGGCTGGAGGAAGAGGCCTTCCGGCCAATAAAGGCCGGCAAGGGGATGGCCCCGGAAGAGTTGATGGACCAGGTTTACGAATACCTGCGGCCGGCGGGAGTTTCCATCTTCCGGAGCGCCGGACCGATGAGGGCGCTCCTGGCGGAACAGGAAGGCTGGGCGATGGCCGCGGCGGAATTGAAGGCCAGGGACTGGCACGGACTCGTCAAGGCGCACCAGAAGCGGAGCTACATCGATTGCATTGGCCTGACATTCAGATCGAGCCTGGAGAGGAAAGAGACGCGGGGGATGAACCTGAGGGCCGACTACCCCTACCGCGACGACGCTGATTGGCTGAAGCACATAATCCTGAAGCGGGAAGGCGCTGGCCTGAAAATGTGGTACGAGTCCCTCCCCGCCGACAAGTATAAGGTATGGCCGGACAAATTGGAGAAAGTGCCCGTCCAGAACCCCTGGCCGCAGCATTTTGCCCAGGGGGGGAGGGATTAAATGGGAATCAAGACTTTCCGAGAAGAACTATGCAACGGTTGCGGGCTTTGCGTGGAAGACTGCCCGATGGATGTATTTGTAATGGACGAAGCTACCGGCAAGGCGAAGTTGGCCTATCCGGAAGACTGCTGGGAATGCAACCGCTTTTTCTGCGAAACAGGATGTCCCACACAGGCGATTGAGGTAACGCCGGCAGCGGTCCATAAGTTATACAAGCCCTATTAGTAAGTAAGAAATTGGTTTTTGTTTTCTTCCGGCAAAGAAACAATTTTGTTAACTTGCTTATCCCGTTTATCGGAGTTAAGTCCCCACAGGAGAAGAATTATGCCGGGAGGAGAGAGTATTTTTATAATGTTTGGCCGAAGTGGAAAAAATGTGGTTTCTGAATTGAAAAAAGTAATTAAAGCTGCTAAGGAAAACGGATCTTAAGGGAAGGAGAAGGCCGTGAAAAAGAGATTGGAATTTACCGTGAACGACGAATTGTTGGATCTGGAGATCGAGCCTCACAAGACCTTGCTGGAAGTTCTGCGCGAAGAATTGGGCTATACGGGTGCCAAAGAGGGATGCGGCTTGGGGGCCTGCGGGGCCTGCACGGTCCTCGTGGAAGGGGCGCCAGTCTTGTCCTGCTTGACCCTGGCCCTCGAGGTCCGCGGCAAGAAGGTTACCACTATCGAAGGACTGGTAAAGAACGGGCAGCCGGACCCTCTCCAGCTGGCCTTTGTCAATCACGGAGCCATCCAGTGCGGATTCTGCACTCCCGGCGCCATCATGTCGGCCAAGGCACTGCTGGGCAGGAATGCCCGTCCTTCCGACCCCGAAATCAGGGAAGCCCTGGCCGGCAATCTCTGCCGCTGCACGGGATATACTAAAATCATCGAGGCCGTGGAATCCCAGGTGGAAGCCAAGTAGGCCCACTGTCAACATCACCCTGGATTATTGCCCTGAGGTGGTTAGCTGGAGGTATGGAAAATGAGTTCTGAAGCTTTTTCGCAGATAGGCAGGGGGCAACCGCAGATCGATGGGTTGGCCAAAGCCACTGGTGGGGCCAAGTTTGTGGCGGATCTGGAGCTGCCCCGGATGTTGATCGGGAAACTCCTGGGCAGCCCCCACCCCCATGCGCGGGTATTGAACGTGGATGCCTCGAAGGCCCTGGCCCTGAAAGGGGTCAAGGCCGTGGTGACCGGCGAGGACGTACCGGGCAAGAAGTATGGCGTTTTTGTGAGTCGCATGGACGAGACCGGTTTGACCAAAAAAGCACGCTACATCGGCGATACAGTGGCGGCGGTGGCGGCGGTGGACGAGGAGACGGCCCTGGCGGCGCTGGACCTCATCGAGGTGGACTATGAGGTCCTGCCTGCCGTTTTCGAGCCCGAAGAGGCCATGAAGGAGGGCGCCCCCCAGCTCCATGATGAATATGTCCATAACGTTGTCGCTGATACGCATTATGATTTCGGCAATGTGGAGGAAGGATTCCGGCAGAGCGATCACATCCGCGAGGACCGGTTTTACATGCAGTCGAACAGCCACGGCTGCATGGAGCCCCGGGGCGTAGTGGCGACCTACGATGTCTCCGGTAAGTTCACCCTCTGGACCTCCACCCAGTCGCCCTTCCAGCAGCGGCGGGACGTGGCCCGCGCCCTCAACATCCCGGCCAGCAAGATCCGGGTGATCAAGACCTATGTGGGCGGCGGTTTCGGCAGCCGGATGGACACCCATCCGAGTCACGTGGCGGCGGCGCTGCTGGCGAGGAAGACGGCTCGGCCCGTGAAGATCATTCTGTCCCGGGAAGAGGAGATGGGCATCACCCGGCGGCGCGCCCCCATGACTGTGTACGTCAAGACGGGCGTTAAGAAAGACGGCGCGATCATGGCTCAGCAACTGCGGGCCATGGCCGACGGCGGTGCTTATGCCTGCACCAGCATCCTGATGATGTACAATGCGGGGCTCACCTGCATGATCCCTTACCGCATTCCCCACTTCAAGTACGACGGCTACCAGGTCTATACGAACAAGGCGGTTACCGGACCTTTCCGCGGCCATGGGGCCAATCAGCCGCGCTATGCCGTGGAATGCCAGTTGGATATGATTGCGGAAGACCTCGGCCTTGATCCGGCGGCGGTGAGATTGCGGAATGCCTCCCAGACGGGCGACACGACGATCAGTGGCCTGCATTTTGTGAGCTGCGAACTATCCCGGTCCATCGAAGAAGGCACGCGCCAGGCCGGCTGGACGGAGAAACGGGGGCAAAAAGGGACGAACCGGGGCCTCGGCATCGCCTGCGGGGGGTTCGTTTGCGGCGCCCGGATCGCCGGTCATTCGGCGTCGGCCATCTTTGTGCAGGTCAACGAGGATGGGGGTGTGACAGTGATCAGCGGCGCCTCTGACATCGGCCAGGGCTGCGATTCCCTGGTGGCCCAGATTGCCGCGGAAGAACTGGGTGTGCCCACCTCCGATGTTTCCGTGATTGCTGCCGACACGGAAACCACCCCGATCGACAACGGGAGCTTTTCCAGCCGGGTGACCTTTTACGCGGGCAATGCCACCATCCTTGCCGCCCGCCAGGTGAAGCAAATGATGGCCGAGATTGCGGCCAGCCTGCTGGAGGCCAGCGCGGAAGACCTGGTCTTCCGGGACCGGAAGGTCTTTGTCCAGGGCAGCCCGGACCGTTCCATCCCCTTCGGGCAACTGGCCAAGGCCACGGAGGCCTTCGGTCACGGACGATTGATCATCGGCCAGGGACAATGGGCGCCCACCAACACCCAGTTCCCGGACAAGACTACTAAATGGGGGAATATCTCCGGTTCCTATAGTTTCTCCACGCAAATTGCCGAGGTGGAGGTGGACAGGGAGACCGGCGAGGTGAAGGTGCTCGGGGTGACCATCGGGGATGACTGCGGGCGGGTCCTTAACCCCCTGAGCGTGGCCGGCCAGGTTCAGGGATCAGTGGCGATGGGGGTGGGCCATGCTTTCATGGAACATCTGGTGTTTGCCGATAACGGCCAGCTCCTGAATCCCACTTTTCTGGACTTCAAGATGCCGACGACCCTGGACTGCCCCCCGATGAAGCTGGTGGAGGTGGGTCGTCCCGATCCCATCGGCCCATATGGCGCCAAGGAGATCGGTGAAGGGCTCCTCATCACGGCCGTACCGGCTATTTGCAATGCCATTTACGATGCCGTAGGGGTGCGGATTACGGAACTTCCCATAACGCCGGAAAAGATCCTCCGCGGTTTGGAGGAACAGAGAAGGAGAGAGAAACAATGATGCGTCTGCCCAAGATGGATTACCAGGCCCCCGCCACAATGAGCGAGGCCTGTGCTCTGATGAGCGAGCATGGCAAGGAGGCCAAACTGCTGGCCGGCGGGACCGATCTGATCGTGGCCTGCAAACTCAGGAACCTGAAGCCCCGTTTGCTGGTCAGTCTGGGAGCTATCCCGTCATTGAAAGGGGTCCGGTTCGATGAAAAGGAAGGCCTGCGAATTGGGGCCATGACCAATCTCAGCGCGCTGCACCATGATCCTCAGGTGGCAAAGTACCCGGCCCTGGCTGAGGCGGCCGCAGCCGTAGGGGCGACCCAGCTCCAGCATATGGGCACTTTGGGGGGCAACCTTTGCCTGGAAACGCGGTGCATGTACTACAACCAGTCGGAGTCCTGGCGTAAAGCGCGGACGGTTTGCTTCAAGATGGGCGGTGACGTTTGCCACGTGGTGGCCAAGGGGAAGAAGTGTTATGCCGCCTTTTCCGGCGACACGGCGCCCGCCCTGATGTCCCTGGGCGCCGAGCTCAAACTGGCCAGCAGCACTGGTGAGCGGATTTTGAGCCTGAGCGACTTTTATACGGGGGACGGGAAAGATCCGCTCGCGATCCGGCCGGATGAAATCCTCACTGAAATAAGGATTCCGCCTTCCGCGGTCAAGGAAAGCAGCACTTACCTTAAGTACCGGGTGCGGGAGGCCATTGATTTTCCCCTGGCGGGAGTGGCCGTCCGGCTGGCAGCGGCGGATGGCCTTTGCGGGGATTGCGCGGTCGTGGTGGGGGCGGTAGCTTCCGCCCCCAAGCTGGTGCCCGCCGCCGGCGAGTTGCTGAAAGGTAAGCCGTTGACGGAGGAACTGATCGGCCAGGCGGCCCATGAGGCGGCCCATGCCGCCCAGCCGGTGGTCAATGTCTGCGGCGCTACGCCTACCTACCGCCGGCAGATCACGGAGATTATGGCCCGCCGGGCCCTGACGGCCCTGGCGCGCAAGCTGGCCCTGATATGACAGAGACAAACAACGGCCAGTGAACAACCGGGGACCTAACGGATCATTGATAGTTGATAAAAGGAGGGAACAGACATGAAAAAATGGTTTAAGAGATTGGGGATGGCTATTGTTTCTTTGTCGCTAGCGGCTGGTTTCGTCTGGGCGGCGGCTGTCCCCCGCAGCGCCACAGTGGCCACGCACGCGGTGGGCAGTTTGTATAACGCGATTGGAACGGGGATTGCCACGGTGATCAGCCGCCATACTCCCATGATGGTCCGGGTCCAGCCCTCCGCCGGTCCGCCGGCCTGGTTGACCTCTATGGAGGCCGGGGAGACCGATATGGGGGTCGTAACCAGTGCCGATGCCGTCACTTCTTACAAAGGGATCATCCTTTATAAGAAACCCATCAAGAACCAGCGCATCCTGATTGCCGGCGGAGTCATCCAGCTTAGCTTCTACGTTTCCAAAGACGCGCCCTTTGACACGGTTGCGGGGCTGAAGGGGAAGAAGGTGCCCACTGATTATCCCGGTACTCCCATTGTCAAGCTGAGCAGCACGGCCGGTCTGGCAACGGCCGGGCTCAGCTACAACGACATTGTCAAGGTCCCGGTCTCCGATCTTCAGGCCGGAGCTCAGGCCTTTATGGAAGGCAGGACGGACGCTGGCTGGCATTCGGTGGGCAGCCCGGCGGTGGAAGAAGCCAATTCCCGCAAGGGAGGCGTGAAATTCGTCTCTTTGATCGGCTCGCCGGAGGGGGCCGCAAAGATGGCAGAGATCTATCCGGGCAGTTATCCCAGTACCCTTAAGGCCGGATCGGTAACCGGGATTGTGAAAGACACAACGGTGCTGACCAACGACATCTATCTCGTCGCTGCCAAGGCTTTAAGTGACGAAGGCGCTTATGCGGCTGTCGAAGCGTTGTGGACTCACAACAAGGAACTGGGAGAGGCCCATCCGTCCCTCCGGGCCTGGCGGCGGGAGCGGATGGTCAGTGACAAGGCCTTCATCCCCTATCATCCGGGAGCCGTAAAGTTCTTCAAAGAAAAAGGGATGTGGTCCAAGGAGATGGATACCCTCCAGGCGAAACTCCTGGCTCAATAAGATTCTTCCCTCATCCTTATTAACCGGGGGGGTGGTAGGGTGGAAAATGTCTGCGGGTGTTAGTACCGGCAAATGACAACGAAATATACAAACTGAGGAGAGTTAAGTAAATGGCCGAAGATCTTGCGGAAATGGAGAGCGGTGTACGCTTTCGTAAGTTTACCAACCCCATCTTGAGGTTAATTCAGCGTCTCTTCCTTTGGGCCATTCCGATATCGGCTCTGATCTTTAATTTTGAAATGCCGTCCCTCTTCGGGGTGGCAATGCTTCAGGAGCAATATCTGGGCATCATTCTCCTGCTGGTGCTGACGTCCATTTTTCTGGCCATGCCGGCCGGGCGCCGGGTTTCCCGCCAAAGACTTCCCTGGTACGATCTGCTCTGTTCGCTGCTCAGCGTGGTGGTGGGACTCTATCTGGTCATTTTTTATCCCCGCATCGTGAATGAAATAGGCGATTTGACCGCCGACAAGGTGATTATCGGCGGCATCGCTCTCTTCCTGGTCATGGAGGCGGGCCGGCGGATGACCGGGTGGGTGCTCGTTATTCTGGCGGCGGTTTTCATCTTCTATGCCCACTATTCCTACCTTTTCCCGGGGATTTTGAACGCCCGGGGAATATCCTGGTCCAAAATTGCCGTGCACCTCTTCATCGATCCCAACTCCATGCTGGGCATTCCTCTGGCCATTGTTGCCACCATCGTGGTGTCTTTCATCCTCTTCGGGCAGGTTCTCTTTGCTTCGGGTGGGGGTGATTTCTTCACCGATCTGGCCATGGCGGCCATGGGTCGTTTCCGCGGGGGAGCGGCAAAGATCTCCATCCTGGCCAGCGCCCTCTTCGGAACGATTTCGGGGAGTCCGGTGGCCAACGTGGTGGTGGACGGCGCCATTACGATCCCTCTGATGGTCCGCACCGGCTACAAGCCACACGTTGCCGCGGCCGTGGAGTCCACAGCCTCCAACGGCGGCCAGATCATGCCCCCGGTCATGGGCGCCGCCGCCTTCGTGATGGCGGAATTTCTGGGTGTGCCCTACGCCAAGGTGGCCTTAGCGGCCTTAGTTCCGGCGCTCCTTTATTATCTGGCCCTTTTCGTGCAGGTGGATCTGGAAGCGGGCAAGACAGGTATCACCCGGATTCCTCCGGAGGAGATGCCCTCGGCCATGGCTGTGCTTAAGAAGGGTTGGTTTTTTATCATCCCCATGGGGTTGATCATTTACATTCTCTTCGTTTTGAACCTGAATGCGGCCAAGGCGGGCTTTTACGCGGCGGCGGTGGCCATGGCCGTGACCTTTATCCGTCCGGAGCTTCGCATCAATCTAAAGAGTTTCATGGCCATTCTGGAGAGCACCGGGCTGGCAATGCTGGAGGTGGCCATTGTCTGTGCCGTGGCCGGCGTGGTGATCGGGATTCTCACCCTGACCGGGCTTTCCTCCGTTCTTACCATGTTTATCAGCAGTCATGGCTCGGATAATTTGTTTTTGATCCTCCTTTTGACGGGCATTATCGCCCTGGTCCTGGGGATGGGCATGCCTACTACCGCCGTTTATGTAGTTGTCGCCTTATCGCTGGCGCCGGCCATCATCAAACTGGGGATCAATCCCATGGCGGCGCATATGTTTGTCTTTTACTGGGGCATGCTTTCCATGATCACCCCGCCCATCTGCCTGGCCGCTTATGCGGGTGCCGCCATCGCCGGCACGAGTCCCATGCGGACGGGTTACGCCTGCATGCGCCTGGGGATCATCGCCTATATCGTCCCCTTTATTTTTGTCTACGATCCGTTGCTGCTGCTGCAGGGGCCGCCCCTTATGGTGGCCCTGGCGCTGATCACGGCGACCATCGGCACTCTGGCTATCGGGATCGGTTTGGTCGGCTACTTCACTCGCTCTGTGGGCTGGTTCAACCGTGTCCTCCTGCTGGCAGGGGGGATAGGGCTCCTGATTCCCCCCGGGGGGACCATACCTTTCAGTTCCGCCATCAATGTAGTGGGGTTGGTACTTTGCCTCGGAATCATTCTGCGCGAGTGGAAAGCCCGCAAGGTCCTGCCGGTCGTTAAGGAGCAAGCGGATTATGCCGAATAGTGTCCCCTCCGGAAACTCCAAAGGGGACACTATTGGCTATCGGACAATCAATAACTGGAAAATTTACTTTATAATTTCAGAAACTTCAGCTACCGGTTTGCGGGCGCAGGTGGGTGTCTCCGCCGGATAGCCCACGGGTATGACGGCGACGGCATCCATTCCGGAGGGCACTTTCAATATCTTTTCAATATCTCCCTTCGCCTGCAACGGTCCGGTCATCCAGACCGTGCCCAGACCCATCTGATGCAGGATCAGGCACAGATAGGCGGTGGCGGCTCCTACGGACTGGATCTTGCTGCAGGCCGTATTCCGCCACTCCCGGATCTGATTCCCCCGGGGATCACTCGCGGCACGGGCCTCTAGGATACTGTCCACCGGCGACTGATACTGGGCGGTAGCCACCACAATTACCGCTCCGGCCTTGCGGAAGAACCCCGGTTTCTTCGGTGGTCCGCCCCCGGGGGCGGCATGCTTTGCCGCTTCGGGCCAGGAGTACACTTCATTGGCAATGGCGTCCACGGCATCGGCCATCGCCGTGATTGTCTGGCGGTCGGTAACGGCATAAAAGCGCCAGTTCTGCTGGTTGCCGGAGTTCGGCGCCCAGGTAGCCAGCTCGATGGCTTGTGCCAGTAATTCCGCCGGTACAGGCTTGTCCTGCCATTGGCGAATGGAACGCCGGGTTTTAATGAGGTTGGCTAACTCTGTCATTTCCATCTTGATTTCCTCCTTCTTTGAAGCTTGTTAGTAGTTAGAAGTAGCTTTCCCCTGGGAAGCAACTCCGTTAAACGCACTTATCCCGGTTATTGGGTTAGTTAAAATAAGTTTAGTATGCGGCCGGCGTTGTCCGCAAAGATCTTCTTTTTGTCCTCTTGAGGTAGCCCCAGAGATTCAATTAACGGGGGATATTTTTCCAATCTCGCTTCCCCCGGTCCGGCAGGGTAATCCGTAGCGAAGACCAACTGGTCCACCCCCAGTAATTCGTATGCGCACCTGATGGCAGGTGCGCTTTTTCCCCAAACGCCACCGACTGCTGTGTCATAATAGAAACGGGAGAAATAATCAAAGAGAGATTTCGGCAAGGTGGGACTGCGTTTACTCCCCATATTGACGGGGTTTTCATTTTCCGGGGCGTACGTTTCCAGGATGCGGCCCATATAGAAGGGAATCAGTCCACCCCCCAAGTGGTGGGCAATGACTTTCAGCTTGGGGTAGCGCTCCATAATGCCGGAGAAAACCAGCCGGGACAGGGCCAGGGTGGTCTCAAAGGGCCATCCAAACTGATGCATGAGGTCGTAGCCGGACTCATAACTGCGATCGGTTGTGCCGGCCGGATCCCGGGGGTGGAGCCAAATAGGGACGTCCATCCCGGCCACCTCGGTCCAGAAAGGCTCGAATTCCGGTGCATCAAGCGGTTTGCCATGGATATTCGTTGTGATGGCAATGCCCTTCAAGCCAAGTATATTAACGGCACGCTCCAGTTCCCGCCGCCCGTATCGGTCAAAGCACTCCAGCGGAACGGAACCGGCAGCGAGCAGCCTTCCTTTTGACTCTTCCATCAGCTTTGCCATGCCGTCATTGAGCAGCCTGGCGTATCCCATTCGTGAATCTGCATCGCCGGGCATAAGGTTGCTGTCGAGGGCGTGGAAAGGAGTCACCACCTGAAAGTCGATACCGTATTTGTCCAGTTGTTCTATGCGTGGGCCCACATTATTGGCGTAGGGCTTTCTTATGTTTCCACCGGACAATCTCTGGCCGGCGGCCTCCTTTGCCCACTTGCCTCCTTTATCGGACAATTTATTGAGATATTCGGTGCTTATCATGTGGGCGTGGGCATCAATAATCATTTGTTTCATTCCCTGGTGGAGGTTTTTACCGGAAACGCTTCGCCTTTTCCAGACGACAATTCTTACAGCGGCGCCACCAGGATTTGATCGCGCGGGAAATGGTCAATAATCTCGACGCCGGTTTCCGTAACCACGAACATGTTTTCCAGCCTGACCCCTCCAACCCGGTGTTCTCCTTCCAGGCTCTCCACCGCCAGGACCATGCCGGGCTCAAAAACCTGGGGATGTTCGAAAGACCAGAGCCTGTTGATGACCGGCGGATCGTAGCCGTCGCCCAGGCCCAATCCATGGCCCAGCTCCACCGATAACACCTCTTCTTCACTCTGATAGCCCCATTTCGAGGCGGGGGGGGAGAATTT
>Ga0082335_1002919_pt1 | contig 29869 bp, 36 predicted proteins | sample Subgrocontami58m_FD_72375 | JGI IMG/M metagenome (GOLD analysis project Ga0082335, IMG submission 72375) | Subsurface groundwater microbial communities from S. Glens Falls, New York, USA - GMW37 contaminated, 5.8 m (SPADES assembly) (version 2) ...
AAGCCACCGCTGGAGGTGAGCGAAGCCACCGCTGGAGGTGAGCGAAGCCACCGCTGGAGGTGAGCGAAGCCACCGCTGGAGGTGAGCGAAGCCACCGCTGGAGGTGAGCGAAGCCACCGCTCGGCATGAGCGAAGCCACCACTCGGCTAAATGCGCGAAACGGCCGCTGCAATGCGTTCGTCTGTGGCGGTGAGCGCAATCCGCACATGCTGCAGTCCTGCAGCACCATAAAAAGTTCCTGGTACGACCAAGATCCCCCGTTCGGCAAACCAATCAACTGTCACCAACGCAGCCTCCGCGCGCGTGGCCCAGAGATAGAGCCCGGCCTCTGAATGATCGATCATGAATCCAGCGCGGGTAAGCGCGGCACTGAGCACTTCACGTCGACGAAAATATCGCTCGCGTTGAACGACCACCTGTTCGTGATCGGTGAGTGCGGCAATCATCGCTGCCTGTATTGGCGCCGGCATAATCATTCCAGCGTGCTTCCGGATCTCTAGCAGGCGTTGAACTATTGACGGATCTCCAGCAATGAAAGCTGCGCGATAACCAGCCAGATTCGATCGCTTCGACATTGAATGAACCGCAAGCACATGAGAAAGATCATCACCGGAAACCTGCATTAGTGAAATAGGTTCACGATCCCAACCAAATTCGATGTAGCACTCATCTGAAGCAATCACAGCGTCATTTCGGCGTGCCCACTCAAGTGCAGCACGCATCTGCGCTAAATCAAGAACTCGCCCAGTGGGATTGGAGGGCGAATTGAGCCAGACCAGATCTCCCGCAGGCCAATGCGTTGGGTCGTCTCCGACAGCGAAGCCTTCGGCTCCGGCGATCCGCGCGCCGACCGCATATGTCGGGTAGGCAATTTCAGGGAATAAGACTTTCCGAGAACCAAGGAGAGTCGGCAACCAAGCCACCAATTCCTTTGATCCGATCGTGGGCAGCACACCGAAATCACCGCTGGCAGAAAGTCGGGAACGGCACCAAGCAGAAATGGCGGCGCGCAATTCGTCGGTGCCGACGGTCAACGGATAGCCATGTGCATCACTAGCCGCACGAAGCGCCTTCTGAACCAATTCTGGGGCTGGATCGACCGGGGATCCTACCGAAAGATCGACAATCCCATCAGAGTGCGCCCTAGCCTTCTGCCCGAAAGGTGCAAGAAGGTCCCAAGGAAAATCGGGAAGGTTCAGTGCTCTTCGGTCTCCTGCGGAGGAAGCGCGACGACGATCGGGTGATCTTTATCGACCAGCCCGACTTTGCTCGCACCACCAGGCGAACCGATGCCATCGAAGAATTCAACGTTGGCGGCAGTGTAGGCGCTCCACTTTTCGGGGACGTCGTCCTCATAATAAATTGCCTCTACAGGGCATACCGGTTCGCAGGCGCCACAATCGACGCATTCGTCCGGCTGTATGTACAGCATCCGCTGCCCCTCATAGATGCAATCAACAGGGCACTCTTCAACGCAAGCCTTGTCCTTTAGATCGACACAAGGCTGGGCGATGACATAGGTCACCGGGTCCTCCGTTCGTGTGGTAGATACAACGGTGCCTAGTATCTCTCTATTCACCTACTTCTTGCACCTGGAGGAAGCGTGTCTGGTCCTGATGCGGGAAAGATCGGCTCGCGTGTGAGCATGCTCATACGCGACGACGATGGCAGCCACCGTGAAATGCTCGGACGACTCCTCACTTTGAGCAGCATCCTCAAAAGGGATGCGTCGGAAGTCACATTCGACCCGACGCAAGTAATTTCCTGGCGCGTCGTGCCCGAGCAGACAGTCCGGAGACCCACCAGCCACCGAATTCGCGAGATTGAGCGGGCGGCTAACACCACTTGGCCATCGGTCGAAGTAGTAATCCAGGGCAGTTGGGAATTGCGTGCCAGCAGTGGTTTTACTCAACGGGCCAATAGCGTCCTACCACTCGGTCGGCCACCCTTCGGGGAGCCGAGCGGAGAGCTGACTGCGGCACTCAAGGATGTCGTCGATTTTTACCGGGGCCGAAACTTGATACCCCGCTTCCAAGTACCCCTTCCCTCGTATCAGGCACTGGATATGGCGCTCGACGAGGAGGGCTGGCAATCCACTCTCGCCGTTTCCGTACAGATCTGCGATCTCTTGGTGCTTGCCAGTGCACCAGAACATGAGGTGGAAATTACCCCCCTCCCAGGCGATGAATGGCTCAAGTTGTATCAACGTCCGCTAGGGAGAGATGGACTGGCCGTATTAACTGGCGGGAGTCCTTTCTTCGCTACAATCCGCAAGGCAGACCCAACAACTGGTGAGTATGTTGTCGCGGCAATTGGCCGGGGCGCTGCGTTTGAGGGCTGGTGCGGAATTACGGCAATCAGGACCGCTGCGCAATTTCAGAGGCAAGGTCTAGCAAAATCAATAGTTCGAGCACTCGCACAGCAAGCCACCGCCAATGGCGCATCTCGCGCTTTCCTGCAAGTCTCCGCCGATAACGATCCGGCGCTTGCCCTGTACCAGCGACTCGGCTTCAGAGAGCATCACACGTATAGCTATCGCTCACTCGTCTAAGAACACGCCGGATGGGGCGGGTTGGTTACCTGAGGGAGTTACCAGTAATGGCGTCGGCCACCGACAGCACGACCCATGTTGCCGAGCAGCAGGAGCACCACCCCGACGACGAGCAAGATGAGACCAAGAGTCTCCAGGATGGCGATCTTGGCAATAATGCCCAGGAGGACCAGAACGATGCCCAGGATGATCATGTTGTTTCCTTCACTGTTGAGTTGCGGGTAAATGCCGTCTTTGGGAATGGGTCATTTGATGTTGAGGTTGACGCCAAGCAGAATAAGTGGCCAGAGAACGATTGCCAGAACTGCGGAAAAAATGTGGCTAATCGTATTCAAATGCGCTAGATTGGTGTGCTGTGCTGCGACCAGCACACCAATCAGCAGATAGATCGCTGGGAGAATTCGACGAGTCATGACACTTCTGCCTCTCCGGCGGAACATTGAACCTACGCCTCTTCGACGGGACATTGAGTTTTCACCTCGTATACAGAGAGTCGGACAACAACCCAGCGGGTCATCGTGAACGGACTAGCGGAACTATGTGGCGTTGGGCGGTGTCTCTACGGATTGAGTGGCATCACCCACGCGTCGAGTCCCGTTCGATAGTTTGGCGGCCCGCTCTTCGTCAAGTTGTTTCGTGAGTCGATCGCGATCCACGCGGAGAATTTCACTCTCGCGCTGAGTCGCCTTTAATTGGCGTCGCATCCCTCCAGAGGCCAGCCGCCGGGAAAAAGCACCGAGCAGCATATTCAGCCCCAGCATCCCAACTATGCCGATGACGATTCCCGAGAGAAACAACTGTCCCGTAGAAGCGTTGGCCAGGTGTTGACCGAATATCCCGAAGTTGTCGCCGAGCGGGTGACTGCTACCGCTGTTGGTGGCGACGCCGGCAACAGCGACAACGACTGCAGCAATCAGGACGATCAGTCCAATGATGACGATCATGGCTTGGCCTCCAAGTACTCCTGGGAAGGATTCCCTCCGAGCCCACGTGGATCCCGGTGAAGGAAAATAGGACTGAGCACCAGTATGGTCGGGATCCACAAGGTAAGAACCAGTCAACGTTGGGTCTGACCCTGTGTCAAGGCTGTCAGTTCACGCAGCCGCCCCACGAGGAGTGCTCAATTGGGGCGTTTTAGGGAGTAACCGCTGGTGAGGGAGGTGTAACCGTTGGGGAAGGAGTCGCAACCGGGGTTGGTGTGGGTTTCGGCGTAACTTTCGGCTTCACGGGCGCTTTGATCGGCGGATTTCCAAAAACCGCTACCGGATTGGTGCAGGTGATTCGATCCTCGGGTACGTAATGAGTTTGAATTACCTCGCGACTCACCTCGACGCCAGCTTCTTTCAGAATTCGCGTGACATCAATATCAAAACCTACGACGCCACCTTGGCCGATACACGTCGGCGTGTCATCGTCATAAACCGCAAAATTTGTAATGTTTCTTCGAGATCCAGTTATGGTCTCGACAGTGTATTTACGAGTGCCATATAGGGAGACCGACAGTGACGAGTTCGTGTACGACGTATGTATTAGAAGAAGATGGCCAGTGTCGTTGCGAAATTGCAAATCTACATTCGGCCAAGCGACCGTGGCTTCGCGTCCTGCGGGATAACGAGAGATATAGAACGAGTGCGCCATATGCGCTACTAAATCGACACCTGAAAACCAGGCAGCATTCCAAGTAGTGGTTGCAACCTGGGAGACTCCGCCACCAAAATCCTTTGCGAAATGACCATCATAAATGACGATACCCTCCGCAAAACCGTTGGCAGCGGTTCGCTCCCCTACCGTTTTATTTAGACTAAAAATCTCACCCGGTTTGACGATGGTGCCGTCAATCAAGTCTGCTGCACGGTGAATGTTCTGAATTCGATATGCGGCTGGTGGAAAATATGTCGTGAACTTCGTGATCTGGCCGCTAATCCCCAGACCACCAGCTTCCTCGGTCGTGATTCGAGGTTGCTCTGTCGTCGTAGAGATCGTCGCGCGTCGAGCAGCGCCGGTCGCGGTTAAAGCCGGCGTTAGCGCATTGGTTAACGAGTCATTGGAAATCATTCGACCAACTACTGAGGGATAGACGCGCGGCTTATCGTCAATAAATTTGAAAACCGCATCCTTCGCAGGTGGAACTAATTTAAGCCACGCACTGCCAAGTGAATGGCGCAAAGAATCGCTAGAAAAACGTGCGGTTAGATTCCCTTGCGCATCAGGGCTAAATGTCATCGCTGAAGCGAGGATCCTGGGAGTGATCGGACAGTCATGACCATCGATGACCAGGGTGATCGGTTCGCTCACGCTCGGATAAGCGATTTCTTGAATCGCACGCATTATTTCCTTGGACGTCACGCGGGGGCGCTGATAGAGCGTCGAAAACTTGATTGAAGAGGAGCGTAGCCATTGTGCTTTGAACTGGCCGAGCGATTTACTCTTATCAATGGACTTTCCATCGATGGGCCAGATCGGGACCGGAGTGACGCCTTTGAAAGTGACGCTCCCCTCGCTCATAGTCACTTCACTACGTTTGGCTAAATCATTAATCGTCTGCGCGAAACGCCGCGGATCGACTTTGATCACTGGTTGAATGTTCACTTCTGAAAAGGTGCGGGTAAATAACCTGAAGGGATTGATCGGACGACTGCCTGCCGCTGAAATCGTGGCTGCGACATCGAAAGTAGCGCCGAGATCTTGAGGATCAACGGTGTGCGATTGTCCAATCGTTTGAAAGGCAATCGGCTTGACGGCTTCAGGAGAGATTCGTCGATCAAGAATATGGCCCGCCTCAGCCCTTGAGAGAGCTCCGATCTCAAGACCGAGAACTCGCGTATTGCGTGGGACCCCGCTGCCAACTAAGAACCAAGCTAGCGCCCAAGAAACGACAAAGACTGAGCCAAGAGCAAGCACCGCAATGAGTATCCGACGTTTCACTCCAACTCCGAAAGATCAGGCACGTGTGGCTTTGGGCGGGGCAGGGCCAACGGGAAAAAGACCAGAATCGGCCCGAGGTATAGGAGCGTATACCCAGGAGTATTGGCCATGATAAGCAACTCTTCACCCGAATTCGTGGCACCTCGATACACCACGAGAGTCCAAGCAATGGCGAAGAGCAAAATGTTCAGCCGCGAACCAGTGAGATTTCGTATTAGCAGTGCAAAGGCTAACGAACCAACCAACGCAACAATTACGCCAACAGGAACGAGAGCAAAATGAATGAAGGTCGCCAAGGCGCCGCAGAGAAGACCTAAAAAAATTGCCGCGATACGCATTAGAACTCGTTCAAGTGACTTCATAACGTTTGAGTCAGATCCCCGCGAAGAGATCAATCTCCCGCCCGTTGGAATCGTAAGGTTCCGACTTTTCGCCCTGCACCAGTGTGTAGTACTCAGTACCCCACATTTTTTCACCAAGAAGATTCGATAGCGTGAAGAAGGGGCCATCCGAAGTGATTTGGGTGGCGTGCGCCGCCAAGGCCGCCAACTTCTTATCTACATAATCGGTGCCGTCAATGGCACTAGTTACCAACTCATCGGGCTTTGCGAAAGGAACATCATCGACGCTTTCCGCCCCAAAAAAATCTGAACCCGCCGCTTTCATCGCTGCCATTCCAGCCGCAAGAACCGATCTCGGCATCGCGTTCCAATAGATCTTGGAAATCTGCCAGGCCTCGGCACCTACATTTGGAACTGTAGCAAGTTCGGCCGCACGCACTGCTACTCGATGCGCTTGAATGTGGTCAGGGTGACCGTATCCACCAAACTCGTCATAAGTGATCATCACTTGCGGTTTCACTTCCAGAATCACTTTCACCAATTCCCGCGCCGCCTCGTCGAGATCAGCCTGCCAGAAAGAATTCGCATTCTCATTCTGTGGCATTCCCATCATGCCGCTGTCGCGCCAGCTACGAGTAGAGCCGCCAAGAAAACGATGATCGCTTACGCCGAGCTCCTTCATGGCAGCGGCCAATTCGGTGACCCGGTGGTGCCCAAGTGCGTCTTCTTTATCGCTCGCCAGATGCGAAAGACCGGGGAGCAGAACTTCGCCCTCTTCACCTCTCGTACAGGTAACCAGGGTCACTCCAACACCCGCTGCGACGTATTTGGCCATGGTGGCCCCGTTGTTGATCGATTCATCGTCGGGATGGGCGTGGACCAAGAGAAGACGCTTTTCAGGCATGGGAGAATCGTATTGGGAGAAATGGCTAATCTCTTCCCATGTCCGAACGGCTCACTTATCCACGTCAGACTGCCAGGTCTTTGCGTTTTACGTTGGGAGCGCCCCGGAACTTCGACATCTCACCAAATGGCATGCGTATCCTCTACGTACGCTCAGATGGACCTTTCGACCGAGTTGGGTGCCTACGAGCCTTCGACGTCCACTCTGGGGCCGACTCACTGCTCGCCGACCCGGCCCAACTCCTCGGCTCGAATGAGGAACTATCCGCAGAAGAGCAGGCCAGGCGCGAACGGCTACGTGAGTCTGCCGGAGGAATTACCTCGTTCAACACGGATAAAGCCCAAAGCCGGGCAGTTTTCGCTCTCGCTGGACGAATATTCGTTACCGAAATCAAGACTGGAATCACCAACGAGTGGGTAGTCGAGGGACCGGCGGTTGATCCTAGGCTCTCACCCGACGGGAAGTACGTCGCTTATGCATCTGTCAATGGAGAGTTCCGAATCACCAACGGCGCGAATGATCGCGCACTTTTGCAACCGGAGAATCCAAACACCTTCTACGGCCGAGCCGAGTTCGTCGCCAGCGAAGAAATGAATCGCTTCCGCGGTTTCTGGTGGTCTCCAGATTCAACGAGCATAATCGTGGCAGGCGTTGACGAGTCCGCCGTTGATGTTTGGCATATCGCCGATCCAGAACACCCAAATGTTGACCCACGAGCAGTCCGCTACCCAAGCGTAGGAACACCAAACGCAGAAGTGCGCCTTAAATTAGTGGATCTCGACGGCACCGCGCGTGAAATCGAATGGGATCGGAAGAATTTCGAATACTTGATTGAAGTCAGTTGGAATCCAAATGGACCAGCACTCTTGCACGTGATGAATCGCAATCAACGCGAAGCGCTAATTCTTGTCGTAGATCCCCAATCATTAGAAACCATCGCGATCGCCGAACAACGCGATGCGCACTGGATTGAATTGACCCCAGGCACGCCGCAGTGGGCACCCGGCGGATTGCTTGTCACCACAAAAGATGATCTAGAGACAAACACTAGACACCTAGCCATCAATGGCAGCGTGGTCACACCAACGGGTCTGCAGGTATCGGCAATCGTCGACAGTGATCGATTTGGCATCACCTTTATTGCCACCAGCGACGCCACGCAATCGCACGTTTGGTGGTACGGATTCGGCGGAGAACTCGAGCAGCTCTCAGTTGGCAACGGCGTGCATACCGGACGCGCCGCTAATCACACTCTCGTCCTTGCCCATCGTTCACTCGATCACTACGGTGCCCAATTCAAGGTGGTGCGCGATGGCAAGGAAAAGGCCATAGAGTCGCTTGCCACCGTGCCCATCGTTGATGCGCAACCAGAGCTTCTCGTTTTGACCGAACGTGCGTTGCATGCCGCCCTACTCCTGCCAACTGGCTACCAAGAGTCCAGTGGGCCTCTACCGCTATTGCTTGATCCATATGGCGGCCCGCACTCACAGAGGGTCGTGCAAGCAAGAAATGCTTACGCGGAATCTCAGTGGTTTGCTGATCAGGGTTTCGCTGTTCTCGTCACAGATAATCGAGGCACCCCACAGCGTGGACCAGTCTTTGAGAAAGCAGTCTCAGGAGATTTGGCAACGGCTCCGCTTGAAGACCAAGTGGCTGCGATTGAAGCCTTGATCGCTCGCAGACCAAACCTAATCGACCGCAAGCGGATCGCGATTCGCGGTTGGTCATTCGGTGGCTACCTGGCGGCCCTGGCAGCGCTACGTCGTCCCGACGTTTTCGCTGCAGCAATTGCTGGAGCCCCAGTAACTGATTTCCGGCTCTACGACACCTTTTACACCGAGCGATATCTAGGCACGACGAAAGAAAACCCGCAGTACGACGCGAATTCGCTAATTCTCGAGGCGGCAAATCTCGAACGGCCGCTCATGATCGTCCACGGTTTGGCGGACGACAACGTCGTCGTGGCGCATTCATTGCAGTTCTCATCTGCTTTGTTATCTGCCGGCAAGCCGCATGAATTCCTGCCTCTATCAGGTGTAACGCATATGGCTTCGCAAGAAGACGTGGCAGAGAATCTCCTTCTATTGCAGGTGGAATTCCTAAAACGCCACCTCGGATAAACTCTGCCACGACTCTCTATCGCAAAACGCAACCGCGTCGTATCGTGTTATTCGTGGAACGCACATGGAAGTCATTGCTACTTCGATACGACGATATCTGTGATAATTGTGGCGCTCATCTGACCTCAGGATCAGCCGCGTTATGGAGTCCAACTCTCAGGAAAGTCCACTGCATTGAACATTCATCAGATAGCCCTGAAGCATCGGTTGCGAAAGAGACAGAGATCGATCATGGCACTCCCGGAGCATCGGCACGAGCAAAGTACGAGTGGGAAAAGAGTTCTTATGAGAGGAGATTCCGAAAGAAATATCCCAGAATCGGCGGTGCTCTCCTTGCGCTAAGGAAAGATCCCCCCTCGGCACGTCCCTGGAGGAAAGGTGCGAAGGGAGAAGCTGATGTCGGCAAATGTCTGGAGAAACTTGCAACCAAATACAACTTTGTGACTCTTCATGACCGACGAATTCCGAGGTCGCGCGCAAATATCGACCATATAGCTGTGACCCGATCCGGCGTATACGTCATCGACGCAAAGAACTACCAAGGCTCTGTGCGAGTCATGCGCCCTGGTGGATTCCTTTCCAGTAAATCCCCTGCGTTATGCGTTGGATCACGCAATTGCACCAACTTGGTTAACGGATTGAAAAAACAGGTTGCAGCAGTAACGTGGGCATTAATGGAGTCAGGTAGCAATATCCGCACCATGGGGGTTCTCGCGTTCTTCTACGCAAAGTGGCCACTATTTATGGCACCAACAGAAGTTGATGGAATCCTGATTAATGGACGAGGAATCAAAAAGATCCTGGCAAGACCGGGTGACTGCACGTCCGTAGAAATTTCTAACATCGCAAGATTACTAGCGATCTCGTTTCCGGCGTATATAAGTCCAACGCCGAAGCCGCACTAGAGAATCTTGGTAGCGTACGCCACGCCCTAGAGAGATGATCTGGTATGAGCCAACCCGATGTGGTTGATTGCCTTATCTGCCAAGAGCACGATGGCAGAGTCTCGATTCCCGGCGGCCACTTGATCGCTAACGATCACGTCATCGCATTCCACTGCCCACCGATGCCTCAAGCACTTGAACCTTATCTCGGCTACCTATTCGTGACTTCACGCAGACATGTCCCGTCGTTTGCAGAACTTGATCCGGATGAAGCCGCGGCGATGGGTGTGGCGATTTCGAAACTCAGCGCCACCTTGAAAGCGGAGGGCGCAGAACCGGTTTACCTTGCTGGCATCGGACACGCAGTGCCACATCTACATGTGCATCTGATACCCCGTTGGCCCGAAACCCCTACGGAAATTTCATGGATCAACGTCGATGATTGGGAGGGTGCGCGACGAGGTAATGCTGATGCAGTTGGCGAATGGACGTTTCGTCTTCGCAATCGGCTTGAGTCACTCGACCAGTCGTAGTTGGAGCAACCGTCAGCCACGAACAAAACCTTTGCGCAGTGTTACGCGTGGCCCAAATCGACGTGAACTTGGGATCAGTGGACATCGCGTAGGCCGTGACTTTGCTCGTATCTTTAAACTACTCGCCGTCCGGCGGCGTCCATGTGATTTTCGGCAACACGACGGTGTGAAGGAAGAAGACAACCTTCAATCCGGATAACCTGGTGTCCACCAAATGGGGGTGAGGCTGACATCGAAGTAGCGGTTTTGTTAGAACAACCAAAAGAAAATCGCTACCAGCGTATTGACCGAGGTTGCGAAATGGTATTCACTGCAAGAGTCAACCTATATGTCGAGGAGGGCATCATGGAGTTTGATCGTTCTCCCATAAGTAAGTCACTGAGTCGACGTTCTTTGCTCGCTTCCGCTGGAGGTGTCGCTCTTGGTCTCGTGGCAGGGGCAGATCGCGCCAGTGCTCTGGGGGTGGCTCCGGGACAATTTCAAAGTTCAGGAGATGTTGCCGCTGCTACATCGGCGGCGATTTCGTATCTGAGATCGCGAACATCAGTAACAACTAGTAACGCATTCACGGATGTATCAAAATGGGTGTATCCGGATAGCCGTCGCTTGATCGAATTTGAGCAGAATCGTTTCAACAGTTTGGGTGCGCTCGGCAATCCTTCGGCGTGGAATGGGGTCATCGAAAACATCTCGTCAAATGTAACGGTTCTTGATTGTTCTGCTACTAGTGGCCAAGTACGATTATCGATTCGAGATTGGACTGGCGTTCAGTGGCGACCCGCTCTCGTGCTCATGCATCGCACCTCAGAACAGGAGGCGTTAGTTCAGCGATTCCCCGAGAAATATGGTCTAAATATCCCAGACTTCCAACTCACCACCTCTGGGTTTGGCACGAGTCAAGGTTGGCTTGTTGCCAAGGATGGATACCAGGAACCCATCGTTGCACTCGGAGGCCCTTCACCCGATTATGTTGAGACGTCAATCGCCAACCTGTCTCAATTGATGGTAGAACCACCTTCAGGTCTTTTGCGTGCTGGTACACCACAATTGTCCACCGAAAACCTTCTTGGTCGTACTTTCTACTATGCGTCAGCCGTTGATTACGCCATGACCTGGGGGGGCAGTGCGCGGAACGCTTTTTACAGTGATTTTACGCCTACTGATTGTGCGAACTTCGTTTCGCAGTGCTTTACCGCAGGCGGCTATCCAACGGACGGCACTTGGTCGCCCTACACGTATGCCTGGGTCAACAATATAGGATTGCGTAACTGGCTCATCGCCTCAGGGAGGGGTTACTCATCGTCAGAGATGGGTATGGGCTTTGCGGACATAATCAACTACGACTGGACTAACGATGGCATTTTCGATCACATCGCCATCGTCACTACCCCTAACCCTATTTGCATCACGAGCCACACGAAGGATGCTCTGAACGTTCCATATAAATCCATCGCCTGGTCTTATTCGGCATATCTGTATGCGTCAACGCTGGTTACGTATTAACAGGGCGATCCGTGTGATAGGCAGTCCATGCTCCACATTCCCGTGGGCTGCCTGTCACAGTGGAATCGGCGACGCATCCGTTAGATGTTTCTAGTCAGGTTAGGCAGACTCTCCTGTCAAGCCTGGTCCTAGAGTGCGAATAGCTGAGACTGCAAGACTTGCTAATGGAGGCGGGTTGATGAGGAAATTGATCAATCACGTAGCGTTATTAGTGATTGCGAGTTGTTTACTGATCCTTGCCGTTATCTACGTGATGGCTAGCAATCGCAGTGGTACCTCAGCCACCACCAGCGCTACTCCCAGCGCGAGTGTCAATACAAATGTCCCGGACGTACCAGGTGTGATAGAAGTACCCGTTGGTGCGATACCAACTTCTGAGGGGCACCTGTGGCGGATTACCTCAGATTCCAATAAGCAACTCGCTCAATGCTTTACCCGCGAGAAGATTATCTTCACCGGACTTCATGCGCTCAACTATGCAAATGACATACCTGGGGCGCAGGCCAGTGTTAGTTGGGTTACAGGTGTTATAGCTCCACCGAATTATTTCAGTTCAGCAGTTCAACTCTGCATGACTGGTGGAGACCGAACTAGCGATCTCACCGGACTGACTCCCGGTGACCCTGGTGCGTCGGCGACTACAGCTACAAATGGACCCACCCACAGCTATGCCACATCTACAAGTGTCGACGGAATGATGTTGCTGACTTTCTGGACGCAGCCTGGTGCTCCAGTGATGTCGCCATCACCTGCAAATGTGATGGGCTTCCGTGCAGTAGCGCTATACAAATTAGCTATAATGGGCGTGAAGATGCCAGAGGTGATGGCATGTCAAATGGTCGCGGAACGGCCCATAGCAAAAGTGCCCTCAGAGGTCCTGACGCTAATTAAAGACAAATATGCCGATCTGGCGCCGGTTTCAATTCTCAGCCAAATCACTGGAGTGGTTGACGCGCGAGCCGAATCTGTCGCACCACACATATGTCTCTACTCTGATGGTCGGCAGATGGCGTATGTCGGCAAGGTACCAACGTCAGCGACGCAAGCGATTGAAGTGGCAGTTAAACATCAGCCAGATCGGGTAACTGGCGGCACCAACAGTTTTGTGACGTTCGCCAAGATTCCAACCAAAGGTTGGATTATTGTTGACGAATGGGGCTAGCAAAATAGTTGCTACAGAGCCGAAAGTTAAGTGACCACGTACCGGTAGAGGACCCATTCGACTCGAGTATCAGGTATTGGTAATAGACCGTAAGAACGAGACTGCTTCGCGATCCGCTGGCAGCCACTCGATATCAAGCCACTCGTCGACGCGGAGCCAACGAATTTCATCGTGGGATCCGTTAGCAATGGGGATCTGGCTTTCGTCAGCGAGCACACATTTATAGACCCGAAGTATTCGGTCGCCATCGATGACGAAGCCGTCACCGATTTCGATGGCCTGAGATTCCTCAAAAGAAATGCGAACGCCAAGTTCTTCGACTATTTCACGCGACAGTGCATCGAGTGGGTTTTCCCCATCCTCGACTTTGCCGCCTGGTAATTCCCAGAAGCCAGCACTGTTACCGATTCGTCTGGCCGCCAACAGCGACCCATCTGCTCGAAGGATCGCCGCCGCGACGACTATTGCTTTAGTCAGTTGGACTTCTTGGCACGCGCAGTTGTGCGAGCACGAATGCTGGCATCGAGTACGACTTTGCGCACGCGCACAGTTGCTGGCGTAACTTCGATGCACTCATCCTCGCGGCAGAATTCGAGCGCCTGTTCCATCCCGAGGTATCTCGGCGGAATTAGACGCTCTAGTTCGTCGGCAGTTGCAGAACGAATGTTCGTGAGTTTCTTTTCGCGGCAAGCATTTACGTCCATGTCCTCAGAGCGAGCATTCTCACCGATGATCATGCCTTCGTAGACTTCGTCTCCCGGGGATACGAATATCGCACCGCGTTCTTGAATAGTGAAGAGCGCGTATGAGGTAACAACCCCGAGTCGATCTGCGACGAGCGAACCTGTTGGCCTGGTGCGCAATTCCCCGTGCCACGGTTCATAGCCATCAAAGACATGGTGGAGCAGTCCAGTGCCTCGAGTTTCGGTAAGAAACTCGGTGCGGAATCCGATCAACGCACGTGATGGGGCCCTGAAGTCCATGCGGATCCAGCCGGTTCCATGATTGACCATCTGCTCCATGCGACCCTTGCGCAGTGCCATCAACTGGGTAACGACACCCAAATAGTCTTCAGGTACATCGATGGTAAGCGCTTCCATCGGCTCGTGCAGTTTTCCGTCAACCATCTTGGTAACCACCTGCGGTTTGCCGACGGTCAACTCGAAACCTTCGCGACGCATGATTTCTACTAGCACCGCAAGTTGCAATTCGCCTCGACCTTGAACTTCCCAAGTATCTGGGCGATCGGTTGTGAGGACGCGGAGCGAAACGTTTCCGACCAATTCAGCATCAAGCCGATTCTTTACCAACCGTGCAGTTAACTTCTTTCCACTCTTGCCCGCAAGTGGCGACGTGTTGATACCGACGGTCATCGAGATTGAAGGCTCATCGACGATAATCAACGGAAGCGCTATCGGATTTTCTAAATCGGCAAGAGTCTCGCCAAGAGTTATCTCTGCGATACCGGCCACAGCGATGATGTCTCCTGGGCCAGCCTCTTCAGCAGGAACGCGCTCTAAGCCTTCAGTCATAAGCAGTTCTGAGATCTTTACTTTCTGCATCGAGCCATCGGTCCGACACCAGGTAACCATCTGGCCTTTTCTAATCGTGCCTTGGCGAACTCGGCAGAGTGCGAGTCGTCCGAGGTAAGGAGAAGAGTCGAGGTTGGTGACGTGTGCTTGCAATGGAGCACCTTCAATGAAGGCAGGCGCCGGAATTGTCTTGTGGATGACGTCGAAAAGAACATCGAGATTCTTCTCATCAGGCATCCCGCCATCTGCGGGACGATTGAGTGACGCCCGCCCTGCTTTGGCGGACGTGTAGACGATTGGAAACTCGATCTGAGACGCGGTGGCGTCAAGGTCCATGAAGAGTTCATAAGTCTCGTCGACGACTTCGGCGATCCGAGAATCGGGTCGGTCGACTTTATTGATCACCAAAATGACGGGCAGGTTCTTCTCGAGCGCCTTGCGAAGGACGAATCGAGTCTGTGGCAGAGGGCCTTCCGACGCGTCGACGAGAAGGAGAACTCCGTCGACCATTTCGAGGCCGCGCTCCACCTCGCCACCGAAGTCTGCGTGGCCAGGAGTGTCGATGATGTTGATGGTGTGCTCGCCACGCTGCACCGCGGTGTTCTTGGCCAGGATCGTGATGCCCTTTTCGCGCTCCAAATCCATAGAGTCCATGACCCGTTCACGGCCTTCACTCTGTTCTTTATAGGCGGCGAAGGCACCGGATTGCCAGAGCATGGCATCAACCAGGGTCGTCTTACCGTGATCTACGTGCGCGATGATCGCGACATTGCGTAGGTCGTGACGTAGTGAAGACATGGAGCCCCTGACGTTAGGTGATCACGCGATGAAGATGCGCGCAGAATGTATGCCTATTCTAGACGGTCAATGGTCAACGCTCCGCCGCCGCATTTAGTCTCAGTTCTCGACGATTCCGCCACGCTGACCTGTGCTTATACGTTGATTAGTCTTTCCAAGGTAAAAAATGATCGAACTCCCTGGCGGCAACGTTCGAACCGCCGGAGACGAGTTGGGTCTTGGTTAACCAAAGATTTCGCTGATTGCAGTACCAAACTTGGGCGCTGATGTGTGTTCCAGATGGCCCGCGACCTGCAACGGAGACAGTGCTGGTCCATTTCGACCGCTGCGTGCCGCAACCTGCTTAACTGCCGCGACAACGGTCTTATAGTCGAGATCTAGAGAGTCCAATAAGAACTCATCAGGGGTTTGAGTAAATAGAGGGTATGGCGATCATTGGGATCCGGCAGGTCAATGGTGCCCATGACCTGCTCCCAGCCTGTTACGACCGCGTCCGGAAAGGAGCTCTCCATCTGCTGGTGAAGTCGCGCCAGGTAGGCGTCTGTCTCCTCCGTCGCCGCTCCTCTCTCTTTATTGAGTCTGCGAAGCGTGTAATCCAACTCGCGAATTATTTCTGAACTCCATAACGGTCGGAATATGCGACCTAAGGCCACTTGGAGGAGAACATCACGTTGGCGGCTCGGTACCAAGACGCAGGTGTCCAGAAACGCGCTAAAAGCCATGGCTCAACGACTCGATCGAGTGGCCCTTACCGCCTTGAGAGCCACTCGAACAGCTTCTGGATCTGTGTCGTAGAGTCCTAGTCGTTCGGTGTCAGCGACCATGTCAGCCAGCGCTTCTTCCGCCCGGCTCCGCTGCCGCACCCGGTATTCAAGTAGATCTACCAGTTTGATCTTCCTGTGCCGACTTGGTTTTTCGAAGGGAATCGCTCCGGACTCGAGCAGTCTTACCAAGGTTGTCCGGGCAACTCCAAGCAGATCGGCTGCCTCTTGCGTCGACAGAGTGAGCTGATGCGGTGCAATCGTGACCGCGAGTCCGGCTTTCATCGCCGTGACTACTTGGAGCAATATTTCGTGAACCTGGCCAGGCAGGGCCACTTCCGTGCCATCTGCCGCCACTAACCTGGGTAACGGTTCAAGATTACCGATGCGCCGCGCCTTTTGTGCCGCGAAAAAGTCGACCACAATCGCGACCTCTGGTTCGGGAAGGTACGTACGATCTTCCACCTGTGCCGAGTTGTTAGCCATAACTCTCTCCCGATCAATTCGAGCGCCCGCTCGTTTCGATCATTTTGCCATGCATATGCTTGCGCACGCAAGATCCTTGAAGATCCCGCTGGTTCGATTTGTACATTTTATTGTGAGAAACGTACAATTCCCTCATGGCCATGGAGATACCCGTCACCGAGGCTCGCGACCGGTTCAGCGAGCTCGTCGAGACCGCCTCCCACCAACCAGTCTTCCTGACCAAGCACGGCCATCGGCAGGCCGTAGTGCTGAGTCCTGCCGAGTACGAACGGATCATGGAGGCTTTAGAGGACACCGAGGATCTCTCCACCTCCGATGTAGCAATGGCTGAAATCATGGCTAACTCCCACACGATTCCCTGGGAGCAGGTCAAGACAGACCTCGGCTTAGCGTGACTTACTCGATTGAGTTCTCATCCTCAGCGGCTAAGGCTTTAACCAGGATCAACAAGCCATTCCAGTTACGCATTGTTGGTGTGATCGAATTCCTTACGCTTGATCCTCGACCACCGGCAGCAAAAATGCTCCGCGGTGGCGAACATGGACGATGGCACGTGCGGGTGGACAATTATCGAATTGTTTACGCTATAGAGGACGACCAGCTACTCGTCCTGGTGCTGAGAGTGGCGCACCGCCGTGAGGTCTACGACCGCTAGACGTTGAAGCAGGACACCTCCTGCGGGCTGTCCGGACCGGTAGGCCTGGTACACCGATGTCGACTGGTCAGCGACTTCGTCCGATCGAGCCTGGCCGATTCAGCTCGCCAACAGGACATTGATAGATTGCGGTATATGAATGATGAGCCTAACGATAGCCTGCAACCTATCGATCTGTGGTATTTTGATAGATTATAGTTGATCGATTCTTCTATATCTGATAGTCTTTAGTCTATCGAAATTAGGATGCGATTTGGTGGGATGTGGTCGTCGTGAAAGGTAGGTCCGCGGCGAGACATGCGCTTGATGCCAAAATCGCCGCCTTTGATGCCATGGAGTCGTACCCGCCACCCAAGGGGTGGGTACGGGCAATTCGAGATGCTCTTGGCATGAGCACTCGGGATCTCGCCGACCGTATGGAGATCGCGCAACCCAGTGTCGTGGCTCTCGAGGCGTCTGAGCGGGCTGGCACCATCAGACTGGAAACTCTCGAGCGAGCAGCAGCAGCCATGGGTTGCGAGTTGGTTTATGCCCTGCGGCCACGAGACAGTGGCCAACTCGAACAACTGGTGCGCGAACGGGCTGGCGATGTAGCCCTTCGCGACTTTGCTCCTGTCACACACACCATGGCTCTGGAGGGACAGCCAGTGCGTTTTACAGAAGTCGCCGCCTTGCAGAAGGACATCGACGCACTCATCGACTCTCCACGCCTGTGGCGCAATGAGATCTGATCCGCTCATCTTGGTCGGGGGCCAGGATGGAAATACTTCCCTCGACCCTGATGAGATCGAGGGATTACGCCCGACCTACATCACCATACGTAGTGAACTTGATGAAGCAGAAGCGGCCAACATCGCAAAGGCCTATCGCCAACTCAAGAAAGCACGTCGTGACGGTTTGCTGCAAGTTATCCTGGACGATTTATTCGTCCGACGACTCCACAAGCAAATGTTCGGAGATGTCTGGACCTGGGCCGGTACCTACCGCACGAGCGAAAAAAATGTGGGCGTAAATCCCACCACCATCGGTGTGCGCGTGAGATCACTCGTCGAAGATGTCCAAACATGGTGCGAACCACACGCCTCTCGCTGGTCGGATGATGAAATTGCAGCGCGCATGCACCACGCAATGGTGACCATTCATCCATTCGCAAATGGAAATGGAAGGCACGCCCGGCTACATGCGGACTATCTGATCCGCGCGCTTGGTCAGCCCCCGTTCACCTGGGGAAGTGCTGAACTCGTCACAGCAGGGCGTGTACGTGAGAGGTATCTCCAGGCCTTACGGGCAGCGGACAAGGGAGACTTCGCGCTGCTCTTTGATTTCATCCGCAGCTGACTGACAGCCACACGCCGTCGCGAAGTCTACGACCGCTAGCCCGTTGGGATATCATCCGACTCATGGTTGACCCACGCGATCTTTCAGACGCTGACCTAGCGTTAATTGCCCACGCAAGAGACATTGTGGATCGGAACGGGGACGACTCCATCTCCACTATGGGTTCTGCAGTGCGAAGCATCACTGGCGGGATATTCGGAGCCATCAATCTGCACCACTTCACGGGCGGCCCTTGTGCCGAACTCGTGGTGCTGGGTGTCGCAGCTGCACATGGGGCACGGTCGCTCGAGACCATCGTCGCTGTAGGAGATCAAGACCGCGGGCCGGTTGGACCCTGCGGTCGATGCCGTCAGGTGCTCTTCGACTACTACCCCACGATACGAGTACTGCTTCCCACAGGTGTGGGCGAAAAGAGCGTCAAGAGCGTCTCAATCGTCGACCTTCTGCCATTCGGCGGCAGGTGGGACGTCGAACTAGGGACCCAACCCTACGATCCCGCGTAGGTGGTTCCATATTCAAACCTTCGGAAAACCAGAGCGGTTTCGCCGATGACCAACAGGCGAGTTCGATTTTTGGCTCAGTCCGACGATAGGCAAGTTCGATGGCAGGAAGCAAATCTGTGTCACCACTGAAAATAATTGCTGCGTCGTACTCTCTGAGCATCGCCGTCTCAACGAGTGCACGTTCTCATAATCAAGGAAGACGGCTACACGCTCGGCCAAGGATATTCTCATATATCCAAAAAAGCCCCACCAATCCGTGAGGACGGTGGGAAGCAATAAACAGACATGTTTCACATCAAGAATGGACTGTCAATTCACATTGCACCGCTTGAGGATTACCTCGGTCTTGCAGGAGTCACACCCCCAACTGCAATGTAGGAGATGGTCGCTAGACGTTTAAGCCAAACTCCACGGGATTCCAGACCGTCACCGAGGAGTCACCGTCCAACAACCTGCGCCAGCGGGCCAAGTACTCCCGCATTCGGTTGTCGCTGCGGGTCCGCTCATCATCTGCCTCGAACCCCTGCATACTCTCGTATTCGATGATCTCGCGAAAGCGGCACGCATCACCGCGATCCCAGTGCAGTCGCACACGGATTCCGCCGGGCTCTTCGTAGTAGCGGGATGCCTCGGCCAAGAACTCCTCAAGAGCCGCCTGCCCACCAGCTGGCACCCTGCCCTCTAGAACCAGAACGACAGCAGGGACGAAGGGTACAGCTCGCCTTCCCTGCTCACTCACTTCTTCCCCCTAGACGTTGAAGCGGAACTCCACGACGTCGCCGTCGGCCATCACGTATTCCTTGCCTTCAATTCGGACTTTCCCAGCGGCCTTTGCAGCAGCCATCGAGCCCGCAGCAACCAAATCGTCGAATGAGACGACTTCGGCTTTGATGAATCCTTTTTGGAAATCAGTATGGATTACACCGGCTGCCGCAGGAGCGGTATCGCCTTTATGAATCGTCCAAGCGCGCGTTTCTTTTGGTCCTGCTGTCAGGTAGGTCTGCAATCCCAGAGTGTTGAAGCCGACGCGAGCCAACGTAGCGAGTCCAGACTCATGCAGTCCAATGCTCTCAAGTAATTCAAGCGCGTCTGCCTCGTCAAGTTCAGAGAGCTCAGCCTCGGTCTTTGCATCAAGCAGGATTGCCTCAGACGGTGTGACGAGCGCAGCAAGGCTCGCTCGCAACTCTTGATCTGCCAACTCGGCGGCGTCGACGTTGAAAACGTAAATAAAAGGTTTGGCGGTCAACAGGTGCAGTTCACGCACTGACTCAACGTCGAATCCTTCGGCAAAGAGCATCTTGCCCGTCTCAATGATCGCCTTGGCCGACTTAACGTCCTCAAGGAGTCCAACCTTCTCTTTAGAAAGGCGCGCCTCTTTCTCAAGGCGCGGCAACGCCTTCTCAATGGTCTGCAGATCGGCCATCGCCAGTTCGGTGTTGATGATTTCAATATCGCTACGTGGATCGATCCGTCCATCTACATGCACGACGTCGGGGTCGGTGAAGACACGAATAACCTGGCAGATCGCATCTGACTCACGGATGTTGGCAAGGAACTTGTTGCCGAGCCCAGCACCTTCGCTGGCCCCCTTGACGATTCCAGCGATATCCACGAACGAGACCACCGCAGGCAGCTGTTTCTCTGAGCTGAAAATCTTAGCCAGAACCGCCAAGCGGGAATCAGGCACGCCGACGACTCCGACATTGGGTTCGATCGTGGCAAAAGGATAATTGGCCGCCAGCACATTGTTCTTGGTGAGCGCGTTGAAGAGGGTGGATTTACCCACGTTTGGCAGTCCGACGATTCCGATACTTAGGCTCACGAGAGGTAGAGCCTACGGCCTTAGCGCCGGGTGTCGGTCCACCGTGCGACGATATACCTTGTGCGGACCTCAACCAGAAGCGCTACTACCTCCTATCCGAGTCGACGAAATGCGCCCCATCTCACCGCCCCTGGGCTGGTGATTCTCCAATCTCTGCTAATTAGCGTGGGGTTGGCAGCCGAACTGCTCCTTCGCCAGAAAGTCGCCTTCTTCACTGGGGCATTCTTGCTTCTGACCTTTGCCGGTGGCGTCCTATTCGCCAGACCTAAGATCGCCCTGCTTGCCGCAGTCGTTCCACCGCTAGCCACCTTCGTCGCGCTGATCCTCTTCCTGCCGACAATTGGGCCTTCATCTTTCTCGCCAACTCGGTTGGCGATAGATGTCAGCGCATCACTTGCAAATATTGCGCCTTACTTACTTTTTGGCGCAATTGGCGCCTGGACAATCGCCCTCTATCGCAGATCGTGAGCACGTAAGTCTTTACGCAATTCCGGCGGCAGCGCGAAAAGCAGGCTCTCCTCGCTGGTCGTGACAATCTGCACATCTTCAAACCCATGGCCTTTGAGGTGTGCCAAGAGATCGTTGACAAGAATCTCAGGTACCGATGCGCCGCTTGTGACGCCAATCGTTTCTACTCCTAGTAGCCAAACGTCTTGAACCTCAGCTGCGTAGTCGATTAGATGCGCCGCTTTCGCACCACCTTCCAAAGCAACTTCGACGAGGCGCACCGAGTTCGATGAATTGGCCGAGCCGACCACTAGGACCAAATCACAATCAATGGCAATCTGCTTGATTGCCCCTTGACGATTCTGTGTGGCATAGCAGATGTCATCACTCGGTGGATCTATCAATTTCGGAAAGCGCTTGCGTAACGCCGCTACCGTCGCGAGGGTTTCATCGACGCTTAGGGTTGTCTGACTTAACCACGCCAATTTCTCTTCGTTGCGCACCTTGACGTGTTCGACGTCATGCGGGCCGTCGACGACGTGCACATTGCTCGGGGCTTCGCCCGCAGTACCGATAACTTCTTCATGTCCCTCATGACCGATCAGGAGAATGTCATAATCCTCAGCAGCAAAACGGCGAGCCTCATAATGCACTTTCGTCACAAGGGGGCAGGTCGCGTCTATCGTCTTAAGCGAGCGCGCCTTTGCCTCTTCGTGGACTATCGGCGCAACGCCATGCGCAGAGAAGACGACAATCGCACCTTCAGGCACTTCGTCAGTCTCTTCAACGAATACTGCACCGCGCTTCTCCAACGTGTCGACTACATACTTGTTATGAACAATCTGCTTACGCACATATACAGGTGCTCCATAGACGTCGAGAGCCTTCTCAACAGTTTGGACGGCTCGATCGACTCCCGCGCAATATCCGCGCGGGGCTGCTAGCAGAATGCGTTTTGGCACATGGGTAAGTCTATTGGCTCATTCTCGAATCCAATGGCTCGAAAATTGTTTGGGCACATCTACGCTGATGACATGGAGACCAGCGAAGAGCACCCCGCTCCAGTCCGTGTGATCTCGGAGGCGATCGGGCAATACATCGGACGCCTTGGCCCGGTCTGGGTCGAAGGCGAAATTGCCGAATTGACCGCGCGACCAGGCACGGTGATGGCTTTCATGAGATTAAAAGATCCTTCCGTTGACATGTCGATCTCAGTCTCAATCCCGAAGGCCCTGATGAAATCCGCAAGCGCAGAACCCTTGCCACCTAATGCCTTGATCAAGGTGTTTGGACGCATTTCTTGGTACGCCCCTCGCGGTTCGATCTCTCTAATGGCGAAATCGATTGCTCTCGTAGGCCAAGGAGAACTCTTGGCAAGGATTGAGGCGCTGCGCAATCTGCTCGCAGCCGAAGGGCTCTTTGCTGATTCTAGAAAGCGCCCTCTGCCTTTCTTGCCCCGCAAGATTGGCCTTATCTGTGGCCGTGCGAGCGCCGCAGAACACGATGTTGTGGAGAATGCCAAACGGCGCTGGCCAGCAGTCATATTCGAAATCAGAGAAGTGGCCGTACAAGGCAGTAACGCAGTCACAGAAGTCAGCGCAGCGCTCAAAGAACTCGATGGTATTCCGGATATTGACGTCATAATCATCACGCGTGGCGGCGGCTCATTTGAAGATCTGCTTCCATTCAGTGATGAAGGTTTGATCCGCTTGGTTTCGAAGTGTTCAACCCCGATAGTCAGCGCAATTGGACACGAACAAGATGCACCATTGCTTGATTTGGTTGCCGACCTACGTGCATCTACACCGACCGATGCTGCGAAAAGAGTTGTACCCGACGTGCAGGAGCAGTCCACACTCATTCAAGGATTGCAAGAACGTGCGCGTCGAAAGGTTGCATCGTTTCTAGACCACGAGAACGCAAGACTCGCATCACTCCTATCGCGCCCTGTGCTCGCAGATCCAGAAACGATGCTCTCGATGCGATATGACGTCATCACATCACTTTTGGCAAGGGCGCGGGCGATGTCACCGCAAGCGACCCTCGACCGCGGGTACGCAGTTGTTCAGAGTGAAAGTGGAACCGTGATTAGAAGTGCCGCAGCCGTCAAAAGTGGAGACCGGTTACGCTTGCGATTGGCCGAAGGCATCGTCAGAGCAGTGGCTGAAGGAGAGAACCAATGAGTCAAGAAAGTATTTCGTATGAGGCCGCTCGCGATGAATTGATATCCGTCGTCACTCGGCTTGAAGCCGGAGGCACGACGTTAGAAGAGTCCCTGACGCTATGGGAGCGGGGTGAAGAATTGGCCAGAATCTGCCAGGCCTGGCTCGATGGAGCTCGCACTCGTCTTGAGTCAGCGCGCTCTCTGCTCGGCGATTGAGTTACCGCCGTCAATAATTAGACACTGACCGGTGAGATAGGCCGCTGATGGCGAAGCCAGCCAGGCGACGGCACTAGCAATCTCATCTACGCGCCCACTTCTACCTACAGGAACCAAATGGCCCTCGAGTCGTTCACCCTCAGTCTGTGAACTACTAGCAATCCAGCCAGGTGCTACGGCATTAACCGTGATTCCATGTCCGGCGTAATCCAACGCCATCGATCGAGTGAGACCGACGAGCCCCGCTTTTGCCGCCGCATACGCCGCTTCGCCTCGCATCGCCATTGCTGGACCAGTAACACTGGCAATGTTGATGATTCGTCCGTTGCCTCCTCTGATCATGTCGGGAAGGACTTGGCGCGAGACTAGGAATGCACTTTCAAGATTTCGGGAAAGACTCAACCTAAACGCGGCTGGCGTCAGCAGATGAGCTGAACCACTTTCAGGTTCGCCCGCGACAGCCCGACTCGTCATGCCTGCATTGTTAACAAGAATGTCGACAGGGCCATGAGCAGCGCGGCTAGCCTGCACTAATTCCTGCGCACTCTGAGGATCAGTTAAATCTCCGACGAAACCAACAGCGCTGATTCCACGCGCATGGAGTTGAGCCACTCGTTCTTCAATTCGAGCAGTGGTTGAAGCGATCGTGATTCTGGCACCGAGTTCGCCGAGAAATATCGCGCTCGCAAATCCGATTCCGACTTCGCTTCCGGCGCCAGTTACCAAAGCGCACTTTCCGCTAAGACTCAATTGATCGAAGATCGACATGCAAACACCTTATTGGGACTTGAGCAGTCCACCAGCCCACCGGCCACGTAACCCGACGACAATAGCGATGCTCAGTAAAACTAGGAACAGACTCAGGGCGATTGCTCCGGCTGGATCTGTTTCGAGCGCTAGGTAGACCTCCAGTGGAAGGGTTCGAGTTCGCCCAGGAAACGAACCGGCAAAGGTGATGGTGGCGCCAAACTCACCTAGGGCTCTGGCCCAGCAGAGCAGTAGCCCGGCACCGATGCCAGGAAGCGCGCTGGGCACCAAGACCCGGTAGAAGGCTTGAAAAGCGCTGGCTCCATCGACGTAAGCCGCCTCCTCCAACGCACTTGGAACCTGGGCAAAGGCACCGTCGACGGCAAGCACGAGAAATGGCATGGCAACGAAAGCTTCGGCGATGATTACGGCGACCGTCGTAAATGGAATCGAATAACCAGTCAGTCGGTAAAGAGGTCCACCAAGCACCCCGCGGCGGCCCAACAATTGAAGGAGAGCAACACCGCCAACAACCGGTGGCATCACCAGAGGCATTAACACCAGCGAGCGCAGGATTCGAACTAACTTCTTCGAGCCATGTGCCAACCACCAAGCCAGCGGAAGACCAAGTAACAGAGCAAGAATTGTCGCCGAGACACTCGTGACCAGGGAGAGTACGAGCGCCTGACGAACTTCAACTTGCGTGATGAGTGAACCCAAGCGACGCCAAGGCGTGCGAATTGCCAAAGCCACCGCAGGCAACACCAAGAGTGCAAATCCGAGCAGAGCCGGAACCGCCAAAATCACACTTGAGCGGCCTTTTTTCACCTAACGACTCTCGACGATCACGTTGGTCGCCTTGATTACTGCCGTGGCGCGATCACCAGGTTGAAGACCCAGTTCGTGAACTGCTTCAGCGGTAAGCAGGCTAACCACCCGATTTCCGCCCGATTGAATCTCGACCAAGGCAACCAGCCCATCGACTTCGACGCGCGTCACGATGCCAAGGAAGCGGTTCCGTGCGGAGACGGTGCCAGAACGCTCGTCCGAGATCGTAAGCGTCCCGTCGCGGGCTAAGAGGGCTAACTCCGCCCCGTCTACGCTCTGACGCCCAGAATCGTCCTTGGCGGCGGACAGCCGCCCAGCCTCAATCCAGCGTCGGACCGTGTCGTCGGAGACGCCGAGCAGTTCGGCCGCCTCACTAATCCGATATCTCCGTTTCTGCGTCACAAGTCCGAGGATAGAGCCGTAAATGCGCCCTTGTCACCCTTCACTACTCTTGAACCATGAACTCTATGCATGAGGTCTCTAGCCGTAACTTGGCCCTAGAAATGGTCAGGGTCACCGAATCGGCGGCAATCGCCGCCGGGAGGTACGTCGGTCGGGGTGATAAGAACATTGCCGATGGCGCAGCCGTAGACGCTATGCGTCGGATGATCAGCACGGTTTCTATGAATGGCGTTGTCGTGATCGGCGAAGGCGAGAAGGATCACGCGCCAATGCTCTTCAATGGTGAGCAGGTCGGCGACGGGACAGGTCCCGATTGTGATGTTGCCGTTGATCCAATTGATGGCACGACGTTGGCTGCAAAAGGAATGGCGAATGCGATTAGCGTGATCGCCGTCTCCAAGCGAGGTTCGATGTTCGATCCGTCGGCTGTCTTCTACATGGAGAAATTGGCTACAGGTCCTGAAGCGGCAGATCTCGTCGATATCACTGTGCCAGTCGGCGAGAACATACGGCGCGTGGCACGGGCAAAGAAGGAGCCAACCTCCTCAGTGACTGTGGTGATTCTAGATCGACCCCGTCATGAGAAATTGGCGCAAGAAATTCGAGAGGCCGGAGCTCGCATCAAGTACATAACCGATGGCGATGTGGCAGGTGCGGTAATGGCCGCACGCGAGGACACCGGAATAGATCTTTTAATGGGAATTGGCGGCACACCCGAGGGGATAATCGCTGCCTGCGCTATGAAGTGCCTCGGCGGGGTGATCCAAGGGCGACTGTATCCACGCAATGACGATGAACGACAGAAGGCGATCCAGGCCGGACACGACTTAGACCGCGTCCTCACCACGAACGATCTAGTTGGAGGTGATGACGTCTTCTTTGCTGCTACTGGAATCACCGATGGCGAGCTGCTTCGAGGAGTTCGCTATTCCGGCCGCGGAATGACATCGAATTCAATCGTGATGCGAGGAAGATCACGTACGATTCGACTCATCTCGAGTGAGCATCCCCCGGAATAAAAAGGGGCCAACTTCACTTCTCGGCGTAGGCTGACGCCATGCCCGAATTCAGTTATTCAGACCTCCTGCCCATTGGGGCGGATACCACCGAATATCGCCTGCTAAGCACTGAAGGTGTCAAATTAGTCGAAGGTGCAGGACGCAATTTCCTGCAAGTCGACCACGAAGCAATTCGGATGCTTACAGAGACTGCGATGCACGACATATCGCACTTTCTACGGCCCGCGCATCTGGCTCAGTTACGGTGCATAATCGATGATCCCGAGGCATCGCCTAACGATCGCTTTGTCGCTCTTGATCTATTGAAAAATGCGAATATTGCCGCTGGTGGGGTTCTGCCGATGTGCCAAGACACGGGCACGGCGATCATTTCGGCCAAACGCGGCCAGCAAGTCCTTACTTCTGGCAATGATGAAGTAGCGATCGCGCGCGGTGTTTACGATGCCTACACTCGACTGAACCTGCGCTACTCGCAGATGGCACCTGTAAACATGTGGGAAGAGCGAAACACCGGAAACAACTTACCCGCGCAAATCGAAATTTATTCAGATACCAAACCAGGGCACGAGAATGAATACTCGTTTTTCTTCGTCGCGAAGGGTGGCGGTAGCGCAAACAAGTCCTATCTCTACCAGGAGACCAAGGCAGTCCTAAACCCCAAGTCGTTGCTTGCGTTTCTCGATGAGAAATTGCGTGCACTAGGCACTGCCGCATGTCCTCCGTATCACCTGGCGGTTGTTATCGGTGGAACGACTGCGGAGTACGCAGTAAAAACAGCAAAACTAGCCAGCACCAAGTATCTGGATTCGCTTCCAATACATGGCGATGGAATGACTGGTCATGGCTTCCGTGATATCGAAATGGAAGCCGAGGTATTAAAACTCACTCAAGGCTTGGGTATTGGGGCTCAATTCGGCGGGAAATATTTCTGTCATGACGTCCGGGTGATCAGGCTTCCAAGACATGGGGCTTCTCTACCCATCTCCATTGCAGTTTCTTGTTCCGCCGATCGCCAGGCGCTCGGCAAGATCACCAGCGAAGGCATATTTATCGAACAGTTGGAAACTGAACCAGCACATTTCCTTCCCGAAACCACGGATGAACATCTAGATGATCATGTTGTTCGCATTAATCTCAATCAACCGATGAGTAAGGTCCGCGAGGAACTGTCGAAGTGGCCGATAAAAACTCGACTCTCACTTTCGGGCTCTCTGGTAGTTGCCCGTGATCTGGCGCACGCGAAGATAAAAGAATTGCTCGATGCTGGCCAGCCAATGCCTGATTACCTCAGAGATCACGCGGTCTACTACGCAGGACCGGCCAAGACTCCCGTCGGCTATGCCTCTGGATCTTTTGGTCCAACCACTGCGGGACGGATGGATTCCTACGTAGAACAATTTCAAGCTGCGGGCGGTTCGCTCGTGATGCTTGCCAAAGGCAATCGCTCCAAACAGGTCATGGATGCCTGCAAGAAATACGGCGGCTTCTACCTCGGTTCTATTGGCGGTCCAGCCGCTCGGCTAGCTCAGGATTGCATTAAGAAGGTCGAGGTTCTGGAATACGGCGAGCTCGGCATGGAAGCAATCTGGCGAATTGAGGTTGAAGACTTTCCTGCCTTCATCGTCGTCGACGACAAAGGGAACGATTTCTTTGCTGAGTTAAGTAAACCGCTGACGATTGGGGCGCGGCCCGCGTAATTAGTACCAGCCCGACCGGTCTGACTTCGCCAACGCGCTGCATGGGTTGCCGTAGCGCGAGTTGACATACGACATCCCCCATTTGATCTGGGTGATTGGGTTGGTGCGCCAATCACTACCAGCTGAGGCCATCTTCGATCCTGGATTTGCCTGCGGGATGCCATATGCCCCGCTTCGCGAATTTCGCGATTTGAAATTCCAATGACTCTCGCGTAACCAGAGAGTGCTAAGACAGCTCATTTGAGCTGTGCTCCAAGAATAAGTGAGCGCATTTAATTTAGTAGCCACGAATTGCGCCCCCGACGGGGTTCGAGCCAGAACTAGATCAAGTTGCGATATCGCATTTGTCGAAAGCGAATCACTGACTATCCCTGCATGGAGATCAGCGGAGACAACGACTGCCTGTGTCATTGGTGCCAATGCCAATATTGATTTGTAAGTAGCTGGTGGCACACCAATTTGATCCGCTGACGTGATGACTTCCTGATCTGCTGGCGTGGTAACCACCTGGTCTGGCGATGTGGTCACCAGTGCGGTATCAGATGCATAGGCAGCAGTTGATACCGAACCAATTGCAAAAACGACTGCAATCGCAACTTGTATAGGTCGTGCGAACAACTGATCCTCCACTTCGCCGATTTCTGATTCTGTGAAAAGCACGCTGCATTAGGTCGCATACAATTTGCGCAGATGGTGCGCGGTCGTTTTCCAATAGAACACACCTTGCCCGCATCGCATACATAGGTGTCAAATCGAATCGTCCGCACATGTGTGAATAACCATCAAAAATAAGGGTTTGGGCTTTGAATTCATGCAGGTCAGGACGGCATTTAGGTGAGATCTAACAAGATATATAGATATCTCTGTTGGAGCACCAAAAAGGTATAAAAAGTCTGAGTAAATATTTTTTACAGTGGTAAAAAAGAAATATTCAAAGTTGCAAAGGCTCCTCTAGCATTTCGGTTACGAGTGCTGCAATTGCAGAACGCTCACTTCTCGTGAGAGTCACATGGGCAAAAAGCGGATGGCCTTTCAGCGCTTCAACTACTGCGACAACTCCATCGTGGCGGCCGACTCGCAAGTTATCCCTTTGCGCGACATCATGCGTAAGAACAACACGCGATCCTTGTCCAATACGCGAAAGAACTGTGAGCAGAACGCCGCGTTCTAACGACTGCGCTTCGTCGACTATAACGAATGAATCATGCAATGAGCGACCACGAATATGTGTCAGTGGAAGTACTTCAAGCAATCCGCGTTCAAGAATTTCTTCTATTACATGCTGACTGACAATTGATCCCAGGGTGTCAAAGACTGCCTGCGCCCAAGGAGACATCTTCTCCCCTTCGGTACCCGGTAAATAACCGAGTTCCTGGCCGCCAACGGCATAAAGCGGGCGGAAGACTACGACCCTCCTGTGTTGTCTGCGTTCCATGACTGCTTCAAGCCCGGCACATAAGGCCAGAGCGCTCTTTCCCGTGCCGGCTCGTCCTCCTAAGGAGACAATGCCGACCTCTGGGTCGGTTTGGAG
>Ga0082335_1002920_pt1 | contig 29858 bp, 38 predicted proteins | sample Subgrocontami58m_FD_72375 | JGI IMG/M metagenome (GOLD analysis project Ga0082335, IMG submission 72375) | Subsurface groundwater microbial communities from S. Glens Falls, New York, USA - GMW37 contaminated, 5.8 m (SPADES assembly) (version 2) ...
CAGCTCAGAGCCAACAATCGGAGCGGCAATAAAAAATGATGAACTGTCAAAGTCATTCTTTTCAGGAAACTCGAATGTTTCCATTATCTGCTCTTTGGTTTCGCCTGGCATGCCAACAATAAAAAACCCGTGAATGCCTATGCCGAGAGAATGCGCCTTGTCGACCAAGGGCTTGACGCTTTTCAAAATCAAGGGCTTGTTCATAAGCTTTGTCTCAACCCACTGGTTTCCGCTTTCGATTGCAAATGTCAGCTGGTAGCAGCCTGTTTTGGCAAATTTTTCAATTAAGCCCTCATCCAAAGCCCATACTGCAATGCCCTGGGGGGTGCACCAGACAAACTTCAGATTTCTCCTTATTATTTCATCCATGATTTCATGCGCTCTTTTTCTGTTTAAGCTGAAGTTGTCATCGCAAAAATGGATTTCCTCAATGCCGTATTTATTGATCAGCATTTCTATTTCATCAACGACTCTTTTAGCAGATCTTACCCTGAATATATTGCCCCAAAAGTTTGTTGTTGTGCAGAATGTGCACTTGGCAGAGCAGCCTCTTGAAGTAACCACCTGAGTTACCCTGTCTTTCATGGTATAAGGAGATTGCGGCAGGTTAAGCTTAATGTATTTCTCCATGTTTAACAGGTGCCTTGCGGGATCTGGCAAAACATCCAAATCTTGAATATAGTTCAATTTTGGGTTGACAAAAACCTTGCCGTCTTTTTTATAGCCCAAGCCGTCTATTGTAGAAACGTCTTCTCCATTCAGCAATTTCTCAATTAACTGAAGAGTTATAAATTCACCCTCACCCATAACTATAAAGTCAATATCTTTATTTTTTAATACTTCCCTAACATAGTAAGTAGGATGCGAGCCTCCAACAAAGACCGGTATTTTTGGGTTAAATTTTTTCACCAAAGAGCACAGTTTAAGCACATTTTGATCTTGTGTTGAGAACATGCCCGAAATTCCAACAAAGTCAGGATTAAAATCTTCTATGAATTTATAAATATCTTTGTCTTCTAAGCCAACCAATACATATTCTCCCATATCTTTTTCATTTTCAAAACCTTCAACATAGGCATCAAGAATTTTTACATCAAAATTATTTTGCTCAAGAAGTGCTGCAATGTAAGCAATCCCAAGAGGAGGCATGCATCTCTTAAAATCCATTTTGTAGATGGTATAAGGCGGCTGCATAAGCAACACCTTTGCTGTTTTTTTAGTTTTTTCGGGAGTTTCGGTCATTCGATTTGCCTCTTTAATAAATATTGTAAAATTACATCATGCTGTCTGCAGGCTTCTCAAAATATTTTTGCTTGAATATCCTGCCTAATTCCTCAAATTTTTTGTTTCCTTCTTCATCAAATTTTTCTGCAATTTTAATTTCAGGCCAAATTTCCTTCGGGAATTTGACGTACAGGTTAAATGTTCTTTGAAGCCCGAGAACTTCCTCTTTTGTTATATGAGGCTGGTTTAAAGTATAATCTGACCTGTAGTCTCCTGAGATATGGTCGGCAGAGATGTAGCCTCTTTGCACGCTAATTTCATAAAGGCTGGTTCCTCTGTAAGGAGTAAAGGCGTGAATCATATTATTACTGAGATTTAGCTCCCTGTTGAGCTCTATTGTGTCAAATATCAATTCCCTTGTTTCTCCGGGGAAGCCAATAATGCTGTTTCCTGACACCTGCATTTTTGTTTTCTTTAGAATTCTAAAAGCATCTAAAATCTTCTGGTTGCTCATCATCCTGTGGATTACCCCTTTCCTGAAATCTTCATTTCCGCTTTCTATGCCTGCTGTTATGGAAGCGCAGCCTGCCTCTTCCAGTAGTCTTGCGTTCTCCTCATCTACTCCCTCAACCCTCAGCTGGACCCAGAAAGGCAGGCCAACCTTCTCTTTCCACAGCCTGGAAAAGTCCCTTATTCTTTCCTTGGTTGTTGGAAGGAACATCTCTGCAAGGATATAGACATACTCTATCCCATAAGTATCTTTGAAATATTTAACTTCGTCTATGAATTTCGGAATGTCTTTTTCCCTGTAGCTTTTATTGTTATGCATATTGTTAAGGTGCTCATTGATGCAGAATGTGCATGAAAACACGCAGCCTCTTGTAAGCTCAAAACACCCTGTTCTTCCTATAGTTCCGGACATTGGCTTGTAAACTCTCCTTTTATCAAATATTTCCCAGTCTTGGTATGGCAAATCATTGATGTCTACAAGGTTGCCCAGTCTGTTCCTGTTTATTTTCCCGTCTTTTTTAATCCAGAAATTAAGTATTGTTGTGTAATCCTCTCCGTTCTTTACTTTTTCGCATAGCTCAACAAAGGAATTTTCAGCTTCTCCGACTGCAACTATATCCACGTTTTTCTCGCTTATTACAGTTTCAGGGGCAGTCAGCGCATGGGAGCCTCCGACAACCACTGGAATATCGGGCCTAATGCTCTTTAAAGCATTCACAAGCCCCATGCCCATCTTAAATGTCACTTCAACGCACGATAGCCCAATGAGATCCGGCTCGTATTCATCCACCATCTTTAGAAAATCCTCTGTCATGTCCGTAGTTTCAAAAAATATCCCAAGGTTTTTAAAATTGGTTTCCTTCACCTGCAATGTTCTGGTTCTGGCATCATCTCCGGTGAATCCTCTTGTATTATAGAAGGTAGTATCAAACAGTTTAACTTCATTTCCGGCTCTTTTTATGCAAGCAGAAAGCGTAGCTAAAGCTGGAGGAATCAATGTGTCCATCGGAGTATTTGCATGTATCAGCAATACTTTGAATTTACTGCCAGTCATTTTTGTGTTGTTTTAGTTATATACTCAGGGAGTTTATGATTATATAAAGTTTTCTATAGCGATTTCGTCAATTTAAGCGTTAAAATCATTTTTAAAGCATTACATGGTTTTTGAAAAGAAAAATATTTAAAAGGTTCAGTTTCTTTAGAATTCCATATATATAAGAGTCTACCCAAAGAGGCTGCATAAAATGAAACTTACACCTGAGGAAAGAGACCAGTTAAGGCAGATGTTCTTGATAGATGTTGATGTTAATTTGGATAAATTGATAGTCCTGACAGAAAAAGCCATGGCTAACAAATATGATGAAGAGATTATAAGGATAAAAGACGAAATATTAAACTTAGTCAAGGATCCAAATACAAAAAAAGAGATTGAGAGTTTGTTCAGCAAAAAACTGATTCCTGAAAGCAATATAAGCAGGTAATTGTTAAGTCCTATAATATTTTAGCATACCCTAATATTTTGACATTTCCTCCCATAATTTTTCCTCAACATCGGGGTGCTTGCCTATAAGGTTGTTTTTTTCCTCTGCATCATTTTCCAGATCATATAGCTCTTTCCTTTTGCTTGTCTTATTGTAAATGAGCTTCCATTTGTTGGTTCTCACACTTTGAACATTATGCTTGTCGGGAGAAGGTGTTGGACCGCCTAACCCTCCTGTCTCGGAATAGGCTATTCTTTCATCTTCTTTGCCTGAGATGAAAGGCAGGAATGATTTGCCCTGGATTTTTTTGTACCCTTCTTTTTCTTTCAGGTTTAGAATTTCCAGCACCGTAGGCAGTATGTCTATCCCTCTTATCAGGCTTTTTATTTTCATGTCTTTCGGGAATTGCTTCCCTATGGCATAAAGAAAGCACCTTATTGTATAATCATAAAGGTAAACGCCATATGCTTTTTCCCCGATTTTGTCCCCTACGCTTGCTCCATGGTCTGTTAAAATGAAGATGATTGAGTTGTCATATAATCCAAATTCTTTTATTTTTTCGATTATAGCCTTTAGGTAATCGCCGCTCTTTTTGACCCATTCCAGATAGTTTTCAAAATTCTTTTCTCTTTTTTTAAAATATCGAATGGCGAGTATAAAATTAATGAAGGTGCTGCTAAAATCTCGAATTTGGCAACTAAGCCAGCATAGCCATTCTTTGCTAAAGCAGAGTCTATTTCTGCTTCATAGCAAACAAATCTGATTTTCTTGTTTAATTGGTTGCTTAATTCTTTGAAAAGGATAGCTCCTCTTTTACAAATTTCTTTTTTGGAAGCACTATTTTCAGGAATCTTGAGATCATTATGGTACACCATCACCAGCACCGGCATCCTCTTCTCCACCGGCAAATGCTCCTGAAACACTAGCTCATCAAAATTTGTTGTCTTTGTTTTTCCGTTATATTTCACAAATTCAACTGGCGCTCCAGCAAGGATTTCATCACAAGTCTTTTTCTGCATGTCTAGTGCAACGCCTTTGTTAAAGTAGTCTTGTGCTTTTGCTTGGTTACCAGAAGCATAATGAACACTCGCGATTTGATAGAGCAAATCAGGATTGGATGGCTGTTGGACAAGCTTGTCTTCTAATGCTTTAATATCCTGCACTTGTTTCTGCGGTGGCGGTTCTTGCGCCAAGACTGGTTTTTGTGCGGGAAAGAGAAAGTTTGTTGAGGCGAGCAATAGTAAGCCTGCAAGACCATTATTAATATATCCTCTAATCATATGCTATAGTATGGCTATTGAAGTATAAAAAGGTTGGGTGGGAAAAACAGTTTTCCGCCACTTTATTATACTCTTGAAATATCGTTTGGGTATGAACTTAAATCTGATGAACGTCTCTCTTATTGCACACTATAAAAGTAACTCTCAGATCATTCGCGTTCTATCTGAGAACTGGTTTGAAAACGAAATGTTCTGTCCTTGCTGTTTAAATTCTAAAATAACTGCTCACGAAAATAACCAAAAAGTCAGTGATTTTTTTTGCACGACTTGTTCTAATGAGTTCCAGTTAAAAAGCTCAAAATCCCGTTTTGCTCATAAAGTTCTTGATGGCGCGTATGACACCATGCATTGCGCAATTGTTAATGGACAATCGCCCAACTTCTTTTTACTACATTACTCCATAAGTGACTGGCACGTAAAAAATCTCTTTTTAATTCCAAAATTCTTCATGAACTCATCCATCATTGAGAAAAGAAAGCCTCTATCAAAAAACGCCAGACGAGCAGGCTGGACTGGCTGCAATATCCTTCTTGATAGGTTACCTGTAGAAGGTAGAATAGCCATAGTTAGAGATGAAAAAGTGATTCCTTGCGAAATTGTGAACAAAAACTGGAGAAAAATGTTCTTTTTAAACACAAAAAAATCAGATGGAAAAAGCTGGTTAGTAGATGTTTTAAAATGTGTCAATGATCTGAATGAGCACTCCTTTTCATTAACCCAGCTTTACAAGTACAAAGACTATCTTAAAGACCTTCATCCCAAGAACAGTCATGTGGAAGAGAAAATCAGACAACAACTTCAGATCCTGCGAGATAATAAAGTTCTCCTCTTCAGATCAAGAGGGATTTATGAGTTAACTCAGTAGTGTACTCCTAACAATCTATCCCACTTTTCAAAACCCACTTCTTAATTTCAAAACCCGGAATATGCCATTAACTCCCAGCACAGCGGGTGTTTCACTAAGCCGGCTAGCACTTTGTCAGCTCTTTCTTCACTGCTTGCATGAAGCATAACTATTTCGCCTGTTGGGCTTACATACTGATACAAATTTTTTCTCGCCATTCCTTCACTTCGCTTTTTCAAATTAATTGCAAATACAAAATACTATTAAGAATGGTATTTTTCTTTGTGCAAATAATATTCAACTTCTTTTCTTAAGCCTTAGTTTCTCACTTCTATTTTCCAGATTATTTTCAGAAGTGACGATTGCTTTTCCAGTTTCTTTTTCAATCTCTTTTCTTGCATTGCCTGCTATGCTTCCGCCCTTTTTCGCAATTTCTTTGCTTTCTTCAAATTGTTTGGGATCTTCTTTTTTGGATATTTCTTTTGTTGCAACTTCTGCAAGCATATTAAGAACTAATTCCATATTACTCATGTTATCCCTGAGATTTTCTTTTTTCAGATTTTTGAGTTGTTTGTACTTTTTAACCTGTAGTCCAGACCATGCGCGAGTAATTTCATTTGTTAGAATTGCAAAGTCAGACTTGTCCTGAATCCCGACTCGCTCCCATTCGTCAGTCAATTCTTTTCTCACTTCAATGGTTTTTAGTCGTTGATTAATCCATTCTTTAGAATACCCTTTGTTAAGGTATGTTTGCATTGCTCTATTTATGATAAGTTCAGGATCATGAGTTTCATCAATTCGTTCATTTCCAACTTTTGCAAGCCAGACCTTAAAAGGCTCTGCTTTTGGTGAAGGGATGGATTGAATGATTCTTAAAAGCAGTTCAGTATCTGCACAGTCAGTTTCATACTTCTTACCATCTGAAGAAACTAATTTCAGTTGTACGATTTTCTCGTACAACTCAAAACCTTCCTCTTTTAGCTTAATTTTGAGGTCTGACCAGTACCTTCTAGGAATTGAGCTGTCAGTCAGCACTTCAACAACATCAATTATAGAGAAATGCCATTGTTCTTGTTCAGAGTTCCATAAGACTCTTACTTTTTTGTCTTGAGATAAGCGTATGATGTTCTCTTTGTTCATTACTGAGCTCAAAAGTGCACATTATTTAAATACTTCACGCGCGAATGTCCAGTGTCAATTAATTGGCTGTAAAACTTGTTGAAGCAGCTTTTTACAGGATACGAAACGTGCTTGCTAAATTGATAGAACTGATGAAAGCGATTCATAACTAGGCACACTTTCAAGAACAATGCCTTTTTATTGATTGGTTCAGGCGTTCTTTCTTAAACTCTTTTCAGTTCTTTTTTAATTCTCCATCTCTTTCAGCTTAAAATCACTCTCCACATTTCTTTCTTTTTCACTATTAGTTTTAATTCTCGTGAGAGTTCTTCTGGCAGTTTGTTCTCTTTTAATGCTTTTGAGAGTTTGTGCGTTTTAAATCCTATTTGTATGATCTTCCTGAAAGTGTTATGAGCGTGTTTTATTTAAGCGTCTCACTTCAGTATTAAAAAATGGTGTGATAAATATATTTTGCTGAGTTTTTCTCGAACAATTCGTGCTCTTTCTGTGACTTTAAGCAAGTCTTTTGTTACTCCGCCGATTACTTGTGCAAGTCCTTCCTCTAACATGACATCTTCTTTAAATGCAACAACATAGCATGTTTGTTGTTTTTCTTGATTATAGTTTAATACAACTATTGCTTTTTCAAGTCCTTCCCATTGAAATGCCATGTCTTCTTCTGCAAGTTGTGCTGTGCTTGCGTCATAAAACATTTTTCCTTGTTCTCTAAGCCAGTGTGCTGATGAAGCAAGGAGTCCAACATCATATCCCATTTTCTCTGAAAGAAAATACTTGTGAATATAAATATCTTGTTCACGTAGACGCAATTCATTTGTGAGTATGAGTTCTCTTAAGTTTCTCTTTTGAAGGTAGTTGCGTCTTATTTTTGCTAACTCACTATACTCTTTTTGTTTTTTCCTAGGCAGTGTTCTTTTTACTGACTCAAAAGTTGAAACATCAATCTTTTCGTCCACTGCAACACATTCTATGTGAAGTGCTTTGTTAAGAATCCATGCAGAATAGGGATCGCACATGTCTTTGTTAAACTTTTCAATTGACTGTATTTCTTCAGGTTTTAGCACTTCATTAATAGTTCTCACCATAATTCGTGTGAATCTGTTGTAGTTCTTAAAAATGGTGTTACATCATTTTTTGTGGTTTGCGCAGCAATGAACTTCTTAATTGTGTACAGTCCACAAAACCCTTATAAACTTCTTTCTTCTTTTAAGAATTTGTGAGTGAACATGACTGAGAACTTGTTTGTCTGGACCTATAACCATGAACAGTTGGGTGTTGATGGTATTGAAAGAGTTCTTGAAACAACAGGTTCTATTGATGCGCAATTTAGTTATAATCTTTCAACATATCATAATCTTCTAGGTGGAGTAAAACTTTCGCACCCCCTGTATATTGGCGGTTCATGTTCAGGAGGGAAGTTAGGTAATGTTTTGTTGCATAATCTGCGTTTGGATCATACTGTGAACGCATCATGTGGTTTAGCAGGAACAATTATTGCATTGCGTTGCAATGCTTCTCTATCTTCTACACTATATGAATTTGGTAAGGCTGGTTTAGCAAATTATGCCTCTTGCAAAAGTATTTCTAAACAAATGAAAAAAATGTTCCGACTTCAATTAAGCAAAAAAGAGGCAAGTATTCTTGAGCATCATGGATTAAAAATACTGCTTTCTATTGCAGGTTTTCATGGACTCGTGCATCATATTGAAGAACTTTTTAAGACGCTAGTTTATGTAGATGCATCTCCTTCGCACGCAAGTACTCAAGACAGTCTTAAACTGTATTCACCACTTGTTAAAGTTCACAATCCCAATCCATTGCTTGAAGGTGTTCTTGCAGCTCGCCAGTTTAAAAAAATAGGTGATCTGTATGTTAAAGAATCAGAAGTTCTTGAAAGCGTATCAGTATTTGAAAAAAGTACTATGCTATAAGTTTAATTTATTTTTACGAAAATTAGCAATAAAGAATCTTTCAGACGCTCTTCCGCAACCCTTAAGAGCTTTGGTCATATAATATATTCATAATAGTAGATTTTTTAAACGGACATGTACTGAAAAATTAACACCCAATTTCTAAGCAACATTAATAAACTTCAATGCTTTTAGTCACTGAATGGGGAGTGTATGATAAAACGCAATGATTATGAACCAGAATCATCTAATCTAGTTTTTTATGTTATGGGTCTGGGTGCTGCTTTGATGGGATTTGTGTTTTTCTTTGTGGATTATGACTCGGTCATTTACAAATCAAAAAAACCTGTACCTATTTATTTACAAGAACCACAGTTAGACTTGAAAGTTAATAAAATGCTACAGTCTAAAGAATATAAATCAGCATATGAAGAAGCAAATAATTTGGTTCAAAAAAATGAAAATGCAGAAGCTTATCTTAATAGAGGCGTGGTTTATCTTAAAATAGCTCGCTCTAGAATGATGATTGTTGATATACCTCTAGAAGGATTTATTAATTTTTCCGCAACACAAACACCTCAAGTTTGGCTGAATCGTGCTACTGAAGACATTAAAAAAGCACTATCGCTTGATGGAAATGTCAGAGGCGGAATAAATTGTCTTAGACAGGCTTATGTTATTGAGAGTGATGTTTTCGGAAATGCTGAAAAACTAAAAAATCTTGAAGACGCACTTTCGCCAAATAGAAATAAACCTAAAAAAACAACTATTGGTATTGGTGTTGCAAGATAATTGTCAATCAAAAACCGACCATCACCGGTGATCGCCTGCGGGCTCATACTCAACCCTGTTTCGTAGCTTGTAACTTGTTATTCAAGATTGCAAGCAACACTTGTGGCTGCTCGCGATGGGCAGCTCGGGTCGGTTTTTTTCTTCTTGGGTTTGATTTTCCTTTGATGAAACTATCTCTCCTAAGAAAATCTCACGCACCACCGGTCATCGCTCGCTGATACTCGCTCAAGACCGGTAGGAAAATCAAACTTTTATGAAGATTTTTCTCGTTCAACCTTTCCTTCACTATACAATGTTTTTTTTACTGTTTTGAATTTTTTGCTTTTTAGAAATGTTCCCGGAGTAAATGCAAGACTACTTCTTCTTCCTATATCAATGCCTGCTTTTTTTAGTACAAATGCGGTGAATGTTGAGCATACTGCTGTAACTAACTCAAATGGTTCTGCGATCTTGTAGCCCCAGTTGGTGAGCTGTCGTGTTATGTTCAACAGTTTTAATTTGATTGCGTGCATGAAATGATAGGGCATTATCATTGTTTCATATGGCTTGAGCAATTCAATTAGCTTTTGTGTGTTCTCTTTTTTTGCGTTTTTTGGCCGAACAGCATATAGCCAGAATTGGGAATATGTTTTTGATAAGTTCTTGATGAACACATCAAATTCTACTGCTTGCAATCCTTTTGCAAGTGTTTGTTCAACAACTTTTCCTGTATATAATGCAACATGTGCTGCATTCCAGGTAAGTGTTGTGCCAAGGCCAAAGAGGGCGTTTAGAGTGAATTTTGGCAGTCGTAAAGGCCGTTTTAATGGCACAACAAGCAAAATATCTCCTGGTCTGGGTTTCATACACTATGCATGAGCTTGAGGCATTTATAAGTTGTGCTGTGCTACTCTCGCGCGTATTGTTCAAGTTTACTGGGCTTATTGCTGGATGGGGGATCATTGTTTTTGATTAATCCGTAGTAAGTTCCTAGTGCAATTACAACTGCTCCAGCAAGATAGACGATATTTATTGAGTGGTTTTTTCTTTTGTAAAGTCGTGTTGTTTCACGTTCTTCAGGAGTCATTTGAATTTGAATTCGTGTGCTGTACATAAGCGGGGGTTTAGTGTCGTTCATATACCAGTATACACTTTAGGTAATATTTATATTTTGCGTTGTCACTGTTGAAGAGTTTAATTCTTGCTTCTTCAATCCATACTCCAGATTCACATACCATATCTACTCTCGCAAAACCTGAAAATAAATGGTTGTTCTCCTCATTGACCTTGACAATTGTATTACACCGCCCCGCCAAGCTATTACTCAAGAAATGACTCAAACAATTCTTAGTGTTCTAGAAAAACACCGCATAGGAATTATTACTGGAAGCACTTTTTCATATCTTCAATCTCAGATCAGCACTCTTTTTCACAAAAATCTTTGTCTCCTGCCAGTTAACGGGACACAAAAATATGAATATTGCCAAGAAACTGGCGAGTGGAAGAAAACCTATACAAAAAACATGAATGACTATGTTGATATGAAAGCAATTCAAGCAAGACTTCACGCACTTTCTTTTCTCAAAGAATTCACACCAGCAGGCGAACAAGTACAATTAAGAGAAAGCGCAATAAATCTTTGTCCCATAGGAAGAGGTGCTGATATTGAACAACGCAAAAGATTTGTAGAACATGATCATAAAACAAACTTCAGGAAAAACCTCTTGCCAGACCTGAATGCCCTCTTAAAAGAGTTTGGTTGTGTTGCAGTTTTTGGAGGCCAGACAAGCTTTGATATTTATCCAACAGGCTGGGACAAAAGCTACTCGCTGAAGGACTTTCCTGCAAATATTTTTATTGGCGACGCACTTTATGCAAATGGCAATGACGCATGTATGCTTCCACACCTGCCATGCATTAATGTGAGAGATTGCCACGACACACTACAAGTGTTAAAGAGTATGCTATCATAAAAGTTTGAGGCAAACTGAATCAGATTCCTCCCGCAGTTTTGCAGTTAGATCACTGTGTTGTTTGGTTTTATATTCATAAGACTAATTTGTCAAGAACATCATAAGCAGGTCTCTTGCGTGTAGGAGTAGAGTGCTTTCCTAAAAAAGCATATGATTCAGTTAATCCTTTTGCTGCGCTTTCTGGCACGCGCTTTATTGTAAAGCAGTTAAATTCATAGCGTGAGTTTTCAGTCCGTGGATAGTTCATAGCAACATCCCATTGCCTTCTCATGATGTTGAGAGTGTAATACACTCTTTGGACAGGTTTTCCATAATAAAAATCATGAAAAGGAGTTACATGCACTCTTGCAAGCAGAGTCATTTTAGCACATGTTTTAAGAGTCATTTGCACAAGCATTCCCTCAGTGAGCTTTTCTAATGCCTGAATTTTCTTCAAAGATTTTATCTTGCGTGTCATGTCTGTCTCAAATGAGTGACAATTTATAAAGATTTGGCAAGCAAACTCGGTCACAAATCACCCGTAAGCTTTATAACCTTAACAATTGTTAAGATTGCTGGTATGAGTGGGAGAGCATTATTGCAGCCTCAAGAGGTAGAAGTCTTTTATGTACTGCCAGCTATTCGCATGGAGCTTGCAAAAGCAATGGCTAAGAATGATCTCGGGCAAAATGAGATTGCCAAGCGATTAGGTATTACTGAAGCTGCTGTTTCGCAGTACAAGCATGGCAAGCGTGCAAAAACTTTTCAGTTAGGTAAAAAACTGTGTGCTGCTATTGCTAAGTCTGCACATAAGGTAGTAGACACTCAGTCAGCTGTGCGTGAGATGCAGTTATTATTGAAATCTGCCATGAATGATAAAACAACGTGCAGAGTACATGAGCTGCTCGGTGTGGTGCCTGCTAATTGCACATTATGTTTTGAGGCAAAAAAATGAGTGCCACACAAAAATCAGAAAGAAAGTGTAAATTCAAGGAAATGAAGAACCCAATCGCAATCACTACGTTCTTGCGCCACTCGTTTCACTCGCTGGCGCCCCAAGTGGTTGCTCGCTTCGGCTCGCAACTCCTCACCTGTTGGTTCGGAGCGGGGTATCTTCATACTATGCGATTGTGTTCTTCAATGTTGCAAATACCTGCAATATGTTTACGCACCCAGTCGCTGCAAGCGGCGGGGTATTTGCAACAAATCATTGAAGTGTTAGAATCCTATGAAGAGGGCACTGAACCACGAACTAATGCAATGGATTTAGGTGAATAAACATGCAAGAGATATACTTAGACTATGCTGCTGCAACTCCTGTTGATGAACGTGTTCTTGAAGCAATGCTCCCCTTTTTCACACAACACTATGGAAATCCTGGAAGTCTGCATGTACAAGGCCAGAATGCTGCTGCTGCTGTTCAAAAATCTCGTCAGTCTATTGCAAAATTGCTTTCTTGTTTTTCCAATGAAATTATTTTCACAGGTTCTGGTACTGAAAGTGTAAATCTTGCTCTGCAAGGTGTTGCACTAAGTCTGAAACACAAAGGCAATCACATAATCACTCAAGCAACTGAGCATCATGCAGTGCTTCACACATTACAGCATCTTGAATCACAAGGTTTTTCAGTCACCTATCTTAAGCCTGACAGGTTTGGCTTAATCACTCCTGAACAAGTTGCAGCTTTTATTACTTCAAAAACTATTTTGTGCTCAGTCATGTATGCAAATAATGAAATCGGCACAATTCAGCCAATCAAGCAAATAGCACAAGTCTGCCAAAAGAGTAATGTGTTGTTTCATTCTGATGCTTGCCAAGCAGCAGGTCTTTTGCCATTGAATGTCAGAGAGCTTGGTGTTGACTTGCTTAGTCTTGATTCAAGCAAGGTATATGGCCCTAAAGGTATTGGTCTGCTCTATGTGCGTTCAGGCGTACAGCTCACTTCATTGCTTTTTGGTGGTGAGCAAGAATCAAAGCATAGGCCTGGCACAGAAAACGTAGCTGCAATTATTGGTTTTGCAAAGGCTTTGGAAATTTCTGAATTATTTTGCAAACAAGAAGTTTCTCGTCTGATTGAACTTCGTGATTTTTTCGTCAAAGAACTTCTTGCTCTTGGCTGCACTCTTAATGGTCACCCAATCAATCGTTTGGCAAATAATGTGTCTGTGATATTTCCTCATTGTGAGGCTGAGAGTTTTGTTCTCAGATTAAGCGAGCATGGCATTTGCGCATCAACAGGTAGTGCATGCACCTCAAGAACTATGAAATCAAGTCATGTGCTTGCTGCAATAGGCTTGAGCCAAGATAAATCTCATGCTGCTGTGCGTTTTACTCTTGGTCGTTACACAACCAGAGAAGAGATAGCTCAGACTCTAAAAATAGTCAAAGAACTGGTGCGTCCAGTGAAGGTGCTTGCATGTTAGAAATTAAAGACTTGTGTGTGTCTATAAACAGCAAAGAAATACTTTGTGGGATTTCACTTGCAGTAAAGCCTGGAGAGGTGCATGCGCTTATGGGTCCTAATGGTACTGGCAAAAGCACTCTTGGTTTTGCCTTAGCAGGCCACCCAACATACACAGTCACTAAAGGAAGTACATTTCTTGACGATAAAGAACTTTTTTCTCTTGCACCTGAAGAACGCGCTCGCGCTGGTTTGTTTCTTGCATTTCAGCATCCTGTGGAAATTCCTGGAATTAAGCTCGGGCAGTTTTTGTTTACTGCATACAAAACAGCGCATCCTAAATCAATTCCTGCTGAGTTCAAAAAGCGTTTAGAAGAGTGTCTTGCAATTCTAAAGCTTTCAAAAGATTTTCTTGATAAGCAGTTAAATGCTGGCATGAGTGGCGGTGAAAAAAAGCGTGCTGAAGTGCTGCAGCTTTTGATGATTCAACCTAAATACGCTGTGTTTGATGAGACTGATTCTGGTTTGGATATTGACAGCTTAAAAGTGGTTTGTGATGCAGTAAATGTTCTCAAGAAATCTGGCACTGGCTGTTTAGTGATTACTCATTATGCACGCATGCTTGATTACTTAAATCCTGATGCAGTGCATGTTCTTTCTGCTGGTAAAATAGTGATGAGTGGTTCTAAAGATTTGCCTGCTGAGCTTGAGAAAAAAGGATATGCTTGGCTAAAAGAAGAACAGGTTGTGGAGACTTTATGACTGACGAGCTTCAGTTCTTGAACACCGGGTATGAAGAAAAATATGGATTTAAAGAAGACACTCCTGCAGTTTTTTCAACAAAGCCAGGCATTAGCGAGGATGTTATTCGCCAGATTTCTGCAAAAAAAGATGAGCCTGCGTGGATGCTTGATTTCAGGCTTAAAGCATTTAAAATGTTTCTTGCAAAGCCAATGCCTGAGTGGGGCGCTAATCTTTCAGTAATTGATTTTGACAAAATAATATATTACCTTAAACCTGAAGGCAGTAAAGCAAAATCATGGGATGATGTGCCTGATAAAATCAAAAATACTTTTGAGCGTTTAGGCATTCCTGAGGCTGAGAGAAAGTTCTTGGGTGGTGTAGGAGCGCAGTTTGAATCTGAAACAGTCTACCACAAACTTCGTGAGGATTTAGAAAAAAAAGGTGTAATATTTCTTGATACTGACACTGCGCTAAAAACCCAGCCTGAATTGTTTAAGCAATGGTTTAGCAAGGTTGTTCCTCCAGGAGATAATAAGTTTGCTGCGCTTAACAGTGCAGTGTGGAGTGGGGGCACATTTATTTACATTCCTAAAGGAGTGCATGTTGATATTCCTTTGCAGGCATACTTTAGGATTAATGCGCAAAACATGGGACAGTTTGAGCGCACTTTAATTATTGCTGATAAAGACGCGAGTGTGCACTACATTGAAGGATGCCTGCCTGCTGGTGAGTTGATTGCTGGAGAGTCAGGTTTTATGCCTATTGAAGATGTTCAAAAAAATAATGTGGTGATAAATAGTGCTGGTGAAAAAACCAGTGTTAAAAAAACAATGATTCGTCCATACAATGGAGACTTAGTGCATATAACTCCTGTTTCTGTTGGAAACCAGTTTTCTCTTACTCCTGAGCATCCTGTTCTTGCAGTAAAGCGAGAGACAGTTATTGCGGGAATACGAAAGAATAGAAAGCTAAACGATGTTTCACTGCCTAAACTTATTAACGCAACTCCTGAATTTGTTGAAGCAGGTGCTCTTTCAAAGGGTGATTTTCTTGTTGTTCCAATAAATGTTTTTGAGCAGGATGCTATCTCATTATCAGCTGCGCACTTAAAACTTCTTGGTTATTATCTTGCTGAAGGCCATTGTGGTATGATTAATGGTTGTGAAGCTGTTGTTCTTTCATTTAGCGATCAAGAACAAGAAGTTGTTGATGATGCAAAAAAAGCAGTTCAAAAAATCTGTGGCAAACTGCCCAGCGAATATCATAATCCTGAAAAGCATGAATTAAGGCTTACAGTGTATTCGCGTGAGCTTTTTGATTTTTGCAAAAAACACTGCAGAAAATATGCTGATCATAAACTGCTTAGTCAGGACTTAATGTATCTTCCTCCCGCTAAACAAAAAATATTGCTTGATGCGTATTACTTAGGTGATGGCAGTGAGTATTCTTCCTCAAAAAGAGCGGGAATTGTTAAGCGAGCCTTGACAGTGTCTCGTTATCTTGCATATCAGATTCAGCAGCTTCTTTTGCGTCAAGGTATTTTTGCAAGCATTAATGTGCGTAAAGCATTTGTGGAAATGATGAAGAATGGCAGGTCTATTTCCCATAAAGAGGCATATGTTATTTATTATCAGCAACAAAAAAAGCTTTTTGCAGTAAAACGTGTAGGCAACTCATTTTTTGTTCCTATCAGAAAGATTGAGAGAATAACTTACTCTGGAAATGTTTACAATTTTGAAGTTGTTCGCGAACCAAATACCTACCTGGTAAAAGGATTTGCAGTCCATAATTGCACAGCACCTGTGTACAGCACAGACAGCTTGCATTCTGCTGTTGTTGAGCTTGTTGCACTGCCTGGTGCAAGAATTCGTTACACAACAATACAGAACTGGAGTAGTGATGTGTATAACCTAGTCACAAAGCGCGCGTTTGCGTATGAGAATTCTATTGTTGAGTGGATTGACGGGAATTTGGGTAGCAAAATTACTATGAAATACCCGAGCGTGGTTTTGCTTGGCAAAGGCGCACGAGCTGATATTCTTTCTGTTGCATATGCTGGCAAAGGACAACACCAAGACGCTGGAGGCAAGGCGATTCATCTTGCTCCAAACACAAGCAGTCGTATTGTTTCAAAAAGCGTGTGCAAAGATGGCGGCAGAACAAGTTATCGTGGTTTGCTTAAAGTTGCCAAGAACTGTCCTGGTGTTGTGAGTTCTGTACGCTGTGATGCTTTATTGTTAGATGAGAAAAGTCGTTCTGATACTTATCCAACAATGCTTATTGATGAAGATCAAGTAACTATTGGTCATGAGGCAAGTGTTGGCAAGGTTGGTGTTGACCAGCTGCATTATCTGATGAGCCGCGGCTTGTCTGAAACACAGGCTCTTGCTCTTATTGTGCTTGGTTTTATTTCTGAGTTTACCAAAGAATTGCCCATGGAATATGCTATTGAGCTCAATAAACTAATTCACCTCAACATGGAGGGCAGCATAGGATGAGCATTATGGTTCGTGATTCAGAAGTTCTTGAACTTGACATAGAAAGCAATTGTGAGATTGAAACAGTTGCTGGAGCAAGGTGTAAAATTGTGCTGCAGATTAAAGATAATTCTTCTGATAAGACAATTATTTCTATGAAAACAAACAAAGACTCTGTTATTGAGTGTGTTCTTGTCTACAATTGTTCTGCTGATAAAAAAACTAATGTGCTCTGGACTCGTGAATTATGTGAGAACACAGTGCTTAAATCAGTGATTGCATTCACTGATTCTGGCTCTCATATTTTGCATCGCACAACTTCTCTTGCCATGAAGTCAGCTCTTGATGAAGCTGAATTGTTTATTGGCAAAGCTACGCAAACCTTTTCATTAACTCATGAAGTTGTAAATCAAGCTCCTGACACAAAAGCTACAGTGCTTACTAAGGGTGTTCTTCTTGACCAGAGCAAATCATATTGTAAAGGCAACATGATCATTGCTCCGGCAGCATGTAATTCTTCAAGCTGGCTTGGGCAGCATGTGTTGTTGTTGAGCAAAGATGCAAAAGCTGATGCACTTCCTTGTTTGGAAATCAAAAACAATGACGTGAAAGCTTATCATGCAGCAACTGTTGCTCCACTTGATGAACAGCACTTGTTTTACCTGACCTCACGAGGGCTTTCATTGCATGAAGCTCAGCGTATTATTTCTGAAGGGTTTTTGTTGCCTTTGATTGAGAGCTGTGAGCTGTTGCATATTCGTGAGTTCTTGCAATCGCGCATTTACACTGCATTTGAGGTGCTGTGTCAAAAACCACCTACGGAAGTAGGTGGCGTGTTATTATGGCCTGCTAAGCAGGGTGGTTTTTGAGCATGCTCGGAAATCTCAGCGTTCATCCACAGGCTAAAGCCAATAGTGTTCACACAAGAGGTTTCCGACATATGCAAGTGCTTAGTGGTGAATCAATTCATAAAGAAAATTGTAAAAATGCGTTCCCTCTGCTTGAACAACAGCCTGGATTAGTTTATCTGGATAGTGCTGCAACAACTCAAAAGCCAGCAATTGTTTTGCAAGCATTGAATGATTTTTACACTCAGGTAAATGCTAATCCTAATCGCGGGGTGTATGAGTTAAGTGTTGCAGCAACACAGGCATATGATAATAGTCGTGATGTTGTTGCAGGATTTATTGGAGCACTGCCTGAGGAGATTGTGTTTGTGCGTAATGCAACTGAAGGAATTAATCTTGTGATGCACTCTTGGGCAAAAAATAATGTCAAGCGCGGAGATATTATTTTATTAACTGAAATGGAGCACCATAGCAATCTTGTGCCCTGGCAGCAGTTAGCTGAAGAAAAAGGTGCAATTCTTGAGTTTATTCCTATTACTTCTGAGGGTTTGCTTGACATGGTTACTGCGCAAAGACTTATTGCAAAAAAACCTGTTTTTGTTTCATTTACTCATGTGTCTAATGTGCTTGGCACTATCAATCCTGTTGTTGAACTTGGCCAAATGGCGCATGCTGTTGGCGCAAAAGTATTACTTGATGCATGCCAGTCAGTAGCTCATATAGCTGTTAATGTTCGCTTGCTTGATGTTGATTTTCTTGTGTTTTCAGGACATAAATTATATGGTCCAACAGGTATTGGTGTTGTGTTTGTGAAAAAAGAATTGCATACTCAGCTCAATCCTTTTTTATTAGGCGGTGATATGATTCAAGAAGTGAAATGGCAGTCTTCTTCATTTGCTGAAATGCCGCGGTTATTAGAAGCTGGCACTCCTGCTATTGCTGAAGCTATTGGCTTGGCTAAGGCAATTGAGTTTGTGCAGTCTATTGGTTGGTCTGAGATTCAGGCGCATGAAAAAGAGCTTGTAAAAGAGTGTCTTGCAGGTATGCAAAACATTAATGGAATATTTATTCTTGGTCCTGTGAGTTCAGAGCAGCGTTCTGGTCTTATTGCATTTAATCTTGGCGACATGCATTCACATGATGTTGCGTCAGTTCTTGATGATTATGAAGTGTGTATTCGTTCAGGACACCACTGCTGTATGCCATTGCATGAAAAGCTTGGTGTGACTGCATCATGTCGTGTGAGTTTTGGAGTCTATAATACTATGAAAGATGTTGCTGCATTTCTTGATGCTCTTAAAAAAGCTTGTGAGGTGTTTGGTCTTGAGCAGTGAGATGTATCAAGAGATTATTCTAGATCACTATCGTAATCCAAGAAATTTTGGCAGTCTTGTTGAACCGCACATTTGTCATAGAGAGACTAATCCATTGTGTGGTGATGTTGTTGAGGTGCAGATTAATCTTGCTGATGGAGCAATTTCTCAAGCGTGTTTTCAAGGTAAAGGTTGTGCTATCTCTCAGGCAGCCACAAGCATGCTAATGGAGCATGTGCAAGGCAAGAAAATAAGTGATTTGCATAAATTGTCTAAAGAAGAAATGTTAGACTTGCTTGGCATTCCTGTCTCTTATGCTAGGCTTAAGTGCGCTTTGCTTGGTTTGAAGGTGCTAAAGACAGGGCTGATAATGCATGAGGCAGAAAAAGAGCAGAGTTCGCTTGCAGTTTCACAAATTGTTCTCTCTGAATTATAGTTTGGCATTGGTGTGTATTGCCTTGAATTTTTTTGTTCACGAAAAACACCTGCTGTTAATTCAAAGGGTGTTTAAGTTGTCCGCAGGTGTTTTTCCATAGTGAGTTAAAGAAGGGCGGCGTATGGTTTACCAAAGAGTTTTAAATCCCGCTCTTGTTTAGAGAATATGAATCTTGAAGACCTACTCATCAGAAAGGAAGAGATTTTTTTAGGTGATGGAAAAACATATTTTCAAATTCCTGTTCATCACGCATTATTTTCTGCTGATAGTGTGCCTCGCATGTTAGCGTATGAATCTTTTGCAACAGCATTTTTCAAGTGGTGTTCTGATCTAGAAGAATATGCTGAAAGACTAGCTGAACTTAGACAGGAAAAGGCTGAAGAATTAGCTTTTATGAAACGAGTTTATGTTGATAGAAAGCTAAAGTTGAAAAAAGAACTAGTTTTGAAAAAGAATAAAGGCGCTGGAAAGTATGAAATAAGAAAACTAGGCTGGCAAAGCAATGCTGATTTTCATGAAAATGGACTTGCACGAGGTCTTAGTTTGAACATGAATTGTTCTTGTTTAGGTTATGTTCCTGAATTATCAGAACGAACATTACCTTTTGAAAATCCTTTTTTTATTCAAATGAGCTCAGAGAAACTAAAGGAATATGAATCCCCAGAAAAAGCTTGGCTCACTAATAGAGAATATGCTTTAGTAATGACTTATGATAGTTCTCATAATGTTGATACTCATCCTCAAGCACTATTTTTAAGAAGATGGGGTGTTGAGTATTTTAATGAAGCAATGAAAACTGTTTTTAGCGAAAACTCTCAAAAAACAAGCAGGTGATATAGTGATAGCATTCCTGTTGGCTAACTTAAATCTGCTGCCAGAGTTCAAAGAGTTTGCTGTGCCAGAGCATATAGAGAATAGCTAGAAGCGTGCAATTCTGCCGCCCATAATTTATCTTTCTTCAAGTGTGTAGCCTTGATATTCACGTTTTCGTGATGATGCTTCACGAGCTTTTCTGTATTTTGCTCCAGTTGTGTATAATGCTAGTCCTGCAGTTATTATTGAAGCAACAGTTGGAATAACCATAAATGGTTGAGAATTAAGAACTCCATAAAGACTTGTTATGATTGAGATTGAGAAAAATGCATGGCTAATCTTTCGCCCTTCACGCATTAAATTTGAAGATTCAATTTCTTCTCTAGAAGGTTCTCTTCCAGCTCTAACCTCCAAAGAAGTATTACGAAGTGGAACAGCCAGTCTATCATTTCCGCCATAGGAATACCATTCTGTCATATCTCTGAAAATATTTTGTTGTTTAAAAGTATTGTGCTAACATTTCCTGCACATAACTATTGTATGCGTTTATTGTGTTTTACATTAGTTCTCACTCACCTTTAAAAACCACTCTCGCTTATTCCATAGTATGAAAACTATTGTTGCTCTTGCAAGAGCCATGACTGTTCGCGAGTCTTTACACCATGCTCTTCGTTTGCTTGGCAAAGAATGGCTTAAAGAAAACTCACATATCTGCATTGTTCCTCATGTTTCAGCAAGTCGTGATTTGTTAGACTCATTTGTTCATGAATTAAAAGATAAGACTGCAAGTTTAGTTATTGGCAGTCGTGGTATTGATCAAGCAGATATTCTTGTCGCGCTTCAACCATTAAACACTCCTGTACCAATTGCAAAAAAGCCAGACCTAATCATTCTTGACTGCACATTGCAGGATAATCTTGTTGTAATAACCACTGACTGTGCTGCTGCTGAAGCAACACGTCTTGGTATTCTCAAACTCACTGCATTTTCTCAAGAAAATATTTGGCAGAATACTCTTGTTCAGCAGGCAATTAAAACATCAAAAGGAATATCAAAAGTTAAATCAATCAAGGATATTGCATTAGAGAGTTATAATGTTGCTGAAGTTGCTGCACTGCTCTCAGTAATGCAACCAACACCGACTAACTTCAAAAAGCAGTCTCAAAAATCACTTATAGTTCGTACTCTTGCTCAGCGTAATCCTACTGAGTGGAAGCAAGACCCTAAAGGATATTTTCTTATCAAAATAGAAGATGGTCTTATCAAAGCTGGTTTTTGCACTAATGATCATGTTGTTCATGAAGAAGTTTCTGGCACTGAGCCCCAGGATATTTATTACACCATACTACGTCGCGGACTTATCTCATCATTACAGCATGCAGCATATCTTGGCATGGAATTACAAAAAGCACAAACTGCTTTGCAATTAAACATTCCTTATGTGCAGTGTTCGCCTTTAGTGTTGAAGTAATGCTGGCTGCTCTGATTAATCTGAAACTGAGGTATTTTCGTTGATATGCTTTGCCATGTGTTGAATTGGCAAGTATTACTTATTATACATACTTTCAGTTTTAGTAAGAGAAAAGTTTATATACTAATATAAAATAAGTAACAATATGATCATCTACAACCCTCACAACCAGTCTCTTTTAAAAAGTCGTGTTGCCCTTGCAAACAAATTGCTTGAGCAAGTGCCTGCTAAATACTGTTTTATTACAGGCTCTTTTCTTTTCAAAGAAACATACAATGATATTGACATTTTTGTTATCACTCGCTCAAAAAAAGAAATCAAGATAAACCATCCTAAAGCCAAAGTTACTATAATTGATTTTAATGATTTGCATTCTTTGTTTTTTCATTCAATCTCAAAAAGCTGTGTTGCAAAAAATCTTTTGCCAACAAAACCCTTAAAAGTAACTCTATCAGATTACTGGCAGGTAATAAATGAAGCAGTGCCAACTCTTCTGAATGATAAAAATAAATATCATAAAAATACACGTTTTCTTTTGCTATATACTGAATATTTTAAAACAGGAGCTGTGCTTGACACATGTGATTTAGATCAAGCAATTCATTCATTTAAGAGTGTTGAGGTCGTGTTAGAATACATCAAGCAGACTATTCCTAAAATGGTTTTGAATAAAAAACCAGCATACTTAAAACGATTCTTTTATACTAAATCTGGTCATTACAAAGAATTCTTGCAGTATAGTGCACAACAATTCTTGTACAATCTTTGCCACAGCATTTTAGGAGGCGCAGTATATGGTAAATACTGAAGAATTCAAGAAAAAGATCTCTGAGCTTATTTCTCAGGAATATAAAATAGAGTTTCTTGGCAAGAACTTTGATGAAATAGTTCAAACATTGACTGAAACAAGAGTGGAAAAGATTTGTTCTTGGATTCAGAATGTTTTATCAGAACAGATACAGCCTATTGTTGTTGGTTCACAAAAACAATACAAATCATGGGCAATCAATGAACTGCTCACTTTTCGTTATCCATTTGTGATTGGCAACACAGAATATAGAGTTCTTTTTGTAAAAGTCAAGAACTCCATCTACATTGAATTTCATCTTGGCGACCACAAGTATTATGACAAAGTCAGAAAAGATCTTGACCTAAAGAAAAACAGTTATGAGTAACTCTGATGCTATGTGTTCGCCTTTAGTGTTGAAGTGACTATCTATGGTTTTTCCCTTCTCAACTCTTCCATTGCCTTTTTCACAAGTTCACTGCTTGCTTGCACTTTGTCGCCTAGACCAAACACCATTTTAATGCCTAGTTTGTTGCACACTGCATATTCTGGTATGTTAGTTGCTGTTCTGTCGCCGCCTTTTCCAAAAATATCAATTCCTATTGACTTGTGTATTTCAGCAAGTGCATAACAAACACTCAAATCTTTAGTGTCTGGCAAGTGTTTTGTTAGTATTACTTCATCAACACAACGTAATGCTTTTAAGATTGTCATTCTTTCTTGTTCTGGCATAAAGATATATCCTTTTTTTGCACGCAACCAATTGTCATTGTTTAAAATAACAATAAGTGTAGCGCCTAATTCTTTTGCTCTTTGAAGATAAGTGATGTGTCCAGTGTGCAGTGGATCAAATCCTCCTGAAGCAACGACAATTGGTCTGGTATGCTCTATAATTATCACAATCCAAATGCCTCTGTGAATGCTTTAAGTTGCTGGAATTTTTGCAAGAATTCATAGCCTTGGTCTGTGAGCATAAACATAGTCTTTTCTTTCAGGAGTTCATCTTTCACAAGCCCACGCTGCTTGAGTTCAGCTACGTACTCTTTCATGCGTTGGTGTGACAGGTTTGATTTGTACAATAAGTGTGTTGGCTTGATGCTTCCGCCTTTTTGCTGGATGGCGCGAAGCATGTCAAATATAATGTCTTGTTTGCTGCGTCTCATGGTTTAACTGCCTCTTTGAGTATTAGACGTTTCGGCTCATGATTTTTTTTGCTAGTAAGGCACCAACGTAATTTTTTTGTTATATACTCACGAACAAAAATAATCAAATAATAGTTGTTTGTTCGTAATAGTGAAGAACAGATTAATGTTCGAGAATTTGTGTCCTTCACTATATTGTAACTGTTCTTTATAAAATTGACAGAAGCATTCATCTGCGCAACACCATGATTAATGCTGCAAGAAGGCATAGGTATCCTGCAAGTTGTGTGACATGAGCGATTATGTAGAGTGCGCGAAACACAGTGTCTGCAAGAAATTGAACATAGCTGAGTGCCATGAGTAAAAATCCTATTGCTACAAGACATGTTGACCCGGTTTTTTTCGCACACCAATACTTCCAGTAAGAGTATGCAATAAATGCACTGAATAATAGTCCAAGATAGTGGAATGCAAGATATACGCTGCTGACAAGTAGAAGCAATGGAAGTACACTAAATGCCATTATGCAGAATATTTTGACATCTTTGACTCTCATTGCATAACATACTAAGATAATTAGTCCTAAAAGCATGAAAAAAACATGCAAGAAATATCCTGCAGTAAATAAAAGTGGTGTGCTTGAGAGGTGTGGCAATAATTCAACATATGGCATATTTTGCTGAAGATTAGTTAGAATAAGAGTGTCTGTGAGTGCGCGAATGCCCTGACCTAATGTTATTGAAAGAAAACTAAGAGCAAACAAGCTGAATCTCTTGTCATGAGTGAGTTTGTATGCGCGATATGCATAGACTGCCAAAAACAATGCTACAATAAATGCTAGTCCCTCAAGCACTGCGTCTATGCCAAAGAACCATTCTGGTCCGCGAATAAAAAAGCTAAAGCCCATCAGTTAGTTGTTAGTAATTCGTTGGTTAGTTATTAATCTTTAGTTTAGTTATTTTTCAATCTTAACTATCAGTTGTTATATCGTCGTAAATTTCAAACATCGCCTTATAAGCTTTATGGATTCTGAGTCAGGATTGAGTTTTCATAATTGATATATAAAGGCCTGTGTAAGCAGTATTTGCTGTTCAGGCGGCGACTGACCTCCTTTGCCTGGACAGTGCTAGTTCTTTTTGAAATCTGATCCTTAAAAGTTTGATTTTCCATCCGGTCTTGAACGAGTCCGCAGACGAGTGATGACTGGTGGTGCTAGAGGTATTTCGTATGAAAGAGATAGTCTTTTGCTAGTGCTGGAAAATCAAACCCAAGAAAAAACCGGCCCGAGCTCCTCGGAGCGAGCATGCCACCGGTGTTGCTTGTAATCTTGAGCAACAAGTTACGAGCTACGAAACCACAGTTGAGTATGAGCCCGCAGGCGATCACCGGTGGTGGTCGGTTTTTGATTGACAGATTGAGCTGTACAATGGCTGAATATTGAACTATATTTTTCTCAAATAAATAAGTCTTCCTGAAACTGTTGTATCAACTCTATCTCCTGTTTTTATGTTGAGTGCGTTGCGTATCTCTTTTGGCAGAGTTATTCTGAATCTTTTTCTTACAATTGCTTCAGGCATAATTGTAAGAACATGCGGTTATAAATAAACTTAACTACAAAATAAGCTGTGTTTTAACAAACAACTTTTTTCGTGACTTGCTTTTTAAGCCTTGCGAACCAGTATTCCTGATTTTGTTTTCATAATTCATATTAAAAGCCCTTGTTGCGTTGATATTGGGCCGTCGCTAAGGCGCGCTCAGAGGTTTATGTATGGCAAAGAAAACTGACGAACTGAATATTGTTGAGGAAATGCTTGCTGATGGTTCTATTACTGCTGATGAAGCTGCGTTTATTACACAGTATGTTAGGAGGTGGTGATAAGGAATTTTATGATTTAGTTAATGTCTTGTTTGTGAAGAAATGGTTTTGTATGTCTGTTGGCTCACTGATCAAGATACTTGTTCCAGACTTCATCTGAATTGTTGCTCCAGAATTTTTTGAGAGTCTTCCCACTAAATAGTGCAATATCGGAAAATGAATCCTCAGCAGCTTGTTTTTGTTTCTTCATCCAAACCATCCTTTTTTTGTTGCTTTCTCAAATTCTTTTAGTAATTCTTTTTGTTTTTTGTTTAATTTCTTTGGTATTTCTATGTGCACTGTTGCGTGAAGGTTTCCTTTTCCGTCGTGAATTCCTGGCATGCCTTTGTGTTTCAAACGAAATATTGTGTTTGGCTGTGTTGATTCTGGCAGTTCTATTGTTTCATTGCCGTCAAGTGTTGGCACTTCAACCTCTCCTCCAAGGCATGCTGTTGTGAATGGCACGGTTATGTCTACAAATAAGTCTTGGCCTTGTCGTTTGAATTGTTTGTGTTCTCGCACATGTACTGTGACATACAAATCACCTGTTTTTGTGCCTCTCTCTCCTGCTTCACCCTCATTGCGCACTCGTAATCTTGTTCCATTGTCTACTCCTGCAGGTATTGCAATGTTTATTTTTTTGTCTGTTTCAAGTCTTCCTGTACCATCACAATTGTCGCAGGGTTTTTCTATGGCTTCACCTTCACCTCTGCACGTTGGACAAGTTGTTGTTGTTGCAAAAATACCAAAAGGGGTGCGTTGTGTGCGCTGGATTTGGCCTCTGCCCTTGCATGTGCTGCAGGTTGTGAATCCTTCACCGCCTTTGCCTTTGCATGCTGTGCAGGTGTCATATTTTTCAAACTGGACTGTTTTTGTTAGTCCTTGGTATGCTTCTTCAAGTGTGATGTCTAGGTCATAGAGTAAATCTCTGCCTCTTTCTGGGCCTCCGTTGGTGTTTCTGCTCCCGCCAAAGCCTCTGAAGAATGAGTCAAATATGTTTTCAAAATCAAATCCTTCGCCTCTGGCATCAAAACCTTCAAAGCCTGTTGGTCCTTCGCTAGTGCCATATTGGTCATAATGTTTGCGTTTTTCAGCATTGCCAAGTACTGCTGCTGCTTCATTGATCTCTTTGAATTTTTCGCTTGCTCCTGAGTCTTTATTTAGGTCTGGATGCCATTTTTTTGCTTGGGTTTTATAGGCGCGTTTAATGTCTTCTTGTGTTGAGTTTTTTTCTACGCCAAGTATTGAGTAGTAATCTTTGGGCATGTGTCACCTTTTGGCAGAAAGTGTTTATTAAATATATATTTATTCAAAGCGTCCCTTGACTTTGTATGCTGGATTATTTAGGACTTCAGTTACTTCGCGTTCATAAGAGTTTTTTCCTGTTTTTTTGAGCACAAATCCAACAATTATTCTGTGCACGATATATGCTCCAATGCCAATGAGCGCAATAGTTCCAACGTCCATGCCATAATAGGATTGTTTGCGTTTATATAGTTTGTGATTGAGAAACTTTTTTGGTCTAGCTATTCATTCAATCCTCTCTTCTAGAATTGTGGCAATCTCTTCTTGAGCACCGTGCTTTTCAAGGAAACTGCGATATTTTTCAATGCTATGCTTAAATGCATTGAGGTATGCGTCTGGTGTCAGTTTAGAAAAGCAGTGAGTAAGCAGTTTCTGTTGTCCTTTACTTCTACGATAAGTTGTAAATGCTTTGTGCATACAATATAAAAATCCAACGCACATTGCTGCGCTAAGCACTCCCAAAGAGATGTTGTCTGCACGAAATCCTGTTGTTGTTCCTGCGGCTGTACTTATTAGTGTATAGGCTTTGCATTGGTTAATACTTAGTTTGTTTGAGAGCCATTCATATTGTATGTTTTGATCAAATGTTTCATTGACTTCCTTGCCTAGTTTTTCTTTAATATGCTCTCCTGGTTTTTCACAAGCCTCAGGAAGTGCTTTGAGGCAGGCATTTTTCAATAATTCTTCAAGTCTCACATGCCAGTCATTGTCCATACTGTTTCTTGTTTGTTATTCTTTAAAAAACTTGAGTGCGAATGACGCCTGCGGTGCGTGCTTCGTGATTAAGTCCTGTTGAAGCATTGAGAGATGAGTAAACTCCACGTAATTGTTTTCTTGAAGTGTCTTTGACAGCAATACTTATATATTAGTACTCATTATAGTCAATTAAATGTCTGAGGTAGTGCTGATAATCATGCGTCATGCAAAGGAGAAAATGATTATGCATGGAATCACGTCTGAGCAAATAAAAACAGCAATTCAGTGTGGCGCGAAAGTGCAGCAGACTGAAGGTTGGCTTGCATCATATACCTACCTCAAAGTTGCGTACAGAAAGATTGGCGAGAATATGTTTAAAATAAAAACAGTGTTTGTTGAATAACATGGAAAGAAAAATATGTGAAGAATGCAGTGGCAAAATCATTAAGAAGAAAGTAGAGTTTAATCTGTATGGAGAATCTCTGGGCTTTTTTCCTGCACAGGTGTGCGCTTCTTGTGGTGAGCAAGTCTTTGATGAAAAAACATCTGATTTGATAGATAAAGCTGCAAAACAAAAAGGTTTATGGGCTCTTGGAGCAAACGCAAAAGTAACAAAAGTTGGTTCATCACTTGCAGTTATTATCAATAAAAAGACTGCTGATTTTCTCGGATTACACCCAGGAACACAAGTACATCTGCGTCCTGAGAATAAACATAAGTTGTGTGTTGAGATTCAGTGAGTAGTTTCTGAGATAAAAATAGCATTATTGACTTATTGAACTCGCTTGAGAAGCTGTGCTTTTTCTAAGGTAATTCGCATTTTAATCAATCAAATTCAATTGAACTGCACAAATTAGCTATTGAGTTTTTCATTGACTTAAAATCCTGTCTTTGATAACATATCTCAATATATTCTAATTCTTCTTCATAATACTCTCTACGTTCAGGTTTTTCTTTTAGATAGTGTGATATCACGCTTTTTATGTATGTTATTGTTTCTTCAGCCTTAGTTTCTAGATCTTTGAAGTCTTTTATTCCTAAAAGGTATTCTTTTAGTTCTGATTTGTTTTGCGGAATTGTTGGGATCATTTCTTTTACTATAAGATAGTCTCTTTTAAACTTATTGAGCAACCTTTTTAATCAGCTTGCATCATTTGAGTGCATGGTGTTTCAACAAGATAATTTGAGGGAGTGTGCTCCTCGTGATATAAATAGTATTATTGAATCTCAGACTCTTGCGCTTAGCCAGCGTTTTGGCGGGACTGATTTTTCAATAGCAAAATATGCTGAACCAGCACGCTATGGACTCAAAGGTGAGGCAAGTGTTATGTGTGGCGGTGTTAAATCAGATTTACACATAATCTGTCTTCATCCGCAAAAATGCACTGGCTTAGGTGATTCATCTCTTGACCAAAAAACAAATTTGCGTGCACATCCTGATCTCGCGCATGAGTGGATTATTGCAGTGCTGCCTCATTTGTTTGTGTTTCGCTACAGTGCTGATTTTCATGAGGGAAAAGTTCCTGAAGTGCTACATGATGAAGTTCAACCTTCTTGTTGGTCAATGTTCAAAAATAAAGAAGACTTGTTGTCAGGCACAAATCCTGTTCGGAAAGAAAGGGATTGCCATGCAATGTACAATCCAACGCCTTGGTCTCAAGTGTTTTTGATTCGCCAGGCTCGTGTTGAGCAACCTTTATCGCCTTTAGACTTGCGTTTGGTTGAAATGACACTCAAGGATGAATCTGGCAAGGATCGCTACACCATTAAGTGATTTGAAAGCTATTTTATTATTATCCTGCAATCCTTTTCACAATAGTTTGGATTTGGCAAACAAACCATTGGGCATATTTCTGCATAGCAGGGCGCGCATTCTTTCTCACCAGAATCACAAATTCCATCGCCGCATAATTCTGCATTAAGCTCTACGCGTGCGATTTTGGTGAAGTCTGTCATGCTGCTGGCAAGCACTGTGCTTTCTGATATAGTGAACAAGGTGTTTTTGATGAACATGCTTCTGCGTATGTTTTGGTTCCAGTCAGTGCCGTGGCTTATTTTGCCTTTGAGTCCAATGCTTTTTGGTGTTATCTCAAATGCATACACTCCAGTGAATTGTTCTGGAGACATTATTTTTTCACTTGCCATAATTGGTCCTGCCCAATTATATTGTGTTACAGGAAGCACAAGCAGGTTGCGTTCATAGCTGAACAATATTGCTTTAGGTTCATATAATGCTTCTGAGTCTGAGCCTTGAGGCAGTACATATTTTGCGACTTCTTTAGGTTGTTCAACATTGCTCACATCAAATAATCCTATTTTGAGTCCTTTGCTTCTGCCAGTTTCATCAGCATCTCTGCCTATACCAATAAGGTGTGTTTCATCATAAGGGTGCAGGTAATTGCTAAATCCTGGTATTTTGAGTTTACCAAGCACACGAGGTGTTGTTGGATTGCTTAAGTCA
>Ga0082335_1002921_pt1 | contig 29838 bp, 27 predicted proteins | sample Subgrocontami58m_FD_72375 | JGI IMG/M metagenome (GOLD analysis project Ga0082335, IMG submission 72375) | Subsurface groundwater microbial communities from S. Glens Falls, New York, USA - GMW37 contaminated, 5.8 m (SPADES assembly) (version 2) ...
GGTACATAATGTAAGAGAAGGCGATACCGTGAAGATACCGTTGACTATGTATGAAAAGACTAAAGACTAAGACTATATTTATGATACTTGTTTATGAAAAGAGGCATATTACGTGAATACAAAGATATTAAAAAGTCTGTGGGTAAGTAGCTTGTGTTTAGTATGCATTGCTTTTTTTATTTTGGAAGGGTGTAAGAAGGATTCGCCCCACACAGGTGTAAGTAAGTCTGTACAGGTAAATGTAAAAAAAGGACATAAAGAGCTTGGGTTAGAGCTTTATGAAAAAGGAAAAAATGCAGAAGCTATTGCAGAATTTAAGAAAGCCATAGCGGATAATACAGCAAATGTCGAGGTGTATTCCAAACTCGCATCTGCATGCTATGACGAGGAGATGACAAGTGATGCTATTAATATGTATAAGAAAGTTGTTGAGATAGAACCAAACCATGTCGAGGCACGCTACGATCTTGCGCTTGTTTACCTAGAGGAGGGATTGTGTGAAGAGGGGATAAGGGAATTAAAAAAAGTATTGGAGATAGACTCCAAATATGAAGATGCTTATTATAGCCTTGGTGATGCCTATTATGATTGCAACAGAAAAGACGAGGCGGTAGAAATATGGAAAACACTGCTTAAAGATAACCCTGAAGATAGCATTCTTCATTACAATCTTGGTGTTGCCTATCGGGATAAGAAACAAATAAAGGACGCGATATCCGAGTTGCAAAAAGCAATTGCAAGCGATCCAAAAGACGATGATGCAAGAACGCTATTAAAACAGCTAACCGTGAATAAGCAAGGGATTAAAAGCACAGGGAATATTAAAAACAAGAAAAGGGCCGAGAAGAAAAACAAAAAATAATCCTATTATTTTATCTGGTGACGGAGCAATGACAAGGTTAGTGAGTATTATGAATGAGAAAGATGATTCAGAAATGGTTCTTGTGCCGTCGGGGGATTTTATCATGGGTGAAGAACGAAAGGTTGTGCATGTTAATGAGTTTTATATTGATAAATTTCCGATAACCAATTCCCAATATAAAAAGTTTGTTGATACCACAGGAGCCAAAGAGCCATTTTTTTGGGATAACGAGAGATTTAATAAACCATTGCAACCAGTTGTAGGCGTTAGTTGGAACGATGCAGTTGCCTATGCAAGATGGGCAGGTAAACGACTCCCGAAGGAGATCGAGTGGGAAAAAGCAGCTCGAGGTATTGATGGCAGAGAGTATCCCTGGGGAAATATAAAGCCTGAGAACGCAAGGGCTGTTTATAATCTGGATCCAAACACAGGCGCTCCAGCACCAATTGGTGACCGAAAAGAAGGTATGAGTCCTTTTGGTTGTTATGATATGGCTGGGAATGTTTGGGAATGGTGCGAAGATTGGTATGAGGAAGGAAAATTTCGTGTGGTAAGGGGCGGATCGTGGGTAAACCACCATTACATTCTGAGGAGTGCCTATCGAAGTTGCAGTTATCCCGAGGGTAAAGATAACAATGTTGGTTTCCGCTGTGTAAAAGAAGTTAAGTAATTATCTTTTCTTGATTCCTAAGGCATGCAGTGAAAGCCGAATATCATAATTCCCATCGAATTTGAATTCTTCATCAAAGACCTTCTTGAAATCGTAAATATTTTTAAAATCCTCTCTGGAATCTGTTTCTGTCTTTCCCATAAGACCGTTTTCCACTAAATTAAATACGATATTTCCAAAATCTGCGTCTTGGTTTATACCCCATTCTTCAAATACTGTTAAGGCCATAAAGCCGAATTGTTTTGATGCATACTGTCTGATACCCTCCAGAAGCTGTCTTCCCGTTACGTGGCGGTCATGATCGGTTGTTTTACGTTGATTTTTACCTAACATATTTGTGGTGTAATCAAGGGCTTCAAATACAAATTGATACGCTTGTAATAAATAGCGGGGGTCTTTTTTAATAATCTCTTTTAACTTATTCCATGTCTTTGTCATATACGTTTCTCCGAATAGTAATGTTGTATATATCCATCATAGAGTTAATTTTAATCATAGCGAAACATTTTCCAATACCAAAGGATCGATTTTTGGGAATAAGGGTTTTCCCTTGTGGACAACGGTATCTTTCTTAAACGCTTGCTGGAATTCCAAGCTGAGAGAGCGGTTATCTTCTAAGATACCAAGCTGTTGTTGAATTTCAACGGCAGTTCTTGGCATAAACGGATAAATAAACACGGAAATATCTTTAATAGCCCCGGCCAACGAACCGATGACTGCTGCAAGCTGTGTCCTTGTAGTACTTGTTTTAGCGAGCACCCAGGGTTTCTTGTCTTCTATGAATTTGTTGGCATGGCCTATAAATTCCCAAATATTCTCAAGCGCCTTGCTAAATTGAAGTGCTTCCATTTCGGCAGCTACTTTATCACAGGTACTTTTTGATAACCTTTTTAGTTCGTCATCGGTCTCTACAATCGCCGGAATGACTCCATGAAAGTATTTTTCAATCATCGTTAATGTGCGTTGTAATAGGTTGCCAAGGTCGTTGCCGAGATCGGAATTTATTCGGTGAATAAGGGCACTGTAAGAAAAATTTCCATCTAAACCAAAAGGGACTTCTCTCAGGAGAAAATATCTGTAGGCATCAGTGCCGTACGATTGAATAATACTCGTTGGGTCAATAGCATTTCCTAAGGATTTCGATATTTTTTGACCTTCAATAGTCCACCACCCATGTGCAAAAACTTTACAGGGTAAATCTATTTTCAATGACATGAGTATGGCAGGCCAGATGACACCATGGAACCATAGGATTTCTTTCCCGATAATATGGACGTTTGCAGGCCAGTATTTTTGGAATTTTTGCATGTCGTCGTTGTATCCCAGGGCGGTAATATAGTTCAGAAGCGCATCTATCCATACATAAATAGTGTGTGTCGGGTCCCTGGGGACTTGAATGCCCCATTCTACAGCCGACCGGCTTATACTGATGTCTTCTAGCTGAGTTTTAATCCGGTGCAGTAATTCATTTTTTCTCGATTCGGGTTGAATAAAGTGAGGATGTTTTTCATAGTAGTCAAGGAGGCTTTTCTGATATTTTGATAACCTGAAAAAATAATTTTTCTCCTTTACTTTTTCAACAGGTCGTTTACATTCCGGACATTTCCTTTCTTCAAGTTGTGATTCAATCCAGAAGCTTTCACAGGGGATGCAATACCATCCCTCATATTCTCCCAGATAGATGTCTCCATTCTCAAAGATTTGTTGAAAGATTTCTCCTACACGACTGCAATGTCGTTCATCAGTCGTTCGTATGAAATCGTCATTGGAAATATCAAGGTTGTACCACAAAGTCTTAAATTTATCCACCACACCATTAACAAATTCTATCGGTGTTTTATTACATGCTTGTGCCGCTTTTTGAATTTTTTGGCCATGTTCATCCGTTCCTGTCAGGAAGAAGACATCTAAGCCTTTTGTTCTTTTATATCGGGCAAGCACATCGGCAGCAATCGTTGTATAAGAATGTCCGATGTGTGGTGCGTCATTTACATAGTAAATGGGTGTGGTAAGATAAAAGGTGCGTTTATTCAAGATCGCAATCCTTTTCACAAGGGTGATCACACATCGGTTCTTTTTGCCGCAAGGGTTCTCTTACTTTGTCTATAATATCTCGGACGGACGCATGAATTTTGTTTCCATTTTCCAGCTCAATGGTAACTTGTTGTTGTAATACGTCATAATTTAGGACTTCCCCAATTCCTTTCGCTGTTTTCACAATAGAACCCTTTTTTGGAAGGTCGTGTTTTAAATCTTCATAGACTTTGTCTTCATAACGCAAACAGCACATGAGCCGGCCGCACCTGCCTGATATCTTGGAGGGGTCTAAGGTTGCCTTCTGATTCTTTGCCATCTTCATAGTAACGGGTTCGAGATTTTTGAGGAAGGATCTGCAGCATAATTCCCGTCCACAATGCTCATAATCAGCCAGGAGTCGTGCTTCGTCCCGGACACCTATTTGTTTCATTTCTATGCGTGCCTGATATTCTTTTGCCAGGTCTTTTACCAGTTCCCTAAAATCAACACGACCGTTGGCCAGGAAATAGAATATGATTTTTTTGGTACCAAATAAATGTTCGACGCTGGCCAGTTTCATGAGAAGTTTATGTTCTTTGATCTTTTTTTGGCATAATTTGAATTCAACGGGGATCATTTCATCGGTTATCTTTTTTTGTTTTTCTTTGTCATCCAGCGTAGCTTTACGCAAAACCTCACCAAGATTTTCAATTGGGTCGGTATCGGGTATTTCTTTAACCTTGGTGACAACTTCCCCAAACTCTACACCGCGGCTGGAACGAATTATGACTGGATCGCCCTTTTTTAACGAGTTAAATGGAGCAAAAAAGTCGGATGTATTTTTTAAGACGCCGTATCGAATAGTTAGTATGTGTCGCATGTAGGTATATTTGTGATGAGATGGATAGTACCGTCTTTATAACAAAGTAAGAATATTTACAAATAATAACAATTGTACTATATCTTGTCAAGGTTACACGTTTTTCGAATGTGATTATGTGTAATAGCTTTAATGAATTACACTTGCATTGTGCATTTCGATTATGATATTATCCCCTTTAAGTAAGCGCTAAAAACAGTAAAAAGGGTGAATGCTTTTCAAATTAAGATATGAGGTTGGCAATGAAAAAATTTCTTTTTGGTGTATCGGCTATAAGTAGTTTAGCATTGCTTATATTTTCAGGAACGACAGGGTATACGTTATATGCGCAAGATGCGTCTAATAAATTGAATATGCTTGAGATTGTTATTTCGAATCTTATGGCAAGGGTTGAAGCTTTAGAAAAGCGCGTAAGTGCGTTGGAGAAAAATACCTCTGCTGGCGCTTCAAAAGCGCCAAAAAAAGAAGCATCTATTAAGGAATCACCAAAATCTTCTTTGACGAATGGGTTTGAAGATATCGGGAATGGGTTTTTTGTAAGGAATGCGCGTTTCAATCCTTTTGGTACGAATGTGCTTTTTACGGGAGATATAGCCAATAGGTCTGAAAAGAATTATCGCTTTGCAAAATTTACATTAGAAATCTACGATGATCGGGATTTGTTGGTCAAAAAAGAAGAATTTACAGTCCCAGACCTCCCTAAGGACAGTGTAAAATCCTTTGAAGCCATGCTTATAGGGGTTGAAACAGGCCTTATTAATAGATATGTGATTAAGGCGATTGAATAAGTATATGTCGTTTGTTTAAGCCTATTGCACAAATATAGTAAACGGTAAAAGAAAGTTGTCGACTTATTTAATACGTTCACTATAGTTTCACGAGAGGTTTATTGATAAGTAATCGCTTTAAGGATATAATGAAGGAGTTGTTCGTTGTACGAGAAATACTGGGGACTGAATGAGCTGCCATTTGAGAATGTTCCTGACCCGCGATTTATGTATCATTCCACGCAGCACGAAGAGGCATTAATGAGATTACTCTATGCCACCAAAGCACAGAAAGGCGCAGCCATGTTGTCGGGTGAAGTGGGATGCGGTAAAACTACCGTGAGTCGCGCTTTCGTACAAGAATTATCGAGTGAAGAGTATGAGGTTGGAATCATAGCAAATCCAAGCCTGACAGCGCTTGATTTTCTGAAAGAAATTGTCTATCAACTGGGCATTGAAAAAACGGCAGATTCGAAGCCAGAACTTTTGCACATTTTGAATGAGGCAATACTCCAGAATCTGAATAAGAAGAAAAAAACAGTCCTCATTGTAGACGATGCCCAGGCAATCGAAGATGTTGTGACATTTGAAGAGCTGAGGCTCTTGCTAAATTTTCAATTAAATAATCAGTTTCTCTTGACCTTGATTTTAATAGGACAACCTGAACTGAGAGATAAGGTCATAAAGATACCTCAACTGGATTCAAGGATATCCATACGGTATCATTTAAAACCATTGGACGTAAAGGAGACAGCACAGTATATATTATTTAGACTTAAAATTGCCGGCATGCAAAGGAATATTTTCACAAAAGAAGCCATCGAAAAGATTCATGAATACACAGGAGGCGTTCCACGCAGGATAAACAATACCTGTGATTTGAGCTTGCTGGTAGGTTTCAGTAAAAAAATAGAACTGATTGATTCGAAGATTATACAGCAGTTAATTGACGATGCGAAATAAATAGGGGTTAAAGATGGCAAGACTCTCAGATTTAATTAAACAGGGAAAGGTCCCGGAGAAAAATGATAAGTCTGTTCAAGACGAAAGGGACAAGATAAGGATCAGAGAACTCACCGAGTTAAAAACAAGAAAAGAAACTGTTAGCGAAGAAAAAAAAGACTCCGTTAAGGTAGAAGAAGAGGGTTTTCCCAGTGAAGCTAGTGTAAAGAAAGAGGAAAAAAAGGTTACAACCGGGCTGGAAGATTTAGAATTTCCAAGCGAGTCCAGGGCAAAAGTACTCGAAAAGGTTACCCAGAAAGTATCTGAAAAGCCATTATTTCCAGGAGAAGTAGAATCCCTCCCAACAGAAGCCGGAATGATTATTCGTGAGGAGGAACGAAAAGAAAAGGCAGTTGTTGATATTTATGACGAACTTTATGAATTCCTGGCGGAAGTGTTTAACGCCGCTAAAACAGATCAAAAATTCGGTATTGACAGAGGAGTTGAGTTAATTGCCAAAGTCATTGATACCCCCAGTGCAATTGAAAGTCTTTATCGCAAGGCCATCTATCGAAAAGAATTTAAGTATGATTCCAATGTGCATGGTATCAACGTGGCGATTTTTGCCATCAAGATAGGCGAGGGTCTTGGGTATAAAAGGGATCAGTTATTTGAATTGGGGATTGCGGCATTAATTCATGATATCGGGATGTGTAAGATTCCTGATGAAGTAGTCAATAAAGAAGGAGTTCTCACGAACGAAGAATACGCATTGATTAAAAAACATCCGCAGTTCGGGTATGATATCATTTTCAATGCCCTTGGAGAAAAATACAAGTGGCTTGCTGAGGTCGTTTCTCAAGAACAAGAACGCGAAGGCGGTCAGGGCTATCCCCGGGGTCTGCTGGGAAATGAAATCCATGAGTATTCGAAGGTGATAGGTATGGTGGATGTTTACGAGGCGTTGAGTCATCCCCGTCCGCAGAGAAAAAGGTTCCTGCCTTACGAGGCTACAAAGGTGATTGTCAACTCATCAAAGAATATGTTTCCTCAAAAGTTGATAAAGGCATTGCTCACGAAATTGTCGTGCTTTCCGACAGGCAGTTATGTAGTCCTCAATTCAAAGGCAATTGGTAGGGTTGTGGAAACGAACGAGGCGTCTCCGTTACGACCTATTATAGAAATGTTATATGATAGTATGGGGAAAAAACTGGCAGAAAAAAAGATTGTCAAGCTGCAAGATACGCCGTTGCTCTACATCACCGATTCAGTATTTGAGGAAGATTTACCGAAATAGGAGAATACGCAGTGCAAAGCCTCAAGAAAAGGCCAGATCTCCTCATTGAGGAAATAGAGGATGAAGTAGTCATCTATGATCCCAGAACACAGCGTGTACACCATCTGAACCCGATGGCAAGTATTATATGGGAACTCTTTGGGGTCTGTTCGTGTCCTGAGGAGATAGCCAGAGAAATAGTGGATGTCCTCAAGACTGACTCTTCAACGGTGGAAAAGGATGTACAAGAGACCTTAAAACACTTACAGGAAAAGGGACTCCTGGAATGAATTTATCAACTACCCGTTTTGAAGTGCTCTCTTTCCCCTTTGAATTAACTACCAATGATAAAAAATTCTTTAACGAATTCTTAGAACTAAATTTAGCGCTGACTTTACCGGGCAATGGTAAATTACCTCAGGTGCAATACAGCGTGATAAAAAATAACAAATACTTCTGTATCAGAGAAAATGGCAAATTCCACAACCGATGGGCACACAGGTGGCCATTATACCTCTCCGTCATGATGAGCGTGAGGGATAGCCTATACCTGCATCTTAGAGATTACCTCTTTCTGCACTCCGCTGCAATGGCAAAGGGCCATAAGGCCGTACTTCTTCCAGGCCCTTCTGAAAGTGGGAAGTCAACCCTTACTCTAGGCTTGCTAAATTACGGGTATCAGTATCTCACGGATGAGGTAGTAGTTATTAACCCTTCCGATTTAAGAGCATTACCTTTTCAGCGTCCGATATATATCTATGGCTGGCAATCAGTGGCATCTGCCGAGGTTGAGAAATATTTTAAGTTCTGCCGTTTTAAGGAGAGATATGGGAATACTGTGCAACCCTGGCAATATGCCGTACCGCAGCAGAAGGCTATTTTGCCTAAAGATACAAGCTTTGAAGTGGCGTGGATTGTTTTCCCAAGCTATAACAAGACGCAGAGAGATTCGTATCTCAAACCTATGAGCAGGGCAGCAGCTATATTTAATCTTATGCAAAATGGATGGAATACGCAATATTTTAGTGATGTTGGTCTTAAGCTATGCTCAGAACTGGTTAAAAAAGCGGATTGTTACCAATTGATAATGGGAGACCTGAAAGAAGCCTGCGAACTGATAGAGAAACTTACCGGAGAAGCGGCCATCTCAGTAGAGCCTGAAATGTTGAATAATATCTGGAAACGCAAGGTATTGTTGTAAGAATTTTATTGAAGGAGGTATGGTCATGGAAAAAAAAGAATTAAGTCTCGAAGAACAAAAGCTCAAGGTGCGTCGAAAGCTCCTGAAGATGGCGGTATATGGCATTCCTGCTATATCAACCATCCTGGCTGCAGGTAAGGCAAATGCCGATGGAGTTGATGACTACTACGACGAATTTGGCGGCGATGACGATGATGGTTCTGGTTCAGGTTCTGGTTCAGGTTCTGGCGGAGGACAGGGAAAAAATAAAAGGAGAACGCCTCACGGCCGAAAGAAATATAAGAAGGGTCTTTCATAAATTAACCTTGATTTATTTACAGCAAGATTTATGGAGTAGTCCTCTGCCATAAGTTCTGATTTATGAAAAATACAGGTAGGGATATACACTCAGGTCTATCAGAAACACAGGTTGAATTTGTGAATATACCGCAAGCGGTCTGTCCCAGACCAGCATCGGGTGTAATTGTAGAGTTCTGTGAACGAAATGAAACGCTGGAATACATATTCCTTATATTAAACCCCTTTATTGAAATAACAGTTTCTCCCCCCTCCTGGCCTGAAGTGCTAAGCGCCTCCCAAAAGGAAGGACTTTCCTTTCTGCTTTATAAAAGCGCTATAAAGAAGAATATCAACATACCTTTTTCCATCAAACAAAGCCTTAAACAGGGGTATATTTATAACTGGGGCAGAAATATCCGTATCCTTGAAGAACTGGCCGCTTTGCTCCGTGCGTTCGAGAACCCTGTCATAGTTTTAAAAGGCGCGGCTCTTCTTTCTTCTGTATATGAAGACTTTGGCCTAAGAATGCTGGGTGATGTGGATATCCTTGTAAAGCCAGAAGATGTTCCAAAGATTGATAAGGTTCTATCTCAATCTGGTTATCAATCCGACCATACACTAAGTTTTTATCGTGTAACTAACTATCTCAATAGTCTGGTATACGGGAAAAACGGTTCTCCTCTTCTCCTTCATCTCCACTGGCACTTAATTAATAATGCACTGCCTAATTATATTTACGCAGAGAAGATTAATATGGATAAACTATGGAAGGAGGCTATTCCCTTAAAGATACGGGAATCAGATGCCCTGTGTCTTGCCCCTCATCACCAACTCCTTCATCTTTCAGAACACGCTATGAAGCATTCTTACAATACGCTCATCCATGTATGGGATATACACCAGGTGATAAACCATGGGAAAGAAAAATTAGACTGGGAAAGGGTTTGCACAGAATCTGGGGAGTTTCAACTGAAAGGGCCTTTATTTTATAGTTTATGGCTGAGCAAAGAATATTTTGGTACTTGTGTGCCGCAGGAAATTTCAGAGTCCCTCCGCCCTCGACACAAGGGATTAGGAGAAAAGATTTTCTCCAGATTACTCAGACAGGGAAAACGAAGGGAAAAGCTTTGCTGGCTCTTTTATTTTTCTCATATTTCCACCGTGCAAAAAAAGATAAAATTTGTTTTCCGTACCCTATTCCCTCCCAGAGCTGTCCTTTCACACATGGAAGCTGATGAAAATGCAGGAAATGGCAACTTGAGCCGGAAGGTAGCGCTCAGAAGACTTTTGAAGGCGCTTCGGCTTTTTAGCAATAAATAAAAAAGGCATGTTTAACTAAAAACATGCCTTTTTATCGAATCTCAAAAAAAATACAAGTGTTATTTTGCTGCCTTTTCGTGTTGATGGTCTTTGGCGACCTCTTTCTCGCAGTCAAAACAGAAGAAAGTCTTCCCGCATTCGTGCCCCTCTCCACCTTCTGCCTTGCAGGTGAAACAGAAATTGGTGACGCCACAGATATGTTCATCACCTACCTCTTTTTCGCAATCATAGCAGAAGTACGTTACATCACAGATATGCCCTGATCCAATCTCTTCTTCGCACTTTGGGCAGAAAGTCGTTACACCACAGATGTGACCGTCTCCAACTTCTTTTTTGCAATCGTGGCAAAAGAATGTTAAATCACAAATATGATCAGCGCCAACTTCTTCCTTGCATTGTTGACAATATGTTGTAACACCGCAGACGTGTCCTTCTCCAACCTCTTTATTACAAGTGGCGCATTGATGTAAACCGCCTGCCGCAGATTCTTCTTTTTCTGAAGGCAGAGCCTCTGCCTTTTTCTCCTCGGGTTTTGCAGATTCTTCAGCCGGTTTTGCCTCTTCAGCAGCCGATGGAGCTGCGGTTTCTGGTGCAGCCGCCTCAGGGGCAGGTGCAGCAGCAGGTTGTGCCACTTCTACAGGCGGTTGAGCAGCGGCTTCAGGCGCTGGTTCTACAGGAGCAGAGGCCTCAGGCGCAGCGGTTTCAGCAGCAGGTGCTTCAGCAGGTTGTGCCGCTTCTACAGGCGGTTGAGCAACGGCTTCAGGCGCTGGCTCTGCAGGAGCAGCCGCTTCAGGTGCAGCGGTTTCAGCAACAGGTGCTTCAGCAGGTTGTGCCGCTTCTACAGGCGGTTGAGCAGCAGCTTCAGGCGCTGATTCTACAGGAGCAACGGCCTCGGGTGCAGCGGTTTCAGCAGCAGGTGCTTCAGCAGGTTGTGCCGCTTCTACGGGCGGTTGAGCAGCGGCTTCAGGCGCTGGCTCTGCAGGAGCAGCCGCTTCGGTAGCAGGCGCGACTACTTCTTCTGCTGGAGCAGCTTCTGGCTTTACCTCTTCTTTAACAGGCGCTGCCGTTACTTCCACTTTTAATTCAGGAGCGCTTGTTTGTTTTACCTGTGTCTGCGTGGTGACGCAAGAACTTAAAAAAACTGTAAGACTTACCAAACCTATACCTAAAAATCCTTTTTCCATAAACTTTCTCCTTACCTTATTAAATGGTCATTACGATTTAATTCCTGGTACTGTTGTTAATTAATAATTTTAATTTTTTTGGGACTTCCCAATTTTCTATGTCTAGCCCGGCAGCCGAGAAAAACTTTTTTCGTATGGTATTAAAAATGATGCTTAATAATGCTTTGTCGTTAATATCGCCAAAAGTGCCCAGAGCTATACTGCCAGCCGCCATGGTGGCATGGCCACCGGCATTCATGAATCCGAACGCCTTTTGCAATAATAACGCAAGGTTGACACTTGAATTTATGCTGCGAGCGGATAGTTGCACTTTGTTTTTGTCAATGCCAAAGACAAGTACCGTAGAGATGCCCTCCATTTGCAACATTAATTCTGCCGCTTGTGGTAATGCGTCACGGTCTGTTATGCATTCCACAAAGGAGATCAGATATGAGCCTCTTACTTCCCGGTTTCGAATGGCTTTTCCAATAATGTCAATGGTTTCTGTGCTCATAGGAAGGTTTTCGATTTGTTTTAAGAGACCCACGTCCACTAATGGCGAGAGATAGGCAGCCGCCTCAAGGTCTTCGGTAGTTGTGTTTCTCGTAAATCCACCCGTATCCACCCTGATTCCGTAACGGAGCGCTGTGGCAAGGGATGGGTCGGGGACAATACCCAGTTGTCTCATGTACCTTGTCATAATAGTAGAAGTGGCGCCAATTTTTGGTAATATTTCAATAAATTCCCCTTTTACAAGGTGAAAATCAGTTTGATGGTGATCGATAATAATATTGGGGATGGTATTGGGGGGTAATATATTATTTTTTGCCGGGATGGATGCTTCTACTAATGCAACCTTATCAACGGTATTAATTATTTCCTGTGCCTCGTCTGTTGTTTTTAATCGTCTAAGGTCGGCTTTCAGCAGACTGACCAATGTTTTATTTTGTTGATAACCAATGTTTCCACCGTAATAAATATCAGATTTGATCTCATATTTTTCAGCAATACGTTTTAATGCAAGTCCAGAAGCGATGGAATCCGGGTCCGGGTTGTCTTGTAAAAAAATAGCCAATCCTTTCCTGCTAGCTGCTTTAATAACAGTTACCAGATGAGAAGCAGCCCTTTTTAGTTTCGCTACTTCCAGTTCACTCAGAATAGTATTTGTAATAATTCTGGTTGTTTGAACGACGCGATCCGCGCCATTTTCTAATAATTCAGAAGCCTCGTTCTCGCCCGTTGCCTTTGTTAAGATAAATTTATCAGGAAATGATTTTTTGATACGTTTTACTAAAGTCAAGTTATCTTTAAAGGTTTTTTGTAAAAGGATGAAAGCAAGGGTATCTTTTATTGGTAATGTACTTAGATCCAAAGTATGGATATCCGCTATGGCAGTACGAAGATTAGGTTCTTTCAATCTAGTCAAAACTATTTCGTCATTGTCAATAACGAATATCTCCTCGCCAGACTTGCTTAAATTTCGAGCTAGTGCACTTCCCGCATCATCGCAACCAAGGATTATATACATCGTAATATCCTTTTTGGGGGCATCTTATTTTCAGTAAAAAATTTAAAGGAATTTGATTATACGATTGAGTCTTTTTGAAGTCAATATTAAAAACAAAACGCATTTCAAATTTAACCATGTATAAACAGAGGAGTTATAAACAGGGTTCAGCTAAAGCAATGACATGCATACCCGGCTGTTCATTAATTTTGTCTTGAAATCAAAGGATGGGTTTATGTAACATCACTTGACAAAACTATAGTCATGTTCCGGGAGTTTCAATTCTAAGATTACAATAATGCGGAGATTCGTCCACCGTCCCGTGGTGCTACATAAGGGTCAGTGCTAAGTTAATAGCTTATTTCTGAGGTCGTATTGAGAAAGTCAATGCATATGGAAGTATACGATGTCGTTAAACAGGCGGGAATTTCGGAGTCCATGTGGGACGAATCCCTGGAAAGACATGATGTTGTCCGTGAGGAATTCGATAGTGTTTGCTTTTATCGGGTGACGAAAAAAATTGGTGAGCTGGCAAAAGGTGCGGTCATTACCCAGGAAGGCATCCTCTTTGATTTTCCGCGTATTGCCCGGATAATGCACCTGGAAAACGGTATCCGTAAGGCCTTTGCGCAGCCATTTTATGTAGAAGAAAAGGTCGACGGTTACAACATTCGGGTTGCACGCATTCAAGGCCGTGTGCTGGCCTTTTCGCGCGGCGCCTATGTCTGCCCCTTTTCAACAGACCGGATTGTGGATTTTTTGGATGTAAAAAAGATATTTGATGAAAATCCCGGCTTAATTGTTTGCGGTGAATTTGCAGGCCCGGATAATCCTTACAACATTGAACATCCACCCTATGTAAAGGAAGATATCAGATTTTTCGCATTTGATTTAATGATGCTGAATAAACCCCATAGTATTCCTGTGGAAGAACGGTATAAACTCTTTGATACGTATTGTATGCCAACCGCCAGGAGATTTGGGCAGTTTTCAGCCCAGACTATTCCAGCCCTGAAAAAAGTTATTAAAGAGTTGGATGAGACAGGGTGTGAAGGGATCGTAATGAAACCAACTCACCCTGCTGAAAATATCATGAAGTACGTGACGTTAGGCTCCTGTTTGCGTGATATCCATGTTACTGCCCCACTAATGGCGGAGATGATGTCTGAGTTTTTTACCCACCGCATCATTCGTGCCGCCATGTTTATTCAGGAACATGCCGATTCATTGAAATCGGAAGTTTTTACTCAGTTGGGGGAGGCGTTATTACAACCCGTATATGAAAGTGTTACTAAAGCGGCGAGAGGAGAACTGATCGACGAAAAATTTCTTCTAAGATTCCGGGAAGAGGAGAGTATTCAAAGGATGGTTGATCATCTGCATAGGTGTAAGGTAAAGTTTGAGGTATTGTCAAAAAACAAGGAAGGGGCCTATTGGCATGTCAGGTTTGCAAGAAAGTGTTACGCCTCATATGAAATCCTCCAAAGACACCATGACGGCGCATCCCATGTTGATTAGTTTTCTAAAATAATCAAATTATTTGTGGGCTTGTTGAATTAACGTGTCCAGGATACCCCGCAGCATGCGGGGATCAATGTATCGGATGCCTAACTTATCAGCCCATTTGACAATGCCAGTATCGGCTGTTATCAGGATGCCATCCATTTCTTTGGCCAGGAGGATCAAGTCGACGTCTTCTTTGCTGTCAATAATTCCTTCGCGAAGCGCGGAACGATATTTTTTCCTCAGATTGTTAATGGCCTCTGGTTCGGTTTCGGGTGAAGTTTCTCTCACCGCCTCTTCGGCTACCCGTAAACCCTTGTCAATTCTGTGACGCACGTCCTCGATAAGCTCATACAGCAAAAAAGCCGGAACCGATAGCTCATACCGTTTGGGTGGTTTTTGAAATATGCGAATTTGCAATTCAGAGGGAATATCCTTTATTTCGACAAAATTCAGCAGTTCATGATAAATGGTTGGCGGCATATAAAAGGTCGGACCGTCCAATTTGCCGATAAGCTCCAGGAAAGAACGTAACGCATCCGTGGGACTAGCCCCAAATGTTTGGTATACGTCTGGATTGGTAAAAATACTCGTATCAATGATAATTCGTTCGTGTTTGATGTCTTTTTCCATAAATACCCCTTGTTTTATTTATTTTTGACGGAGTTTCTTTCTTTTTCCGTAAGTTGAAATACCGTTCTAAAGATATGTTCTTCTGCAGGGGTCATTTCTTTATCCCGCCTTTTCATTGCAATCTTTGCCACCTGAAGCGCCTTTTCTAATATATAGACCTTCGTTCCATTGTCTGAATACCATGTAAAAGAAGGAAGATATTTTGGGGGATAGGCGGGAGTGATGATGCTACAGGCAAAACCAAAAATACTTCCCGTCATAATCGTCGTGTTAATGGCCGTTTTGTTATGGTCTCCCATTGCCATGCCAAGGAACATATGATTTGTATTGATGATGTTCTCCCCCAATTCAACCTTTATATTTCCATAGGTATTAAGTAAATTGCTGTTAACGGTATCTGCCCCGATATTCACCCACGAGCCGATATAAGAATCACCGAGGAATCCGTCGTGCTGTTTATTACTGTAACTCTGGAAAATAGTATTTACGATTTCTCCGCCCACCTTGCAGACCTCTCCAATATTGGCACCTCCGCGTATTCTCGAATTGGATTGAACTATGGAATGATTGCCAATATAGACAGGTCCTTCAATGGTCGTATTTGGGGCGATGGTGACGTTATTGCCTATATAAATTGGCCCATTTTCTGCATCAAGTACACAACCCGGTTTAATCTGAGCGTCTTTACCAATAAATATCAGGTCTTCATTAATAAGAAACACACCCTCATACAACTTTCCAGAAATAGAGCCTTCTTTGACAAACAGCATGAAATCCTTTTCTATTTGGGACTTGTTGTGTTTTATGATATCCCAAAAATAGTTGATGACGGGTACATGGGTATCAACTACCTGTACCGTATTTTTTAGCATTTCAATGACGCCTTGTGTAAGAAATTTTTCGTGAGATATTTTTTTGGCATTATTCCCTTTGAGCCGGGCGTAAACGAGGGTATTGTCCTGCACCCCAAGTTCCTCCGGGCCTTCTAAAGAAACGGGGAGGGAAATAATCGCACGGCCGTTTAAGAAAAGACAGGTATCGTCTGCGGTATGGAGGATATTAACACGATGAGTAAGCCTCTCTTGTAATACATCGGATAAGTAGTTTCTGCAAAAAAGGGTAATAGCGGCATGAGGATAGTGTTTGATCGTTCTTTCCAAAGTGGTAAACAAGCCGCATCGGAGTTCAAACACCGGCCTTGTGTACACGAGTGGAATGAGTTGTGAGTGTTGGCTATCTTCAAATACACAGATATGTTGCACTTGAAAATACCCCCTTATTAAATGGATTGCCTTTTATATCTTATTGAAACGTGAATGCTTGATAATTGTTATGTGTTATATCTCGGTAGCATACTGAGACCAGGAATCTTTGTCAAGCTAATAAAAGGCAAGTTAATGGATACCTGTATGTGGTAAAAAGTGAATTACAATGTCTTTGCCATGCAAAATTATGCAACCAATAGATTGTTTTACCATAAACATTTAGGATTTATTTTATTAAAATTAAAATATTTTTTTATATGCTTGACATAAGATAATTCACGTAATAGAATCAGAAGCAATGTAAAAAGACACATTTTTTTATCGGTAAATGCCTATGAGTAGAGCGCAAACCCCTATATTTTCAATACCCATGAGACGGGTCGAAGGTTTTCTAACCGATAAAATCTGCTTTCGTGACGCAAAGGCACGAACACCACATCCTGGTTTGATACTGGAGAATGATTCCCATAACGAGTGCCGGTTGCAGATATGGGATAAATTTTTAATCAAGCACGAATATAGAATCTCCAAACAGCACGGTGAACAGTTTGTTGATGTAACCAATGATAATAATATCATCCACAGAAAAGGCAATATCGTTCCTGGTGCGATGACCGTTTCAAAGATCATCCTTCCCTTAGAAATCCTCTTTTCAGAACTAGAAATATCCTCCGTAAATATAAAATTTACCGGTTCTGCTTTTTATGGCGAAAGGACGTGCAATCTCTTTTTGTGGCACTTTGTGAGCAGCGATTATATTCAAATTGAGGTAAAAACCTATCAACAGGACAGGGTAGTTGCAACCACGATCATCCTGGGAAGATTGAAAACTGCAACTAAACAGGTCAAGGAAGTAGATGAGGCGCTGGTAAACAAAAAATGTCTCGCAAGGGTGCAGGCCTATTTTGAGACCCTGGGGATTCTGAGCGATTTTTATGTGAACAAGGATGGATACAAAGATTATACCTATCCTTTAGCCTATATTGCCGCACTCCCTTCAGCAGAGATTGTTAACCAATTGTCCGGTCAGGGTGGTATGATTAATATATTGCGGATGGACTTCGGCAATTTCGAAAGGATTCCAATTACGGGCGATAAAGGCCCCGAAGTAAAGTTGGCGCGGGCAAAGAAGCGTAACACCTTTAATAAGATTATAACAGAGGTTGCAGAAGGGCTTGTTACCTACTATCGTGGTCTTGCGATCGTGAATCCCATAGCCAAATTCCAGAACTCTACAGAGCCTGTGCTGGATGCTCTTAATAAGCTGATAAGTCCACAGGAAGACACCTCCGTGCCTTTTAGCGGCGTCAATAAAGTCTAGCCTACAAATAGTTGTTCTGCTTACCTCACAGGGACGTGCGAATCTATTTGCCTCAAATATCCTTCTGCTCTGAGCAAAAAGCATAACGAAATCAAACAAATAGCGTAATTCACTATAATAAAAATTCCATTTTATATCAACATTATCCGGTTAGGTTTTTGCGCGTTTTACTCCATTGCTCTAAAGCTGTCATTCCCGCATGTTTTTAGCGGGAATCTAGGGTGGACGAACCTCTGGATACCCGATAAAAGCATTCGGGTATGACAAAAGCCGGTACAGGCAAATTCCTAACCGGACAAGGCTGATTTTATATCTAAAATATCTCCAAGCTTTCAACATACCGTATATAAGATAATATCAAGGAATGCACGTGAACCGTTATGCCCTTTTCACCGATGTGAGTTTAAATCCCAGGCTAAAGCTTGGGTTTGGAGCGTATCTTGTCATACCTTCTTCATTTCTCGAAATACCACCTGGAAGAATTATTCGGTCTGAATTCGTTGAGCAGATTAGACTACGAAGATTTGAAGTCACCTCATCGACAAAACTTGAAGTTCAAACCCTTTTGTGGGCACTTGAAGATTTCCAAAAGGAATTATCAGGTTCAAGGTTCGGAACACTCGACGTATATTCCGATTCTCAGTGTGTGACAGGACTACAGCGAAGAAGATCTCAATTGGAAATGAATGGATTTTGTAGTAAAGGAACGAGTCGTACATTAAATCATGCCCATCTCTATCGTAAGTTTTACGAGCTTCATGACACACTAGGATTTGAGATTATTAAGGTGGTAGGACATTCTCGGTCTTGTTCTCACGATTCGATTCATCGTATCTTTTCGTTTGTAGACAAAGAAGCCAGAAAGGCGTTAAAGCTTTGCATGAAGGGATTCCAGGGAGAGAGCATACAACCTGATATAAATGACGCCTAAGTTAGGCATAGAGTATTTTATGAAAAATGAATTTACTTATCCCTCAATCATCTCGATATTTGTTCGCGGGACGATAGCAGTGGAACCATCGGGGAATTCGACCTCGAGGATGCGTACGGTGGCCTCGGTTTCTATCTTTTGGGGGGCAAAGGGGAGTGACTTGATTTTGCCAATCTTTCCAAAGTAAGGTACCCGGATGATCCTTACCTGATCTCCAATTTCCATGCCTCTGCCGATGGGCTTATCCAGTTCTTCTTCCGATATCTTGCCTGTAGTATTGTGCGGAATAATGATTTCTGGTCTTACCACACCCGCTCGAATCTGGGTAGCGCCGTTAATAGAGGTTTTAGCGCCTGTGCGGGATTTTAAAAGTTCGAATGACCTTAGCGCCATCGGTATCTTGCCGAAACCTTCGGTAATAACGAGGGTAATGCCGATTTCCTCAGAGCCTGTAATGGCTACTCCCAGGTCATACCCAAGAAGTTTCTTGAGGTCTTCGTCATCGAACCCGCCAACAATGATGCCTCTGACGCCCACCTTCTTTGCCTTATCGATAACGTCATGCTGGATAAAGGAGCCGCCCACAATAATCTTGTCTTTGTGCGCCGGCAGGATACGGTCTGTCGTGAGTATGTCGTCAGGCTTATTTACAGCAATAGCGAGTTCACCCACAGTCTCACCGCCCACGCCAAAGATACCTTGGATAAAGGTGGCCGTTGTCTCCATAACCACACCCTCGTTTTCCATAACTTCTATCACGGCTCCATCTATATGTGCATGTACCTGGATTGGTTTTGGAGGTTCTCTCAAAAGGACTTGACCTGTTACTGTCGATATGCTTTCAATCGTACCGGTGATGGGTGAATGCAAGATGGCCTTTAACATCTTGACCCAGGGTTTTGTCTCTGCGATGGGTTCGTCCTTCTGGACAGGGTCTCCTTCCTTTTTCAGCATGTATTCGCGGAGGTCTTTGGGCTGGATACCCAAACGATTCACGGCATTGATGGCGTGTACCTTGCCTGGCAGATGCGTGTTTGCCACAACGTCCTCTGCCTTCAGGACATCGCCTTTTTTGACGATAACATCGCCTAACAGGGGCAGAACGCGCTGGCTCACGACCTTTGTCTTTTCAGTAATACGTAAACCTGGTGTATAAGCGTGTGTCATGTATTTAAACCTCTAGTTGTGATTTAATTCTACATTTTATTTTACTATCAGGCACTAAAAATTGCTCAGGAGAAGTTGAGAGGTTAAGAAGATGTGAAGTTGAGAATCTCCAGACTTCCCAACCTCCCAACCTCTCATCTTTCCAACTTCTGTAAGTTTTTCATTCTGGATATGCATCAAGTGCCTTAGCCCATCGTTGGAGTTGCTCTACCCGCGATGCCTTATCTTTTGCAAGCGTAATGGGTTTCCCACGGGTATCAATGACTATACCCACAACTCCCCCAAAGACCTTCTTGATAATGGGTTTACCCTTTCCTGCGCCAACATCAAAATTTTTTGCGGGCAAAACCTCGATTTCCGCTGTTTGATCGATACCAAGCGGATGGACACGTAACTCCCCATACGGAAGTGATTCCTCTATTTTTTTGCCATCGGGCATCGCAATTTTATAGGAGATACATTTTTCCTGGGGCTTTCCAACGCTGCCTTTAAGGAGAGAGACGCACGTGCCCAGATGAATCAGGCAATCTCTCTCAAAAACCTCTGTGGCGGCCTGTTCATTTACCGTCGAAAGAACACCCAGGTGCGGCATCATGAAGATACTATCAACGGAGATCCTTGTGACACCTTCGGGCTGGAAGGCGTCGATCATCATGAGCATGGCCTGCGACCTGCGCGGCGCGTGGGAGAGCACACCGCCACTGCCCACCAGCAGGTCCAGCTTTAACATATCTACGAGCGTTTCACCGGTAACCTCTTGCTTGAATGCTTCGGAGATGTCGCGTTCCCGCTGTACCCCTTTGAGCCCTACTGCCAGAGATTTGTGCTGTTCGAAAGACACCCTGAGCGCTTCGCGTGATATAGCCTGCTCGATCTTCAACTCTTCCAGTGTCTGAGGGATCGTCGTGGGACGGATCATCTTGTTTTTAATCCTGTTTCGGAGGTCGGATTCATCGATATCAAATGGCACCCATCTCAAGATATTTTCAAGCCCGGCCTCGGCCAGCACATTGGAAATACTATAACTCATCCCAAGATTGGCGCTGACAGTACGATTGAAGAGTTCTCCGTATACAGAAAAGACGTCCGTGGTGGCCCCGCCGATATCCACACCCACTACGTTGATATTGTTTTTTCTGGCAATTGTCTGCATGATGAGGCCAACGGCGCCCGGCGTCGGCATAATAGGTGCTCCCGTCCATGACATAAGTTTTTTATAACCGGGAGCCTGAGCCATAACGTGTTCGAGAAAGAGTTTTTGAATTTCCTGCCGCGCCGGAAAGAGATTCTCCCGTTCAAGCGTTGGGCGAATATTTTCCGTAATGCTAAGGGAGGTTTTTGTATTTAAAATTTCTTTAACTTTTTCGCGGGCTTCTTTATTGCCTGCATAAATAACGGGGAGTTGAAATGTCATACCGAGTCTCGGTTTTGGATTAGCAGCAGAGATATACTCGGCAAGTTCTACCACATGGGTAACGGTGCCTCCGTCAGTTCCACCCGAAAGGAGTATCATGTCTGGTCTCAGGTGCCGAATGCGGTCAATCTTTTCATGAGGAAGGCGCTGGTCATTGGAGGCAATAACGTCCATGACAATCGCACCCGCCCCGAGCGCTGCCCGCTGGGCGCTTTCAGCCGTCATGGTCTTTACGGCGCCTGCCACCATCATTTGCAGTCCGCCACCTGCGCTGCTCGTGGAGACATAGATGTCCACCCCAATGTTTCCCTGTGCGGGTGTAATAATCTTTTCTCCGTCCAAAATCTTTCGGCCAGAGAGTTCTTCCACCTCCGCAAATGCATTGAGTACACCGCGGGTCACATCCTCAAATGGCGCTTCCACCGTGGTGGGCGATTCTCCCCGAAATGTCTGGCGATACACCCCATCCTTCTTTTCGATCAGGATGGCCTTGGTCGTGGTACTACCACAGTCAGTGGCAATGATAACGTTCAATGTTATGATCCTCTTTCAATGTAATGGTTCACCGCAGAGACGCCTGTCTGCGTGCGACGCACAGGTAGGCAAAGAGCGCAAAGGTTATAAAAAGCGGTAACGGCTAAAATGCCTGTTTCGAGTTTTAGTAGCAGACTCAACCATGCTTTCACACTGGGTGTTCGCAGACGACAATACCAAATATTCAAAAGAAAATCCACAGGTTTAATTTGCATACCCGCAATAGGTTTCTGCATACGACCTGTAGTTAACTGTGGGTTGGGTTAAAGCGGAGAGTAATCCATCCTTTTCCTCCCCCCCATCTCCCGTTCTCCTTATTTCTGGGCCTTCCGTCTTGTCCGCAGTGATCTCTGTGGCTTATTTTTTATCTGTGTAATCTGCGAAACTTGTCCTCGTGAAAACGAGGATCTGTGGTTTTCTGTTATTGAACATCCTCTTCCAGAATCAACCCTTCAATCGCTTCGTCGTCCTCTTCATCTCAATCTCAACCTCTTTATCTTCTCCCTCTTTCAGCCTTACGGTTACTTTGGCCTTCTTAAATCGCGTCTTCTTTGCAAAGAGTAAATACGTATCTGCCCCAAGATCGGTAAACTCAAAGAACCCATCCGCATCAGACGCAGTACTCTTTGAAACCTTTGTTCGGACGCCCTTAAGTCTTACCCGCGCATCCTCAATAGGATTGCCCTGTATATTCACCACATAGCCATATATCGTGCCCATCACAACCTCTTCCATCGTGACCACCTCAAGCTCCTTCGTCTCTCCTGCCTCAAGGCTTATATCCTGTGACTGTGCTTTGTAACCTTCCTTCTCATAGGTAAGGGTATAGCTCCCCGCCGCAAGCCCGGTAAATTCGTAATAACCATCATCGTCTGTCGTGGTATTATTGGATACGTTATTGCCGGTAATGGTTACGGTGACGTCCTTGAGCGGATTGTCATCCTCGTCATTAACAATTCCAAACACAATACCCTCCTGTACCGGACTTGGTGATACTTTAGGTGTTGGCAAAGGCGGTAACGTTGGTGCAGGCGATGTTGTTGGCGATGGCTTAGGCGTTGGTGTGGGTTCTCCAGTTGATGCGGAGAGGTTGCTGTCGAGTTTCGAGATAAAGACATCATACGTACCACCATTAAAAGAGGTATCATACGCCCCGCTCGTCGTCGGAAAATCTGTTGAATAAGTATAACCCGTCACATATACATTCCCACTTTTGTCGATGGCAATAGAATTACCAGAATCACCATTTGACCCGCCCAGGAACGTGGAGGCAAGCAGGCTGGTTAATCCACCGTTCAGCTTCGAGACAAAAACATCACCACCACTACTAGAACCACTATTATAGGAGGTATCATATGCCCCGCTCGTGGTCGGAAAGTCTGTTGACTCAGTATACCCCGCCACATATACATTCCCGCCTGTGTCGAGAACAAGAGAATAACCATGAATACCATCCTCACTACCATCATAACCAGACCCGCCCAGGTACGTGGATGCCAGCAGGCTCGTTAATCCACCGTCCAGCTTCGAGACAAAGACATCCCAATTAACATTCCGAGAGGTATCATATGCCCCGCTCGTGGTTGGAAAGTCTGATGAATAAGTCCGCCCCGTCGCATATACATTCCCGCTTGTGTCGAGGGCAAGATAATAACCCTCATCATAACCAGACCCGCCCAGGTACGTGGATGCCAGCAGGCTCGTTAATCCACCGTCCAGCTTCGAGACAAAGACATCAACATCATAATCACCACCATTAAAAGTTGTATCATATGCCCCGATCGTGGTCGGAAAGTTTGATGAAAAAGCAGACCCCGCCACATATACATTCCCGCTTGTGTCGAGGGTGAGAGATTGACCAAAATCCTGACCAGACCCACCCAGGTACGTGGAGGCCAGCAGGCTCGTTAATCCACTGTCCAGTTTCGAGATAAAGACATCATAATTACCATTATAAGAGGTATCATATGCCCCGCTCGTCGTCGGAAAGTCTGTTGACGAAGTCTCCCCCGTCACATATACATTCCCGCCTGTGTCGAGGGCGAGAGACCAGGCATAATCCCCTCCAGACCCGCCCAGGTACGTGGATGCCAGCAGGCTTATTAATCCACTGTCCAATTTCAAGACAAAGGCATCATAATAACCACTATTAAAAGATGTATCGTATGCCCCACTCGTGGTCGGAAAGTCTGATGAATAATAAGTATACCCCGTCACATATACATTCCCGCTTGTGTCTATGGCGAGAGAAACACCATAATCAAGACCAGACCCGCCCAGGAACGTGGATGCCAGCAGGCTCGTTAATCCACTATCCAGCTTCGATACAAAGACATCAGTAGCACCATTTTGCGAGGTATCATATGCCCCGCTCGTTGTCGGAAAGTCTGTTGAATAAGTATACCCCGTCACATATACATTCCCGCTCGTGTCGATGGCAATAGAATCACCATAATCATCATTTGAACCTCCCAGGAACGTGGATGCCAGCAGGGGATCGATGATGAGGTCTTGGGATTTGTCGTAAGATGCGACGGTGAAGCAGTAGCTTCGTGAATCGTGTCCGTTGTCCGTGTCCGTTTGTTGTACGGATGACGGTTCCCGGTCACGGATCACGTACTCAACCTCCACATCCACCCTCTTCCCATTGATTTCCTGATACGCCACGGGTTTTGTAAATTTTACCGCCCCAAGCTCAGTCTCTGCCACAAGCTCACCATGTTCATTTACCCACAACCCCCTTGCCCCCAATCCACCCCCCGCCCCCGCCAGCGGGGGACAACTACCTGTCCCCCTCACGGAGGGGGATAAAGGGGGAGGATTTCTAGAAGGTTGTAGGCCACTCAGACTGATCTTGATCTGATCTGGGTTTGCGCCTGATTTCACACAAAACAATTTTTCGACATTGTTTCCATACGCCTTTAATTTGAGTTCTATACCGTCGTAGACTTCTCCAAGCGATACGACATCATATGTTGAAATATTGGTTTTCCATTGAGATGGGTCATTTCCCTTGAAGTAGTTGACCTTTGTTACAGACGCGTCTTCTCCCTGTATTTCATTGACTTTTGCGCCGACAAATTCCTCACGGAGAGAGATTCCTGGCCTCCCCTCTAACAAGAGGGGCCGGGGGTGTGTTTCTTTCATGTCATTAAGGGTTGTGGCTGTCTTACACACCCCTTGATCCCCTCTTTTTAGAGGGGAAATCCCACTGGGCGAATGCATGGGAGACGCAAGGCATTGCGTCTCTACATCTGAACTATTATTCGGCAATGAATAAACGATCTCCCCATCCTTTGTCACAAATACCGTCCCACCGAAGGTCTTTGCATAGAACTTCACCTGTTTATCTACCTGACCATTATTGGCAACGAAAGGCATTTGAATGCTTTGCATCTTGTGCGCAACATCTTCCTTTGAAGGTTTATCCATGACTGCGCTCCGGCTTGTCAAAAGCGATGGAACTAAAAACACTGCCAGTAAAATGACCGCAGGTATTGCAAACGCCCAAATACGTTTTTTCATTCGAACCTCCTTTTTCCGCCTTTTTGTAAAGTTTAGTTGGAGCAACAGGGTCACCTTCGTAATTCAATTACAACCGTCGTCTTTCTTGGTTTGATGTTTCTTTTTGTATATTGCCGATTAAACAATGAAGACTTGACCAGGCCTAGCCAGTCACCGGGAACGATTGCGAGTTTACTGTGAAAGGTTATCGAAAAGTCATCGCGTGTGTCTGTTGTATGAACTATGGCTATGCCATCTTTTTACATGCCATTGATATTATGCTCATGCTGTCTCTGCCTTTCGTTTCGTGCCCGAAGGTCAAACATCAGCTCGCCTATGGATGTGGAACAGGTTTACTGTATTTGCACTTCTTCTCAAGTACCTTGTAAGAAGTCTACCTTTTCGATCTCCCTATATGCTAGTGTTGCCATGAGGCTATTCTCATCCCCGAACAAGGAGTAAGGATTGATGTTCATAGCATCAAGCTTGCATAGCACCCTTGATCTTTCGCTTATTGGTATTAGGAACTTGATCAAGATATCCTGCGTAGGGTAATTTTCTGCGAATACTTCCTCGTGACTACAGTAAACGAAGCCGTTTCGGCTTTGTTTACGACAGATTGTATACTGACTCTGCTGCTTATAGTGTTTGCTATCGGTTGTAATATAAGGACCGATACTAACTATTCTCGCTTCGTTAGAATATCCCTTTTTGCCATATCCGTAGTCTTCAACGTAGGCGAATATCGCTACATGTGTGTTCGTATCTATTTGATGCGAATGAAACGCGAAAAATGCGGCAATGTATGGTGAACTAGACCAATCCAACAAGGGTGAGGGGAATCCATAATGTCTAAGATAAATCATGAACTCATAACCGGGCGGTGGGCGAGGGACGGAATCAGTGAAATTCGGTTTGTTGGGCAGGTTCCATAATCTTGAGGTCAAGGATTCCACGCCAGGTTTGATCGCTCTCAAAAGGTTAAAATATTCTTGCAACTTATATACCTTTGACGAGAACCTCTCCAAACTAGTCTCGAGCTTCCAGCATTTTTTGGTGTGGCCTCGAAAGAGAGCAGGGGAAACATAACTCTTTAATTTCTTTTTCCTTTTCGGAAGCTTTGAATTAAGTTTGGAAACTTCAGCTTCGAAGTCTTCCCAGTTTTGAAGCATAACCTCATTATTCATACGTTCTTTACCTCTAACGGTGGCGTTCAGGCGCGAAGCGGAGCACAGTGCTTGGGGTCAAACCTTCATTGTTCGATAACCAATTTCTCCTTTAACACTTCCATTTCTTTCTGAAAATTTACATCTCTTTTTATTCTGGCCTCTGCCCTCTTTAAAAATGCAACAGAAATGCAACAGGGTCAGAAATGCAACAGGGTCAGGTCTTTATTCTTGCTGTTGAAGCAGGTTCTTCTTTATTACGAAACAGGACAATGTTTGTATCGGTAATAAATATGAAGGAATTACCTTATCCGTTATTCTAGCCCGTCAATATTATTTTTTAGTCTCTACGGGCGTCATCACGCTTATTTCTTTCAGTGTTACAAGCTTGGAAGCATCAAGGATTTCAATTTCAAGCGGCAAACCCTGCTTATCAAGATGAAGAATTACACCCTCCTTCAAATCTATTGAGTCTCCAGGTGTTCCATCTCGAAGCTCTATCAGAACAATATCAGCTTCCTTTGAATATTTTATCTTCATATGTACCACCTCCTTTGAAGTAACGTTCTCTATAAGGGAAATACACTGTCAGCAATATGGGCAAATCATTTTCATATTCATAAACAGCTCTGACCAAATGCTCGCCATATCGCCTGTGGGCAATATATCTGTTCCCATGACCAACTAACACTTCCTCAGGGAAAAGGAGTGTTTCAACTATCATCTCTTCCTTAACCTCCCATTTTTTAATTCTCTCTATTGCATGAAACAGGAAAAGAATTTTTATGGTTATCCCTTGAATCTCTATTGTATAAATTTCTCCTTTAATGTGATTATGTCTATTTATAATCTTTATCTTCATCCGAGTAAATTATATCACTATCGTCTCAAAGGTTTAAATGCGCCAACCGGGGGCAGGTCTTTATTCTTGCTATTGAAGCATGCTCTTCTTTATTACGAAACAGGACACTGTTTGTCTCGGTAATAAATATGAAGGAATTACCTTATCCCCTTATTCCAGCCCGTCAATATTATTTTCCAGTCTCTACGGGCGTCATCACGTCGATAAAGTGACGCAGACTTCGAGTGTTACACTTCCTTTACGATACGGGCTTTGTTACCCCTAAACGCTACTATTCCTTCTCTGCGTCCTTTGCGTCTCTGCGGTGAGTATCTATCTTTTCTAAGTCCTCGATGATCCTTTTAATACCTTCCCGCTTTTCAAGTATACCTTGAAATATGTCATAATCTGCGGGTGTAAAGAAAAATGTTAAAAACGGCCTGAAGAAAACCATCATCTGGCTTCCAATATAATTGAGCGGGTGCGCACATTCAAGAAACATCGTCGCCGGAAGCGTAAGTTTTCTTTTTTGGATTATGGCCACCAGCTTCAAAATAACGGCGAGTTCCTTTTCGCTTAATGTCTTATTTTCGTGAGACGTTCCAACACGAAAGGCATGTTTGAACTCCTGCCTGATTGATTGTCCGTCTAGTTTGGGAAGATATGAGCAAATTTTTGATAAAATATTTAGTAAATACATAGTGTTCAGAATCTTATCAAAATACTATCATTTTTGTCAAAATTAAAATACTTTCAATGTCAATAGCAGGCACATTTTACTTGTAATTATAAGTCTCCCTGCCTATAATAAAAACGTAATTGTTCAGCGGTCAGCTTTCAGCAATCAGGGTTGAATGGTAACAGTAGGGGTTGAAGATTTTCAACCCCTACATAGAAATTCCTTAATATAAGTTTAATGTGAGTTTTGAGAAGGGGAAACAGGTAATGCCATACCGGGCATGGTTTCAGTGTATATCAGGTTGCGATGAGAAGTATGAACTGAACGAGGTCATTTACCAATGTAAAAAGTGTGGTGACCTGCTGGAGGTCAAACATGATATGGATAAACTTCGCAGGCATACTCCTGAACATTGGAAGAAGCTCTTTGACGAGCGGTATAGGCGTTCCAGGTGGCCTTATGGAAGTTCTGTCTGGGGCAAGAAGGAGTGGGTTTGTCCCGAGGTTGATAATGCGAACATCGTTTCCTTATATGAAGGCGGAAGCAACCTCTTCTGGGCCGAACGACTCGGGAAGGAAATTGGACTCGAAGACTTATGGATCAAACAGTGTGGAAATGCCCACACAGGCTCTTTTAAAGACCTGGGGATGACCGTGCTGGTTTCTATGGTCAAGCAGATGATTGCCGAAGGCAAGAATATTCCCGCGGTTGCCTGCGCTTCTACCGGAGACACCTCTGCTGCGCTGGCGTCATATTGCGCTGCTGCGGGTATTCTGGCAATTGTGTTTCTGCCAAAGAACAAGGTGTCTCACGCACAACTCATCCAGCCCATCGCAAACGGCGCCCTCACTTTGTCTCTTGATACGGATTTCGATGGATGCATGAAGCTGGTAAAGGAGATTTGCAGTAAAAACAATATCTACCTGGCCAACTCCATGAATTCCCTCCGCATTGAAGGGCAAAAGACGGTAAGTATAGAAATAGTCCAGCAGTTTGACTGGGAGGTGCCTGACGTCGTGATTGTGCCCGGAGGAAATTTGGGTAACACTGCCGCTTTAGGAAAAGGATTTCTCATGATGAAGGAATTGGGCCTGATAAATAAACTGCCTCGTATCGTTTGTGCACAGGCCGCAAAGGCAAACCCTCTGTACCTTAGTTATTTGAATGGTTTTAAAGAATTTAAACCTGTGAAGGCGCAGAAGACGCTCGCTAACGCCATTCAGATAGGCGACCCTGTCAGTTATAAAAAGGCGATCAAGGTTTTGAAAGAGTTCAATGGTATTGTAGAGCAGGCAACGGAGGATGAGCTTGCGAATGCTTCTGCACAGTCTGATAGAACGGGGCTGTTCAGTTGTCCACACACAGGAGTAGCCCTTGCAGTGCTGATAAAATTGCTGGATAAGAAAGAGATAAAGCCCCACGAAAGGGTCGTTGTTATTTCTACTGCGCATGGTTTAAAATTCCCTGAATTTAAGATACAATATCACGAAAATACGCTGGAAGAAGTAACCCCACGCTTTGCAAATCTTCCTGTAGAAGTCCCTCCACAGTACGATGCAGTGAGAACGGCTATCTACAGGAAACTCGAACAAGCCTCCTCCTGAAAATCCCCAAAACTTCGTATATTAAATTCCTTGACAAAAAATAAGCTGTACTTATAATAATTTTTTGGGAGTACGGAATCATTTAGAAATAATAAATTTTATTATTTCGCAGAATCCTTCCTCAAATATTTCTGTAATCACCTGTAACAATAACATTGTATATATGGAGAAGTAAGTATGAATTATTTTAAGACAACCATATTATTAATTGCCTTAACTCTGCTGCTTGTTTGGGTTGGTAGTATGTTTGGTGGCAGGCAGGGTGCGGTATTTGCATTTGCTATTGCGATGGGGATGAATTTCTTCAGTTACTGGTTCAGCGATAAAATTGTCCTCAAGATGTACGGTGCAAAGGAAGTATCGGATCAGGAGTCGCCTGCATATTATGGGATT
>Ga0082335_1002922_pt1 | contig 29832 bp, 37 predicted proteins | sample Subgrocontami58m_FD_72375 | JGI IMG/M metagenome (GOLD analysis project Ga0082335, IMG submission 72375) | Subsurface groundwater microbial communities from S. Glens Falls, New York, USA - GMW37 contaminated, 5.8 m (SPADES assembly) (version 2) ...
TAGCGCGTTCGGTGCCAGACAATGGTGCTGACGAATGGCTTGAGCCGGATGAGGGGTGACTTTCATGTCCGGTTCTTAGGGGGCGGCAGCGCAGTAATGCGTTGCCGCTACCCGACTCCATAGTTGCTCCGGTTGCTTCCGGCTGGAGCGATTGCCGGGTGGGATTTGCACCCACTGGACAGCGCCGCCTTTACACGGCGCACGTCGTGAGTGTGAATTCGCCGATTTGGAAAGCTGCCGCTCGGCTCAAATTCATGGCCAATGGCCGGTGAGGTGTCTACAACGGCCGGTTGTATCACTCAGAGCCAACGGCGGCAAAGGCCGAAGTGCTGTCGCCCGGTCCATTTGTCCGGGCGTCGGCAATGTAGTTAGATCCGGACGCCCATCTGGACAAATTTCCTCCTCGCCGTGGCAGCTGGCGGCCGCTTGTACACCTTAAGCGGCGAGCTTACCGTACGTTATTTCTGCGCACAGCTCGGGAATGAATACGCCTTCATCCAACGCCGGCCAATACAAATCGTAGCCACCGCCTTCTAAGCGAAGGTCGGCCAGTTTCTTGTTGTCTGCGCCCGCGGGCGTCGGGGACAGAAGGGAAATCGGGGTAGACATTTCCACTCCGTTATCGAACTCGATCACCAGGCGAGCGCGAGCAGCATCGAATCAGGCTCCTATCGCCCGATGTTCTGCCTTCGCCAAGTCCTGGCCACGCTTGAGCGCTGCATCAATACTTTGTTCAGAGATCGCCATGGACTTTCTTCCATTCACTACACAACTGGTTCAAATTGGGTTCCAAGGTTTCCAGCAGTCGCCGTAAGGTTGCTTTTGTGGCACCGCGGGCCTCGTACGGTTCTAATGAACCGCATGGACAGTTCAGCCACACTTTGATTCGGGTCTCCGGCGAAACAAGATGCACGTGCGCCGGTCCATGGTCACGAGTGCAGATCATTACGCGCCAGCCATCTAGAAGCAAAATTGTTCCCACATGGCAAAGTGCCGTGAACCATATGGAATGGCGAGCATCAGGCGAAGACCTGTTGCGCCGAAGCTGCCCGCGGCAGAGAACGCGGCAACGCTACCGAGGCGTTACTGTCTAGCGTATGCGTCATGCGTGCTCGGCGCCCCATGCGCCGGTCGACGGCGGCGCCGCTGCAGACTTAGCTTGGCGATCAGCGGCTCGTCGCCTCAGGCGATCTTGACCTTCCGGGCGATTTCAATCGTGGACTTCAGATCTTGCCGCAGAAATGCGCGCTCGGATGGTGTCAGCATCCTCGACACGAAGGAGATATCGTCCTTCGCTTTCGGTGAGGCAGCTGAAGTCATAGCCGAATGTTTCGATCCACCAAATTTCAGCTTGTCTTCCATGTTTGTTCCTGAGAGATTCCAGAGTTTCAGCCGTCAATGCAAGTTTGGCGGAATCCCCTCGGCCGGTCAAGGTGATAGCACCAACAACCTGGCCCCCATGGTGAAGAATGAATCCGCGCAGGTTGGCCAGCGTGCCGCCCTGTCCTACGAAGTCGTCGACGAGCAGGTAATTCCTTCCGCCGATCGATTCTCCCTCGAATATCGCCGGACGCGCCATGCGCTCCCAGCCAGTCGCGCCGGTGTGATTCATCCGGGAAGTCATGCCAGGGCGATCGATAAGGGCGTTCCATTGGGTCGTTCACGTGCAACGGTCGAGTGGAAGGCAGACATTGGTCGGATGGAACACATCCCATCGTACTGCATCTCATAAGTGCAGTTTCCATCTGCCCGGAGATGGCATAATCGTCCGAATGCCCGGTTCGTTCAAGCTCAAGGAGTCGAGTCGCGTCCGCACCGCCGGTTCACGCGAGCTATCATTTCGATCACGCCCATGCAACTCGACATCTTTGAGCATAGCCGGGACGTGATTTTGCGCAACGCGGCCATCGCTGCCTTGCGCGAACGCGACACCGGCGCTTGCGCGCAAGCGGTGGCGGCGCTTACCGCCGAATACGGCGCCGATCCGTTGCTGCCGGCCTTCAGTATCCTATGCGAGAAGTTGCATACACCGCTTCCCAAGCCGGTCGCGCGCGAGGTCGCCATCGCGATCCTGCAAGAATTGGACGATGCCGTTGCGTCCGCGGCGCATGCGGTGTTCGGGAAAGAGGCGCAAGCATGGCTTTCTCCGTTTTACGCGGAGTTGGCCGCGGCTATCACCGATTATCCATTCGATTCCGGCCGCGAGTCGCTGCACGCGGCACCTCTGCTGCTGCGCGCGAGGCGTTGGATGAATGCTTCGGTGTGCATCGAGGCCATAGCGTCGTGGCGGCGGCAGCCGGCGCCGCTCGCCTGGATGATCGAAGCAAGATGCCACCTAGCCGGCTTCGATGCGATCATGCCGTTGCTGGCCGAACTTGCCTGGATGGCTCCGCAGCGCGCACAGTTGCTGGCGCCACGACTGGAACTGCCGGCTCTTGACCGGCTCGTGCGAAACTTCGATGCCGAGTTCGAGGGAGCGGGTACGCCGGACGATTTCAGCTGGTTTCCTGCCTGGGCGCTCATCGCCGACAGCCGGCTCGCGGAGTGCCTGCGGCTTTCTCAAGCTGGCGCGAATACGCGCTCCGAATACTGCGCCCGCATCGTGCTCGGCCTGCTATCGTGTGAACGCCAGGGACGACATGCCGAACTGGTCGCGGGCCGCAGGAAACTGCGCGCGCTACACCCGGCGCTTTTTGCGCGCTACATGCAAGGCAGATAGGAACCTAGCGTACCTCTTGAAATTCGGCTTCATCCCATATAACATATGAAGCAGTTATACGGAGGCTGCGGCCATGAACTTCAACATTTACCTCGACGACGAAACCGGTCAACAGCTTAACCACGTGGCCAAGCAAGAGGGCGAAAGCCGGAATGCACTGGTTCGCCAAGCGGTGAGCGAGTGGCTGAAGCGGCATGGCAAATCCCAATGGCCCGATGACGTGCTCGCATTCACGGGTATGGCCGATATGCCCCGCTTTGAGGCCGGCCGGCGTAGGCTCAAACCGCCAGCTGCCGATCCGCTGGCGTGAAGTATCTGCTCGACACTTGCACGGTCTCCGATTTCGTCAAAGGCCAAGCAAACGTCTTGGCCCGCGTGAAGGCCACGCCCCCGAACCTGATAGCCGTATCAGCGCTGACACGCATGGAGGTTGATTACGGCCTCGCGCTCAACGCGGAGCGGACAAGAAAGTTGGCGCCCATGCTGGACGCTTTCTTTTCGATCATCGCCACGTTAGCGTTCGACGATGTCGATGCCAGGGCCGCTGCGGCAATCCGCGCTGCGCTCAAGATCCACGGACAGCCAATCGGCGCTTACGATGTTCTGATCGCCGGAACCGCGCTGGCACGGGGGTTGACGGTGGTCACTTCGAATAAAGGTGAGTTCAGGCGGGTGAGCGGATTGCAGGTCGAGGATTGGAGATGAGATCACCGAAGACCTCGTGAAGGAGTTGGCGGCCTGCTATTGTGTGAACGCCAGGGGCGGCAAGCCAAACTCATCGCGGGCCGCAGGAAACTGCGCGAGCTACACCCGGCGCTGTTCGCGCGCTATATGCAAGGCAGATAGGAGTCTTTATGGAATGGCATGACATCAGAACCGCCCTCTCGCGCATGGCGCCGCCTTTTCCGCTTGCCACCGCCGAAGAGGCCCGTCAGCGCTGGAGTGAGTTGGCGCCGTATTTCGTGGCGGAACTCGAACGCGTTGCCGCCGGCGGCTCGACGCTGGCAGATGAAATCAACGAGGAGTACGACGGGCTGTTTTCCTTTGCCGTGTATCTGGCGGCGGAAAAACGCGATGCCCGCGCCTACGCGCCGCTGGCTCGGGCCTGCCATTGCTCCGACGAGCGCGCCGATGAACTGTTCGCTGACGACGTCGGCATCCAGCTCGGAAGGATGCTGGCCTCGGTGTGCGACGGCGACATTGCGCCGATCAAGGCGCTGGCCGAGGATCGGGGCGCCGGCCTGTGGTGCCGCTACGCGGCGCTGCACGCGCTGGTGGTGCGTGTGCTTGAAGGCGATGCTGATCGCGACAGCGTGCTTGCGTATATCAAGGCATTGTGCGAAGAAGAAGCGAATGTCCTGCGGCAAGCCGGACCGGATGAGGACGGTGGACGCGACGATTTTCTAACTTGGGCAATCGATGCCGCCAGGGAACTCGGCCCCGCGCCGCTGATGGAAGCCATTCGCGGCTGGTTCGACGAGGGCCTGATAGATCCGTCGGTCACGGGTCTCAAGTGGTTCGAGAAAAAGGCCGCCATGCCAGTCAAGGACTGCCTGGCCGAGGCTGCAGCGAACGAGGACAACCGCTACATCCGCGATGCTTTGGAAGAGATAGCTGCTTGGTTTTGCTACGACATCCCCGAGCCAAGCCCGCCAAGCAGCCATTCGGCATCCGGCTGGCCGCCGCACGACGGCAACGGCGGTGGCACCGTGGTTCGCAACCTGCCCAAGGTCGGCCGCAACGATCCCTGTCCATGCGGTTCAGGCAAGAAATTCAAGAAGTGCTGCGGCAAGGAAGCGAACGAGCCGGCTGCCGAAGAGGGCAAGGATGGCGGCGTCGGCAAGGCGATCGCGTGGCTGACCAGCCGCCACGCAAAGGCGGTCAAAACATCGATCGCGGCCATGCTGAACGATGACCTGGACAAGGAAGAGCAAGCGAAGCTGCAGGACCTCGACGAGTACGACTGGCAGTCAGTGCAGATCAATGCGATGGAGTGGCTGCTGGCCGAAGGCAGCATCGCCGTCAAGGGGGCGCAGCGTAACGTCGCGGACCTGTTGCTCGGACCGGGCGGTCCGGTATTCACGCCTCACCAGCGGTCCTGGCTTGAACAGTTACGCCGCCAGCCGCTACGGCTCTACGATATCACCGAGGTTCTGCCGGGTGTAGGCATGCGCCTGTGCGATGCGCTGGACACCGAGGCGGCGCCGGTGATGGTGTATGAAAAGTCGGGCAGCGAGCATGCCCAGATCGGCGACCTGATCGGCGTGCGGATCATGGAGGTCGATGGCCATCACGAAATATCCGGTGCTGCCTATCCGTTCTCGCGCCTGATGAATGCATCGCTACTGGCGGAATTGCACGCGGCCGTCGAAGACGCTGCCGTGCAGGGCGAAAGACTGTCCCACAGGCTGAGCGCGATCATCCGCCGTTGCTGGATCGCCCAGCACGCGAGACCATTGCCGCTGCCGACGTTTATCGACGCCCATTCGGGCGATCCGATGCTGCTGATCACCGATCACTATCGCGTCAAGAATTGGGATGATCTGGCCGCCGCGCTAAAGACCCAATCCGATATCGAGGGTGACCGCGCCTCCGGTTGGGCAAGGCTTTTCGATTGCGCCGACGGGCAGATACGCCAAAGCGTTTCGATCAATTTGGGAAAGAGCGAGGACAGGATCGAGCTTTTCTACAAAACCCAGAATTACGCCGATCAGGGCCGGCCCTGGTTCGAGGCGCTGGCGGGGGAATCGGTGGAATTCGCGGGTCGGGTGCTGTCGGATCCCAGAAGTGCCCTGAAGAACCCGCCGACCGGCGATCCCGGATCTACTGCAACGAGTGTTCCGAATCTGCCTCCCGAAGTGCTGGCCGAAGCAGTTGAAACGATGCTGCATCGCACCTACGCCAACTGGAGCGATGAACCGATTCCGGCACTGGGTGGCAAGACACCCCGCCAGGCGCTAGCGACGGCGACCGGACGCGAGCGGGTGCGGGGCCTGCTGCGAAGCTATGAAGCCGGTGAAAAAGTCCAGGCGGCGCAGCAGGGGCGGCGCGAAATTTCGTATGCGTTTCTTTGGGAAGCACTTGGATTGGATCGCACGGCAGAATAGAGCTTGTGCCGTGGTAGGCGAGCTTCCTGCTCGCGCAGGTTACCGCAACAGCGATGCTGTGCAACGATCGAGTAGCGCAGAGCGGGCATTCAGATTCAAGGGCCGCTTGACCGATACCGCGCGCCCGCGGCGATCGCCGCGCCGGCGCCTCAGCGGACGCCGCCGAGCGTTGCGCTGATCGCCGTCGGCACCACGTTTCTTGCACCGAAGTGCTGCAGCGCCTTATCCTCGCTTGTGAGACATGCCTCACGCAGCTTGAAGAACACCTGACCGATCACGGTTTCGCGCCAGAACCACTGCTCCGCTTCCCGCGCCGCACGCGCGCCCGGCTGAGCGGCTGCGGCTTCAAAATAATAAGCCTTCAAATCGTGGCAGGCGAGCCGCAGCGCTCCCGCGCGTGTCAGGTCATCGCGATAGCCCGGGATGGACGGATCGGCAATGAAATCCGTTACGAACTTGGCAACCGCCTCCGCAGGCAGTCCGCTCATACCCGCCGTCGTGCGCCCGCGCTTTTTCTGCGACAGTTCGTGCCAGGGCACAAGTTCGGCGACTTCCCTTTGCAGTTCGCCCGCCAAATCACTTTTCTCGGGCGGACGCCTGAGCGTGAACGGACAGGCGAATCCCTCCGGCTCCTCTTCCGGGGAACGCGGGGCATCTTCAGGATAATCCTCGAGCACCGGGCCGGACTTCGCCTCCAAGAGGCCCAGGACGGCTACCAGCACGCGCCGCTGGAACGCCGTGTCATTGGGGACGCCAAAGGGCCGCCCGAGAATGAATGGAACCCATAGCGCCCGCGGCGGATTCATCGCCGCGGTGTGTTCCCGCACGAGCGAAATCTGCGTCGTCGGAACACCCTCTTCTTCAAGGAAATGACCAAGGGCGCCCACGGCGCCCGTGCAGTTCGGTCAGACCGGTGTCAGCACGACCGCGTCGACACCGTCTTTCTTGAGCATCCCGGCGAGCTGACGCGCCCTCGGCTCGAGGCTGCGCGGCGGCGGCGCACCCATGAACGAATAGTGGAAGTCGGCCACTTCGCCAATCGCGCCCTCGGCCGCCAACTCCTTCAACCGGTCGATGGGAAAAACGACGTTGATGTCCTGCTGAAAACCGGTTCGATCGAAATTCACCGAAACGTGGCTCATCACCAGTTCGCGCGCGCTCACATCACCCGGAATGACACGGTAGTCCACATCTGCCGCGCCATCGCCAAATGGCCGGTCTCCCTCACGATGCATGCCCGAGGTCGTAATGATGGCGACCCGGCGTTTATGCAACGGAGGTCCCGCAACCCAGGGGCGCCCGTCGAATCCCGCGAGGTCCTTTATTCTGCCGAGCAGGTGATTGCGTTCCGGCTCCGAAAGATCGACAAGACGAACCATGATCGGTTAACACCTCCGAATGAGTCTTACAATGCCGACAAAGCTGTCCGGCTGGTTTTGCGGTCTGCCCCCAGGTACCTAAAATACAGCGTATGCCGCAACAACGCCACCCCTAACACCGGGGCAAACACAAAGGCAATGTGGCGGCAACGTTGCGGCAGCGCGATTCTGCTACCCTAGCGGGTCTTTTCGGATCAAGGAAACCTCGCATGGATCGACTCCGGCAACGGTTACGGCTGCTTCCGCGCGAAATACTGCGAACTATTCGGCGCGGCATCGAAAAGGAAAGCCTTCGCGTCCGGCCGGATGGAATGCTCGCCGATACGCCGCATCCGGCGGGGCTCGGATCAGCGCTTACGCACCCGCACATCACCACCGACTTCAGCGAGTCGCAGATCGAGCTGATCACCGGTATCCATACAAATGCGCAAGCGTGCCTGGCGCAACTCACCCAGATCCATCAGCTCGTGTATCAGCACATAGGCGAGGAGTTGCTGTGGGGTACCAGCATGCCCTGCGGACTGCCGGCCGACGACGACATTCCCATCGGACAGTACGGCAGATCCAATCTGGGCCGAACCAAAACGGTTTACCGGCAGGGCTTGTCGCATCGGTACGGCAGGCGCATGCAGACCATTTCGGGCGTGCACTACAATTTTTCCATGCCTGAGGCCGTCTGGCCGATACTGCAGGAGGCGGATGCGCAGACCGGTCCGGCCGGCGCCTACCAGAGCGCTGCGTATTTCCACCTGATCCGCAACTTCAGGCGGCATTCGTGGCTGCTGCTTTATCTCTTCGGCGCATCGCCTGCAGTCTGCCGCAGCTTCGTTGCCGGGCGAGCGCACCGGCTGCAGGAGCGCAGTACGGGGACTTTGTTTCTCCCGGGTGCCACCTCCTTGCGCATGGGGCCGCTGGGCTATCAAAGCGATGCGCAAGCATCGCTCGCGGTCAGTTTCAACAGCCTGCGCAGCTATGCCGACTCTCTCAACCGCGGGCTTACCACTTCCTATCCGGCGTACGAAACGCTCGGCTTGCGCAACGGCGACGACTATCTGCAGCTGGGAACCAGCCTGCTGCAGATCGAAAACGAGTTTTACGGAACCATCCGGCCGAAGCCGCGTTTCCGTTCGGGCGAACGCCCTCTGTGGGCGCTGGGCGAGCGCGGCGTTGAATATGTAGAAGTACGCTGCATGGACAACGACCCTTTCACGCCCGTCGGCATCGCCGCGCCGACTATGCGCTTTCTCGACATCTTTCTGTTGCATTGCCTGCTTAGCGACAGCCCTCCGGATACCCCAGACGAAATCGCCGCAATGGCGCGCAACCAGCACCGTGTCGCCGAGCGCGGCCGCGATCCAGATCTGCGCTTGGAGAACCAGGGCCAGGAACTTGCCTTGCCGGAATGGGGCCGCGAGCTGCTGCGCGCGTTCGAGCCGATCGCGGCTGCGCTGGACGAGGCGCACGGCGACGGCGACTATCGTCACGCCTTGTCGGCTGCAGGTGCGGCGCTGGCAGACCCGGGCGCGACCCGATCGGCCCGTGTGCTGGAAGAAATGGAACGCACGCACGACAACTCCTACGTCGCATTCGCGCTGGCCCAGTCAGTGCAGCACAGGCGCGCCCTGATGCAGCTGCCTTTAAGCGCAGAAGTGGAAGCGAACTATGCGCGCATGGCCGAAGAGTCGCTCGCAGCGCAGCGGAAAATCGAGGCCGCCGATGGCGTGCCGTTCGAGGTTTACCGCCGGGAATATTTGTCCCGCGATTTGCTCAGCGGCGCGCTGCTGCGTTCCACGGGCTGAATCTCGACTGAACCGCGGCGACGCCTTCAGTGCGCTCATGCCCTTGGCCGCCCAGGGCCCCGCCACACGAAGAACCGTTGCGAGCGCGTCGGCCGCCGTCTCACGCAACATCTTCTCTGCCCTGTTACTCAGCACCAGGCGGTCAACTCACTGCGGTGCGGCGCGAGACGATGCTTGCATAGTTACCATATCGAGGCGATCAAAATACCTCAGCCGTCGACTTACGCGCCTCTGCCCACCCTTGAGCGACGTCTTGCGAGTAACCAGACGAGAACGGCAAGCGCCCCCAGCAACAGCCAGACCCAATTGCATGCCTTCACGGTCAACATGCTGTCGCCGAAAACATTGAGCAATATGGTAAGCGGAAGTATCCCGAGTCCGGTGGCCCAGATCAAGGTCCACCAGGAAATATCGGTCAGCGCCGCGCGGTAATTGAGAAAATGAAGGATGTCAACAATCAGGTAAATTGGGGTGAGGCGTTATAGGCAGCCGTCTGATTGCCCCCCGTGCTCGGGGATTGGCGGGCACGGGCGGCGGTGGCGTGATCGTTCATCTGCTACTCCTCGCCGTCCTTGCCATCAACAAGCTCGTTGAGGATCGGGCAATCGGGCCGGGCGTCCCCGTGGCAGCGCCTGACCAGGTCTGCGACAGCCTTGCGCATAGATTCGAGTGCTTGAATCTTGCGCTCGAGCGCTTCCAGGTGACGTGTTGCCAGGGCTCTTACCGCGGCGCTCGTTCTCGCCCTGTCGTACCAGAGGTCGAGAAGGTTGTGCACTTCCTCGACCGAAAAACCCAGGCTGCGCGCACGCTTGATGAAGTCGAGCGTGCGCATGTCAGCCAGGGAATAACTCCGGTAGCCGTTCGCCCTCCGGTCGGCCGAACGGATGAGTCCGATGCTTTCGTAGTAGCGAATCGTCTTGGGGGTAACGCCGGATTTCTCGGCAACGGTCCCGATGTTCATGGTTCCGACTACTCCTATCCCGATCCCTTCAGGAGGAGCCAGCAACGTCGCGTGCCGGCCCGGACCCGTAGGATCAATCCTTCCACTTGAGCTTGATCCTCTATTCCGGCTTCCCAGGGCCAGCATGTCGAGGCATCTCCTTCATCATGTTGTTGCAAGCTTCCATCATCTGGCTCATTTGCCCCATCATGCCCATCATGTTCGGCATGCCACCTTGAGCGCCTTGCATCATGCCGCCGGAGCCTCGCGAGTTCGGGGTCATTTGCCCCATCATGTTCGGCATGCCACCCTGACCGCCCTGCATCATGGCGCCCGGGCTTCGCGAGTTCGAGGAGTCGGCGTAGGCATACAAGACGAAGCTGCCGGCGAGCGCGGCGAGCACAGCCGTGGTTGTCAATAGGGTCCTGCGGTTGTTACGCATATCAGTTCCTTTCGTGGGTTGCGTTCGATATCCTCGGCTCGACAGCGGCCGTCAAGGCCTCGTCACGGACCTCGACGGCTGTGGTCGAAGGGGGTTTCCCGGCGTCGCCTTGAGCGCCCGAGTTCGACTGGGTCGAGCCCGATCGGTTACCCATCTTGTTCATGCATAGCCCGAGGGCGCACATCGCAATACACGGTGCGAGGGCGAGAAGCAAAGGTGCAATCCCGACGGCGGCAAGCCAGCCCCAGTTGAGGGCCATAGCCGATCCCAAAGCCGCCACAGACAACAGAATCAGGCCGCGGCGCCCGCTGAGGTAATACCGAACCAGGTCCATGGTGGCCTTGGCCAAGGTCGTCTCGCCCGCTCTCGTCGTTTCAGTCGACTTGCTCATCTTGTTACCTCCGTTGCTCCGTTGGTATGAGACCACAGTGAATGTAAAGGTTCCAGTTACTGGAATGTCAAGGCCTGCGCGGACCGGCGGCGGATCCGCTGGGTTCGGCCCGGCCCGGCCGGATCCTGTCCTCAAGCCGGTGCTCCGCAAATATTCGCGACGCGCCCATTTCAGCTGACACCCCATCTTCGATCAGCCGATGTTCGGTGCCAATGACTAGGCGGCGTAAACAGAGCGCTATTGAAGCGCTACGGGCATCGGGCAACGAAGAATTTCTTGCCCCTGACGTTAGCAAGCGCATTCGCCGCCCAGCAGGCCTATAACCTCCGCCTAGACGGCTCCGCCCGTCTGTTTCGCGGGGATGGCAACGTCGATTCACCCTGCCAACGCCGGAACGACGAAGAAATAGGCGTTTAGCATGTAAAGTCCCGACAGGATCAGTGTCACACCGCCCAGGATCTCGAACAGTTTTTGCGAACGGCTCAACGGTGTCAGGCTTTCTAACGCGCCCACCGCCCATGCTCCCAGGATGATAGGTACGGCGCGGCCGATGGCAAAGGCGAGCAGCAACAGCACGCCAAACAGTGGCGAGCCAACACCAGCCGCAACGCCGAGCAGAACGATCAAGGCCGGCGTGCATACGGGACAGATCGCCACCGAAAATGGCACCCCCAGAACAAACGCCCCCCACATACTTGTTACCCTCTTGGCCCGAACGGGAATTGGCGGAATGGGCAGCCTGATCCATCCGGGCCATATCAATCCCAAAATAATCAGCACGGGACCGAGGACCAGCCCCCATTCACGCCCGAGCAGCTTCTGCACCCACGCTCCGCCGAATCCGGCGACGAAGCCCAGTAGTGCATGGGTGACGATGATGCCGAGAATAAACATGCTCCCGAACAGCACCGCTTTTCGGATCTCGTGCGCCTTCGTCACATAAGCGAGCGAAACCGGAATGGCGGCCAAAGCGACAGGATTAAAACTGAACAGGAATCCGGCCGCGAAGCCGATGCCAAGAGACACAGCGCTCGCTTGCTCCAGCGCGCCTCTTAACGCGTCGAGATCCATTGAGCGCCAATGCTGTTGGGGAACCGGTTGAGGCACATTGAGCGCTTAGCGCGACTTCTCAACGCGCTTGATGAGCTCCGCGCGCAGGCGATTCGGGCTGGGCAGCGCGGGAAAAACGAGTTCCCCGTCGATCGCAATGGCAGGAGGAGACAGTATTCCGAGCTCGACCGCGTAATCCATCTCTTCCAGGATGTTCACATCACGCCATGTAACCCGCTTTTCTCCGAGCCCTTCGACTACCGCCTTGAGCGTATCTCTCGCGTGGGCGCATTTGCCGCAGCCGGGGGAGGAAAAGGCTTCGACTTTGATGCTCATGGATTCGCTCCCAAGCGTCTGCTTTGTGGGTTCTTCGAGCGTGCATTCTGTTTCGTCACGCTCGATTCGAGCGCGCCCAGTATCGGACACGCATCCAGTGATTTTGCGTCGTGAGAGCAGATCTCGATCAGTTTGCTCAACGCTTGCGACATGGCTTTGAAGGCCTTGATCTTACTCTCGAGCCGCAGCTTCTTTTCGATCGCGACCCGGTAAACGTCGTTGCAGCATGCCTTGTCGTGGCCTTTGATTTCGAGCAGTTCGCGAATCTCGGACAGCGAGAATCCGCATTGTTGCGCATGCTTGATGAAGTTGAGACGGCGTACCGCTTCCCCGGTATAGAGCCGGTAACCGCCCTCGCTTTTTTTCGCCGGGCTCAACAGGCCCTCACGTTCGTAAAAGCGGATGCTGTCCGTGCTTACTTGCAACGACGCCGCGACCTTGCCGATGGTGAGCATAACCGCCTCCGATTGAGGTTTGCCTGAATGCGTGCCAGTTGACGGCGATTTCACGGGATCAACGCTTTGCTTCCAGCACGTCTATCGATTTAGCGAGTTTCTCGCCTTTATCCGTGACATGGCTGACCGCCACAAGTTTTTCTCGCAAAGCAAGTTCTCTAACCATGAGTTGTACTCCTTTGCTGCTTGGATGAGTTATCAGCGCTCGCTCCGGGCTGCGCTTCCGGCGAGAGTCTGCCATCCTTGATATGCACGATCCGATCGGCCAACTGCGCCAAAGGTTCGGCGTGAGTTACCACGATCACCGTGCGCTCCTTGGCAATTTCCTTGAGCAATTCGTAGATCATCTGTCCGGTCTTCGAGTCGAGATTGCCGGTGGGCTCGTCGGCCAGAATCAGCGGCGGGTTGTTGGCAAGTGCCCGGGCAATCGCGACGCGTTGTTGTTCCCCCCCGGACAGCTCGCGCGGGCGATGGGTAAGCCGCGTGGCAAGGCCGACTTGGGTCAGTAAATCGGTCGCACGCCGCCGGCGCTCTGGCGCGGCGGTGCCCGCAAATTCCATCGGCAGCATGACATTTTCCAGTGCGCTGAGGTTCGGAATCAAATTGAAGCTTTGAAATACAAATCCGACGGTATCGCGGCGAAAAGCCGTGAGAGCGGACTCCGGCAATGTATCGAGGCGCTGTCCTGCCACCGTAACCTCTCCGCTGGTTGGACGATCCATCGCACCAACGATGTGCAGCAACGACGACTTGCCACTGCCGCTTGCACCGGCGAGGGCCACCATACCCCGCTCGGGCACTTCGAGGTTGATACCGTCAAGAGCTACAACGACTTGGTCACCGCGCTGATAAATCTTGCGGGCCTCCCGCAGCACGATCAACCGGCCCCGGAGGGGGCTGTGAGCATCATTCATGTCTAATAGCCTCCATTGGGGACAATCTTATGATCTGCCAGATGCTCCAGGCGCTTCCCGCAAGCGCGGCGAAAAGACACGCGGCGACGAGTATACCGAGCGTCGCCGGGCCGAACCGCGGTGTCAGCGCAAGGGTGCCTGCGAGCGTCGTGTACTGCGCGGGGAGGAAAGGAGCGATTCCGAGTCCGAAGACCAAATGCGCGAGCGGTCCACCCCAGAACAGAAACAGTACGACGCCGGCCATTGCGCCAATCGCGCACAGCAATATCGCTTCAGTAAGAAAGCTCATGGCGATGCCGGCATCCGATGCCCCGAGCGCTTTGAAGGTGCCGATCTCCCATGCGCGTTCGCGAACCACCAGCAACATCACGAAGAAGATGACGATCACCATCAGCGCCGCGGCGAGTGCAATTCCGCTGCTTGCCAGATGTTGCACCGCACGCGTCGCGGTCGTCTGGAATTCGGCTACCGTCGTGGGTGAAATGATGTCCGCGACATTGCCCAGCGCGGTCCTGAGCTCCTTCTCAACTGCCGGAAGGTGCTCCGCGGAATCGGCACGCACGTAAAGCCACGAAATACCTTCGCGCACGCCGTAGACCTCGCGGAACGTGTCGAGCGGCATGAATAGCTGCATATCGCCGAAAACGTACCCGCTTGCGTAGATGCCGACAATAGTCAGCGTCACGGGGGGACGATCCAGGGCGAAGATCACGGGATGGGTGCGCTTGAGATCGAGCGTGAGCGTCGCTTGTCCGATATCTTGCGGCTTTAAACCCGCCCACCTAGCAAGGACCTGGCCGATGATCGCCACGCGCTTGCCGCGGTCCGCCGCCGTGAGATCGCGGCCGGCGATGATTTTTGGATTACCGGCTTCGCCATGCGATTCAAGCCGCCGCGTATCATCCGGATCGACGCCGACCACCATGGCGAAGTTGTGGCCTTCGGTGGGGGTCATGGCAAGCAGGTAAGGCTCCGCTTTCGCGACGTGATCCACGCCCTTCACCTTTGCCAGCGCGTCCTGCGGCAGAATGTCTTCGTTACCGACCATATTGACATGGCCCATCGAGCCGCGCGAGCGCAACTGGAGCGTGTTGTTGACGCTCTCCTTCAACACATCGGTTTGCCGTTGCACGGCATCGCCAATCGACTCCATCACCAGGAGCAGGAAGAACGGCGTGCCGATGAGCGCAGCCACGAGAACGAGGCGCAGCTTGCTCCGCCAGAGATTGCGTACGCCTATGCGGACCATGCTCATGCGGTCCTCCGCATCGCTTCGACGGGGCTCAGCCGCAAACCCCGGATGACCGGGTAGATGCTTCCCAGCGCGGCAAAAACCATCGATCCCACCAGAATCAACAGGACGACATCGCGATCGAACTCCATCGGCACCCCAAGAACGCGCCCGACCACCGCTGCAAGCGGCGCTGCGAGCAGCAATGCGCCCGCACCGCCCAGCGCGCTCAGCGTGAAAGCTTCAGAAAGAAATTGCAACACGACTTCACGATTCGACGCGCCGAGTGCTTTGAGCGTACCGATTTCGCGGATGCGCTCGCGCGTGCTCAGGATCATGACAAACACGGTGAGCACGGCTCCGATCGCAAACAGCAACACGGCTGCATACGTGCTCGCCACGGCGAGAGTCCCCAACGTCACGCGGGCCGTCGAGACGGATTCCGGCGCGGTCACCACATCGGCTTCCGGGATGCTCTTCAAGTCGGCGACCACCCGTTCGACATTCGCCACCGCGTCCACGGTGACAAAGATTTTTGAGAGTTTCTTGCCGGGATCGAAAGTCGCACGAAACGCGCGGATCGGGATGAATACGTGGTTGTCCCCGAAATCATTGGCCGTCGTGTAGACGCCGATGACCTCAAACGGCTGCCCGTTAAACACGACCTGGCGGCCGGCGAGAGCGGCGTCCGAGGGTTCGCCGATCCCGAGGCGTTGCCGGGCGTAGAGCTGTCCGACCACGGCTACTCTTGCGCTTTCATCTTCGGGGCGAAGTGAACGCCCCGCGATGATCCGGGCGTTTTCGTAATCGACCTCGCCGATCGCACGCAGCGCCGCGCCCGGATGCAGCCCGATGATCATCGCGTACGCGTTTTTCCTGGAGGGGTCGATGTCAGGCTTATAGACGTACTCATCGACTCGAGCCAGATGGCGCGCGTGCGGGATGCGCATCACGGCCTCGAGCGTGTCCATGGAAAAGTGCTCTTCACCGATCGGCTTGTCGCCGCCGAAGCCGCCGGTTCCAAATGCGCCCGCTTCGCGCAGCTCGATCAAGTTGCGGATGCGTCCTTCCATGCCGGAGACCTGTGCGCGGCTCGCGAAGGACGCCTGCACCATCAGCGCAAGAAAACCCGTTACTATCGAGAGCAGAACCACGACCACCACGGCTCTCGCTCTGTTTCGGAACGGGTTGATGAAGCCGCGGCCAATCGCGCTCATGGCTAAACCCGGATCCCCGTCAAGTTGAGCCACATGCCGGCAGTGCGTTGACAGCTTCCATTCACCCGCCCTACCTATGCCCGCCCGGCCAAGTAATCATTGGCATGTTGATCACGACGCCCGGCTGCTTGATCTCGATTTCCCCTTGCGCGAGAGCCTGTGTTACTTCTCCGGCGCTTTTCAACTCGCGCGCCCGCTCGGGCTGTTTCCAGGAAACGAGTTGGAGTGCGCGCAGCGGCGTATAGCCCGCCTGCCCGGGTGGGTTGTCGAACACGTCGGGCTGAAACTTGAAGGGACCCCCACCCGCCACGCCGTTCGTAAAAACATAGACGTTCGCCAGCGACTCCCCGGGCGCCTTCGCAAGCGATGGCACGATGAGAACGGGCGAGCCCATCATTTCGGTCAGGAGCTTCGATACTTCCGGGTCCGACGCTTCGGTATGAATGAAGCGGATGCGTTGTCCTTCCATGAATCCATCAACGGGAGGCACGACAAACCCCGTTTGCTGCCTTGCCGCCAACACGAACCCGCCAATGATCAATGCCACCAGGCCGGTAACAATCAGATTACGCAACATGAAAATCTCCTTGGACTGATGCGCTCATGTGTATAGCACCTGCACACCGTTGGAACTGGTTTCGAAGCCACGCATCGCGATCGCCACGCGAATGCGTTCGGCGTCGGCCTTGTCCGCGTGGTAGGTGACGGTGACAAGTTTGCGGTCTACATCGCCGATGACTTTTTCGATGCCATCCAGCTTCAGTACGGCCTCGGTAATCGAATCGACGCAGTGCCCACAGTGCATGTTGGCAATGGTGTAAGTGACGCTGGCACGCGAGTCGCGGCTCTTGGCCGCCGGCAACAACTTCCCGGCGAACGAGTTGGTGAGTACCGTTGTCACGCTTGCAGCCATGGCAATCATGGCCCACACGGGGTGGACGAGACCCGTTACCGCAAGCGGAACACCGATTGCATTGAAGGAAAACGCAAGCGTCAGGTTTTGGACCGTCTTGCGGTACGACGCTTTGCCGATCTGGAAGGCGTCGGCAACCGCGGCCAGTCGGTGCCCCACGAGCACCACATCGGCCGACTCGATCGCGATGTCCGTGCCGGCGCCGATCGCGATTCCCACATCGGCTTGCATGAGCGCCGGGGAATCATTAATTCCATCGCCGACAAAGGCCACACGGTATCCCTGGCGCTGCAGGTCCCGCACGGCGTTGGCCTTGTCTTCCGGCAAGACCTCGGCTTGGAACTCCTTGATGCCGAGGCGGCTTGCAACCGCACGTGCCGTCCGCTGATTGTCACCCGTGAGCATGACCGGCTCGAGTCCCGCGGCGCGAAGCCGCTCGATTGCCTCTGCGGCGTCGGGCTTGATTTGATCGGCGATGGCGATTAACCCGGCCAACTGCCCATCGACCGCGACCGCGATCACGGTGAATCCTGCTTCCTGTATCGATGCCAGGCGCTCGCGCACGGATTCGATACTGATTTTCCGGGACTTCACATAGGAAGGACTGCCGACGCAAACGTGGCGACCCTCGACTGTCGCCGCAACCCCTCGACCCGGCACCGCGAGAAAGTCCTGTGGGTTGGAAATCCCGATTTGCGCTGCTTCGGCGGCCGCGACCACGGCACGGGCGAGCGGATGTTCCGATACGCTTTCAACCGCCGCCGCCAGACGTAATGTTTCGGTCCCTTCGTGCCCTTCCATCACCACGATCTCGGTAACCGCGGGCTTACCCAGCGTGATCGTGCCGGTCTTGTCGAGAATGATTTTTCGAACATCTTTCAGGACGTGAAATGCTTCCGCCGACCGCATCAGAATCCCTCGTTCAGCAGCCATGCCGCCTCCGCGGATCATCGCGAGAGGAGTGGCCATCCCCAAGGCGCACGGGTATCCCATGACCAGGACGGCAAGTGTTGCGAATATCGCGCGCGTCCAATCCGCCGCCCCGGTTGCCCACCATGCGCCCGCGGTCCAGATGAATATCGCGGCCGCGGCAAAGAGCAACACGGCCGGCACGTAGATCTGGAGAACGCGGTCGACCAGCGCGAGCAGTCCCGGCTTGAGCGCGCGCGCTTCTTCGACTTGCCTCGCGACCTGGCTGAGAAAACTTTCCTCGCCCACCTTGGTGACGCGCACAACCAGGGTGCCGAATTGGACGATGGAGCCGCCGATTACCGCGTCGCCTTGGGTTTTTTCCGCGGGAATCGACTCGCCCGTAACCAGACTTTCATCAACTCCGGATACGCCCTCGACCACCACGCCGTCTACCGGGATCGACTCGCCGGGACGCACACGAACCATGTCACCAGGGGTTACTTGCTCGATCGGAACGATTTCTTCCACACCGTTGTGAACCACGCGGGCCGTAGCGGGCGCCAGTTCCAGGAGCTTTCGCACCGCCTGGGAAGCGCGGGTGCGCACGAGCAGCGAGACCCAGCCGGACAATAGGTGATAGGCGGTAACGAAAACCGCGACGCCGAAGAAATCGGGCACCGGGAACTCGGAGTAGATGTAACCCAGGAATCCCCCGGCCAACCCGGCGAAGGCGCCAAACTCGAGCAGCACGTGCTGGTTCAGGATGCCCCGCCGCAGGCTTGCCCACGCCATCGTCAGGATATGCCACCCAGGACCGAAAACTGTGGAGAGCGCGAGAACCGGCATCAGCCAGTACATGGCGGCCATCCCCTGAGGCGGCAACTGCTCAAACCACATCAAGGTCATGGCGCCGAGTGATATCATGGCAAGGCCGGCAGCGAAGAAGAGGTCTCGCCGCTGCTGCAGGAGTTCCGCTTCCTGTTCTTCGTACGCCTTGACTTTATTTGTGTCGCGTATCGTGTAACCGAGCTCGCGCAGCGTCTCCTGAAGCGCTCCGGCCGTCACCACCTGGGGATTGAATTCGATCAGCGTTTCCTCATGCGCGAGATTGACGTTGACGTTATGCACGCCGTCCATGCGTCCGAGCGCCTTGGTGATGCTCGCGACGCAGAACGAGCAGGCCATCCCGCCGATCTTCAGCTGGATCTTTTCTGCGCGATTGAGGTCTCCTGCCACGCTCATTTCATGTCTTCCACCGGTTCGCGTCACGGGCGCGGGGTGACGAAGAACCCGAACCAAATTGACCATATGCCGAGGGCGATGAGCACGATCCCAGTCCAGCGCGGCACGCGCCCGCTCAGTCCGGCAAGCCAGTCGAGCGCCCCCCGCGCCGCGGGTATCAGCACGGCGAGCGCGAGCGGCAGCGACAGGGAGAGGCCGAACAGCGCGAGCGAGCCGAAACCGTTCGCAAGCGTTGCCCCGGACACGCCGCTCGCGGCGGCGGCGCCGAGCAGCGCGAAGAGCAGCGGCGCCGAGCACGCGGGAATGTTCAACCCGAAGAGTAGCCCGAGCAGCGCCGAGCCGCGCAGATCGCCGACGCGCGCCAGGCTTGGACCGAGCGTCGTCATGACGTAACCTGCTCGATTCGCGACGAACAGCAGCCCGAGTGCAACGTAGAACGCGCCGAGCCCGATCCACATGGCCTTCTGAAAGCCGATGAAGGCCGAGCCCACGAGGACCGCGACGGCGCCGAGCGCTCCGATGAACAGGGCGCGCGTCGCGGTGAACACGCCGACCTGCCACAGCTTGGCCGCGGGCGACCTGCCCTCCATCACCTTGACGAAGACCAGGGTTGATCCGATGGTGCACGGCTCGATGAAGCCGACCAGACCGAGTCCGATCGGCAACAGGATGGCTGCGATGAGGGGCTCGGTCATGCGGCGGACGCGACCTTGTAGCCGCCTTTTTCGATCGTTGCAATCAACTGCTCTTCGGTGACGTTCCGGGGATCGTAAAGCACCCGGGCTTCGCCTTCCTTGAACGACACGGCTGCTTTCCGGACGCCGCCATTTGTCTCGAGCAGCGCCTGGATCGTCGCGGCGCATCCGCCGCAGTGCATGCCTTCAACCTTCAATGTGACACTGTTCATCGCCATACTCCTGTTGGGTTTTAACCGGACAATCCGGTCAGCCGAAAGGTGGAACTTGATTGGAGTCTAAACCTTGGAGCTAACTCCAAAGTCAAGTACTTTTTACGCGGGGAGTTTTACGCCGTAAGTCCTCGGCGCCGAGCTACGGCGCGTTCGCGGCGCGGGGGCGCTGGTCCGAAGAGATACGGACGCTCCAAAAGGCAGCCTGTTACGACTCGTCCTCGATCAAGGCATCGATAACCGGGCACCCGCAGCCTCGGCTGCCCCTTGTGCACTTTGCAACCAAGCCCTTCAGTACCTTTCGAATGACCGCCAGGTCGGCCAATTTCTCCTCGACCACGGCAAGCCTTGTCTGCGCCAGCATCTTGGTCTGGGCACAGTGCTTGCCGTCCGATAGCCCCAAGAGTAAGGCGACTTCATCCAGCGAAAACCCTAATTTCTGTGCCCGCTTGATAAAGCGGATGCGTTTCAGGTCATCCGCCCAATACCGCCGGATACTGCCGTAATCCCGGCGCGGCATGGGCAGCAGCCCGATGCGCTGGTAATAGCGCACCGTTTCGACGTTCACCGCCGCGGCCCGGGCAAGCTGGCCGACCGTGATCCCGCTCTTGCCAAGTGGTTTCAACATCGGTTTCAACATGACGCTTGACTCCGTACCTGACTACGGAAGTAACGTTACACCATTGGTTGAATACCCGGAAGGAGAAATTCATGGTCGAACGGCAAAACGGGCGCGGCGCGCTGGGCGCCGGCGGCCTCGCCGCGATCCTGGCCTCGACCTGCTGCCTCGGTCCGCTGGTGCTGATCACGCTCGGTTTCAGCGGCGCCTGGATCGGCAACCTGACGCTGCTCGAACCGTACCGCCCGATCTTCATCAGCGCGGCGCTGGTCGCGTTGTTCTTCGCGTACCGGCGCATCTTCCGCCCCGCCACGGCGTGCAAACCGGGCGAGGTCTGTGCGATTCCGCAGGTGAAGTCTGCCTACAAGGTCCTGTTCTGGCTGGTGGCTGCCCTCGTGGTGGTCGCGCTCGTCTTCCCCTACATCGCATCGCTGTTCTACTAACCATGGAGTCCATCATGAAAATACTCGCCACCGTTATCGCTCTCGCCGCCACCCTCAGCTCGCCCGCTTGGGCCGCCACGAAAACGGTCACGCTGTCGGTGCCCGGCATGGATTGCCCGGTGTGCCCGATCACGGTAAAGAAAGCGCTCACCAAGATCGACGGCGTCAGCAAAGTCGACGTGGACTTCGATAAACGACAAGCCGTTGTGATCTATGACGACGCCAAAACCAACGTCGGGGCACTGACCAAGGCGACCACGAACGCCGGCTACCCCGCCACGGTCAAGCAATAAGCCATGGACAACCAAACACTGCTTAAGACCGGCGTTGCGGGCTCCGTGGTGGCGGCGGTGTGCTGCGCGACACCGATCCTCGTGATCCTGTTCGGCGTCGTAGGCCTGTCGGCCTGGGTCGGCTGGCTCGATTACGTGTTGATTCCCGCGCTCGTGGTGTTTATCGGCATCACGATCTATGCGCTGCGCCGCCGTCACGCAGAAGCCGCCGCCTGCTGCCCTGTGCCGGGCCAACCCCAAAAAGATTAAGGAAGGATGCAATGAATAGCCACGTCTTTGAAATAACAGGGATGACCTGCAATTCCTGCGCCAACCACGTCGAAAAAGCGCTCCTGGGGGTGCTCGGTGTCCTTAAAGCGGAGGTGTCGTACCACCACGGCACGGCTCGCGTGAGTGCTGCGAAAGTGCTCGATCCCGCGGCGCTTGCCACGGCCGTACAGACGGCAGGTTACGGCGCCGCGCTGAGAACAAGCGCACCGCCCGACGCTCGTGAGGGGCTGTTGGAGAGACCGCTCGGCTTCCCCGGGACTGGCTCCATAAAGAAGGCCAGCGATACCAAGCTGAGAATCGCAGTGATCGGCAGTGGGGGCGCGGCCATGGCGGCAGCACTCAAAGCGGCCGAGAACGGCGCGGCGGTCACGCTGATCGAGCGCGGCGTGATCGGGGGCACTTGCGTCAACACCGGCTGCGTGCCGTCGAAGATTTTCATCCGAGCCGCGCACATCGCCCACCTGCGCCGCGAAAGCCCGTTCGACGAAGGCATTACCGCCATGCCCCCGGCTATCGACCGTGAACGGCTGCTCGCGCAGCAGCAAGGGCGGGTGGACGAATTGCGCAACGCCAAGTACGAGGGCATCCTGGCGGGCAACCAGGCGATCACCGTGCTGCGCGGCGAGGCTCGCTTCAAGAACGGGCACACGCTGCTCGTTCGGTTCACCGAAAGCGCCGAACGCGAGGTGTCCTTCGATCGCTGCCTGATCGCGACCGGCGCCAGCCCTGCGATCCCGCGCGTTGCCGGCCTCAAAGACACGCCATACTGGACCTCGACCGAGGCGCTCGAAAGTTCGGTCATTCCGAAACGCCTCGCGGTCATCGGCTCGTCGGTGGTGGCGGTGGAACTCGCGCAAGCCTTCGCGCGGCTCGGCAGCCATGTCACCATTCTCGCCCGCAATACCCTGTTCTTCAGGGAAGACCCAGCCATCGGCAAAGCGGTGACGGAGGCCTTTCGCGACGAGGGTATCGAGGTCCTCACGCAAGCCCAGGCCAGTGCCGTGTCGTATGCGAACGGCGAGTTCGTGCTCGCCACCAACCACGGCGAGTTGCGCGCCGACAAGCTGTTGGTTGCCACCGGCCGCTCGCCCAACACCCGCGGCCTGGGGTTGGAAAATGCCGGCGTCAAACTCGGTCCCCAAGGCGCCATCGCAATTGACGACCAGATGCGCACCAGCGCGCCGAACATTTACGCGGCCGGCGACTGCACCGATCAGCCGCAGTTCGTCTATGTCGCAGCAGCAGCCGGCACCCGCGCGGCGGTCAATATGACCGGCGGCGAGGCGGCTCTTGATTTGACCGCAGTGCCAACCGTGGTATTCACCGACCCACAGGTGGCAACCGTGGGTCTTTCCGAGGCCGCAGCACGGCTCAAGGGCATCGAGACCGACAGCCGCACGCTCACGCTCGACAACGTCCCGCGTGCGCTCGCCAATTTCGATACGCGCGGTTTCATCAAGATCGTCGCGGAGGCGGGGACCGGGCGGCTGCTCGGCGTGCAGGCCGTGGCGGACCAGGCCGGAGAGCTGATCCAAACGGCGGCGCTCGCGCTCCGCGCCGGCATGACCGTCGATGATCTTGCCGGACAACTCTTCCCTTATCTGACGATGGTTGAGGGCCTCAAGCTGTGCGCGCAGACCTTCAGCAAAGACGTGCAGCAGCTTTCCTGTTGCGCCGGGTGATTGTCGGGCCGATAAGGGCGCTGGGCGGATCAAACATGCTTCATCGCTATCGAATCGCGCAGGCGGCCGTTTGCGCGGACATCACCATTCGTCAGGCGCGTTAGTATCCGGCTGCGGATTTGGCAGCACGCTACGCCGTGACCAAATTCAATTACCATCTGCTCAACGAGACCTGCGTAACGCGTCTGCGTCTGATTGGGGCGGCAATAGGACAGGAGAGAAAATGCGTTTAGTGTCGAAATGCAAAGGCGCATGCCGGTGACGCGGCCGATGCGATTCAAACTGCTTGCCGTCGTTGCGCTGCTTGTGCTGCTTGCAGCAACCTACTGGCTGTTGCACGAAACCGGCGCGCTGGCGACCATCCTGAACGAAGCCGCGTTGCGCGATCACATTACTCGGCTGGATGCATGGGGTCCGCTGATAGTGATCGGTCTCATGGTGCTGGCGATCCTCGTGAGCCCCATTCCCAGCGCGCCTATCGCCCTGGCTGCCGGCGCCGCTTATGGCCATATCTGGGGCACGTTTTATGTTCTCCTGGGCGCCGAGATCGGAGCGCTTGCCGCTTTCGGCTTGGCACGCTGGTTGGGTGGGGAAACGCTGAAGCGCTGGTTTGGCGATCGCTTGTCGGTGGGGTTGCTGGGGTCCCAGAATGCGCTGATGGGTATCGTGCTGATCAGTCGCCTCCTGCCTTTTATTTCATTCGATATCGTCAGCTATGCCGCGGGCCTGACGCTTCTCTCGTTCTGGCGCTTCGCCATCGCGACGCTCATCGGCATCGTGCCGGCCAGTTTCCTGCTGGCGCATTTCGGGGGCGAGATGGCCACGGGCGAATCGGATCGGATCATGCTTTCCGTGCTGGCGCTGGGTACCATTACCTTGGTTCCTTTTGTGGTGAAAATCGTTCGTGACCGCCTGCGCCGGCCACGCACATAGCGCCGCCGCCCCCGGTCAGGGACGATGCGCGCAAAGCCGGCATGCTTCAACAAGGCGCGCCCGCGCGGCGCGGGTGCGGCAATCGTCGTTCCACATAACGAGGCAGAGCCAATATGCCAATGATGGAAACACCCAAGGAACACCGCTTTCCATGGTACGTGCGCGTGTTTTTCTGGAATCAGAAGCGGCGCTACGGCGCGGTGCTGGAGCCGGCGCGCTTGTGGGGTCGCTCGCCCAAGCTGTTCGTCACGCTGGCCTTGATGTACGGCGCCATCGACCGCGGCTCGTCGCCCTTAGCGCCTGCTTTGCGCACGCTAGTCACTGTGCGCGTTTCCCAGATCAACTGGTGCCCTTTCTGCGTGGATATCAACTCCGGCACGGCGCTGAAACGCGGTATCGGCGAGGAGAAGCTCTCGCTGCTGGCGTCATTCGAGGGCAGCGATTTGTACACGCAGCGCGAGAAGGCCGCTCTGAGTTACGCCGAGGCAGTGACCTATACCGATCGGCACCCCACCGACGCGCATTTCCACCGGCTGCGCGAGCATTTCGATGACGACGCCATCATCGAGCTGACCGGGCTGATAGCATTTCAAAACCTCTCCAGCAAGTTCAACGCCGCCCTGGGAGTCGAACCTCAGGGGTTTTGCGCCGTGGCGCCGCAAGCGCAGACCACAGCACCGAAGACCAGACAACCATCATGACCCGCGTCCAACTTGATGGCGGGGACGGGATAAAGATCGGATCGCCCGCGCTCAAGCGCTACCATTCATAGCGACGTCCACATTCGGGTCAACCACGGCGGCGCCTCCCTGCACAAGATGGCGCCTCCTCTTTCACAAGAGATTGACGTGTCCACGAAACCGGGTGAACGCCAAGGCGTCAATTGTCGCGTGGGTTGAGGCAGGCCGTACCTCGTGTTGCCCGCGTTATTTGCCGGCCTCGCCCGTAGCCATCGAGCAATGCCCGCCGCTGAACTCCTGGCCCGAACCCGCAGCAATCAATGGCGGCTCATGGCGTAGATCGATTGGACCGGAGCGGCTCCAATCCCAGGCGAGAAACGCTAGCAACGCAATCCAGAGGATTGCGCGCAATGCTGCGGTGACATTTTTATTGGCCATGGGCGCTTGACGACTCAGAATTGGAAATAGCGACGCACGCGTATGCCGATCAGCGTGCCAATGAACGCCATCGGCAACCATATCCAGCCATGCAGGCTGCCGGTTGAAATGCCGCTCAACATGGCGCCAATATTGCAGCCGAAGGCTAGACGGGAGCTGTAGCCCATTACAAATCCTGCGAATAGCCCAACACCCCATTGCTGCGCGCTCAACGGTTTGCCGGAAGCGGGCGCGCGTGCCGATACCCATAAGGCCCCACCCAGTATGCCGATGTTGGTGATGGACGTCACATCCATTAGAACTGATTGAGCCAGTCGCTGCGTGTTGCCTGCCTGACTCCAGAATGCGTTAGCGGCGGGGTCAAACCATCCCAGCGCGCTGACCACCTTTGCGCCCCAAAGCCCAAACCCGTACACGATCCCCCAAGGCTGACCGGCGATAAGCAGGTTCACGCTCGCCAGCACGGCTAACAGGGCTGCACCGTACACCCAGCTTCGGCTCAACCAGCGCCGATCGCCCCCCGCCCAGCGGCGCACTGCAAAGGCGAGCGCGCCCAGCATCAGCCAGGTCACGACGAGGGCCTTGCCCGCGCCCAATTCGGCCACCAGACTGACAGGAGCGGTCTGCCCCAGGCTCAACCAAGTATTCAGATGGGCTGACCCCAGGAAGCTGCCAAGCGCAAATAGCGGCAGGATGCCCATGTTGAGCGGAACGCCCAGCCCGGCCTTGTAAAGCGTCCCTGAACCACAGCCGTCGGCGATCTGCATTGTCAGGCCAAAAAAGAAAGCGCCCACCAGCAAGCTGATGCTCGGCGGCCCCAGGGCCGCGTGCAATTCGGAAAACGCGCCGAGCATTGGCATGGCCAAGGTGGCAGCCAGACCCAGCAAAAGCAACTGACCCATAGCACCACGTTGGTCGCGCTGCTCGACCAGTTGCCGCCAGCCCGTGGTGAAGCCAAAGCGCGTGCCCGCCAGCGTCGCGCCCATGCCGATGCCGACCAGGAACAATACCCCCTGACGCACCGACACGTTCCAAACCAGCAACAGGAAAACGGCAGCCAATATGACTGCCAAAGGGACACGCCGCACGACGTCCTTTAGAAGTTTTTATCAACCCAGAGTTTAGCGTCGACCAGCAACTGTTTTACGCGGTTCGGCACGTTGTCCATCGGCAGGGCGACGGGACTTTGCGTCCAATCGACCATGGACCCCGGGTAAAGCTTGACATGCTTTTGCCCCAACACTTCCGACAGCGCAAACCAATTGGTCGCGGCCCAGTGTCCTGTATTGCAGAAAGACACCGTGTCCTTTTTCGGATCGAGCACAGAGATGGCTGCGACGCTCCGCGCTTTCTCGGTCGAAACGAGAGTCGCGCTACCAGGTGCAAACCACTTTGTAAATTCCAGGTTCACCGCGCCTTTCAGCGTGCCCGGCACCTTTGCGGCCGGGTGCCGGGTATCGCCGTGAAAGAAGGCTGCCGGACGCGCGTCCACGAGGCTGATGTTCCCGCTCGAAATTTCCTGGCTGAGATCGTCGCGAGTGGCGATTAGGCTGGTGTCGAGCTTTGGTGTGTAGTTGCTGGCAGCCACTTTCACGGCCGCGCTGTCAAGCGGCAACCCGGCCTGAGACCATGCCTTGACGCCGCCGTTCAATATCGACAGTTCCTTGAGTTCAAGCACCTTGAGCGTCCAGTACACGCGGGCGGAGGCGCCGAAATCCGTGGCGTCCGCTCCGCTGGAGACCACAACGGCGTGAGTGCCAGAGCTTAGGCCAAGACTTTGTACCAGATCGGTCAGCTTCTTCAGCTCGGGTAGCTCGCCCGGGTTCGACGCAGGACCGCGCCAGCGACCATAAGGCGCATTGACCGCCCCGCGGATATGCTGAGTGGCATAAGACTTGGCATCGCGAATATCGACAACGCGCAGAGCGGGATCGTCAAGCAGTGATTGCAGTTCGGCCGGAGTCAGCAAGGGTTGTGCGGCCCACGCCCATCCGCTCGCGGCGAAGGAAATCACAAACAACAAAATTTTCTTCATGTGGACCTCTCCGATAATAGGAAGGGCGGAAATTGTATGGGCCGAATTCAAAATCTGGAACGACTGTTTACTTATATTCATATAACCCGCGGCCCCTTAATTCCACCATTACATCATGGCTTTATATCAGGTCGGCTTCTGCTCAGCGCGATCGAAGAATATCGCGTGGTGATGCCGGGTAGCGCGCATTTCAAGGCCCGCGAACATTACGGCTATCCGTAATCAAAGCGACGTCCCGATTTGGGTCAGCCACGCCGGCGCAACGTCGAGCACCCATGTTTCGAACCGTTTATCCAGTCCGGTGAGGATAAAAACCGCCAGCAGCAGCATGACTGCACCGAGCACTTTCTTGCCCTGCCTGCCGGCGGCGAGCAGCTTGCCGCGCATGCGCAGCATGGCTTCGCGCGAAAGCGAACCCAGTATCACCAACGGCAGTCCCGCGCCCAAACCGAACAGAGCCATGACCAGCATCACCTGCCCCAGTTGCTGCCCCTGGCTCGCGAGTGTGATGGTCGCGCCCAGCGTCGGCCCCACGCACGGGCTCCACACCACGCCGAGCAGCAAGCCCAGCACAAACTGGCCCGACAGGCCCTCAAGCGTCAGGTGCGAGAGCATGCCCTGCCCGGCGCTGGAGGCGCCCGACGCCACCACGGCAAAACGTTCCTGCAAGCCGTTCGACAGCAACAGCACGCCAAAACCGAGCAGCATCAGCGCCGCGACGTTGCGGAACACCGTCTGGTCCAGGCCCAGGCTGGCGCCGGCGCTGGCAAGCAAGACGCCAATGACGGCAAAGGAAAGCGTAAGCCCGGCGGCGAGCGCGAGCGGGCCGCGACGATGCGCCGACGCCGCAGTGCCTAGCAGGATGGGCACGAGCGGCAGCACGCAAGGAGACAAAATCGACAGGCTGCCCGCCGCAAAGCCGATGCCGTAGGTGCCGAGGCCGAATTCCACGAGCGCTCTTGTTTAATGGACCTTGGCCAGTTGTGCGGCGATCGCGCCCTTGCGCGTTTCGCCGGTGGAGCGGGATACCTCTTTTCCTCCCTTGAACACGATCAGCGTGCTCTGGTACTGCGCGTGAAAGCGCTTGACCACGTCTTTCTGCTGGTCGAAATCGACGCGCAGTACGACAAAGTCTGCGTTCTTTGGATCCTGCAACAGTTTGGAAATAATTGGTTCCTGCGCGCGGCAGGTGGGGCACCAGTCTGCATGGATTTCTACCAGAATCGGCTTGCCGGCGGCCTGCGCGGCTTCGAAACCGGCTTGATCGAAGGGTTTGCCAGCCGCCGTGGCCGCGGCGGCGAAAAGCAGCCCTGCCATGAAGGAAATGATGAAACGCAAAAAAGTTCTACTAGTAGGCATGGGGATTCTCCTTTTATCGGGCAGCAGGAATGGCGCCAACACGGCCTGCCTCTGCCTTAGTCGCACCAAGTTCGAATTTCTTACAAAGGCGCTCGTTGAGAGGCAGACCGGATGTCAATTCGTCATGGACGTTCACTACTTGCGCTGCAGAACATCATGGTCTTCCTTGCGTGGCGCTTGCCTGCCCGATTCGTGAATCGGCAGCGCCCGCGCGCCGCTATAGCAGGCGACGCAGAACGGCACCAGGTAATTGAGCAATACGTTACCGATCATCAGTCCATGGCCGGCGAGCAGATACTCCCCTTGGTTGATCAGATTGAGCGTGGTGCCGACGACCAGACTGACTTTGGCTCCATTGCCGGCGATCTTCGGCGTGGCCATTGCGCGAAAGAAGCGCTGCCAGTAACTCATTGGTCGCATGGTCATCTGTCTTCCTCTGTCGGGGCTTTTATCCTCTGCCGCGCATCGAGCATGACGCGCAATTCGGCGGCGGGTTTCGGCCGACTGAACAAATAGCCTTGGAATTCGTCACAGCCGTATTCGCCGAGCAGGCGCAGATGGGCCTCGGTCTCGACGCCCTCTGCGATGACGGTCAGGCCGAGGCTGTGCCCCAGCGTGATCACCGAGCGCGCGATTGCCGCGTCGCTTGGATCCTCGGTCATGTTGCGAATGAACGACTGGTCCACCTTGAGCTTGTCGATCGGGAAGCGTTTGAGATAGGCGAGCGACGAGTAGCCGGTGCCAAAGTCATCGATCGACAGCCTGACACCGATGGCTTTGAAGGCATGCAACGTGGCGATCGCCGTGTCGACATCGTGCATGGCCGCGCCTTCGGTGACCTCCAGTTCGAGCCATTCCGGTGCGAGTCCGCTCGCGCGCAGCGCACGTAGCACGGTTTTCGGCAGTTCCGGATCGGCGAACTGGCGCGGCGAGATGTTGACCGCCATGACGATCGGCGGCAATCCGGCCTCCTGCCATTGCCGGTTCTGGGCACAGGCAGTCGCCAGAACCCAGGCGCCGATGTCGCCGATGGCACCGGTTTCCTCGGCGATCGGGATGAATTCGGCGGGCGAGATCATGCCCTTGACCGGGTGCCGCCAGCGTACCAAGGCCTCGACACCGATAA